>Ga0315277_10002526_pt1 | contig 25453 bp, 23 predicted proteins | sample YL17G05_15_MG_FD_203695 | JGI IMG/M metagenome (GOLD analysis project Ga0315277, IMG submission 203695) | Sediment microbial communities from Yellowstone Lake, YNP, Wyoming, USA - YL17G05_15 | ecosystem: Environmental > Aquatic > Freshwater > Lake > Sediment | place: USA: Wyoming | collected... | reverse complement strand
ATTGGATCGCGCGGCGCTGGCCGAACGAATCTTTCACGATGCGACCCTGCGCGGGCAAGTGAATGCGATCATCCACCCGCGGGTGCGAGAGATCGAGCAACAGCAACTCGAACAATGGCGCAACAAACCGCTGGTCGTTCTATGCGTGCCGCTGCTTCTCGAAAACCACATGGAGCATCTGGTTGACTACGTGGTCGTTGTGACAGTGGACGAAGGTACCCGTTCGGAGCGGTTGAAACGGCGCGATGGCCTGACGGACGAACAGATCGCCGCGCGCCTGAGCGCCCAGATGCGGCAGGATGAGAAAGTTGCGCGCGCCGATTTTGTCATCAACAACTCGGGTTCGATCGCGGAGACCGAGCGGCAAGTCACCGATCTTCTGCGAAAGTTGGCCTCACGGTAGGACAGGCTGCCGGCCTGTCTCACATCCATAAACGATGAACGATGAATGACGAACGCCGAACAACAAGAAAAGCAGGGAGACAAGGAAATCCTGTTGCGGCGCAACCGAAGGAGAGAGTTTGTTCGGTTTTCGTTTATCGTTCAGCATTCATCGTTCATACTTTAAGAGAAAGGAGCGTTACCCGTGGACATCGGGGCACTAAAGAAAAGCACCATCACGGAGCTGGCCGAAATGGCCAAGCAGCTCAGCATCGAAGGTTTCTTCAACATGCGCAAGGCGGACCTGATTTTCAAAATCCTTCAGGCCAACGCCGAAAAGGAAGGCAACATGTTTGGGGAAGGAGTTTTGGAAATCCTGCCCGACGGATTCGGGTTCCTGCGTTCGCCCAACTACAACTATCTGCCGGGGCCGGACGACATCTACGTTTCGCCCTCGCAGATTCGGCGGTTCAATTTGCGCAAAGGCGACTCGGTCAGCGGACAAATCCGTCCGCCCAAGGAAAACGAACGCTATTTTGCCCTGCTCAAGGTCGAGGCCATCAACAGCGAATCGCCCGATCATGATCAGGGAAGAATTCTGTTCGACAACCTGACGCCGCTCTATCCCGACGAACGCATTCGTCTGGAGTATGACAACAAGGACATGGTCACGCGCGTGATTGACCTGATGTGTCCGATCGGCAAGGGCCAGAGGGCTTTGATCGTAGCGCCCCCGCGCACCGGCAAGACAATCATTCTGCAGCGCATTGCCAATGCCATCACGACCAATCACCCGGAAGTCTATTTGATCGTGCTCCTGATTGACGAGCGGCCCGAAGAGGTGACCGACATGGAACGGTCGGTCAAGGGCGAGGTGATTTCGTCCACGTTCGACGAGCCGGCCGACCGTCACGTCCAGGTGGCCGACATGGTGATCGAAAAGGCGCGGCGACTGGTGGAGTCCAAGCACGACGTCGTGATCCTGCTCGACAGCATCACGCGTCTGGCGCGGGCGCATAACCAGGTCGTCCCGCCCAGCGGCAAAATCCTGTCGGGCGGCGTGGACTCGAACGCCCTTCAGCGGCCCAAGCGGTTTTTCGGCACCGCGCGCAACATCGAGGAGGGCGGAAGTCTGACGATCATTGCCACGGCACTGATTGACACGGGCAGCCGAATGGACGACGTGATCTTTGAGGAATTCAAAGGCACCGGCAATATGGAGGTCAATCTCGACCGCAAACTGACCGACCGCCGGGTCTTTCCCTCGATTGACCTGCACCGTTCGGGCACGCGCAAAGAGGAATTGTTGCTCGAGGAATACTCTCTCAACCGCGTTTGGCTGCTGCGCAAGATCATGAACGAGATGAACGTCGTCGAAGCGATGGAGTTCCTGCTCGAACGCATGCGCAAAACCGACAGCAACAAGGAATTCCTCGACAGCATGAACCAGTAACGGATCCCCTTTCTCAGCACGCACTGTTTGTCTCTGCGGATCGGGACAAGCGACAGTCAGACCGACCCTCTGGCCCTTCTCAAAAGAGCTCCCGAAACGTCGTGTAATTGATCGTGTCTCGATTTGGGATAACGTAGGAGCCTTCATGACGCGTTGCGCTACCCAAAGACGGATAAAACACTCGTCGTCCCCACTTCAGTGGGCTTGCTCCTTTTCGGACCCACTAAAGTGGGAACTACAAACCGATTTTCGTGAGAGAACGCTTATGGATTCTTATACGTCTTCAAGAGTATGGCCAGTCGCATTTCAATGTGCAGAGGCAAAACGCTGTCCAGATGATTGATACGGAACCATATACGGACATTCGCCACAGTAAGGAGGGAAAAATGTCCCGAGTTTATGCGGCAGTTGCAGGCGCACTGATCGGAATGGTCATCGGCAGTATGGGTCTCGCGTGCGTAGATAGGCTGTTGATACATCCGGGCAATCCGGACGCTGGTCAGCTTGGTGTTCTCGGTTTCCCGATCGGCCTACTTGTAGGCTCCGTTGCCGGCTGGAAACTCGCACGGCCAAAATAGATTTCACAGAAGAGCAACAAGAAGGACATTCAGAAGCAGAGGTGAGAGGCCAGAGGCGAGAAGTTGGAAAAAGCACCGAATGCCGTTCACCTACCCGTCGAGGTTGATCTAGGGGCGGCGGAAGATATGCTACTCGGACAGATACATTTCGCCGGGGCCGAGCCTGTCATACCAGGTAAACTTCAAGATCAAGGACGTTGCGGCGAATACCGCCAAGGAAAGCCACATCCGGCCGTATTGCTGAATGACCAGATAGATCGGCAGAGTCACCATGCTGACCTGCCAGACCAAGCCGACGGCCACGTTGAACATGTCGCGCCCGAGGTCCCGGTTCTTCTGAAAGTTGGGATTTTCGGCGCGGAGCTTCTGGAAAATCGGCTGCCAAAATCCCCACGGACGCACCGTGCGATAGAAACTCTTCAGCACGTCGTCGCCTTCCGGCGCTGTGAGCAAACACACGACGATCGAGGCGAGGCAACTGAGGGCCAGAATCACCAGAAACGCAACGACCGGGTTGAAACTCGCCGTGCTGAAGCCTGCAACGGCGGCGACCGCCGGCTCTTTCAGCAAAACATAGATCAGCGCTGTCACGGTTCCCGCCACCATTCCCGCAAAAAAGCCGTAGCCATTAAACCGCCACCAATGCCATTTCAGCACATTGGGCACGACAAACGCCGGCACCAGTGAATTGGCGATCCACTCGGTGACCTTGTGAACGGAACCCGTCACGAACCCAAACGCGATTCCGACCAAAATGACGACGCACGACGCGATGTAGCCGAGCACGACATAGCGGCGCCCCGTCGCATTCGGGTTAATGTAGCGCTTGTAGATGTCATTGACCACATAGGCCGCGGCGGAGTTGACCGTGGACACATAGGTGCTCATGAACGCCGCGAGAAGTCCCGCGAGAATCAGCCCTTTGCCTCCGACGGGAAGATACTTGTTTACGACGTGGGGGAGGATCTTCTCAAAATCCACTTTGGTTCCCATGGCGGCAAGGTCGGGACTGAAGAAAACGAGTCCCAATACGGCGATGCCGGCAATCAGCAGAAAGCGGGGGCCCAGCGACACGACGGCCATCATCATGTTCTCGAGGGCGGCCTCGCGCGGGCTGCGCGTCGAGAGCACATGCTGGATCGCGTAGTTGGGCGTGGGTCCGGCCACGCTCACCAGCACCCCTTTGAAGAACAGCATCATGATGAAGAACATATAGAGCGAATAGCCGTCTCCCGTGGGGGGCGATTCAAAGATCTTCCTGTTGATCTCGGGGATCAGATTCGACCAATCGAGATCAAGTCGCCAGCCAAAGAACAAATGGTCCCATCCGGCCGGCACCAAGGACATAATTTGTTCCGGCGTGGTTAAGACTATCGCAACAGAGGCGACCACGATGGCGGCGACGACGATCAGGGCATATTGGATGATGTCGTTCATCACGACACTATACATCCCGCCGACGACACAATAGACGCCCGTGACGAGCATGATGATGGTCGCGTAAGTGTATTCGGAGACGTTTTCCCAGGGGAGAAAGGGTTTGGTGAATTTGCCCATACCTTGGAACGCATAGCTGAGAAATCCCACGACGCTGACCAATGCATAGACGACGACGCTGATGTAGGCCAGTTCGGCCCCGAGGCTGTAGCCGAAGCGTGTCCGCATCCATTCGGCGCCGGTCAGAACGTTCGAGCGCCGAACCCAAGCGCCAAGATAGACCATCCGGAAAACCATATTGAACAGCGGCCAAATCCACAGCAGCCACGTGGCTTTGACGCCATAGACGAACAGCATCGTGACGAACCACATGGTGCCGGTAACGTCTATGCCGCTCGATCCGTGTGCGATGCCGATGATATACCAGGGCAGCTTTTTCCCGGCGAGGAAATAGGATTCCGGATTTTTCGCCGCCAGCTTGGCCACCACCCAGCCAATCACAACCATCAGGATAAGATAGACGACAATGATGACAACGTCCACGCTGTGCATGCTGTGTCCTTTCGCTCAAACGCGGGAAAGTTCAAACGTGGATTTTGCGGATTGGGCCACAGTCAATCTGTGGCATCCGTGACATCCGTGTGTGAAGTTCAAATACAGCCACTTAAGCCACTGAGAGTGGAACAACTTCAAATACTCTTTGAAGTCGGGTGAAGAATGGATCGTAGCCATCTATCCGCTGGTACGTCCTACGCCCCATTGCGCCTCATACCACCTTGATGATCCGTCCTTCGCGGCGGGCGATCTCGATGATTGCGCTCTCATCGTCGGTTTCCCATTGCTTTACGCCGCAGGGGATCGGCTCGATGCGGTAGTCGGTCACTGCGGCCACGCGCCAAAGCAGGCTTGCATCAGTCCAGGTATAGGAACGGTCAAAGAGAGGCGACACCACAATCAAATCAATGTCACTGTCCGGTGTGGCGGTTCCCTTGGCCTGCGAACCGAAGACCACTCCGCATTGAACCGTCAGACCCCTTTGTTGCAAAACCCGCAAGTATTTCCTGACACGGTTCGTCACTGATTTAGCAGCCATTGATAGACCTCGTCGGCACGCCTTCGGATGCCACTCACTTCGGCTTTCTGGGGCAAGGGTGGTAGCGAACCTGGATAGCGTCCTTCAATATTGAACGTGTTGATCACGCCGAGAATCTCGCGGTAGTCCTCGGACAGGGACAGCTTCGCCATTTCTGCCAGAACGAGCAGATTGTGCTCCTTTGGCGCCAATTCACTCGTGTGACGGCACACCAATGCCTTCAGCGTCTTTTCCATCGCCAAATGTACAACAAAAAAACCAGGCGAATCTTCCCTCGCTCAATCAGAATCTGTGCCGATTCCCAATCGTCCCGAGCGCCGGTGCGCCAATAGGCAATTTGTTTTTCTATGTTCACCATGGCCGTGATCCCGAAGCACGCCTACCGCGATATGGGTGCGCATGTCAAGATCAGCAAAGACTGGTCCTTAAGCCGGACATAACAGCAAATGCTCAATGAGTTCATCCAACGGACACGTTGCGACACAGACGTATTTGTCTGCTCCGCCATAATAGACGAACAACGCGCCGTTGATCACGACCGCGCCACACGGAAAACACACACCGCGATAGTAGCCCTCGATCTCATACCACGCTTCCGCCTGCATGATCCAGTCGGGCGTGCGGTGAAGCACCTTGCCCGGATCTTCGAGATCGAGGAGGAGCGCGCCGAGCTGATAGAACTTATCTTTGCCCACCGCATGATAGATCGTCAGCCAGCCGTGTGGGGTCCTGATCGGCGGCGTGTTGACGCCCAGCTTGGCGGTCTCCCAGTCATACTTATTTTTGATCAGCAGGCGGCTTGTGCGAAATCCCATCAAGTCGTCGGCCATCGCAATCCATGCACAGGCATGTTCGGTCCCGTATTTCTCGCCGATCCACTCGAGCGGCCTGTGAATCATGACATATTTGCCGCGGATCTTTTCGGGAAAAAGGATCACGTCGCGGTCGTCCAGCAGCGGATCGGTCAGGCTTCCGGCGCGAATCCACGTTTTGAAATCCTGGGTCAGCAGAAGTCCCGTCAACGTGGCATTGATGCGCAAATAGCGCGGGAAATCCGGCGGACATTCCGGCCGTTTGTAGGGCTGCTTTTCTTTGGAAATCCAGAATTGGCCAAACGGGAAGTGGCGGCAGGCATAGGTGATGTAGAACCAATCGCCGATTTTCACCATGCGCGGGTCCTGAATCGTTGCCCCATCAAAACCCTCGCCGCTTGGGCTGAGGACCGGCTGGTCGGACACGCGCTCGAAACGGTAGCCGTCCTTGCTCACCGCCAGGCCGAAATAACATTTGTATTCCGGCCCCGATTCGGCGGCGCGATAGAGAAGCAGGACTTCCTTCTTTTCCTCGTCATACCAGGCCGCCGGATTGAACACGGCCAAGTCTTCCCACGGGTGATCGGGATGTGGGGAGAGAATCGGGTTGCCTTCATAGCGTTTCAACTTCATGAGCATTTCTCCGAACTGAGCCTTGCCGTAGAACGTCAACGGACGATTCTCTTTGATCGCGGCGCACGGATAATCGGCTTGCGGGGTTGAGTCAAGTGATTCTTCAATCGAGCGGCGCAAATCGTTTGAAACTGTTCGCCGCACCCGTTTAGAGTTGCGCGAGTCATTGAGAAGATCAGCGAGTCAGAGGCGCTGATCGGCATCGGAACGTGAACCGATGACGGCAAAGACGCTGAAATCCGACGCTCTCCTTTTGCTCACCGCCGCCATTTGGGGGTTCGCCTTCGTGGCGCAGCGCGTGGGGATGGAGCACGTGGGGCCGTTGACCTTCAACGCCGTCCGCTTCGCGTTGGGTGGCCTCACTTTGGTCCCCCTTTTGGTCATTCGAAATCACCGCGCTCGCCGCAGCGATAGCGTGCCGCCGACCCGTGCGATCCCGGTCGTTCTCGCCGGCGGTATTGCCGGCTTGGCGCTCACGATGGGAGCTTCGTTTCAACAGATCGGAATCGTTTACACGACGGCGGGCAAAGCCGGATTCATCACCGGGCTTTATGTGGTCTTGGCGCCGATTCTGGGTCTCTTTTGGTTTCAGTGGTCCGGCGCGGGCGTCTGGGCGGGCGCCCTATGCGCCGTGACGGGGCTGTTTCTCCTGAGCGTCCAGGAGAGGTTCACAGTTTCTCTTGGCGATTCGTTGGTTCTCGCGAGCGCATTCTTTTGGGCCGGCCACGTGCTGATTATCGGGTGGTTGTCGCCCAAAGTGGACTCGATTGCGTTGGCTTTCACGCAGTATGCCACCTGCTCATTGTTGAGTTTCGCCGCCGGGCTTCTTTTCGAATCCGTCAATCTGCAGGGATTTCTCAGCGCGACAGTCCCGATTCTGTATGCCGGTGTTCTTTCCGTCGGGATCGCCTACACCCTTCAGGTTGTGGCCCAAAAAGAAGCGCCACCGGCCCATGCGGCAATCATCCTGAGCTTGGAAGCGGCGTTTGCGGTGTTGGGGGGTTGGGTCCTGTTAGGCGAGACGCTCTCCGCTCGCGAGATCGCTGGCTGCGCCTTGATGCTGGCGGGAGTATTGTTGTCGCAGCTCAGCCGAAGACCTTTCGACAATAAAGCAAACCAGCCCCTGGGCTGAAGCCACCAGATCACCGGGCATGGCCAACGGAACGCAAAATGCGCAAGCGCGCGAAGGAGATTTGAGCGCTCGGATTTCGCCCCGCCTTCTTTGGGAATGAGGCAACGACGTGATTACAGCGTCCATCCCTCGCGATAGGGTGGATTGACATACTTGTCCGAGTCGGACAAGTCGGGGGACTTGAGATTCTTTCCATCCCAACGAAGCATCTTCTTGTCGGCGCGCATAGCCACGTTGCCCAGGAGAAGTGTCTCGGTCACGCGCGCTTCAAATTCGAAATTCGCGCCCGCCGGTTTGCCGCCTTTGCAGGCGTCAATCCATTCCTGGTGATGTCCGACGGATCGGGGTAGAGTCTTCGGCGGCTGCTGGAATGCTTTCATTTTCGCATCGGGGATCAGCCTGGAATTGCCGCCGGTGAATTCGCATAGGATTTTCCCCTTATCGCCGACGAAGAGCATGCCTTCGTCGTCCAGCTGGCGATCATCCTCCAACTCCTCCGGCCGCGCGGGAAGCATTCCGCCGTCATACCAAGTCAGCGTGACCGGAGGCATCTCGCCGCGGGCAGGAAAATGGAATCGAATAATCGAGGCATGCGGGAAAGTCTCCTTGTTCACCTTTACGGTCGTCCCTTCCCGCACCATGATATGTTCTTTGCACGGAGCCGCCTCGACGCTCGTGGCGGCGTCCAATTTCAAGACGCGGAAAATCGTGTCGAAGCTGTAGCAGCCCATGTCGCCCAGCGCCCCGGTTCCGAAATCCCACCAGCCGCGCCAGACAAACGGAAGATAGATATGATGAAACGGGCGAAACGGCGCCGGCCCGATCCACAAGTCCCAATCCAGTTCCGGCGGCACAGGCTCGGCCTCCTTGGGGCGGTCGAGGCCTTGTGGCCAGTAGGGCCGACCAGACCAGTTGTGAACTTCGCGCACCGGCCCGATCGCTCCGTCCCAGATCCATTCGCACAACAAGCGCGTCGGTTCGGCGGCTTGATTGCCGACGGCCACTTGCGTGGCCACTTTGGTCTCGCGCGCCACGTCGGCCATCCGGCGCGCCTCGGCGACGGAATGGGTCGTCGGTTTTTGGCAGAAGACGTGTTTGCTCTTTTTCATCGCCGCAATCGAAATCAACGCGTGGGTGTGGTCGGGTGTGCCCACAATCACCGCGTCGAGGTCCTTCTCCTTTTCCAGCAATTCGCGATAGTCGTTGTAGGCCGAGCAGCCTTTGTATGAGCCCTTGTCATTCTGTTTGGCGTAGTAGGCTTCGACAATCCGCCGGGCGGGTTCGCGTCCAGCCGTCCCGCCCTTGGAGTCGTCGGCTCCGTTTGCATAATCGCTGCCGATGAGTTTGCGGGCCTTGTTCCGCAACTCGCGAATTCCCCATTCAACGTAGTCGTGGCTCTCCTTGTTCACGTCGCAGACCGAAACGATCTTCACATCCGACCGGCTCAGGTATTCCAGCATCACGCGCAATCCCTGCGAGCCTACGCCGATACAAGCGATATTGACTTTCTCGCTCGGCGCGACAAAGCCGGGACCACCCAGGATATGACGCGGTACAACCGTGACCGCCGCGACCGACGCGGTGGCTCCCAGAAACTGCCGACGATTCATGACTTTCTCTTTTGACATGGCGAATCTCCTTGCGATTCTGATATGCAAAGGTCTTCCAAGAGTTCGTCATTGCCCAGCGAATGTTGGTCATAATGCCCGACCAGCCGCCCTTCACATTGAACGCGGCGTGCATCTGAATAATGTCGCCCCATCTTCTTTCCAACTCCTCGTCCAACGGGTTGCATGGCAGTTTTCTGTGTCCGTGCTCAAGAAGAAAGTGGACGAAAAGATGGCCCGTCCCATGAGAGAAGGTCTGTTGACGGTATGATTCGCAGATTGGAAACTGAGGTCACATCCCCAAGGAGGGATCGCATGGAAACCAAGACCGACTCCAGTCCTGCGCATTCAAGTGAAACGCAAGACGACACCGGTGAAAAGAAATCCTCTTTCATCAAGAGACTATTGCAGAAACTGCAAGGGGTCGCCACGCCCGTGAGATGGGCGCGACGCGAGATCACCCTCTTCGCCTCACTCGCATTGGAATTCCCATCGGAAATGAAAATGAAAAGGGCATGCTGAAAGCATGAACTCCAAACGTGGGAGACTCTCTCTCGGGAATGTCATCCATCACTATAGACGCTGCAGAGAAGCTATACCGGATTCATTCGCATCGAAGCGGGATGTGGCCGGCGACACGCGCTGCTGGGGCTAGGGCGCAGTGGACCTCCGCCCGAAGACAATAAGGAGAAGGGATCCCACGAGCGACCCTATTATGAGCAACCCCAGCGCCACTATCGCCAGCGTATGGGCTATCATGACCGCGCGCACCGCGCGGCTGATGACCAGCCGGCTCACCGGACTACTTTCCGGTCTGATGCCCCGGAGCCGGAGGGTGAACTGCCCGGGTGTGGCCACCTTGAACCTCTTGAGCAGCAACCGGACGCGGGAGAAGGAAGAGCTATGCGTGCGGAACCACACGGAGCGCAAGGGGACCGATGTCCCGCTCGAATCCGTCATTGTGAAGTCGAGCCTGCCGAAGTCGCGGCTAAGAAACTTCCCCTCCCCATATATCTCATACTTGCCGGCGTTCCCCAGGGTGAGACTCTGCTCGTCGAGGAGCGGGACCGTAGCCACGACAGCGGCCCGCATGGTCCGGATGAGGCTGCGGATCGTCACGACCATCAGACAGACCGAGAGAACGAAAACCGGCACCGACACTGCGAGCCAAGCGAAGATAGATTTCATGACGACCTCCGTGGAAAGGAATGTGGTGACTGCCGAACGACCAAGCCCACCCGACACGGTCTGGGATTAGGAAACATGATATTCGCTTTTGGCCTTCGATAACCTATCGGTTCCTTGCGGCTGAGAAAATGAATAACCCGTCCCTTTATTTATCGGGTTCGACTATCGTGTTCTCGAATTCCCAGAAAGCGCCAGGCGAGACAATGCGGACTCCTTGATACTCACCCAACGTCAGGAGATCTCGATCGCCCGTGACAAGGCACTGACAAGCGCCGGCGATGGCGGTTGCCAACACAGCGTCGTCATCCCTGTCGCGACAGACCGGTTGCGGCAATCGTGCCGGTTGGACAAGAGCGGCGCGCGATCGAAGCAATCCAACGGCTTGGCGCGTCTCCGCCAGGGTGAAGTCGAACTTCTTCGACAGAGTACCGCGGAATTCGTCGAGAATCGGTTTCGAGAGAACCAGCACGTGGTGCGTGGCACAATGCTCAAGCAATTCGGCGCACGTGCCATGCGCGATAAAGGCGGCAACAAGAACGTTCGTATCAAGAACGATCTTCATGAGACCCTGTCGAAAACATCTTGATCTGTGTGGATTCCCCGTTGGGATGCCTTCAAGACCATCGCTTTACGAAGAGCGCGGAAGCGTCGAATGAACAGATAGTCCCGAACGGATTCCCGCACGATGTCGCTTCGGGAAATCCCCTCGACCTTGGACACACGGTCCAGCTCCGCTTTCACGGCCTCCGGCAGGCTGACTGTGATTGTGCTTCGCATTATGCAACTCCTTCCGCTCTGTAAGAAATTGTCTTACACAGGGACATCGCAGTCAATCATATTCGCAATCACGACTCGATTTTTTCGGACTCGTCGTCCGGGGGATCGTCCGGGTCCAGGGGATCGGGGCGCGATTCCATCTCAGCCCGAGCGTCTTGAATAACGCGAAACTCAGCGGGCGTGATCTCTCACAACCGCGCAGCCAGTTCATCAATTTCGGCGGCGAGTTGGCGGCGGACGCCCTCCTCGAAGGAGATTGGGTTGAAACCCAGATCGCGGCGCGCCGGCGAAATATCGAAGGAGCGATGTTCGGCAAAACGTTGGATCGTTTCGGTCGTCACGCGTGGACGGCGGACGAGTGATTGATAGCAGCGAGCGGCCAACAACATTGGCCCAAGCGGCACGGAGACGAAAGTCACCCGCCGGCCAAGCGCCCGAGCGATCGTTTCGATCATTTGGCGATAGGTCATCGGCTCCGGACCGGCTAGTGTGTAAGCGGAGCGAATGGCCGCGGGGCGTTTCAACGCTTGCAGCAACGCCGCGACGACATCGAGCGTGAACACAGGCTGAACCCGATTGCTTCCACCGCCGACGAGCGGGAAGAACCGATGGCGGCGCAACCAGACGATCAGGTGCGAGATATTATTGTCGCGCGCGCTGCCGTAAATCATCGCGCAACGCAGAATCGTGTAATCGAGGCCACTGGCCTCGATGGCGCGCTCGCCCTCTTCAACCATGCGCTTGGTGGGGCAGTCGAACCTTGTGAAACGCCGCGTCGAGGAAAGGAAGATGACGCGACGGATCGCAGCCTTCTGACACTCAGCGATGAGCGACGGAGCGAACCGAATGTGCGCGATCTGGGCCACCGCGGCCACGCCGTCGAGTGCGGGGCCCACCGTCTCGGGTTTTTCGAGATCGCCGTACACGACCTCGATGCCCGCGGGCAGAAACTGTTCTCCCTTGTCGTTGTAATAGACCAGGCAGCGGACCGTATAGCCCTCGCGCAGCAAGGCGCGCACGGCGAGATTGCCCGTCTGACTGGTTGCGCCGGTGACAAGGATTCGCATGGAAACGCTCACCAAAAATCAACGATGAACGAAAAACGAGGAATGAGGAATGATGAACGAGAAACAAGAAACGCAGAACAACAAATGGCGAATTCGAACGGTGCCGGCATTCCTCATTCTTGCGTTCGCAACGTTCTTGTTGCCGCGGCGTCATACGGAATTCGCAGTTGTTCACGGTCCGGCGGCGCGCCGGTCAGCCAGCGGTCCATCCCTCGGAGCCAGTTTTCCAGAATATCCATGGAGGTGTTCAATCGGGCGAGCGATTGGCCCAAGTCTGCCGCACCTTGGGGACCCAAAATGATTTTGGCCAAGGTGTCGCTGTCGCGCTTGAGAGGGGCCAGAATCTGGGCGACGGAGACGGAAGCCGACGTTACTCCCTGAAGAGCCAGGCGGAGATCGCCGCGGTTTTCCGCGAGAATGTTTTCGGCCGTGGCGAGCAGTTTGTCGGCGCGCTCGATGGTGGACTCCAGCCGGGACGAGGCGGAACTGAGTCGGTGCATCAGAACGCCGCCGCTTGTTCGAAGATCGCCAATGGCGGCGCCCAAAAGCGCGTTGGTGGCCGACGCTTCGCGCCCGAACGTCGTCAATGCCATGTCCGCGTGCGTGATCAGCTGTTTCAGCTCCTCGGTCGCAGCCCGGACATTGCGAATGGCCTGGGGAATGTCGCCCGACGTCGCTCCCAAGGCGGTGTTGATTCTCGTGGTGACCGAACTGGCCGATTCCAGAAGCCGCGTAAAGGAGCGGCGGTTTTTTTCGTTGGTCAGAATCTCGTTCACGGCGGCAACAGTTTCCTGAAGATCGCGAACCACGACCGGCGCCTCTTTGAGGATGTCGGTGAGGTCCATCATGGGACTGCCGAAGATTTCGTCACCGGGCGACAGAGCAGGTGCCGACGGGCTGCTGTCCTCTATACTCACCTCCGTCTCGCCCACCAGGCCGGCCGAGACAATCCGGGCGTGAGCGCCGGCGTGCAGGACCGTCCCCTTCTTGAGCATCATAATCACCTGCACCGGATACTTCTTCTCGCCCGTCGGCTCGATCTTGCGCACATCGCCGGAAACGACACCATGGACATAGACGGGGGCGCCGGGCTGGAGGCGTTTGACGTCGGTAAAATGCACGACCAGTGGGTACTTGCGCGAGAAGATGGTGGACCGTTTCAAGCTGGCGGTGACGATGATCAGAACCGTCAGAGCAACTATCGTGACAATGCCGACGATGATTTCGATTGTTCGATGGCTCATGGTTTGCGCCCGTCAAATGGTTTTGGATTTCGGATTGCGGATTTCGGATTGAGCATGCTCATCATGGTATTCTCTGACTTCGAGTCTCAGACTTCTGTTTGTTCAACGACTTCAAGCGGCTCGGCGGTGATGGGGCCTTCGGCCAGCCCCAGAACAAACTGGCGCACAATCGGGTTTGCGCTATTACGAATTTCGTCCGGTGTCCCGGTCTCGATGATCTGCCCCAGATGGAGCATCGAAATACGATCACCCACCTCAAAGGCGCTGGTCATATCGTGGGTCACGATGATCGAGGTGACCTGCAGCTTGCGCTGCATTTCCCGGATGAGCGTGTTGATCGCATCGGCGTTAATCGGGTCCAAACCCGTTGTCGGTTCGTCATAGAGCATGACCTCGGGGCTGGTCGCCAGCGCACGGGCCAGTCCGACACGCTTTTTCATCCCGCCGCTCAGCTCCGCCGGCATCAGACTATTCACACCATGCAGGTTGACCAAATCCAACTTCTCCTCGACGATGCGGTCAATTTCGGCCATCGGCAACCGCCCTTGTTCGGTCAATCCGAAAGCGACGTTGTCATGAACATTGAACGAATCGAACAAAGCGGCCCCTTGGAAGAGCATCCCGATCATCGAGCGCACCTGCGCCAATGTCTCCTTCTTGCGCCAGTCGAGACGCGTCCCACCGACCTCGATCGTTCCCGCATCCGGACGGATCAGACCAATGATGTGTTTGAGCAAAACGCTCTTGCCCACGCCGCTGAGGCCAATGACGACGCGCGTCTCGCCGCGCTCGACGGAGAGATCCAATCCGTCGAGAACGACTTTTGGGCCGAAGCGTTTCTTGACCCCCAACATCCGAATCACGGACAACAACCCCTTCCGGGAGAACGGGAAAAGCCGGCAACGGCCGTCTGATCATTCGGCGCAGCCGATGGCCCAGCCGGTTTACGCACGCCTCTCCTTTTCGAGAACGACGACATCCTGCCAACCATCCTGCCCTCGGGGAATGAACTTGAGAATGCGAAACTTGCGCCCCCAGTGTTCGCGAATATAACCGATGTCATGAAACGCCAGGCCATAGTTGCTGCCGGGCACGTAAGGCTCAAAAAGAAATCCTTCCTGCGACAGATCGCCGAGGCGATTGAGGCGCGCAAGGAATTCGTCGCTGAGAGGTACCTTGCCCTTGCGCAAAGCATCCAAGGCGAATTCGCCGTGCGTGCTCGGGAGCAGCGTGGCTCCCGGCGCGGCCACTCGATGGAGTTCCTCAACCCATGCCAGTTGGTCGGGCTCATTGAAATGGGTAAAAACCGATATCGCAAAGATCAAATCGAACTTCTCGGCCTCATAGGGCAAAGGCGGATGGAAGCCATTGACGGCAAACTCGGCGAAGCGCAAATGGCGCTGGTTCCATCGGATCGCCGGCGCAAAAACGTCGCTGCCGTAGAGCCGGCACGATTGGGGAAGATCGGCCAGCCAACGCATCTGGCGGCCACAACCGCAGCCGAAATCCAGAATCCGTTCAAACGATTCGAGCGTCCGTCCCGCCCCGCGTAGGATGTCTCGGATTTCGCCCGCCGTGCGTTTGCCCTGCTCCAAAAAACCCTCGACCCGCGTGTCCGGCCCGACCTGGGTGCGCAGTCTCTTGGGAGGAATCGGAAAAGCCAAACCCAAATTGCGCCGGCAGCGGCGACATTGCACCGCATCGGCAAGGTCAAAGCCTTTCACGAAGAAACGCGCTTCGGGAACCAGCCGCCGGATCCGGCTCCTCACCTTTTCCACCGTGCCTGTCATGCCTGCGCAAATCCGCCCTGGCGATGCGTCGGTGAACAAACATCCCGACGCAAACACTGTTTTGAAATCTTTCGGCCCGTGCCTATAGGGGTCAACAAGAAAAGAGAAGTGAGAGGCGAGAGGTTAGAAAAACCGAAGAACCACAAAAGAACAAGGAATCTATTTCGAGGGGGGCGTTTCGACGGCGCGGCGAACCGCTTCGAGCAATTCGATGGGCGAGAAGGGCTTGCGAATCAAGCAGGCCGCACCACGCTCCAGGACAGCCGAGGCATCTTTTTCGGCGGTAATGACGAAAACCGGCAGGTCCTGTCGCCCCAGATCCGTGCGAATCCGACGCAGCAGCTCATAGCCATCCATGACAGGCATCGCCAGGTCGGTAATCACCAAAGCGCAATCGCTGTGCTCTTGGAGAAGTTGCAGGGCCTGCTTGCCGTCGCCCGCCTCGATGACTTGATACTGGCCCATTTCGAGCGTCATCTTGACAATGTAACGGATGCTCTCGTTGTCTTCCACGACAAGAATCTTTGCGGCCACGGTGGCTTACCTGTCCAATTTCAGATTGCCGACTGCGGAGTTCACGCGCCGAGTTTCCAACCCAATTTCCGGCCTACTTTTTCTCCGGTTCAATACCGAAGCGCTCGCGCAATCGCGCGTCAAGATCGCCTAAAAGCGCATCAATATTGTCATACAGGACACGCCGTTGCTCGCCCGGCACATCGTCGCGCCGCGCCATCTTGAGAAAATCGCGCGCCGAAAGGACCGGCTGAAGAAGGTCCTCGACTGTTTTTTTATACTGGCCGCGCGGCGACCCTTCGAGGATTCCCTCCAGTCCGTGAAACTTGTCCGAGACTACGAGGCCCGACGCGCCACATTCAATGGCTCGCAAATCGCCCTCACAGCGCGCCCCACGTCCTTTGAGAACGGACACGACTTTGTGCAACTCGCTTTCGATTTCGACTTGTCCCAGAAAAACAACCGTGTCGAACTGCGACAGACACCGGATGTCGCCGATCGGCGAACGGTCCGTCAGCCGGTCAATCTTCTGCGTCCAAAGCGCGGTCACTCCGCGCCGCATCATCAGGTCGTTGAACAAGACCAAGTAGTCCTTGCAGCGGGAGATCTCGGGCACGCACCGATCGAAATCGTTGAGGCTGTCTATGGCAATCCGGCGAATCCCGCGCCGCTCGATCTCCGCCTGCAACTGATAGAACAGCTCGTCCAGTTGGCATACCTTCGAAACCTGATGCCACAGTTGCATCCGGCCATCCCGAACGGCGCCTTCCAGGTCAATCCCACGCTGGCGCAGGACTTGGAGCAGATAGGGAGGCGGTTCCTCGAATGAAATGAGCAAACCCGGTTCACCCGCGGCCGCACCCGCGGCGAGGAATTGGGCAAGAACGGTTGTCTTATAGGTGCCGGAAATGCCGGCAACCAGCGACGGAACCCCGGCCGGAAAGCCGCCTTGGAGCATGCGGTCAAGACCCGTAATTCCGCTGGAGACATGACCATGCGGCCGATCGCCGAGATCTTCGAGTCCCACCGGCTTCGGCTGGCGGTGGGGAAAAACCTCGATTCCGTTGGATGTGAACTTGAAGGGATGTCGGCCGCCGATATGATTCTGGCCGCGCGCCTTGCGCACCTCGACCGAGCGCTCGGGCAGCGGATGGCCCGGCCGCAGAAACATTTCCAAAATCAACACGCAATCCACGACATATTCTTCGAACTCAATCAGATCATCGGCCCGACTGGCCAGCTCGGCCGTCAGAATCGGCGTCAGTCCCATGGTTTTGAGCTGGTTGATGAAACCCATCAGGAGAGTGCGCTGAACCATGGGATCATTGGAGGCGCGCTTGAAGTGACTGATGCTGTCCACCAGAACGCGCACGGCGCCCGTGCGGTCGGCAGCCTCCTGGACTCGGCCGATCACTACACTATCGAGGTGAGCGGCAACGGGCGCCAGGTCTTCGGGCGAGACAAACAGTGTGGCCAGTTTCCCGCTCGCCGTCAATTCCTCCACGCGCCAGCCGTAACTTTCCATGTCGCGATGGAATTGTTGCGGAAACTGGTCGAACGAAACCACCAATCCCGGCTCGCCAAACTCGACAATGCCATTGCGGATAATCTGAAAACCGAGGGTTGTCTTGCCCGCGCCGGGCGATCCCTTCAGCAAAATCGCATTGTGATAAAGAAACCCGCCGTCGAGAAGGGTGTCCAATCCCGCAATTCCCGTTCTCAGCCGACCTTTCATACCCCTTCTCCCCTCTCGTGGCATGGGCCTCGGGCCCGTGTTTGCTCTGGCAGAACAGACATCTTGCCAGCGTTCGGCCTTTGGGCCGCTTGACAGGTTGACAACCTGTCCTACTTAGAATCCGGCGATGATCCCGCCGCGATCGCCCGTGGCGGCCACACCTTTGACGGCCCGCTTGAAAGCGAACTCGTCGTCACATTCTGTAAGCGCTTCCTCGAAGGCGACCTTCTTTGCATTGACCAAGTCCGCGAGCGATTGATCGTAAGTTTGCATTCCCAGTTCGCGGCTCTTGATGATGACGCCAACCTCAAAAATGCGATTCTCGCGGATCATTTTTTGGACCGAAATATTGGAAATCATGATCTCGAGAGCAGCGATGCGGCCTTTACCCTCGGCGCGCCGAACCAGCCGCTGGCCAATCGCGGCGCGCAGATTTGTCGCCAACATGTCGCGAATCAGATCATGTTCCGTCTGGGGGAAATTGGCCACAATCCTCTCGAGCGTGTGAGTCGCGTTGGTCGTATGCAACGTGCTGAGAACAAGGTGGCCGGTCTCGGCAGCGTGAAGCGCCACTTTCATCGTCTCCGGATCGCGCATTTCGCCGATCTGAATGACGTCGGGGTCCTGGCGCATCGCCTGAACCAGACCGGTCATAAAATCATTCACGTCGCGGCCCACTTCGCGCTGACTGATCGTGCATTTCTTGTTCTCGTGAACGTATTCGATCGGGTCCTCGATCGTGATAATGCACCGTGCATGGCTGCGATTGACATAATCGAGCATGGCGGCCTGGGTCGTGGACTTGCCGCTGCCGGTCATGCCGGTACACAGGACCAGTCCGCGCGGGAATTCGGCGATGGCGCGGATCACCTCGGGCAGATCGAGGTCCTCCATCGTCGGAATCTTGATGGGAATGGCTCGCATCGTGATATGGAGACGGTCGCGCTCATAATACGCGACGACGCGATAGCGAACCTCGGGATTGGGCTGATAGGCAAAATCCACGCCGCGGCGTTGTTCGAGGATTTGCGCATTGCGTTCATCGCCTCCGATGGTTTGGAAGACCGTCCGCATGGTTTCCAGGTCCAGCGGCGGGTGGGCAATGGGACGGAGCATGCCGTCAATGCGCAAATAGGGCGGCTGTCCTTCGCCCAGGTGAATGTCGGACGCCTTATGCTGCACACACAGTTGAACGAGAGCCTTAATATCCATTGTTTATAGCACCCGATAGACCGCGATAGAAGTGTAAAGAACCAAAGCAAGACCGGAGGTCAAGCAAAAAAGCCCGTTCCTTGTCCGTGGTTTTCAATCCGTTGTCCCGTCGAAGATTCCTATTGAAAGCAATTGGGATGGAACCTGACGATTGCGTGGAGACGAAAGAAGAGGTTAACCTGCGATGCATTTCGGGACGATTCGTCGCCTCAGCCAGGCAAAGCGCGGCAACAGCAAGTCCCCTGCGATGGCCCAGCGCCTCGCCTGGCAAAGAGTTTTGCGGAGAAGCATCTCGCGGATTGCTGCCGTGAGTTTGCTGATCCTGGCAAGTGGAGCGGTTCGAACGGCCGAGAAAGCGGCGCCTCCGAGTCCTCCCAAAAAATCCGGAGAACCGGTGGCGAGCGGCCGACTTTTCCTGATCGGACATATGCGGTCTGAAAGCACCGATTCGCTGACGGAGAATTGGTTCCGGCGCTTGCAGCGATTCCTGGAAAACGACCGCAGGCTGCGCAGCGCCCTTGCGCGCGAAGGCTATGGCGGGCTGGGCCTGGTCTCGGCCGAAGGATTCAACGATCTGGTTCGGCGCATGGAGGTCCCGCCGGGGCTGGATTGTGTGTTTTGTCCGGCGCTCGCCTACATTCGCCAATTGGGCGATTATGCGGTGGTCTTCCAACTCAAAGGGCCAAATGACCGCGGGAGAACCGGCGAGTACATTCTTCATTCGGGCGTGGTGTTTGTGAATTCCCGTCACCCTCTGTTTCGGGGTTCGCGGTCGCAGGAGGAGAAAGTCCCGCTTCGTTTGATCGCCCGCGATTTCGCGTCCTCTCCCGTCGCCCTGATCAGTCCCTATAGCGCGGCGGGCTACATCTATCCCTGCAATGAATTCTTCAAAGCAGGCATTCGCGCCCTTCCCAACCGGCCGATTTTCTGCGGTTCCTCTGAAGAAGTGGTCAAGATGGTCCTGAGCGACGTGGTCGGAATGGGCGTTTGCGAACAAGGCGCCATCGAGGAGGTTCTGGAGCACTACCCCATCAAGGTTCCCGCCGACCGGATTCTCGATGTCTTGCTGACAACCTCCGGCGCGCCGACCGACCCGGTGGTCTTTCGACGGCGCTTCAGTCCCGCCCATTCGGAGATGGGCCGGCTCCTGAAAGACGCGCTGACCCAGTTCTTCAGCGCGAATCGGCCGGGACAGATTCGTCTCGAAGACAGCACGGATAGCGCCTTTGACAAACTGCGGGAGGCCTGGACCGACTTCGAGGAGATGGATGCCCTTGCGGCGCGTTGACCGAACCAATCTCATTCTGTTCGCCGTGATCGCGGTGTTTGCCGTGTTCGCGTTGGGAATGCTGTTTTGGCTCAAGGGGCGTTTCGAGCGCGAGCGGGCCGACACGATTGCGACCGTCAAACGACATTTCTCGCCCACGGTCCTGGGACTGCCCGACGATCTGCCGACGCTGCGATTTGCCGAAATCGAGCGGCTCGACGAGACGCTGATTCCCCACAACGCTTATGTCCGCGCTATTGTCGTGTCGAAGATGATCGCCGATCGGGGCGAACGAATCGTGTTGCCGTTTTTTTACTGGGTGGTCTATCCCGACTGGCGCAAACGGCTGGAAAAACTCGATCGCCACGTGCTCGAACAAGACGGCGTTGCCTATGGCGCGATCTATTTCGACTTCGACAACTCGCGCCTCCATTCGGTTCGTGGCGCGATCGGTTCGCTGGCCGTCCTGCTGGTCTTGGTCTTGGCATTGGTCGTGCAGCGGCTGTGGGTTCAGGAAGTGGCGTTGACGCAAACGACGGTCGAATTGGAGGAGAAGAAACGGGAATTGGTCGAACTCGAACGTCTCTCGCTCGCCGGACAGTTGTCGGCCAACATCTTCCATGACATCCGCAAGCCGCTTCTCAACATTCGCATGGACCTCGAAGAAATCGAAAGCGCGCAACCGAAACCCGAACAACTGCCCGAACGATTGGGCGGCATTCGGCGCCATGTGGAACTATTCCTCAACATTCTTCGCGAGCTCAACATCGAACGATTCATCCGCGGCGATCAGGCGGGACAGGAGTTCGTCAATGTCAACGAATTGCTCGAACGGGCTTGTGCCCTGGTACGCTACGAACGCGGTGGGGTCGAGGTCCAAACTCATTTCGTTCCCCATCCGCCGGCGGTTTTCGCTTTCCCCTATCGGCTGATCCAAGTGTTCTCGAACATCATTCTGAACGCCTACCAGGCGATGGCGGGACAAGGCCGACTCGCGCTGACCACGGCGCAAGAGGGCAACGGGGTTGTGGTCCGAATCACCGACACCGGTCCCGGCATCGAGCCGGTCCATCTCGAGCACATTTTCGAACCGTTTTTCACGACGAAACAACAAGCCGGGGGGTCGGGACTGGGTCTCTATATCTCCAAAGGCATTGTGGAAGATCTGGGGGGTACAATCCAGGTCGCCAGCCAAGTTGGCCAAGGAACGAGTTTTGAGATTCGCCTGCCGATTGCGAAATAGCATTCCGCCCCCGGCAGAAAAACGCTACGTGCGGAAACGCCGAGCGACCGCCGGCGATTTTTGCGAAGGCATTCCGGCGGGCGTTTCACGCGTGTCACGGATTTCGCCGGTATCCCGATCGGCTTCCGAGGACCCGCCGACCAGAGAACGCAGAAGCGGTTGCGCTTCGCACTCGCGCAATCGCAACTGGAAGGCAAGTGCCGTGTCGCCAGGCCCACTCAAGTTGGCCAACGTCTTCTCGCGGTAGCGATTGTAGAGGCTGCGAAGCCGCACGAACGGAATGTGACGCTGCCGGGCCGACTTGACCGCTGCCACAAAGGATTCGTTTGCCTCACTGATATGGCCCGACCGCAGGAAGTCAAAGCCCAACAGAAAGTACGCTTGCGTGGGACCATTTTGGGGATAGATTTGAGCGAACAGACGATCAATCCCTTGACTGGGGAACAGTGCGGCGAAGAAATCTCTGTGACAATAGAGGCTGCGGATGATCGTCGCATTGTCCTGATACACCTGAATGACCCGGTTGAAGACCGTTTCGAGCTGATTGAACATGAACCGGGCGCCCACCATTTCGCCTTGCAGTTCCGCGGAGTCGCGCCGCAATTCCTGTGCAAGGCGATTGAACAACTTGCTGATTCCCACGGGGAGGTGGGACATCTGTCGGGTCGCCCGCAAGCCATTCAGAAGCGATTCCAGCCGTTGGACATTATAATCCTCGCGCAGACGCAAATTCTCTTTGGCCTTCAACAGGATGTGGAACAGGATGCCGAAATACATGTCGAAAATGGCCTGCAACAGGCGATCCACCTCGCTGCGTTTGCTCTCGCGAAACAGCCGGTGGCAGCTGTCCTTAACCTGCCGCAGCTCGGCCTCAATCAGACGATCCATGTCGTCGAAGTGAAACCCGGAGGCGGCGGCCCGCGATTTCCGTGACAGATCGCGGAAGATTTTAAGCCCCCGATAGAAAGACATGATCAGCTCGACGCGCTCCTGATTGCGAAGCCGAAGCCGATGCGCCGGAAGCGTGTCATCCGTTTTTGGATACTCAGAAAAATCAACCATGTTGGAACATCCACCCTCCCCCTGTTCGGAGATTGTGGCGGCACCGATTGCTGGTTTCAAACGAAAACAGACTATGGAAGGTGGTTACGGTTCTCGCCTCTCACTTCGCACTTGTCTGCGTCGCCGTGGTCAGTTGGTCCTGCCAACGCCACTGAAACCCATATTGCCGGGCGTCGGCATCAATGAACGGCGCGAGACGTGAGCGCATCTCGGCTAAAACGACCGGCTCGGAAGCGGACCAATCCTCCACGTTTGTGGGATCGCGCGTGACCTCATGCAGGGTGGTCTTGAACGGAAGCGGCTCACCTTCCATCGGAAAGGCAATAATCTTCCAGCGACTGTCGCGCAACGCGCGGTCCTTGGCCATCACAAAACCGGCCACGTATTTCTGCTTGCGATAGATTCGCAGCGACTCGGGTTCCACATACTGGAAGTCCATCCAATGTTGACCGAATGGATAGGGACGATGGCCCCGAATGAACCACCAGGGCAAGCTCCACCCCGCTTCGCAGTAGTTGAACAAGCGCGGGTCGCGCGAAGGATCCTCGATCTGCGGAACAAGCGACACGCCTTCGGCTTCCGGCAAAGGGGGCAAATCCAGGGCATCGAGCACCGTCGGCGCAACGTCTATCGAGCGAACCAACCAAGGCACCTGCCGGCCGGCATTCTTGGATTTCGGCAATTTGATCGCGAGCACGACGCGATAGCTGTCATCGCCCCACACATGGAATCCATGGTTCGAGGTCAGGTAAGGATACGCATGATTGTTGCGATAGAGATCCTCGCCGTGATCGGCAAGAACAACGATCAACGAATTGTCATACAGCCCCAACCGGCGAATCGAATCGAGAACTGCGCCGAGCCAATCGTCGGTTTGGCGAAGCAGCGCATCATACAGATTGATTTCCTGGGAAAACAATTGCGACCGTTCCTTTCCAGTGGCTCGCCGCTTGAGTTCTCTCTGCAAAAGTAGATCTTCCATCGGCCATCGAAAGGCAAACCGATTGGCGGGCGTTGGGGGGGGTGGCGCGAAATAGGTGGAGTAAGGATAGCGCACGGCAAACGGCGCGTGGCCGATACAGGTGTGAGCGGCTAAAAAGAACTTCTGTTTGCCTTTCATCCGAACGAGGTGTTTTTCAATCGCTCGGGCAAAGTAGCGCACATCATAGACCGAAGAGAAAGCCTGATTGGCGCGCAGCATCGGCGCGTAGTAGAACCCCAGCGGATTGTTCAGGCAGTAGTAGTAAAGGCTGAGATGAAGCGGGAAGTAGCTGAATCCAAACCAAACGACGTTGGGTCGAGGCTGACTGATGTGCGAAAACCCGATTTCGGGATCCATCCATGCATAGTTCGTGTTGTCGGTAAAAAACGAGCTGCGATAACCCAGCTTCTCGAGATGGCTTGCCAGAGTGGTCACGAGCGGCACACGCGATTCTTTGGGGCAAAGGTCACAACGGATGCCGGTGCTGGTCGGAAAACAACCGGTCAGAATGCTGATCCACGCCGGACCGGTCCGGGCCAGAGGCGCAAAGGCGTCGGTAAACACGATACTGTCGCGCAAGAAACGATCCAGATTGGGCGTCGTCTTGCGCGGATAGCCCAATGCCGAGACATGATCGGGCCTGACCGAGTCGAGGCCAAGAATGATGACATTGGGACCGGTGTTCCCATTCGTGGGAGGCAAAAGCCAAACGCCAAGGCCCATTGCAGCGCCCATGAGAACCAAACCGCAAAGAAGCCGCCACGCCCAGCGCCGAACCCACGCCTGAACTTCGGCACGACGTTTTTGCACCATCAGCAGACAAACGATCACCAACGCGACCTTGCCCAGCACGCCGACGGCTGTCACCACGCCCGGCGAGCCTGCCAGAGCCGCCCATCGCCACGACGCGTCATAGAGCGCTGGATAGAGCAGCAGGGCATGAAAATGGAAGTACGCTGTGACGGCGATAAAGAGCGAAAGGAAGGTCGAATAGTAGCGCCGTCTCGGAACCACCCACGTGCCGTTGGCGCCGCGTTCCGATGCCAGTATTCGCGCCACACCATAGAGGACCGCTCCCATCACGAGTCCCAGCAACACATAGAAGAGAACGATTGCGGCTCCCGCTCTAAGGAATGGACCGAGGGGAAACTGTTCACCGGAGTCCCGGTCGCGGAATTGGAAAAGGACAATTCTCAGCCAAACAATCTCCGGCCCCTCGGTTGCCGCAAGCAAGGCAAGGATCGTGGCGGTCGAAATCAACAGCGACCAGAAGAAATCGCGGCGCTTGATCATGGCCTTCCTCAACGGCAATCCCCGCAAGAGCAATTCATGAATTGCTCCTACAGAACGTAACGCGAACCGCGCTCCGGATAGTGGATTTCTAAGCCTTTCAATTCGCTTTGCAGCCTTTCGACCAGAGGCGTGGAGCGATCCGGCTCGCCGTGGACAACGAAAACCTTGCGTAATCGGCTCCCCGCGGCGATCCGGCGCGCGAAACCCATCAAATCTTCCGAATCGGCATGGGCGCTGAAGGCATTGAGGATCGCCACCTCGGCCCGAAGCCGATAGGTCTCGCCGAAAATCCGCACTTCGCTTTGGCGTTCGACGATCTTGCGGCCCAGCGTGTTTTCGGCCATATAGCCAATGACTAAAACGCAGTTGGCCGGGTCCTCGATATTGTTCTTGAGATGGTGTAGAATGCGGCCCGCTTCACACATGCCCGAGGCGGAAATGATGATATACGGTCCCGGCTGGCTATTCAGCGCTTTGGATTCCTCGACGTCGCGGATGTAGCGCAGGCCGGAAAAACCGAAGGCATCATCCGACGATTGGAGCATCTGTGTGATCTCGGCGTCATAGCATTCGGGATGGCGACGAAACACCTCGGTTGCTTCCACGGCCAGCGGGCTGTCCACGTAAATCGGAATGCGCGGCAGTTTCCCCTCGTCAAACAGACGATGGAGACAATAGACAAACTCTTGCGAGCGACCGACCGAGAAGGCCGGCACGATGATTTTCCCCCGCCGCACAGCCACGCGCTCGATCACCTGGCGCACTTTTTCGGCTGCCGTGGCGATGTCCTCGTGCCTCCGATTGCCGTAAGTGCTCTCGAGAATCAAAACATCGGCCCAATCGGGCGCCTGCGGATCGCGCAGGATCGGCAGACCGCGGCGGCCCAGATCGCCCGAGAATACGATGCGTCGCTGGGTCCCGTTTTCGGCGACATCGAGAACGACAATCGCTGAA
>Ga0315277_10002525_pt1 | contig 25459 bp, 21 predicted proteins | sample YL17G05_15_MG_FD_203695 | JGI IMG/M metagenome (GOLD analysis project Ga0315277, IMG submission 203695) | Sediment microbial communities from Yellowstone Lake, YNP, Wyoming, USA - YL17G05_15 | ecosystem: Environmental > Aquatic > Freshwater > Lake > Sediment | place: USA: Wyoming | collected... | reverse complement strand
TTCGTTTTGTTTTATTAAAAAAACGACTCTCAGAAGCCAAGACAAAAGCCGGATTCGTCAGTTGGCTCGTTTTTATTACGAAATCGCGGAGGATATGGCCCGAGAACTGGAGCTAGCGCCAATTCGCATTCCAAGATTATCCAATGAGGATCCGTCTGGCGCGGCACGAACAACAAGAGCTATGCTAGGAATATCTCCAGACACTCCAATAAGAAATGTGCTATTCACCCTAGAACTAAATGGAGCGGTTGTTATCGTATTGCGTGATGACCTCGATGATGAGCACGACGCGTTCTCGCTGTGGTCTGATAGTGAGCCGAGAAGGCCAGTAGTGGTTATTAGTTGCGATAAACCCGGGGACAGGCAAAGATTCAGCGTAGCACATGAACTTGGGCATCTTGTGATGCATCAATCTTCTTTGCCTCCAGCTGGCAAAGTCGAGCAAGAGGCCCACGAATTTGCGTCAGAGTTTCTGCTGCCAGCGGAAGTTTTGCAGGATGAGATACCGAAGCCCGTAACTCTGTCTGGCCTAGCTAAACTCAAGCCCCGCTGGGGAGTTTCAATTCAAGCCCTCATCAAGAGGTCTGAAGCCCTTGGAATTACAACGACGCGCCAGACAACGTATCTATTTCAGAAGCTAAACATGATGGGATGGCGAGAACGTGAACCGGCCAATCTAGATGTGCCTCGCGAAAAGCCAAGAGCTTTTATGAAGATGGCCGAGATCATTTATGGCCCAACGGTGACTAGTGAAGAAGTTGCCGCTCGCGTCTCTGGGTCATCGGCGCTGGTAAGACAGATCCTTGATGCATACGCTGGAAAACCGGACGCAGAACCAAAAGGAAAAAGTTCCCAGACGGCCAATGTTCTGACGTTCAAGAAATTATCAAATAATTAGAAGAAAAAAGTGAGCATGGCCTATCGATTTTTGTTGACACATGCTTGAGCATTATGGTAATATAGTGTTGCTGATGGAAAGTTGATATGAAATGCCAAGCGTGCGGTTCGGAAACGAAAAAATTCGGGAAAGATCGCAAAGGACACCAGCGGTACCGTTGCCTCTCCTGCAAAAAGACCTTTGTCGAAGCCTACGAAAGGCCGCTCGGTGAAATGCGCCTCTCTCTGGAAAAGGCGCTCTCCGTCATTAAACTCTTGGTCGAGGGCTGTTCGATTCGCAGCGCCGAAAGAATCACTGGAGTTGAGAAACGCACGATTCTGTCCCTGTTGCTCTTGGTTGGCGAGCGCTGCGAGAATCTAATGAGGGAACGCATTCGGGGTCTTGAGGTGAAGAACGTTCAATGCGATGAACTATGGGGATATGTGGCGATGAAGGAAAAGACAAAGGCCCGGAAAGGCATCGCAACCGGCAGGATTGGTGATGCTTGGTGCTACGTCGCAATGGAGCGCGGAACCAAGCTAATCCTGGCTTGGCACCTTGGGCGACGTACCGCAGATCACACCATAGATTTCACTGAAAAGTTACGACACGCCACTAAGGGAAATTTCCAGATCAACACGGATGGATTTTCGGCGTATCCAGATGCAATATCCTACAGTCTTGGTGCACAGCATGTTGATTTCGCACAAATCATCAAAACCTATGCGAGCAATCCCGAGAGTGAAACGCGCTATTCTCCAAGCGAGTGCACCGGTTGCCATAAGGTTCCGGTTTATGGCAATCCCGATCTTGCCAAGGCATCCACGAGTCACATTGAGAGGCAGAATCTAACGGTTCGGATGAGCATGCGCCGGCTGACCCGATTGACGAATGCCTTCTCGAAAAAGTGGAAGAATTTGAAGGCGTCTTACGCGCTTCACTTCGCGCACTACAATTTCTGCCGCGTTCATAAAAGTCTGAGAGTGACCCCAGCGATGGAAGCTGAGATTACGGATCACGTTTGGGATCTGCGGGAATTACTTCTGATCTGACAAAAGTCCCCCTTTTTGTCAAGATAATATTATACTCCCAGCCGAATAACCGATGGAGGCATCTATGATCTTGTCTGACAACGACATTCTCAGTGAGGTCAAGGCAAGCAGAATTGGAATTACCCCGTTTGAAGAACAAATGGTGCAACCGGCCAGTTATGACCTTCGAATAGGCAAAGAGGCGGCAACGGTTCCAACAAATGGGAACCCAATCATTGATCTTGAAAAAGAAGGCTTGATAGGAGTGCTAACTCCATAATTGAGGCCGGCAATGAAAAAGAGAATCGCCCTGATCGGATTCGGCTTGGCCCTATTCCTGCTGGCCATTACTTCGCTTCTTCACACGCCAGATAAAGGCTCATCATACCCAGAACCAGTGAAACAGACGCTCCCCCAGGAGGCGGGCAGATTAGCAATCATCCAGTCACCGGATGGCGGAGCGGTTCCTATCTTTGCATCGCAACAAGATCTCGTCGATTGGTTCAAATATATTGCCGAAAATCGACAACTCGCGGCAAACAACCTCTTTATTGAAAAACGCATGAGCATGGTGGAGTCCGGTACTGCGGCCACTGTTGTCTTGGAAGTCAATAAGGAGGTAATCTGCCTTGATCTTAAAAAGCCACGAGCCGGATGGAGCAGGGTTTACACTTTCAGGAAATTCGTACAGACGGAATAGCGCCCCCCGCAGAACGGACGCAATCGACCACGCCCATAATCAGCAACTCACTCTTACTCCACTACCACAGGACCCTGCCGCTTGCTATAAAAAGATCCGATCCAAAAACTGGTGACGCGAGCTTCGGGATCAATCGAGGCTCCGGAGTAAATCTATAGCACATAAGCACCCCAGCCTGCCGCTCTGTTAAGCGACGCACAAAAACCCAAAAAGGCTGGACAGCATCCGTTGCTTAGCCGCACAGCAGTATTGGACGTTTATTGGTCATGCAGGTAACAGCGACAGCAGACAAAAGGTCCGGCGGTTTGTTCAACATCATGTTTCTTGTCGGCCGGCGCATCGGAGGGCCGACTGCGCATAGATGAATCTGTGCGTTCGAGGAGGTTAAAACATGAGAGGAAGAATCGGACTTCTGTTGATTATGGCAATTGGAGGGTTTGTAGGTGGCGCGGTTTGTCAGGAGCTGGCCGTCCAGAAGACGGGAGACTGGGGGACTTCCTTCAACACCGGCGTCGCGGTCCAGGGCAACTATGCTTACAGCGCCGGCTGGGCCGGTCTGGATGTCGTCGACCTGAGCGATCCCGTCCACCCGCGGAAAGTCGGCAACTACGAGAGCCACAACAGAGTAGATGGCCTCGCGGTCAGCGACATTTACGCCTATCTGACCGCACAGGGGGATAGGTTCGAGGTCATCAATGTTTTTAATCCGAGCGCGCCTTCCCTGGTGACAACGCTTCCCGTCCCGTGGGGAAAGAAGGTCTATATCAGCGGGAATTACGCCTATGTGGTCTCTTCGACTGAGAGTAATGGAACGGCCATCGTCAACATCAGCAATCCGCTATACCCAGTGGTCGCCGGTACTCTCCCCACTAGCGACGCGAACGCGGTTCGTGTCAAAGGGAACTATGCTTTTGTCGCCGACGGCTCTAATGGACTGAAGGTATTCAACGTATCCAATCCCGCCGCTCCGTCGCTGGTTACGACCATTCCCTCCAAATCCGCCCAGGACATCGACCTCAGCGGGGACTATCTCTACCTTGCGGATTCCCAAGAAGGTCTGAAAATCCTGAGCATCGCGAAACCGGAGTCACCTGTTCTTGCGGGTTCCGACACGCAAGCCGGCCATTCCATTATTGCCGTCAGCGGGAGCCTTGTCTTCACCGATGGCGACGGCTTGTCTGTTTACAGTGTTTCGAATCCGGCATCACCAACTCGCCTCTCAACAAACCCCCAGATAACCGGAACCCTAAATGGGATTGTGATTTCCGGCAACCGTGCCTACCCGAGTGTGGGATGGTCGGGATTCTACATAGTGGATATTTCAAATCCCACGACCCTTTCAATACGAGGAGTATACGACAACTGCGATTACAACAATGACTTCGCCATGAAGGGAAACGTCGCCTTTATTCTGCGCCATGATTTCTCTTTGGAAGCCGTAGACTTCACCAACCCGCTGATTCCCTCGGTTGTGTCCAAGGTGGACGAGATCGGCGGCTACGAAATCCAGATAGCGGGGGATTTGGCTTACGTAACCCAGTCTGACGGGTTCGAGATCTTGAATACATCCGACGCGGCGGCGCCCAAGAAGGTCGGCTCGCTACAAATGGGCGACTATCCCCGGGCCCCGACTATCCAGGGACATTACCTCTACGCGGTGGACCGCACCAAGCTGCTTGTGGCCGACATCGCTAACTCCGCTTCTCCTTCCCTAGTCTATTCTAAGGATCTGGAGATTTACGTCACCGAGGATTTCTATATCTCCGGCCATTATCTCTACCTCACCGCGCGTTTCGCTACGTCTGGGGTCGGCTTGAAAATCTATGACATCACGAGCCCGTCCAACCCGGTTCTGCAGAGCACGCTGGCGCTGGATGCGGTCCGGTACATCGCCGGCCAGAGCAACTATGCGTACATCACCACCGGTTTCGGTTATATTCATGTTGTTAACGTGACCGACCCGGCAAACCCCACGCTGGTAAAAGATGTGAGTGTTTCGGGAGAAGGCACGCGAAGGATCCACGTGAACGGGAACTATCTCTTTATCGGCACCGACTCCGCCGGCCTTCTGGTCGCCGACATTTCTCAGCCCGCCAGCCCGGTTGTGGTAGGTTCTTACTACACCAGGGATCCCCAGATGGTTCGGTTCAGCGGGACAGCCGTATATCTCGAAGGCGGTGAGAGCGGCAAGATTTACGCCCTCAAGACCTCAAATCCCACGTTCGACATTTCACACATCGCGGGCGGAGGTGACTGGAAAACGTTCATCACGATCTACAATGTGACGGATAACGAACAGAAAGCGCATTATCGGGAATGGAACAACGGCACCCTGGCCAAAGACGTGGTTTACACCGTCCCCGCCCGGAACAAGCGCGTGCTCACCGACGCCGATTTCATCGGCGGAGGTCCGGCCCGCATCACCACCACGGATTTCAATGCTCTTGTCAAGGTGTCCTACCAGTATGGAAATTCGCAGAGCCTGTGCGAGTTCTTCATCACTTCGAATAGCCAGGCAAAGCGGTGGATTGCCCCCAACCCAATCCGGTCCTGGTTTGACTGGTTCGGGCTGGTGGTCGAGAATCCCGGAGACACAGACATAAACCTTACATTCGATGCCTACAAGAACAGTCAAAGAGTCGGCACTTTGACGCAAAAAATTCCTCCTCATCAGAAATTTGCGAACGTGTCCCAGGGTCTGTGGAACAACCTGCAATATACCGATCTGGACACCGTTCTGATCACTTCCGACACAGCCATCCCGGCGCCCCTGTCCATCACCGGGAACAACACCAACACGCGCCATGTGTTTTTTGTGGCTCAGAACGCGGAGGCCGTGGCGGGTCAGAAGACGTACTATTTCGCCCACATCACCGATTCATCCTGGAACACTTCCATCACTGCCTACAACGTGGAAGCGACGCCCGCGCAGTTCCAGCTGTACGATTGGAACGCAGACGGCTCCGGCCAGCTCGTCAACGGCACGTCCTATACCGTGCCCGCCAACGGCAGCTTCACCTTGCAGGCGGGGAACCAGCTGCCGTTTCAAAGTGACGGCTACATCACCACGTCCGCCAATCTAAAATTCAAGCTATCCTACCAGTACGGAACGAGCGCCTCGCTATGCGAGTTCTTCCTGAGCGACAGTCTCGCCTCGACCTGGATCCTCCCCAACCCGATCCAGCCGTGGTTCGAATGGTTCGGCCTAGCGATGGCCAACCCTTCGACATCGCCGGTCGGCACACAGTTTTCCGCTTTCAAAGACGGGAGGATCCTGAATAGCGGCACCACCTCCGTCGGCTCGCATCAGCGTTATGTCAATCTATCGAATGGGATCTGGGCAGGCATCAACTACTCGGACGTGGACATGGTAACCATCGACACCTTGAGTCCCGTGCCGGCGCCCATTTCCATCACGGGCAACAGCGCCAACGACCGCCATGTCTTCTTCACCGGCCAGAGTGTGCAGAAATGACCAGGATAGGACGGGAGAGTGCGTTCTGCACTCTTCTGGGTGCTTTCGCTTCCATATAGCCTGCGCTACCGCATGGCATATGATGCGAAGCTAGTGAGGGATGTTCTCCACGTATTTGTGCAGGCCGTGTTTGGCTCGCTGCGCCGCCGGGCCTGCGATTATAGGGGAATCCGCAAGGCGAAGTGCGGGGCTGTGACCTTCGTGCAGCGTTTTGGCGACGCTTTAAATTAATGGCAAGCTTGCCATTAATTTAATAATCGCAAGGACCGAATAATGCGAAGGAGGTAAAACAGAGGCAAGACTGACCGCATCTCTGGCGTGGATTACTTGCCATTATCCGCCTGCTATTCCGCATGCGGAATAGGCGCTACTCGACAGCAGTTTCTCTTGTAGCAGCTGGCGTCGACGTGACCGTCATCCGCAGCTGGCTCGGCCATGCCAGCCTCGACACCACGAACCACTATGCGCGGGCCAACGTTGAAACAAAGCGCCTAGCTCTCGAAAAAGTGGGCGCATCCGCCAGAGCTATGAAACCGCCTCGATGGAAATGTGATGTGGCATTGATGGCTTGGCTCGACTCACTCTGATCTGAGAACCATCCGATTATCCGAAGCTGGATCTGGCCGGACACCTGTCAGTACACGGTTCCGGCCATTTCCTTCGCATTATTCGGTCCTTGCGATTATTAAATCTGAACCTTCATTTCCATACGCTGGCGCTGGACGGCATTTACTTGGCCGAAGAAGGAGGCCAAGTCGTTTTCCGGGCCGTGCCCCCGCCCAGCGATGCCGAAGTGGCCCGGGTGACCGAGCGCATTCAGCGCCGTGTCGCCAGGCTCCTTGAACGCCGCGGTCTGGGGTCGCAAGCCAATCGGGACGAATCTGACACGCTCCATCACAACCAACCTCTCCTCGCCGAACTCTACAGCGCTTCGATCGCCGGACGCATTGCCACCGGCCCGCGGGCTGGCCACCGGATAACGAAGGTTGGTGACGGGATCGATTTGGAAGATCTTGCCGTCGCTGGCAGTCCACGTTGTGCCTGCATTTCGGGCTTCAGTGTGCACGCCAACGTTTGTATCCCGGCTCATGACCGGATGCGGCTGGAACGGCTCTGCCGTTACGCAGGGCGCCCTCCGGTGGCGACCGAGCGGTTGTCGCGATTGCCCGACGGCAGGCTGCTGTATGGCCTTAAGCGCCTCTGGCGGGACGGCACGAGCCACGTCATTTTTGAGCCTCTCGAGCTTATCGAAAAACTCGCCGCGCTTGTGCCCCCGCCCCGCTTCAACTTGGTCCGATACCACGGGGTACTCGCTCCCTCCGCCGCCTGGAGGCCGCTCATCATCCCGGAATCAGAAACCTCCCATCCCCTGCCTCACTCCAACTGTCCTGCAAGAAAGCAGCTCCTCGCTCCCGAAACCGGAAACCCACAGAAGAAACGCCGATGCCGGCCCCGGAATTATTCTTGGTCCGAACTGATGAGGCGCGTTTTTTCGATCGACGTTTTAGCATGCCCCCGATGCGGCGGCCGCATGAGAATTCTCTGCGCGATTCATCCACCCGAGGCCATTCGCAAGATACTCGATTGCCTCGGCATCCCATCCAGACCGCCGCCGATTGCCCGCGCAATACCGGAACGCGAGGTAGACGAGCATGACTTTTATTGAGCAGGAGAGACCAAATCCGTTGCTTCACGCAGAAGTGTGGGAGATTTCCTTATCCGATGCCATCGATTTGGCATAAAATCCCGTTCGTGATCGGCTTGAGTTTCGGGCAGTTGCGGCAGCCGCCGCGAAGTTGACATAATCACCCCATATCGGAAGCTGACCCACCCCCCCGGAGCCGAGCCCCGATCATAAAGATTGCAGCTTGTTTGGACTATCACGCCCCAGCTCCAGAACGGAGTTCGTTCCGAGGAGCGCGTACAATCCGCCCAAAATCCAGACGGAAATAATGAGCAGTGGATGCCCCAGCAGCGATGCCACCGTTCCCGGCGTGCGAAGGATGCCGACCCCGATCGTGCCCCCGACGGTCACGCCCACGCCGAAGCCGACGCCCAGAATGCGAAGCAGCCTTCCTTCTTGTCCTTTTTCCTGCAAGTTGTCTCCGTGATCTCCGTGTCTCTGTGGTGTGCCCTTGTACTAGAGTTGCACTCTAATCCTTTCAGTGAGGTGCGCTATGCATAAGTCGACAATTCTCGTTTTGCTCCTTCTCTCTGCGGCCGGTATCCTTTTTGCGTTCCAGTCGGCAAAGCAGATCGTCCGTGTTGGTCCGGACTATAAGATGCCGTTCAACCCAGCAGTCAAGTCCGGGCGGTTCATCTTTGTTTCCGGCAGTATGGCAACGGACGATAAGGGAAAGATCATTCCTGGAGACATAAAAGTCCAGACAAAACACATTCTGGACGGCATCTTGCCCCTCTTGAAAGCCGCAGGCTCGAGCATCGAAAATGTCGCATCCGTAAACGTATACCTGCGCAACGCCTCGGATTTTCAGGCGATGAACGAGGTTTACCGGACCTATTGGCCGAAGGATCCGCCCGTGCGGACTACGGTTCGCGCGAACCTGGTGCTGCCCGAGGGGCTGATTGAGATTTCCATGGTCGCGCTGGCCAACGGAGCCGAGCGCAAAGTGGTCTACCCTGCCGGTTGGGTGAACTCGCCGAACCCTTACAGTTACGGCATCCTTTCTGGCGATACCCTCTTCGTTTCCGGAATCGTCCCGCGAAACAACAAAGATAATTCGCTAGTTGAGGGGGACATCAAAACTCAGACCAAAGCGGTGCTGGACAATGCCGGCGAGATTCTCAAGGCTGCCGGTATGACCCACGCGGATGTGGTCAGTTCCAGGGTGTTCATCACCGACACGAATCTCTTCCAGGACATGAACGCTGCCTATCGCTCATACTTCCCCAAGGATCCTCCGGCGCGCGCGACGGTCAAGGTGGGCCTGATGGCACCGCAGTATCTCGTCGAGATTAACATGATTGCGGTTAAGGGAGCCGCGCGCGAAGCGATCACTACACCAAACGCCGACGGGAGTCCGGGACAGCCCAATCCGAATCTGAGCTCCGCGATTCGCGTCGGGAATCGGCTTTACCTGTCGGGCACGCTGGGGAACAACAAAACCAACAAGGCGGATATCAAGGCGCAAACGCGCGAGACGCTGACTCGTCTTGGCCGCACTCTCAAGGCGGCTGGCTTCGATTGGCCCCACGTTGTCGATGGTATTGTCTATATCACGGATGTGAAAAACTTCGGCGCCATGAATGAAGCCTATCGCGAAGTGTTTACGGGCGACTTTCCCGCGCGCGCAACGGTGGAAACCGGTCTGGTAAGTCCCGACGGCCTGATTGAGATCATGTTCACCGCCATCAGGCCCTAGTGTCACATCCCCGCTCCCTGCCGGTTGCGGCTCTGAACACTTGTTGATGAGGCAACGGCCGCAATAATGGCCGCACAAAAACTCTACCAAAGCAGCAGAGTTCTACCTGTTTGTTGCACAGAGATCACCGAGACAATCTCCGTGATCTCCGTGTCTTTGTGGTGCTATCCTTTTGTCCCCATGACATGCCGGAGGTGACCGCAATGAAAGCCGTGAGGGTGCACGAAACTGGCGGAAGAGAGAAGCTCGTTTACGAGGATGTACCGGCCCCGACCCCTGGTGCCGGCCAAGCTCGCGTACGGAATCTAGCGATCGGCGTCAACTTTATCGACGTTTACCATCGGACCGGCCTCTATAAAGCAGCACTCCCGTTCATCCCCGGGATGGAAGGCGCCGGGATTGTAGACGCTGCGGGAGATGGTGTTTCCGGGCTGGCGAAAGGTGATCGTGTCGCCTACTCGATGACAATGGGATCCTACGCTGAATACACCCTGGTTAACGCCTCGCAACTCGTCAAGTTGCCCGAGGGCGTGGACTTCCGAATTGCCGCCGCTGCAATGCTTCAGGGAATGACAGCCCACTATCTCGTCTATTCGACCTACCCATTGAGGAGGGGCGAAACGGCGCTGGTTCACGCCGCCGCAGGCGGGGTTGGTTTGCTTCTTGTTCAGATCTGCAAAATGGTCGGTGCGAAGGTCATTGCCACTGTATCGACGGAGCCGAAAGCGATGCTGGCCCGCAACGCCGGTGCCGACCACTTCATTCTCTACTCCAAGACTGACTTCGAGGCCGAAGTGAAGACAATCACGGAGGGCCGTGGAGTGGATGTTATTTATGATTCAGTGGGACGCGACACATTCGACAGGAGCCTGAATTGCCTGCGGCGGCGCGGAATGATGGTCCTCTATGGGCAGTCCAGCGGGCCGGTGCCTCCCGTCGATCTCAATGTCTTGAATGCGAAGGGCGCGCTCTATGTCACGCGTCCCTCGCTGGGGCACTATATCTCCACCCGCGACGAATTGCATTGGAGGTCAAAGGATCTGTTCGACTGGATCCAAGAGGGCAAGCTTCACGTTCGCATCGACCGGACCTACGCGCTCCAGGAAGCAGCACAGGCCCACGAGGCTCTGGAGGGAAGACAGACTACCGGTAAGGTCCTGCTGATCCCTTAGCGGTTCTCCCGAATAGTAAGCTCCAGAACTCGCTGTGGGCTGTGGAGCGCATCTCGTTTCAGGCGGCCAGTGGCCAGCAAGACCGATTACTGCTTACTGTCGCGCGAGCCTGAAGATTACGGTAACAGACGCCGTGACGGGCACCGGCTCACCGTTGAGCAGCGTCGGTGAATACTTCCACTGCCGGATTGCTCGAACCGCTTCGTCGTTCAGGAGCGGATGTCCCTGCAACACTCTAACCTCTGTCACATTGCCTTCCTCATCGACCGTGACCTGGAGTATTACCGTGCCCGACACTCTTGCCTGTCGAGCGATCTCCGGATAGACAGGTTCAATCCGTCTGACCAGTTTCGACTCCTGCACGATCCCCCCGACAGGGAGCGGCTTACGCGGCACAGGCTTCGGCGGGGGAGGCAATGTCGGTGGCGGAGCCGGCGCAAGTGCTCCGAGAAGATTCGAGCTGACTCCGGACCCTGTCCCCAGAGGCCCTACCTGTGCCCCAGTGCCCACGAGGGCCTGAATGCCCAACAGGTTTACCGCCGGAGGTTCATCAATAGGAGGTGGGACACCGCGCGGAATGCGATCGGGAGGGAGGTCGATATTGACCTTTACCGGCGCGGCCGCCGCCTGCTTCCTCTGACCTTCCGAAGGAGGGATCGGAGGCGGAGGAGGAGCTGGAGGAGGTGGTGGAACAATCAAGAAGGTCAGGAGTTCACTCTCTGGAAGCACGTTGAAAAACACAAGTGGAAGAAGCACAAATACGAAAATGCCCACGACATGTCCAACCGAAGAGATCAGAAATGCCGTAAAGCGTCTGAGCGCTTCGGCGCGGCCGGTCTTTTCCAGTGTTTCGAACATACGGATACCCTCCTCGTCCACCTCCGTTCTGCCTTAGAGGCAAAGCGGAAGCGATCCGCTCTTCGTGCACGCTCGGCGTGCCCTCTGAGATTTTCGCTTATGCCCTACCGCAATTTGTCGCTACTTATTTGGACCCCATTGCGGATGCAAGGTTCCCAAAACGAGAGGTTCTCACCGCTGAGACACAGCGCGTCCGGCGGCCGCGCTGTAGCTCTGTGGTGAAAGTCTATTGCAGGACTTTTGCAAAGCGTTCGAAGGCCCAGTCGATCTCCTCGCGGGTAATGATCAGCGGCGGGGCAATCCGAATCACGTAGTCGTGAGTTTCCTTGCAGAGGATTCCCTCTTCCTTCAGGGCTTCACAGAATGGTCTGGCCGCGCCGTGAAGCTCGATTCCGATCCAAAGGCCGCGGCCCCGAACTTCCTTGATATATCGCGAGCGCAGCGTCTTCAGCTTTTGGAGGAAGTAGCTGCCCAGCTCCGCGGACCGTTCAACCATGCGCTCGTCAACCAACGCGCGCAAGGCAGCGCGGGCAATCGCACAGGCCATCGGGTTGCCGCCAAAAGTACTGCCATGATCGCCCGGCATGAACACACCGAGCACTTCGCGGGAAGCCACAACGGCTGATACGGGGTAATACCCGCCTGAGAGGGCCTTGCCGATGATCACCATGTCGGGACGCACACCCTCATGCATAAAAGCGAACAGCTTGCCGGTGCGACCCAACCCCGACTGGATCTCATCCGCGACGAACAGCACATTGTTCTGCCGGCAGATCTCGAAACAGGCCCGGAGATATCCCTCGTGGGGCAGGATGATTCCAGCCTCCCCCTGGATCGGCTCAACAAGGAACGCACAGGTATTCGGCGTAATTGCACAGCGCAGAGCCTCGGCATCATCGTAGTGGATGACGGTGAAGCCCGGCGTAAAGGGCCCGAATCCGGCGCGGTATTGACGCTCGGTCGAAAAGCTGACCAGGGTGATCGTTCGGCCGTGGAAGTTATTGGCACAGGCGATGATTTCCGCTTTATCCTCCGGAATGCCCTTGACGGCATATCCCCATTTGCGCGCCGCTTTCAGCGCGGTTTCGACCGCCTCCGCACCGGAGTTCATCGGCAGGACCATGTCCATCCCAGTGAGTTCGTGAAGCTCCTTGCACAGGAGCGGAAGTTGGTCGTTGCGAAAGGCGCGCGATATCAGCGTCAGCCGCTGCGCCTGCTGCACGACGGCCTCCATGATCTTTGGATGGCAGTGTCCCTGGCTAACCGCAGAATAAGCGGCCAGGCAATCCAAGTATTTCCTACCCTCCACGTCATAAACCCACACGCCTTTCGCCCGCTGTATCACCACATCCAGGGGATGATAATTGTGGGCGCCGTAGAGATTCTCCAGCTCGATGTAATCTTCTGTTCGCATTTCGTGCATGAGTTTCAGATCAGTAGCCACGAGTCCTCCTTGTTTGAGCCAGAGGACTCTCTATTAATATCAGTCCCTATCCAACAGCATGGTTAAGATTGCCATTCGCACGTAGAGCCCATTCGTTGCCTGTCGGAAATAGAGAGCGCGCGGATCTTCATCGACGGTCTTGTCCAGCTCGATGGTCCGGGGCAGAGGGTGCATGATCATCGCGTTGGGCTTCATCAATTTCATAACTTCACTATTGATGGAATATTGCACCCTGGTCTGCACGTTGGCCATGCGTCCCGGCCTGATCTGTGTGAGGTAGACAACGTCGACAGAGCCGATTACGGCATTCATGTCGGTTTCCAGCGAATACCAGACATTGTGTGCCTCGAGATCCTGCAAGATGTCGCTCTTCATCTGGAGCTCTTGAGGACTCACGAAGTAGAGCTTGACCCGGTCGAATTTGCTCAGAAGGTAGGCCAAAGATCGCGCCGTTCGCCCTCGATCGAGTTCTCCGACGATCGCAATCGTGAGGCCGTCCAGACCGCGCCGTTCGCGGAATATGGTGTAGAGGTCCAGCAGCGCCTGGGTCGGATGCTGGCCGCCGTGTTCGCCTGCGTTAATGACAGGCACCTTGGCAACTGAGGCAGCACGCGCAGCCCCGCCTACCTCGGAGTGGCGCAACACGATCACATCGGAATAGCCCGAGACAATACGGATCGTGTCCTCCAATCTTTCCCCTTCGATCTCCGAGGAGAATCGGCCCGCCTGCTCCGTGGAAAAAACCCGGCCGCCGAGACGGTACATCGCCGCCTCGAAGGAGAGCCGCGTGCGTGTGGAAGGCTGGTAAAAAAGCGAGGCCATGATTTTGTGCTGGTAGTCGAGAGTCCCGCCGCGGGCGACGATGCGCTCCATTTGCTGGACACGCTCGAACAGCTCCATCAGCATGGGCACCGTGAATTGCTGGGAATCGATCACGTGGTGGAGCTTCATAATCTTATCTCTCCGCTTTCAATCCGCTAGGATGTGAGTCCCGCCGTTGTCGCGCAGCACGGAAGCAAGTTTTCCGTGGGAGGTGATGATGACCTCTCTTCCCCCGCCGTAAAGAAAACGCAGGGCCGCCTCGATCTTCGGTCCCATGCTTCCGGGTGGAAAGTAGCCGGCGTCCCAATATTCCCGCATCTCGCTTGCGCGCACGCGCGCCAACGGACGTTGGTTCGGCTTCCTGTAGTTGAGATATACAAAGTCCGCATCGGTCGGAAAAACCAGCAGTTCGACGGGTAACCTGAGAGCCAGGAGAACCGAAGAGCGGTCTTTGTCGATTACAGCATCTACTCCTCTGAAGCGGCCGTTCTCTCTGACCACAGGAATTCCACCGCCACCGACCGCAATGGCAAGCATTCCCTGTTCGAGAATCCTGCGAATGACATCCTCTTCCACGATCTCGAGGGGCTCGGGCGAGGACACAACACGGCGATAGCCGCGGTATGCATCTTCGACCATTTGCCAGCCGAACACCCTCGTCTTTTCTTCCGCAGATTCTCGAGAATAGAACGGGCCGATGGGTTTCGCCGGTCTCTGAAAGGCCGGGTCGTCAGCAGCCACGACGACTTGAGTCAGCACCGTCGTCACCGCTTGGGGTATTCCGGCTTGCCTCATTTCCTGCTGAAGTGCCTGCTGCAGGATATAGCCGATCTCCCCTTGCGTGGCGGCGACACAGACATCCAGACCCAGTTCGTACACCTGACCTGCGGCTCTTTCCGAGCGAAGCAGAGCTGCCCCGACCTGCGGACCGTTCCCGTGCGTAAGGACAACGCGAAATCCCGCCGCAAGGAATGCGACAATAGCCTTGCTGATGAGCCGGGCATTGTTCATCTGTTCCGCGATCGTTCCCTTTTCCCCGGCCCGAATCAGGGAGTTGCCCCCAACCGCTATCAGCGCAGAGTTCGGCACAACACTCCTTTACCCCATCAGGCTCAAAAGAATTGCTTTCTGGACGTGCAGGCGATTCTCCGCCTGTTGGAAAACCACTGATCGAGAGGAGTCGATCACGCCGTCAGTGACCTCCTCGCCCCGGTGGGCAGGAAGGCAGTGCATGAAGATGACGTCGGATTTCGCATGGCTGAGCAAATTGTCGTTTACCTGGTAGCGCCAGAAGATAGCTCGCCTCTGTTCGGCTTCCGCTTCCTGTCCCATGCTGGTCCAGGTATCCGTATAAACGACGTCCGCGCCTGCAACCGCCGCGGCGGGATCCCGCATCAGTTCGATCTTGGCTCCAGTGGCGCCGGCATTCTCCCGCGCCCATGCAACGACTCGCGGATCTGGCTCATTGTTTTCGGGTGTGGCCACGGCAATGTGCGCACCCAGACGCGCCGCGCCACATATCAACGAATGAGCGACATTGTTTCCGTCGCCCACGTAGCCAATCTTCATATCCTGGATGGTTCCCTTCACTTCGAGGATCGTCATGTAGTCAGCCATGGCCTGGCAGGGATGGCTGAAGTCGGTGAGTCCGTTGATCACCGGAATGCGGGCACATTCGGCCAGATTCTCGACCAACTCCTGGCTGAACGTCCTGATCATGATCCCCTGAACCATGCGCTCCAGGTTCTTGGCCACGTCGGCTACCGATTCTCTCTTGCCGAGATTGATCTCCGCCGGGGTCAGGTATATCGCGAAGCCGCCCATCTGATGGATGCCGACGTCGAAGGTGACGCGAGTGCGGAGGGAAGGCTTCTCGAAGATCATGGCCAGAGCCTTGCCCTTGAGCTTGTCTTCGTAACATGACGGGCTGGCTTTGATCGCAAAGGCGTTCACCAGCAGCTCACGAATCTCATCAGTGGACAAGTTTCGAATGGAAAGAAAATCCTTCTTCATATGGTTTCCGCCCTTCCTTATGTACTGGAAATGAAGGTGTCGAGAATTCGATCGAGGGATTCGGCCGCAGCCGCGTCCAAGCTGTAGCTCACGCGCATCATCGGGCGATTGATATGGATTAGTCGGCCGAGGTCCAGCGGAGTTCCGACCAGAACCAGATCGCAAGGCACGGCTTCAATCGTGGCCTTCAGATCCTGCACCTGCTGCTTATCATACCCCATTGCCGGTAATACATCCTTTAGATGCTGCCATTTCGCATACATCTCCTTGATGGAGCCAACGGCGTAGGAGCGGGGATCCACGATTTTGGCCGCGCCAAAGCGCTGCGCCGCCACGTGCGCGGCCCCATAGGTCATCTCGCCGTGGGTGAGGGTCGGACCATCTTCTACAACCAGAACCTCTTTCCCACGTATCGCCTCTTCATTCGGAACACTTAGCACAGAGTCCGCTCGTATCAGCATGGCGCTCGGATTGACCGCCTTCACGTTGGTGGTTACTTCTTCGATCCACTCGGGCCTGGCATTCCCAATCTTGCTAATAATCACGATCTGCGCCATGCGCAGGTTGGCTTCGCCCGGATAATAGCGGATCTCATGGCCGGGACGGTGCGCATCAACGAGAACGATGTGCAGGTCGGTCCGATAAAAGGGAACGTCGTTGTTGCCTCCGTCCCAAAGAATGATGTCCGCTTCTTGTTCCGCCTTGCGCAGGATTTCCTCGTAATCAACACCAGCGTAAAGGACGTGGCCCCTCAGAATGTGAGACTCGTACTCTTCCCTCTCTTCGATTGTGCATTGATATTTGTCGAGATCATCGAGGTTTTCAAATCTTTGGCAGCGTTGCGCATTCAGATCCAAGCCATAGGGCATCGGATGACGGATAACCACCACCGACTTCCCTTTCTTTCTCAGCAGGTCGGTGATGCATCTTGAGGTCTGACTTTTTCCGCATCCCGTCCGGACCGCGCACACAGATATCACCGGCTTGCGCGATTCCACCACGGTGGAGTGGGAGCCCAGTAACCGGAAGTCCGCTCCCAGGGCATTGACCAGAGAGGCTCTGTGCATAACCTCGAGGTGGGAAATGTCGCTGTAGCTGAAGACCACCTCGTCTATGGCAAGCTTCCGGATCAAGTCGGGAAGTTCGGATTCGTCGAAAATGGGTATGCCGTTCGGGTAGCCTTCGCCCGCCAATTCGGGGGGATAAATCCTTCCCGCGATTCCAGGTATTTGATAAGCCGTAAAGGCCTCAACTTTGTATTGCGGGTTCTTTCTGAAATAAACGTTGAAATTATGAAAGTCCCTCCCTGCGGCCCCCATGATGATAACTTTTTTAACTGCAGTCATTTTGCACCCAATTAACGTCGTTAGAGGTTTCTGCCCGGACGATCAATGAGCAGGATCCATACTGCTGGCGCGAAATCCGTTCCTGCCTCAGGAGAAGCCTATGCATATTATGCATAAATATGAAAATCGGCAACTGTCATTTTTGAATCAGCCACGAATTCCACCAATTGCACGAAACCTGAGTTATCGGCTGCAATTTCCTGCAATTCGTGAAATTGGCAGCTGTTTTTGATTCGTGGCAGATTTTGTTTTAGTCTTCTATCGCTTGGGCAGTTCGGCGATTCGGATATTCCGAAAATCCAGGTTTGTGGTTGGATCGTGCGCCTGCAGAGAAATGATGCCGGGAGCTAGACGCGCCTGCTGTCTTGCATTCATGCCCTCTTCTCGGGTGTCTTCAAAGTTTGTCACCTGAATGCCGTTTATCCATATGGCGATATGCCGGCCATAGGCAACGATCGTATTGAAGAAGTATTCATTGTCGCTGCTCACAACCCGGCGAGCAGGCTGACGGTTGTACAGACCACCCGTCCCATAATCCACTGCCTTGGTTCGGTCACCATCCTTAAACTCATTGCGGATCTGCGCTTCATATCCGTTCCATGATTGTCCCTTTTCCCCGCGGAAGAACAGGCCGCTGTTGGGATGCTGGGTTTCGTTCTGTGCGTTCGCACGAGCTTCCAGCTGGAGGACGAAGTCGGCATAGGTACCGGTGGTCTCCAATCCCCCAGGCCCCTTTTCCACGTGAATCGCGCCATCTTTCACAAACCACTCCGGCGGAACTTTCGCGTTGGGCCTGTCTACTTTCTCCCATCCCGAAAGATCCTTTCCGTTGAACAGCGATTGAAGACCTAGGGGGCGCAGCTTGATGTTGCGGAACTCGACATCATCGCCCTTGAGATACTGAAGTCCGATATATCCGGCGGCGGCTGTGCTATCGTGCGTATCCAGTACCTGGTTGCCGTTCAAAACAACGTTGATGTGGTCTCCGTCGGCCGTTATTTCGAACCGATGCCACTCGTTGGGACTCAACTTCCCTGCGCTGGATTTCACTCGATATACCAGGCTGCCGTTACCCCAGTCCTTGTTCATGTTGTTGATGTTTACCTGGTAACCGGTCTTGGTGGGGTCACCTTCCTTCGCCGAGCGAACGAAGATACCGCTGTCGGTCTCGATGGCCTTCATCCGGAACTCCGCCTTCAGGACGAAGTTGGCGAACGGCGTCGTATGGCGCAGCCACATGTAGGTTCCCTGGGAGGCGTGAAGCGTGCCCTCAAAGCCCTTCCACTCCCCGCTGATCTGCGGTTCCCAGCCGAATGAGGACTCACCGTCCCAGAGCAAAATCCAGCCCTGCGCCAGTTCCTCCGGTGAGAGGGTGTTCGATGCCGGTTCGGCTGAAATAAGAATCGTGCTGAGAATGCATACGAATGCCAAGAGAAGCGATTGTCGTGACATGTTCGACTCCTAATCGGAAATGACCCTTTCCGTGATCTCCCCGTCCCTGTGGCCTACGCGAGTTAAATGGTATCGGGCCGTCCTCGGCAGTTTTTCTTTCAGTCCAAGAAAGAAGAAAACTGCCACCACGATGATGAATGCCGAAAAACGGAATCGGCCGAGGGCCGGCGGATTAAGTCCGAGTTCTCCGCCGAGACGCCAGGCGCCCCACACGGCAACTTGAGATGGAACCACGGTCCAGATCCCAACAAAAAACCAGGCTTTTTCAGCTCCCTCGTTAATCGTCGATCGGCGCGCCCGCGGGGTCCAGTCCAGCCAGGTTGCCAGGACCACCGCTAGAGCCAGCGGATAATAAAGGCGCGCGTAGAGATACGCCATAATCCAACTGCCGGTGAATGCCGCAATGACCAGGCCGATGAGGTTGAGGGTAAAGGGAACGAGGATCCCGATCCAAGCAGCCGTGTAGCAGACAACCCGGTAGGGAAGATTCGGCTGGGGCATCCCGTAGTGAGTGACGTAGGGTGCCGGCTCAACCCCGGGAAGCCTTCCCAGGAAGCTGCGCCACGCGCAAACAACACAAACGACGGCCAGCCATATCGCATGCCTCCCATCCGGGCCGTGCAGATAGAGCGCGTAGGTGAGGTTGCCCGGCAGGATGAAGAAAACCCAAAGCCAGATAGGAAGATGGAGAACACGATAATAAGTTTTGTTACTTTCGCGCTCGACTACCTTTCTCATTGTTTGATGCTTCACCTCATTATGGGTTGGGGCACCGCACGCCGTGCCCCTACACTTTTAGGGCCTCCATCCGGCGCTCGAGTTCTCGAGCGATGTGCTCCGGATCGGTGCCCGGCTCGAAGTGTACCGCGGGCCCTATGGTTACTGTAACGGTTCCCGGACGCACAAGCTTTTTTCGCTTTTGCCTAAGCTCGTACAAGCCGTCAATTCGCACCGGAACGATCGGTAGTTGAAGGTTGTTTGCCAGCATGCCGATGCCGGCGCGAAACGGGGACATCCTACCATCTTGGGTTCGCTGTCCTTCGGGAAAAACGACGAGGGAGTACCTACGGTCCGCTGATTCACCGGCGAAAGCGAAGCTTTCGCGAAACCCGGTCTGCTGCGGCAAGGGAAACACGTTAAATAGCGCTACCACGAGACCATAGGAAAGCTTTTCGACACAGCGCCTGAAAAAGCCCATGTCCTTGGGCGGGTGCCGCATGGCCTGCAGCATCTCTCCCAGCATGGCCACGGCCAGTCTGTGTCGGAAACGGAGAGGTAGGGCCGCCATGATGAAGCCGATGTCCACCTGCGTGATGTGATTCGCGATGAAAAGAAGCGGGCCGCGCAGGTCTCGCAGATTATTTCCGCCTCGGATCCGCGGCCGGCACATTACCATCGTGGCAGGCCAAGACATTATGTAGTAAACCATCAAACGGATTAGCGCGACTGGCCATCGCTGGGCCCAGCGCGGATATTTGTAGTCCGTCCGGTGCGGAACGGGCTGGCGAAGCATCTTCTCCAGGTCTCCAACGGTTGTCGCCGACGTAAAACGCGATTCGTTCAGGTCCGTCTGAAATCGATCCTCCAGTGCGCTCAGCAACTCCACTCTCTCAATAGAGCTTAGGTTCAAGTCAGTGGCCAGGTTGGCATCCGGCGATAGGGTGCCCATCTGACGGCCCGTGATCCTGCTGAGCAAGTCTGCAAGGGCACCGGTTGAGTGCTTATCCTCACCTTGTCCTGCAAGTCGAGACTGAACAAGCTCCTGGATTACTTTTGTACGAGGTTTCAGGGTGGAGGTTCGTGGAAAATCTCCCTCCGGCCAGACGAACCAGCGCCGGATGTGCTGGAAGTCGGCGAGCGATTCGTTGGCCCGATGAATTACCGTTTCCGGATTGGGATTCCCCTCGTTCAGAAGCAGCACAGCACACGGCTCGGCGTTTCCCTCCCGCTCGAGCCCGATCACCACGCAGTCGCGTACTTCAGGCTGACGCCGCAGAGCGGCCTCCAGGTCCTCCGGATAAACGTTCAGACCTTCGGGTGTGACAATGACGCTCTTCTTGCGACCCTTGAAATAAAGGTTGCCCGCCTCATCGAGCGCCCCCACGTCGCCAGTGTAAAACCAACCCCCCTCGCTCAGAACCGGCTTCAGTTCCTTGCCCTGGTAGTACCCGGACGCGATGTTTTCGCCGCGGACGAGGATCTCTCCGTTTTCGGCCAGCTTGAGTTCACGGCCCGGCAAGACCTGTCCGATGGATCCTTTTCCAAGCTTGAATGGATGGTTAACGCTGACCAGCGAGGTAGTCTCCGTCAGTCCGTAGCCTTGGATCACGACAAAGCTCAGGCGACCCCAGAACTTCTCTGTCTCCGCGTCGAGCGCCGCCCCACCCGAGATGAAGGCCCAGAATTTCCAGCCGAACTGGCTGTGGATGCGGCGGAAGCGCCACAAGCGCTTGACGAAATGCTCCCCATCGGCCGTTCTAAACTGCTCGCGAAATCCCTCCAGACGGCCGGCTGCCTCGAGGTCACGCTCAACCTTGTCACGCAAAGTCTCGAGCAGCCGCGGTACCGTGATCACGACGGAAACACGCTCGCGTTTGATAGTCCGCACAATTTCCGAGGGATTGAGCGTGTCGTGGAAGACGACGGTGGCCCCCATTACTTGGGGAACAAAGATGCCGAGAAACTGACCGAACACGTGACTGAGGGGCAGGAGGTTCAGAAATCGCAGAGGATGAAACACCCGCTCGTACCTCAGGTATTTGACAATCTCCTCCTGCAGTGGTTCGAGATTCGCAAGCACGTTCCTGTGCGAAATGACGACACCCTTGGGATCCGCGGTTGTTCCCGACGTGAAAACAATCTGGATAGTGTCGTTCCTCGATATCCCCGGCTCCACATACGCGTTGGTAGAATGCGAAGCCACGGACTGAGACAAATCTTCCAGGCTCAAAAGAGGCCATCCCGAAACCGTTTCGGATACCTCCCGCGAACAGACGCACAAGCGTGCGTCCACCTGCCGATAGATGCGCCGCGCGAACTCGGGAGAAGCGATGCGGTCCATGGGCACGACAACTGCCCCACGAAGGATGCAACCCAGGAACGCCACTACCCATTCAGGGCAGTTGTCTCCCCAAATGAACACGCGATCACCCTTGCCGATCGAGCGCTCCCCCAGCTCTCGGGCAAACTGGTAGGCCGACTCCGCAATTCTGCGGTAGGACCAGCGGAGGGTACGGTAGCCGCGCCGGTGGACGTAGGCAGTCTCGTCCCCGCGTCTGTAGATGCTTTCGATGACCTGTACCAGCGTTCGTTCAAGCATGCAAGCGGATTTTACGAGATATCCCGAACCCGATTCAGCAAATTCGATGATAAACTCTCAAGAACTAACATTGTGAACCTTCGTGATGTTCGTGTCATCGTGTTGATTTGAAAAAAACAACACCATGATACAAAGATCACTATGAACCTGTGAGGAAGAAACTATGACCAAGCATGTCCTCATCACCATGGCAGCACTTCTAGCGCTCATGGCACTTATAACCGTGGAGATACCGGCACAGCAGGAAAGGTTCGACGGCCTCCATGTGAACCTGGGAAATCTCTATCGGTTGTCAAACGCTAAGACAAGATCCATAAGTCCTGAAAACTTCACCGGCGAAAAGGGCAAGGCTGGAATGGCTACAGAAGGGACCGGAAAGTCCGCTGCCCGCGAACTGGGGCAGAAGTGGAAGGTGTCACCATCCGTAAAGATTGAGTCCAAGCAGGTATTTACCTTGGCCTTGATCCAAGGCCCTGGAGCCATCCAGCATATCTGGATGACTCCCACGGGGGTTTGGCGCTTCTCCATCATTCGCTTCTATTGGGACGGCGAGGAGACCCCGTCGATTGAATGCCCAGTCGGCGATTTCTTCGCCATGGGATGGGGCAAGTACGCCCAGATCAACTCCCTTGCCGTTGCCATTAACCCGGGCAGCGCTTTCAACTCCTACTGGGCAATGCCGTTTCGCAAATCCTGCAAGATCACGATGGAAAACATCGATGATAAGTCGATGACGCTTTATTATCAGATTACTTATGCGCTAACAGACATCCCCTCGGATGCCGGATATCTGCACGCGCAGTTTCGACGTTCGAACCCCCTGCCTCACAAGCAAGACCACGTCCTGCTTGAGGACGTGCGAGGGCAAGGCCAATACGTCGGGACCTATATCGCCTGGGGCAGTCACAATAGCGGTTGGTGGGGCGAAGGGGAGATAAAGTTCTTCATGGACGGGGATTCCGAATTCCCAACCATCTGCGGAACGGGAACCGAAGACTACTTCTGCGGATCGTATGATTTCGACAATCCGGAAACGAAGCGCTACCAGGAGTTTTCAGGGCCCTACAGCGGCCTGGCACAGGTCCTTCGTGGGGACGGCCAGTACCAATCCCAGCAGCGCTTCGGCATGTATCGCTGGCACATCATGGATCCGATCCGCTTCGAAAAGGACCTGAAGGTCACGATCCAGGCACTGGGCTGGAAGTCCGGGGGAAGGTACCTGCCCCTGCAGGATGACATCGCATCCACGGCATTCTGGTACCAGCAGGAGCCCCATGCGACATTTCCGAAACTCCCCTCTAAGGACGCACTGGAGATTAACTGAGCCCGGAATTGAGCCATTAAAGATAGAACCTGCAAGCCCTGGGCCCTGAGCGATCAGATTGCCAACAACACAGAATTGTATCGACGGCGAACCATGATTCGATGGCACAATCATTCAATGACTCAATTCCGATGACCCGATGGATCGATGGCTAAATTCTAGAGGGTTCGTACGTCGGAGGCGTCAATTTCAACGGAGACAGCTTGGCGTATCAGATCAACCTGGAGGACGAAGCGGAACCGCCCTTTCTTCTGAACCAGTATTCCCACGATTCCCTTCAGTGGACCGGCGATGATCTCCACACGCCGTCCGATCCGCATATAGGGATAGGGATCAATGGAGATGCTGGCTTCCAGGAATCTTCGAACTGAGAGAATCTGGTCCTCTGGAATCGATTCGGGATGGCCCTCATGACCGACGAAGCGAACCGCTCCCGGCACATTCAGGACACGGTAGCGGTTTTCCGGAGTATCAACTTGGTTCACGAAAATGTAACTCGGAAAGAGCGGTATCCAAATCCGTTTCTTCCGGTCCTTCCAGCGGCTAAGGATCTCCCGCATGGGAAGAAAAACCTCGACCGATCGATCTGTCAACTGCGTCAGCAGCTTCTTCTCGAAGCGACTGCGAGTATAGACCGCATACCAGGAGGGTTCACTGGAGCGCCTGAGGGACGGCACGGTGATCAGATCAGAGCTTGACACCTTCGGAGGATATTCAATCAGTGCTTCTGCATCGTCAGCAGGCTGGGAGGTGCCGGCGTTTTTATTGTTGGCCCTAGAGCCCATGTTCGTACACCCGAATCGGATACTCTTCCATGCCATACAGCTATGGAGGGAACGCAAACTCCGGCATACCTTTGGATCAGGGTGCCGCGTACGTTGTTGAATATATCCGTGGCTTTCGACAGTGTCAAGCATCCGGCGTGGCTCGTTGTATCCGTGACCTCTGCATGTCTGTGGTGTAAAGTATTCATTCTACGAACCTAAAGCCGGCAAGCCGGCACAAGGGGGAAAGCTTGGCGAAGGCGCGAATCGTCGATGCATCGCATCCTCAGGCCATTCAAGAAGCTGCGGAAATCATCCGCACGGGAGGGCTTGTGGCGTTCCCTACAGAGACCGTATATGGTCTAGGGGCGGATGCCTGCAATCCTATTGCCGTGGCACGCATTTTCGAGGTAAAGAACCGTCCTTCGATCGACCCTCTCATTGTTCATGTCGCAGATGCGGACGAAGCCAGGCTATACGGCGATTTTTCCTATAGGTTTGCCCCGGAGTTGATGACAGAATTCTGGCCGGGTCCACTGACGATGGTAGTTCGGAGAAGCGGTGTCGTCCCTCCCATTGTGACTGCCGGACTGGACACAGTGGCCATACGGGTGCCATCTCATCCTTCGGCTCTGGCTCTGATTCAGGCGGCCGGGAGGGCCGTGGCGGCTCCCAGCGCCAACCCTTTCGGATACGTCAGTCCGACTCAGGCGGATCATGTCTCAGAACAGCTTGCCGACAGGATAGACCTCATCCTTAACGGCGGTCCATGCATTGTAGGCGTAGAGTCCACGATTCTCTCACTTACCGAGCCGACGCCGCGCATCTTGCGCGCCGGCGGCGTAACGGTTGAACAACTCGAAGCTGTTGTGGGAGCCCTTGAGCATTCGGCGGAGGTAGGTGCTCGCCCGGAGGCCCCCGGCCAACTCAGACGACACTATGCTACGAGGACACGGCTTCAGATTTTGCGCGATGATGATCCCCGAGCCAAGCCAGGACAAGACGAACGGGTGGGTTTGCTCACCTTGGTGCCATTGCATCGCCTCCTTCCCTATGCGTCGGTTGAAGCCCTTTCTGATTCAGGGGATATGCGAGAAGCAGCGGCCAATCTTTTTGCTGCTCTACGCAGACTCGACAGTCAAGGCCTGGACCGTCTGGTCGCGCACCCGATACCGGAAATCGGTCTGGGTGTGGCGATCATGGACCGCCTCCGCAGGTGCTCGGCTCCCGAATCCGATGACGCGGACTACCAGGACAAGACCATTCCACCAGACTGCTAACGCAATAATCCTTTACTGGCGAGTAAGGATTCTTAGGGCTCGCGCAAGAATAAATTGGCATTTTGGCACGAACGCCGGGCGGGCAGATGCAAGGCGACGCGACGCAGGCGATGTCGGTGTACATCGTCGAGGAGCGGCAACGAAGCAGATGCCCGCCCGCCGCCGCGCCCCGTTGGGCTGCGGCCCGCAGGCCCGCTGG
>Ga0315277_10002523_pt1 | contig 25471 bp, 24 predicted proteins | sample YL17G05_15_MG_FD_203695 | JGI IMG/M metagenome (GOLD analysis project Ga0315277, IMG submission 203695) | Sediment microbial communities from Yellowstone Lake, YNP, Wyoming, USA - YL17G05_15 | ecosystem: Environmental > Aquatic > Freshwater > Lake > Sediment | place: USA: Wyoming | collected... | reverse complement strand
ACATACTGGTCAACAACGTCGGGTTGACCCAGGTGATGCCGTTTGCGCTGATCGAGGAAGAAGACTGGGACGAACTGATGGCCGCGAATCTCAAAACGATGTTTCTGGTCACGCGCGAAGTGGCTCGCGGCATGGTCGCGCGCAAGGCCGGGGTCATCATCAACATCGGCTCGCTCGCCGGCCATCGCGTGCTCGAGGTGCCGGTCCACTATGCGACCGCCAAGGCCGGCGTGAGCGGTTTCACGCTGTCGTTGGCCAAGGAGTTTTCGCGGTACAACATCCGGGTCAATTCGGTCGTGCCCGGCTTGCTCGAAGAAGGCGTGGGCCGAATGGTGCCGGAAAAAGGGCTCGCCGAGTATGTGCGATATTGTACTGCCGGCCGACCGGGCAAGACGGAAGAGGTCGCCGAGGTCGTCGCGTTCCTTGCGAGTGAAAAAGCGCAATACATCAACGCGCAGAACATCTTTGTGGACGGAGGCATTTGAAACAAAGGCGGAAAAATGAACGAAACGATGAACGGGAGATAAAGGCAAAGGTGCATTGGCGATTCCTCGATCAGGTTGACCGGTTCGAGCCGTGGCGGGCGATAGCCGGCAGAAAAGCGGTATCGCTCGAGGAATATCTGCTGCTCCGGCCGTTGGGCCGGACGGGCCGTTTCCCCGAGAGCCTCGTTCTGGAATGTTGTGTCGAGATTGTGCGGTGGCTCGTGGCGGCAAGCTCCGGTTTTGCACAGACCAGTTACCTCTCGGAGGTTCAAGAGTTTCGGATCGAGCGCGAGACGAGCATGGGCGACGTGCTCGAAGTCAGCGCATCGCTGGCGCGGCGAGATGAGCGCAGGATTGAAATCAAGTGCCGCGTGGACTGCAGCGGCAATCCTGTGGCTCGCGGCACGATCGCCGTTGATTTGATGCCCCTGGGCGAAGCGTTTGATCGCGCCTTCGTTGAAGGCATGTGGCGGGAACTCAATGGCTCGGCTTGAAGAACGGGATTATGCCTACTTTACCACGGTTCGCGGGATGTGCCGTACATGTCGCCGAATCGTTCCCGCGCGCGTATTTATCCGCGACGACAAGGTCTGGCAGGAAAGTCTTTGCCCGAGATGCCGCCGACCCTCTGCGAGCAATTCAGGTTCCCAACCTGTCCCTCTTGGGCCGGATACCGCGGCCCATCCAATTCAAAACTCAACAGTGAAAACTCAAGACTCAACACTCCTGCACTCCCACTCGCCGGGCCTCATCGCGGGCGACAAAGATTGGTATCTCGAAAACGTCCTCAAGGCTTTTCCCGACCGCTCGCCGCTCAAAGGTTCTCACACGCTCCAACACGGCTGTCCTCACGATTGCGGCCCGTGCACGTGGCATGCCTCGCCTTGCCAGTTGCCGGTCCTCTCGGTCACCAACGCCTGTAACCTTCGCTGCCCAATCTGTTTCACTTACAACCGCCCCGATCGGCGCTACTTCATGCCAATCGAAGAAATGCGCCGAACGGTGGACTGGATCATTGAATCCTCCGGCCCCATGGACCTGATCAACATCACCGGCGGCGAGCCGACGCTTCATCCGCAAATCCTCGACATTCTGAATTGCTGCCGCCGGCCCGAGATCGGGCGCGTGACGATGAACTCCAACGGCCTCCGCCTCGCCGAAGACGTGGGTCTTTGCGAGCAACTGGCGGCGTTGGGCGTCTATGTTGTCCTTTCGTTCAACACGTTCGATCCCGCGGCGAGCGCGGTGATTCACGGGCAGGACGTGGTCGGCGCGAAACTCCAGGCGATCGAAAACCTCACGCGGGCCGGCGTGAGGATGACGCTCCTCAATGTCATGATCCGCGACGTCAACGAGGAATCTGTCGGCGACATCCTCGATTTGATGCGCGAAAACAACAACATTCTCAGTCTGACCGTTCAGACCATGACCTACACGGGCCAGGGCGGCGGCCGGTGGCGCAAGCCCGCTCACATCCCCGTGGACGAGGCGGCGCGCATTGTCAGCGCGCACTCGCGCGGCCAGCTGGAGTTTTCCGATTTTGTCACGCGCCCCTCGGCCCATCCGCTTTGTTATCTGACCTGCTATCTGTTCAAACACGGCAGTGAGTTTCTGCCATTCGCCCGATTTGCGCCGCGCGAAAAAATCGCCGCGTTGATGAAAGATTCGTACCTGATCCGTCTCGAAGGCGAAGATGATTTCTTCAAAGACATCATCGCCGATCTTTATGCCCGAGACGAAAGCGAGCGCCTGAAACTCTTCCGAAACCTCATCGAGCAGATTTACCCGAAGAATCGGGCGCTGACAGTTTTCGAGCGCCAGCGCATCGCCGAATCGGCGGTCAGAACGATCTATGTCCACGCGCACATGGACGAAGACACCTTCGATTGCTCGCGCGCCATGCTTTGTCCCGACCTGGTTCCGGCCGAACCGGGGCGACTGATCCCGGCTTGCACATACAACCTTTTCTATCGCATGCAGGATGAGAGATTCTATGTTGCCGAATGAAGCGCCACAGATCACGGGCCGGCGAAAGAGACAGGCCGCCGTTTGGCCCCGCGTGGCTCCACATCTTCTCGGAGGGCGATGAGTTCCATGTCGAAGAACGACGCGACTTCGCAGCTGGAGGCCGATCGCGCGGCGCTCAGGGCCTATTGGGCGGGCAACCAGGACCAACCGCTCGTTCTCGAGCATCCTCCCGGCGATTTCTATTGCGCGTGCGACATTCTCGAACCCTCGCGCTTTGCGCGCGTCGGGGCCGTGTTGCGCTATCTGGCGCTTCGGTTGGCGAGCAGGATGCCGCTCCACTCGCTCAAGATTTTCCTGTACCGCCGGTTGGGAGTGAAAATCGGCAAAGGAGTGTGGATCTCGCCGGGAGTGATGCTCGACCCGATCTATCCTTCATTGATCGAGTTGGAAGACGACTGCTTGTTGGGAATCGGCTGTCGCTTGTTCACCCATGAATACACAGTGACCAATTTCAGAATCGGCCGCATCCGGATCGGCAAAGGCTCTGTCATTGGAGCGTACGCGACCGTGCGCTCCGGCGTTACCATTGGCAGCAAGGTCACGGTCGGATTCAACAGCTACGTGAACCGAAATGTGCCGGATGGGGCGACGGTGGGCGGCGTTCCGGCAAGAATTCTGAAGGGGCATGTAACCAGCGGATCTCCCATTCACCCAGCGGAGAGTCTCTAGTGGGCTTCGTCGCAAACTACACCCGCAATCTGGCAGCCGTCGCGGCCGGCCGGCAGCCCTTGCGGCCGCTTTTGTTTTCCTACTATGTGACGCACCGCTGCGAACTCAATTGCCACTATTGCTGCGACGGAGACGGCAAACGTTTCAAAGAAGACCCGGTTCCCGAGCTCACGACCGCCGAGGCAAAGAGACTGATTGGGATACTGCGAGGTGCGGCCGACACTCTGGACATCACCGGCGGCGAACCGATGTTGCGCCCCGACCTCGAAGATATTCTCGCGCACGCGCACGACGCCGGATTTCGCACGGTGGTCAACACCAAGGGCATCGGTCTCGAAGAAAGGCCGGACCTTTTGCGCCTCTCCGACGTTCTCGTGTTGAGCCTGGACACGCTCGATCCCGCGTCGCTGGCGCAACTTCTCGGGCGACCGCGAGAGGTTGCCGAAAGAGTCCTCGAAGCACTCCGCTTTGCGCTTTCGATGCGCCGGACGGCCGGCACCGCCCTTGTTCTCAGCGCCGTGGCGACACCCGACAATGTCGAAGGGGTATCGGCGGTGCTTCGGTTCGCGATGGAGAACTCGCTCGGCTTCCACCTTTCGCCCGAGATCGTCGGAACCCGCGTGAATCCCGCGTTGCGCGGGAACAAGCCCTACAGGAAGCTGGTGGATGAAGTTTTGCGCATCAAGCGCGCCCGCAGGGGCGTTCTGGGTATCGCGCATTACCTCGAAGGCATCCGAGACTTCTCGTCCTTCCGTTGCCATCCGCTCCTGATGCCGGTGATCCGACCCGATGGGCGTATGTACTATCCGTGCCTGGAGAGCAAACACGCGGAGATCAGTCCGATTGAGACCGGCAGTTACTGGTCGGCGCTTCGGCTTGCGCGCAAACGGTGCGGCGAGGTCCCGAAATGCCGAGACTGCTGCCACATTTTCTGCCACATGGCGATTTCCCTGTTTCAACGCCATCCTTTGGCCGCGCTGGGCGAGTGGAAGCATTGGAGGAACTGAAATGCTGAACGGTCTCGCACGCGAACTTCACTATCAATATCGCTGCATGCGGTTGGGTTGGGGATTCCTGACCCGCCGATTCATCCACTGCAACCTCCAGGTCACCTATCGCTGCAACTTCAAATGCCGGATTTGCGATTTCTGGAAGGTTGAGCACTTGCCCGCCGACGAACTGTCGCTGGACGACGTCCGGCTGATCGGTGCGACACTCAATCGGCTTGGGACGCTGATTATCTCACTGGCCGGCGGCGAACCGCTCATCCGCGAGGACATTTTCGACATCATCACCGCCCTCAACAAGGCCAACCATTTTCCGATCCTCATCACCAACGGCTGGTATGTTGACGAAACAATGGCCAAGGACATTCTGCGCGCCGGTTTGCAGGAAATTTCGGTCTCGATTGACTATCGCGATCCCCGCAAGCACGACGCCCAGCGCGGCATCGAAGGGTCGTGGGACCGCGCCGTCCGCGCCCTCGAACTTCTTCATCGGCACCGGCCCGACCGCCGCAACCGCGTTCACATGATCAGCGTCCTGATGGACGACAATCTCGACGACGTCGAGGAGTTGGTCAAACTCTCGCGCGAACTGGGCGTCACGTATATGATCAATCTCTATTCGTGGAATCGCGGAAGCAAGACGCGTCGCGAGCCGCAGAGAAAGGTCACCGAGCATCTGCTTGGCCTCAAGCGAAAGTATCCGGAATTCGTTACGCTCACAACGTACATCGAGCACCTTGACCAAGCCGTCGCCGAGGGCGGCATCGGCAACTGCCAGACGGGACGACTGTTGCTGAACATTGATACGCGCGGCAATGTCGCCCGTTGCACGGAAACGCTCGACGAACCGGTCGGCAACATCCTCACCGACGGCGTGATGGCGATCCGTGAGCGGTTGTGGAAGGTCCAGAAAGAGAAAGAGTGCGCCCAATGCTGGACGTCGTGCCGCGGTTTCGCCGAAAGTATGTTTATGCCGCCACGCTTGAGGCAATTGCGCGAATTTTATACCTCCGTGAAAAGGCACTGATGTGGCCCCAATGGAAACACTCGGCATCACACATTCGGTCTGCGAAGCGTGTCGCGCCATCATTCCCGTCAAGATCGCAAGCGATGGCGACGACATCTTTTTTCACAAGTTCTGTCCGGAGCACGGTGAAACGCGGTCGTTCGTGAGGAGCAACGTCAACGACTATCTCGCCACGCAACGCTACATCAAGCCGGCGTGGATGCCGCGTGAATTCTCCGGCGACCATCGGGTGGCCTGTCCCGATGGCTGCGGTTTTTGCGACCGCCACGAGCAACATCTCTGTATGCCGATTGTCGAAATCACCTCGCGGTGCGATCTTGCGTGTCCGGTATGTCTGGTAGATGCAGGCCGACCGTGGGATATGGCGCTCGAAGAGTTCACGCGCTTGCTCGATGCCTTCATCCGCGCCGAGCGACGGGTGGATGTTCTCAATCTTTCGGGTGGCGAGCCGCTGATTCATCCGCGACTGCTCGCGATTGTTGACGAGGCCCTCGCGCGTCCCGAGATCGTGCGCGTGAGTATCTCGACCAATGGCCTCGCATTCCTTTCCAATCATGACTTGCTCAAACGGCTCCATGAACGGAACGTTGTGGTTTCGTTGCAGTTCGACGGCTTCGACGAAAAGCCTTATTCGCTTTTTCGGGGCCAGCCGCTGCTCCGCGAGAAGATGGAGATTCTCGACATGCTGGCCGCGGAGGGAGTTACGACTTCGCTCACGATGACCGCCGCGCGCGGAATCAACGACGATCAATTCCGCCCGATGCTCGACTATCTCCTTTCCCACGACCATATTGTGAGCATGATGATCCAGCCGGTTGCATTTGCCGGCCGTGGCGCCAGCCTTGCGGACCGAGCGAAACGCCTGACCATTCCGGACATTGTCAAGGCGCTCGGCGAGGCCGGCCATCCGGCTGTGGCGGCGTCCGACTTCGTCCCGTTGCCATGCAGCCACCCACTCTGTTTCAGTCTCGCGTTCTACCTGATGCTCGACGGCGGTAGGGCGGTTTCCGTCAATCGTCTCGCCGAGGCGAGCGCAGTGCTCGACTCTCTCTCCAATCGCGTGGTGTTCGGGCTCGATCCCGCCGAGCACGATCGTCTCAAGCAGATGATTTACGACCTGTGGAGTGGCCCGGCGGCCAGCGCCCCCGACGGCGAAGCGGTGATCGAAACACTGCGTGGCATCTTGCGCGAATTGTCGCATTCGCGCTTCGACCCGAGAGCTGCGTTCACACTGGCCGAGCGCCGGGTGAAATCCATCTTCATCCATGCGTTCCAGGATGCCGCAACATTTGACCTCGCCCGCGTGAGGCGCTGCTGTCAGGCCTATCCACAGCCCGACGGACGCTTCGTGCCGGCCTGCGTCCACAACGTTTTGAGGAGATACCGATGATCCCGCATACCTGGAATAGACGATTTCTGGTCGGCCTGATGGTTGTGATTGGCGGCGCGCTCCCTCTCGTCGCCTACTGGTTTTCGCTCGGTCGCGTTCCGACCCTTATGCCCGATGATGCCAGGGAGTTGCTGGGCAAGCCCGGCTCGACAGCCGTTCTCATTGACGTGCGAGCATCGGAGGAATTCAAGGCCAACCATCTCGAGGCCGCCGAGAATTGGCCGTATGACGAGGTCATGAAAATGCCGTTACGCGGGCCGTCCTCTGAAATCCCTGAGAGATTCAAGGGGAAAACGCTTCTGCTCATATGCAACGCCGGCGTCCATAGCGCTTTGGCCACAGCGAGACTTCATAAGTCAGGGCTCCTCAACGTATTCAATGTTCGTGGCGGCATGCAAGGTTGGGTAGCCGGCGGAGGCAAGCCTTGTCCCGTGAGTCTCGTAACACTCCGGGCCGCGTCGGGCGAGACCGCGCCGCTGCCATTTCATGAGTTGACCCGATACGAGCAGTGGGTGGTGGTCTTCAGCGGTATCGGCGTCAAGACGACCTATATGGCGCTGGCACTGGTTCTCGTCGGTGTGTTGTGGCGCCGGCGCGCGCCCGACCTCGTTGCGCTCCGGTGGGCCTTCGTCTTCTTTTTTGTCGGCGAGGCTTTCTGCGCCGGAAACTACCTTCTCTTCAACGACCAATCCTATCTCTTCGAGTACTCGCACAGCTTCGGGATGGTCTTGAGCTTCGCTTTCGTCACCTTCGCTTTCTTCGAAGGCCTGGACAATCGAATCATCAAGTATGGCGACCCCAGCCAAAAATGCGCCGCGCTCGGTCTCTGCCGCTCCTGCATCAAATACACCGACGCGCCATGCGGCCTCAAACGGTTGTTTCTGTTTCTGGCGCCGGCGGGCATCATCTTGGCCTTTATTCCGCTGACGGCCGAACCTCATAGCGTCTCTTTCAATACGCGAATTTTCCGAACGCTCTACAACTACTCCCATCCGGTGGTTTATCAGATGTATGAAATTCGATGGTGCCCATGGTTCGCAATCCTGCTGTTTGCGATCACCTTCCTCATTCTGTTGTTCAAGCGCAACGACCCGGTCACCCCTTCGAAGGTCTTCTTTGCGGCGGCAATGGGCTATCTCGGTTTTTCGTTTTTCCGGCTGTTTCTCTATGTGCCCTACCGCGACAACTTCATATGGTTCGTGTTTTGGGAGGAAATCACCGAGCTGATCTTTGTGGTCGGCGCGTTGTTTGTATTGTGGGCGTTTCGTCACGGCCTGTTCGCACAGGAAGCAACAGCGTCAAACGAATCTCACGCAACGGCGTGAAGGTGCGAGGAAGTTGAACGTGGCGCCATATTCATGCAAGTCTGGCAGGTATTGTTCTCCTGGGGCCGAACGATTCACAGGTCTCCCGCAAAATATCTGGGAGTGGCGTTACTGTCGAGCATCCTAAAAAACGCGTGGTAGGTGTTTCAGAATCCAGGGCCACAGAGTATAGAATGTCATGTCTATTTCAGAGCGGCTCTTTTTGACTCTTGCCTCGTTCCGCAAGCGCCAGCTGTTCCGTGCCAACTCGTTGCTGCACCAGGAAAAGCTCTTGCGCACCTTGGTAAAATCCGGGGCATCCACCCTCTTCGGAAAAACGCACGATTTCCGTTCGATTCACTCGACCCGCGATTTTCTCGAGCGTGTTCCGGCACGAACCTATAGAGACTTCAACGTCTATATGGATGCGATTTTGAAGGAAGATAAGAACGTCCTTTTTCCTGGAATTCCGAAATGTTTCGGCGTTACTGCAGGTACGGAAGGCACGCCAAAACTCATTCCACTGAATGGCGCATTACTTGGCAGCACCCGCCGCGCAGCGATTGACGCGGCGTTGCTCGGTGGGTTGCGCCGCGGCTCCATGTCGTGGCGACGGGGCCAAGTGCTCTATATCGGGCCACGCAAGGGATTTCGGCGAGGCGCACGGGTACTGGGCGTTGGTAGAGAGCGTGCGCGTGGGCGAGTCGAAACGGCCTCCTCATGAGAACGCAACCGCTCCGCGATTCGCTCAATCAATCGCAATTGTTCGTCACGCGAGAGCATCGCCGTCTCGCCAAGCAGTCGCTCACAGATCGGCGCAGCCATCGCGATGCACCTCCATTGTCTTTCCGGAATTCCGCCTTCAGGATGGAGTCCTCATTTCCTAGTTTGATTCAATTCTCGCCTTCGAATTCCGGGAAGTCCAATCGCTCGGGAATGGAAGAAAAAGGCAACCTGAAAGTTGAACTCCAAACTTCGGACAGTACGCGAAATCGTTCGTTCCCGGGGAAGGCGGGAATTGGTTGACAAGTCGCCGCCAATGGGTGAAACCTCCGAACGCAATCCGGAGAATCCATTGGAGGGAGACGTGGACGAGACTAAATGTGCGCAATGCGGGAAAGTGCTTGATGAAGAGGGAAAGACCGCGTGCGTGGCTTCGATGTCGGGCAGCGTGATGGGGGACGAGACGACTGAGGCATACTACTTTTGCAGCGACTGCGGGGTATACACCAAGACGATCTATCACGACTCCTTCTCAGGCGAGGGCAGTTTTTCCGTCAGCGATCCTATCCCCAAAGCCGACGGCGATGCCAAGGTCGCGCTGATCAAACGATGTTCAATGCCTTGGAACAAGAGCTGCCGTTGCGACGCGCACAAGGAGTATTTCGAAGGATGGCTGGATTGATGGCGGCGGCGATAGGATTGGCGGATTGCTCTTTGCGGACAAAGACATTTACTTTGAAGAAGACCCTGAATTCTCCGCGCGCTATCGGCTGAATGGACAGGATGGAGCAGCTCTGCGCAGCCTCTTCGGACCCGACGTTCGCGCCAGGTTTACCCGCTCCGAGAAGAAATGGGCGGTCGGAGGACAGGAGGGTCGGGCAATACTGCTATACACCGACGACGCAGACGATGGGCGAGTAAAGCCGGAAGACGTGGCCAACTATTTGGCCGACGCATGGACGCTCTTCGAGGTAATCCGATCCGTGCATCCCCACGACTGAGATGAGCGACAAGGATTACAGACACGATTGCGTGTCCATGTCCATAACCCATTGAGCAGTATTGCCGCCACCCGACGGAACCTACACCTCAGTCGGCACGACGTAGGGCTTGCGATAGTTGCGCGTCAGGAACGCGTCGGCTTCCTCGTCGCCGACGAATTTCTCCGTCTTCGGATCGAACTGGAGCCGCCGGTTCAGCCGAAAGGCGATGTTGCCGAGGTGGGCAAGTCCCGAACTGTAATGGGCTGTCTCCACAGGTCCGTTCAACAACTCTTTCTTGCGGGTGCGGACGGCTTCGATGAAGTTCGCCATGTGCATTTCCATCTCCCCGCCGACGCTTTTCTTCGGACCAGGCGTGCGTTTCTCGCCAAGGTACGTTTCGTAGGAACCATAGCCTTTGATCACCAGGTAACCCTCGGAACCGTAGAAAATGTTGCCGACACCCGCGCCGTCTTCGAGGTTCGTGCACCAGGGCCGCACCTCGAATTCGATCATTTTGTTCTCTTCGGGATAGTAGTAGGCGCTGCAAAGCACTTCAGGCGTTTCCTTGTCGTCGTCGAAAAGGAACTTGCCGCCCATGGCCACAATCTGGGACGGGAACTTCACGTCCAGTCCCCATTGGCACATATCGGTTTCGTGGATGCCCTGATTGCCGACGTCGCCATTGCCGTAGTCCCAATGCCAGTGCCAGTTGTAGTGGACAAGCCGACGTGAGAATTTGCGCTCTTGTGCCGGCCCCTGCCAGAGATCCCAGTTGAGATTCGCGGGTGGAGCCGCCTCATCGGGCTTTTTGCCGATCGAGGGACGCCAGCGATAGACCAATCCACGCGCCATATAGACTTTGCCGATCAAGCCGTCGCGCAAATGCTTGACGGCCTCTTGAATCGCGGGCGAGCTGCGCAACTGAACGCCGTGTTGGACCATGCGTTTGTATTTCTCGGCCGCCTCGACCATCTTGCGGCCTTCGAAGATATTGTGCGAGCCGGGTTTCTCGACATAGACGTCTTTGCCGGCCTGACAGGCCCAAATCGTTGCCAGCGCGTGCCAGTGGTTCGGCGTGGCAACGGTCACGATGTCAATGTCCTTTCGGTCGAAGACGCGCCGCAGGTCCGCGACGGTTTCCACCTTGCGGCCGGTGTCCTTTTCCAGTTGCTGCGCGCGCGGGCGCACCACTGCTTCGTCGGGGTCGCAAAGCATAACGATCTCGACACCTTGCATCTTTCGGAGCACAGAGATATGGTCCCTACCGCGGCCGTTCACGCCGAGAACGGCCGCCCGGATTGTACCGTTGACATCGGCTGCGGAAGCCTTGCCGGTGAAGAATTGCGTGGCCGCCACAGCGCCGACGCTGGTGTTCAGGAATCTTCTGCGAGACAATTGAGTCATGATCGCTCCTTTCGTGCTTGATGTCGCGTTTGGAACGAACCATGCGATCGCGAGACTGTCAACGAAAGTCATTGGCCCGCTGTCTCGACAGATGATCTTCTTTCATCCAAGAATCGGCGAACGCTCCGTCTTGACAGGAAGCGGGCATGCGGTTTGAGATTTGCCGAAGTGACAATGGAATCGAAGAATCAAAGAGAGAGGTAAACTGAAGTTTGAACTCCGAACGGAGAGTCCGTCATTGCAATCCCGAAAGGCCACCAGAGGATTCCTGATGGGCATGAGACGCTTATTTTGCAGAGACCGAATGGTTGTTCTTGTTGGATTCTTCGTCGTCTCGACGATCAGCGCGACCATTGCAGGTGAACTCTCCAAAGTTCCCGGTGCGACAACGGGCTCGCTCCAGTTGCGTCCGGCGGCGGAACATCGGTGGCGCCCGATTTTCCGCGGCATCGTCCACACGACTGCCGAGACCTCGACTCCCGTGCCCATGAAGGTGAACGCGCTTCGGGTCCATTTGAAAGAGCCCGGAATCGAGTTCCTGGTCACACCGTCAAATGGGGAAACGCCGCTCGACACAACGGGCACCCGGACGAGTACATTCCTGCGGACATACAAGTGCCAGGTGGCCGTCAACGCATCGCCGTTTGCGCCGGTCGTACAGAAAGAGCAAACGCCGGAAGATGTCCTTGGATTGTCCATGTCTCGCGGCGATCGCTACTCGCCGGCGAACGACACGTATGGGACGCTGCTGATTGCAAAGGACAACAAGGCCTGGGTCGCCACGCCGCCGATCAACACAAAAAAGGCTTACAATGCGGTGGGCGGCTTTCGGTTGCTGCTCAAAGACGGGAAGAACGTCGCTACGAACGACGTGCGTCATCCGCGCACGGCCGCCGGGGTTTCACAAGACGGACGGTTTCTCTATCTGATTGTGATAGACGGCAGAGAGAAAGGTTACAGCGAAGGCGCCACAACCGCCGAAACCGCCGAATGGATGGGATCGTTTGGCGCCTGGAACGCACTCAATCTCGACGGCGGGGGATCGTCGGCGATGGTCATCGCGGACGGCCACGGTGGCGCCAAGGTTCTCAACCGGCCCATTGATTTGGGTATTCCCGGCAAAGAACGCGTCGTGGCGAACCATCTCGGCATCTTTGCCAAGCCGCTTCAAGAGACAGCGAAATAGGACATTTCTCCATTTCCGAAAGACTTGTCCTTGACGTGGAGTGCGGCGGCACGACGCCGCTTTGCTTGAGAACGGACTTATGCAAACAGAGATGGCTTCTCGCAAGAATAGAGAGCGTTTGGCTGGTGGAAGAAGGCACTGAAGCAAAGCGGCGTCGTGCCGCCGCACTCCAAGAAAAGCGCTAATCCAGGAGGCTTCAGTTGTTCTGCGCTGAACACGTACTCGCTCTTTGGAAATTCGTATCCTGTCTCCCCCGTTTCCCCCGCTTTGCGCTTGACGCGCTGCGGGGCTTTCGGGAAACTGCCGACCGAATACTACGAGGGAAGAGCAAGATGGGGGGGCGCCGTCGCAAGAACTCTCTGTGGGATGTGGCCGACCGCACAAGGCCACCCATCTCGCCGGGCGCAGGGAACTCCGAACGGTGAACTAGGAGTGGAGAAATCAGAAAAGCGCAAAGAGAGACATCGAAGAAAGAACGATGCGCTTCGCAAAGCCGGAATGGTCAAGCACGTCGGCTGTCACACGTTCCGGCATTCCTTGGCCACTCACTTGCTCGAAAGCGGATACGATATTCGAACGGTCCAGGAACTCTTGGGCCATAGCGACGTCAAAACGACAATGGTCTATACCCATGTCCTCAAGCGTGGCCCGGCTGGTGTGCGCAGTCCGGTTGACGGACTGTAGTCCAGCTTATACAGCCTGTATAAACCGGGACAGGTGATTCGAGAAGAGGTAAGGAAAAGTTTGGCATTACGGCACTCAGAGCAGAATATGAGAACAAACGGCAACTTCTTATACAGAAAGAGACAGTCTGCGTTTGCCGTTTTATACAGGCTGTATAATCATTGTTGGCTGCAAAAATACAGTAAGGCGTCTCAACCATGTTTGACCGACTGAGCAATGGCGAAATTACCAATGCTCTTAACGAGCTGATTTCCTGTTTTGGAGTCAAAGAAGATATGCCCTCCGACGCCCTCGTTGGCCTTCTTCGAAAGAAAAACACCGAAGGGTGCGTACAGGAGATCGCAATGCGGCTCAGCTTGCCCGTTCGCATCAGCCTGTCGTATGTCCCGAAAGACTTCAGGCCAGACAATACTGACGGATTTCGTTCTAGCGCATTGTCAAGGACTGATTGGACTGGCCGCGGTGTTGAAGGTATCACTGCCCAAGTGTCTATACCGCAACATCTCCCAATGTTTGGAACGTCTGGTCTTCAGGGTTACCCGATAAAAGTCCGCGTCAGCGAGAACTGCCATGCTCATCCAGATACCTTCGTGGCGATAATGGCCCACGAACTCTCACACGTGCTCTTGGCCTCCTTTATGTCGCCACACAAGGATAGTGAATTGCACACTGATCTTGTTCCTATCCTCCTTGGCTTTCGTGGCGCTGTTCGGAGGGGGCGAAAAAGAATTGAGACCACAACAAGCGGCAACACGACTACCACATCCACGACTACATTCGGGTATCTGACAGATTCACAATTTGCATTTGCCTGCAGCCATGTGACGCACATTATTGAACGCCATCAACGTGACAAGAAGCATCTCATAGAAGCTGTGAAGCAACTTCAGCGCAAGCTCAAGAAGGCTGCACGAAGGCTTGTGACGTTCCGCGATTACTTCAAATATCTCGACAGGAAGCCCCCTGACAAGATGAGGCCGGAAGATGCGCAGAGAGTCGTTCAGTTTCATGCGCAGGACTACAGTCGCGAGTGGGAGGCCTGCATCACGAAAGTCAGGACATGCCAGGAGGCCGCCGAGTCCTTTGTACGACATCTAAATCACTATACGAGTAGCTCCATTGAGTGCATCAAGACTCACACACAGGCAGTCGAATTGGCGGCCGCGGAGCTCGGTGAGGTCACAAAAGCAATTACCAAAAATGAAAGAATACTACGAAGGTATGTTGGCATCATTTACAGGCTCCGGAGCGTTCTGTTGCATCACTCGTAGTCAGGCAAAAGGCAACAGCCAACAAGGCGCTGCACTGGACGGGGATTCCGCTGCGCTCCATCCCCACCAGTGAGTTTTGACGTTAGCGGCAATGTCAGCTACGGAACTTTCACAAACTCGGGAGCATGAACCATGGGACTGATAGCGCAATTCAAGAGGTGGAAGGTGGCGCACAAGGAGCGACGTATCGAACGTCTGACGGCACAAGCTGCCGACCTCACAAAAGATCAACGGTACGATCTACTTTTTTTACACCAGCGAGGCTTCGTGCGAGCCAAAGGAAGCGGACAATCAATTACAAATATCTACGTTGACGTCGAGAACTTGATTCGCAAGGAGCTTCGTGTGATTGTCGCTCCTGGAACATACTTTGTGTCATCAGGTCAGCATCAGAACATGGCCACAACAACAGAGTACACGTTTACGCTCTATCCCTGTTCCACCCAACATCTTAATATCAGGGCCACATGCATCAACGCCAACTTGCCGATTCCCGGGAAGGCTGACCGTTTTTGTGGTGTCGCACGAGTTACTGACAACGTCGCTCGGTTCCTGGAGGCCAGCAAGAATGAAGGCCCCATGGTAATCCAAGCAGGCGTGTGGACGCTGACAGACAACCTCACGAGGCATGACGTCATCAATCACCTAATTTCGCGTGACAATCTCGGGTTTACATCCCATCCTGTCACGGACGATGATTGCGATAGGGCCTCTGACATACTGGATGAACTGGGGATTTCTCATCGTCTCTGGAGGAGCCCTGTAGCGTACGAGATGGCAACTGTAAAATATGGCGATGACGTTTATGAGGGAGAACTTCGCCATGGCATAAGAAGTGGACGAGGGACATATACATGGGGACTGGGTGGATATTACGAAGGTGAGTGGAAAGACGGCAAGATGCATGGCCAAGGAACGCGGGTATGGCAAGATGGCAGTCGGTACGTTGGCGCTTTTGACAATAACAAAGTGATCGGAGGATTCTACGAATTTGACAACAATGGCCCGATGAAAGTATTCGGCAACGAGTCGCAGAAGTTTAGAGGTGGCCCTTTTCCTAGGGGCAAATAGAGATTCGATATACAATATGGAAAGCCGCTAGCCAGCCGCTGAACGCGACGCCGAGGACGGCGCGCGTTAGCGCCGACGTTGGACGAACCAAAGAAGGAGCAGCAAAAATGCCGCCACTGTTTGAACTCTGGGTGAAAGACAAGACAATCGCTAGCGACCCGTTGAAGATGTCCTTCCTTGCGATCAAAGTTGGAAAGGAAAACAACTGGTCGGATGAAAGAATCAAACAAATCACCGCAAGGATTCTCGCCGGTGAGTACAGCGTGTCGCCTGATACCAGTCACGGGGGTTGCTATCATGCGCTGGTCCAATGACGCCCTTCTGGACCACGAGCGTCCAACCATCCAGTCGAGCGAACCGCGAGCCAGCCGGTCGCGCTGGTTGGTGAAGTGGGGCGTCAGTGGCGGCTGGCTCGCGGTCGCTCACTTTGGACGTTCGGCCTTCAATGTCCTGTTGCTTTCTCTCATACCTTGACATCAGCACACAGAAGGGGCAGGGTCTCTACCGAGTCACTGAGGCAAGGAGGAGCATAGATGATTGCCATTGTTTTCCCTGACCGCGACACCGAGAGGCGCGCACTCGCGTTCCTGTTGGGCCGCTACTCGGGGCGGGTGCTCCGCTCCGGCGAGCATCTTGTTCCCGAAACAGCGCTTGGAGCATTGGCGGACGCCGGTATCCAATTCCAGGTGAAAGGCAAGGCGACGTATGAACAGCAGTTGGCGGCGCTTCGAGGTGTTGCTTCCCCTTCGGTTCAATGATGGCCGCGCCGTGCCGGATGAGTGGCTCGCCGATGCGGTCCTCGAATTGGTAAATCGTTTTGACGCCGCCAGTTACGAGACGCAAAAGGTCGAGGGGCACTGGCGACGTGGGGGTGTAGAATACAGAGACGATCGGCATCTTCATCAAGATGCGGCCTCGCAGCCGGTCAATAAAGTTGCCAGAATCGGGCGCTCGCGGGTCCAAGTTGCCTCATGCGGTTCATATAGACCAGCCCCCAATTGCACGAGTTGACCAGGCCCTTGGTGTCAATATAGACGGGTGGGTCATCTTGCCACTGAGGGTCAATGGATCCGGTGGCGTAGAACTTGGCCGCGGCATCGAGAAAGCGCTGCCGGCCCGTGAACTTGTGCGCGTAGGCCAAAGCGTCGGCCATGGTGAGCGCCCAGTTGTTGATTTCCAGATAGACTTCATACCCCGGCTCGAAAAACCAGTAGCTGTCTCGGGAAGCCGCGCGTCCGGGGATATACTCGGTCATAAAATGGTTCAGAATGAAATCGCCGAACGCCCCGAACGCGGCGACCATGCCCAGATCGTCGGTGATGCCGTATTCGTTGCAGGAGTCCAGATACTTGCCACAGGACCAGAGAATCTGGGCGAACTGAAAGTTGCTGAGCCGGTCTTCGTCCCGGCGATAGGTCAGAGGCGAAGTGAGCCAGCCCTGCTTGTTGGAAAGATCGGCGGTCGCTCCGACGACGGTGCGCATTTGATCGAGCCAGCGCGAATCTCCCGTGTGGCGGTATCCCTCCAGAAAGCCGAAGATGAGGTTTGCTCGTTCGCGATAGGGGACTGGGTTGGTGAAATCGCTGAATTGCGCCTCCGCCAGCATTCCCTCGAGTTCTTCCAGCGCTACGTCGCGGAAACGCCGCTCTCCGGTAAGATGGTATGCCAGCAAAAGATCCGGCACGCCGAAGAACAGGTCAACCGATGGAGAATTCATGTTGCGGTTGGGGTTGGAGTTGCCGGGTTCGTCGTGCTGACTGTGGCCAAAATAGCCGCCCTGGACCCAATGTTGAGGTCCCTCGTCGGGAATGTGCAGAACGTCAATGTCGGCCAGATGCCAGGCGCCCGGACGAGCCAGATCCAGCCAGCGCAAATCGCCGGAGCGGCACAGCTGAGCCAACATGCCATAGAGGAACCAGTATTTCAGGTTCATTTGGCCGGCCTGATTGGGACCGAAAGCCTCATAGTCCAGCGGGACGTCGCCATAATCCTGCCAGCCATAGAAATTGTACTTATCAATCGCATTGCGCATCGTGGAATTGCCGAAACTCGGGTCGTGGATCAGGGGATCAAAGTCGGGATTTGGCTCAAACGCCACGCGCACATAACGCTCGTAAAGGGACCAACGGTTCAGATTGGCCGACGGGATTTCTCCCAGGGCGCCGCTGCGCGTGTACCAATCGGGCGGAGCCAACCCGAACAGCGGGTTGTTGAAGGCGCGAGCTAATTGTTCGGCTTGGGTGGCCGTGATCGCGCTCAGACCAAAGTGAAGCAGGAGCGTGTGCGTTTTTTGCTCGCCCACGCGGAAATTGTGGCGGAACTGCGTGCCTTTGGGGAAAAGATTCACCGCGAGCGTTCCGTCCGGAAATGCTTCCAAAGCCTTGGGGAAGTTCTGCCAAAAACCCCGCACGGCTGCTGTGAGACGAGGTTGCGACGCCCCGGTGCGGAACAATGACATCCAGCCCACTGCTTGCTGGCCGGTGAGCGTGGTGGGCAAGTCAGAGCCGCTGATCTTGTATCCCCGATAGGAGCAATAAGATTGGAGTCTTGGATGGGCCGAGATTTCGTATCCCGGCCAACCGACCAGTCCGAGGTAAACGTTCCAGTAGTCGCTTCCGCTTGAATCCTGGAACAGCTGCACCTTGGCCGTCGGTGCGCTGACGTCGGTTGCCTGTTCGGTGAGCACGTGAAGGGTGGCCGTCGTGTTTTTCAGACGTAGTTTCAACCGCATCTCGCCGATATAGACGCTGCTCGTGCTTCCCTGATTATGAGCGTTGAGCGGAACACCATCTGCGTCCGCGATCACGGGTTGGTTGTTCTCGACGGTGAAATCGAGGCGAACGGCGGGGCTGCCCGCCACGAAATGCAGCCGGGCGGTCAAGTCCAGCAGCGCGTGGGAACTGTGGTCCAGAATGCTGCCCATGACCTTGACCACGGCGCACAAAGGTCCGTTTCGTTCCAAGGTGACCGAAGTAACGCGCGCGGTGAAATCCGGCGTTCCGCCTGGCACGATGCTCAATGAACCTATCGGATCGTAATCAATCGCCGCCGTGGCGGACAAAGGAACCAGGAGCGTCTGTCCGCCGATGGTCACCTGGTTGAGGAGGTTGAAGTTGTTGCTTGTATTGAGTTCAAACAGGGCGTTGCCGGTGTTGATGAACAGTTTCCCGGGCGTCGAGGAGTTCACAGAGACGGCGGTGCCGGGTGCCGGGCCGGGACCCAGGTCGTCGAGCGTGAGGGTGCGCGTCGTGAAGGCGCCCACAGATGCCAGGTAGCCCACAAGAACCCATTTGACGGGCGCCGATGGATTGGCAGCGTGGCTGCCCCAGCGCGCGAGCGCCTCGAACTGGGCCGGAACGGGTGTGGTTCCATCTCGGAGCCGAAGTCTGGATACGTCGGTGAGATTCCAATCGCGCGGAATCGGCACTCCGAAACAGCCATACTCGCCCGTCCGCGCCACGCCGGCTCGATCCGCGACGGTCAGCGCCACGGAGCGTTGGCCGTAAGCAGGTGTTGAACCGACGAAAGTCAATACAAACAGGAAACCGGCAGCAAGGAAAGCGGCCATGGCTTCTGTCTTAAACCGGCGAGATGAATTCGCGGGATGCTGCAAGGTTCTCATCGGATACCGCCACGCTGCAAGATGGCGTTTGGTATGAACCCTCCCATGGAAATGTCGTAGATTCGCCCCTCGTGGGCGTCATGATTGCCGGCTTCGGACGGGCACAAGGCCCGAAGCTACGACTTCATTTGTTCCATCGAGGTCTCGTCTCCCGCCTTCAGGTGGTTTGAAGAACGAAGGAACAGGAAACAGGGGGCAAGTCATTCATTGCCATTGCGGATTTGCCCCCTTTTCGGGGAATGCCAAATACAAAGACTGCTTTCCTTTTCAGCTATCGTTCCAGTCAAACCGTGGCGAGTTGATACGAGAATTCGCTGACGTCTGTTTGTTGCTTGGCATGCTCTATGGTCATACTGACAAGGCATCCCGCTTCATCCAACTCGACGAGGATGTTCTCGTTGAGATTCCGCGTTTCCGCGATCTTCTTGTCGCTGAAATCTACAAGAAGCGTGTCGGTGTCCGGGAAATACTTAACTTTCATTTTCCACCTCCCGAAACGAGCGATCGAAAAAAGCATTATGCACCGTTTCGCCATCCTCAAGCAAAACCACGCGGAGGTATTTTCCGCCCGCTTCCGGAATCGGCGCCCATCTGCGGATTCTACCGTCAGACTGAACCTGCTCTGTCACTGGGTTGGCAGCCACTCGCTCAATCCATTCAATCCGGATATCCCGCCTGTCTTCACGTTGGTGGGTATGAAGGAAGTAATGAGAGAATTTCATCTTCACCCTGTTCTCTAATGTTGTGTCGCCATTGTTTTCGCTTTCAGCTGTCGAGACGCTCGCCTTCCTTGGCCATCAGCCCCGACTGCATCCTCGTTTCTGCGCGCGTCGTGGAGGATACGCAAGTCTTTCATTCATCGCCTCCATTTCTTCGAAGGTTTTTGGTATCTTCTTGCCCAGTATCCGATGAGCACTTTCGGTCACCAACACATCATCCTCAATTCGGATGCCTCCAAAACCGCTATACTGCACGACCCGATCGTAATTGATAAACTCCGAGCATTTCTCGTCGGCTTTCCAGCGGGCGATCAGTTCCGGGTTGAAATAGATTCCCGGTTCCACCGTCACGACGAAGCCGGGCTCCACGGCTTTGGCAAGTCTCAGCGACTTCCATCCGAACGCTGGATTCCTCCTGATCGTTTCCGAGTAGCCAACATAGTCCTCGCCCAAGGCTTCCATATCGTGGACATCGAGTCCCAACATGTGTCCGACGCCGCATGGGAAGAATAGTGTATGTGCACCGGCCTCAACGGCTTCTTCCACATTTCCTTTCATCAGCCCAAGATCGCGCAGGCCGGACGCAAGACGGTGACAGGCAAGCCGATGGATGCTTCTGAATTCAACTCCGGGCTTCACTGCTTCCATCGCACATTTCTGTGCATCCAGGACGATCGAGTAGATTTCTTTTTGCTTCTGGGCGAATTTGCGCCCGACAGGAATCGTTCGCGTGATGTCGCTCGCATAGTGCAACGGCGATTCGGCGCCCGAATCGTGAACCACCAGATTGCCTTCCTTCATCACGTTGCCATAGAAGGGGTTGTGGAGGATTTCTCCATGGACCGAGAGAATGGTGGGAAAGGCGAGATGCACACCTCTGGAGAGAGCGAGGCCCGCGATTGCACCGGCGACTTCGCGTTCCAGCGCACCGGGTCTTGCCATTCGCATCGCCAATGTCTGCATTTCATAGGTCGTATCCAAGGCTGCTTCGATCTGGGCGATTTCTTCCGGCGATTTCTTCGATCGCTGCGCGACGACAGCTTTGATTAGAAGTACTGAAGCACGGTCTTTGATTGTCGTGGGATCAATCCCCAACCAGTGCTTCAAACGCAACACGTGCTCGGCTCGATAGGGAGGGAGAAAGTGGATTGGTCGGCCTTGCTCGCGGGCTTTTTTTAACCCGGCCTCCAATGCGTCAAGTGATCCGGTTTCATGAACGGCAATCTGCCGGCACCTTTCGCGCAGCGAAGGTTGCGGCCCCGTCCAAACAATATCGTCCACAGCCAAATCCGCGCCGCAGACGATCTCTTTGTTCTCGTCAATATCAATGACGGCAGCAAGGCCGGGCGAATCGAGGCCGAAGAAATAGAGAAAGGAACTGTCTTGCCGGAAAGGGTAAGGATTGTCCGCATAGTTCATCGGACTTTCGTTGTTGCCGAGAAACAGAAGCACGCCGGTTTGCAGATCGTTTCGCAGGCGATTCCTTCTTTCGACATACACGTTAGCGGGAAACATTCGCTGGCGGCCTTTCAGCTCTCATAAGTGAGTTGTTTTCGCTGCGTCAAAAGGTTGACCACGAACAGAAAGACTCTGGATACTGAAATGGCCGGTGGCACGGCATTCAGTTCGGAGATATGCGGGCGTAAGGGTTCCTTTATGAAGCCGATTTTCCCCCAGGCCGGAGTCACCACGGTTCCGGAGACAATAGAAGCGAAAACCGCTTGTCTTGCGGCACCCTTCCAGAACAGCGCAGCGACGAGGCATGGTCAAAACGATGATCCAAGGCGAGAGCGACCGGCTCGCCACCGCAAAATCCGCCTGGTTTCTGACCTGGCGGGATTTGTCAGCCGCGATGCCGGCCAGGAGAGACAAATAAGCGAAGATCGCCAGTAGATAGATCATAACCCCTCGCGGTTTGTTATCCCACCTGCAGGCGGGGAAAAGAATCCCGCTGACGCGGGAACTACCCCGAAAACGAGTTCGTAGTTCCGCCTTCAGGCGGACCCTTCAAAAAGCCCCACTGAAGTGGGAACTACAAACCTGGCATTCTTATACCTTTCCGGGCGACGCTTACGGCGCCATGAAAGACTACAAACTCCCGACGAATTGTGCGACGAAGTATTTCGGCGTCAGCGGCTCGCCGGTCGCACGCCGGATCATTTCGTTCCAATGATAGCTGGCTCCCGGTGCGAACACCTTTTCGCGGAGAAACTCGCCGGCCTTTTTTTGATTCACATAACTCACGCCCTCGTCCGACTGAAGCCCGAGAACATTGCGCACGAGGTAGTGGTGCACTTGAGACGCGAACAATTCGCCCAGCATGTAGTTGTGGTAATAGCATGGTGCGACGGTGAAATGGAGCTTGGAGGCCCAACCCGCATCGGCGGGACCATCCGGCCGCTTCAGCAGCTGGTATTTTTCCACCATGTCCCACCACAGGGAATTCAGGTCTTGATCGGGATTGGTGTACAGTTGCTTTTCAAAATTATACATGACCGTGGCCCAACGAGCAAAGATCAGCTGTTGGGTCTGGATGCTCTTCCGGCAGGTATTCTCGATTTCCGCCCGTTGCGCGTCGGACAGATTCAGGATTGCCTGCATCCAGGCGGCGTTGCGGCTGAGGCGGCCAAAAAACATGGCCATGCCTTCCGTGCAAAAAGCGTGGGCCGCATCGCGAAGCAGATAGGGTTCGGCGCGATCATGATGCTTGCTGTAAACGGCGTGGCCCAGCTCGTGCAGGGCCGTTTCCATCCACTGCTCGTTGTTTTTCAGGTTCGCGAGAATACGCACGTCGCCCTCGCGATCCATGTCCGTGCTGAACGCATGTTGATCCTTTCCTTTGCGCTCATAGAGATCGCTTCGGCGGAGAATGTCGTCCACCGGCAGACCGACGCCGGCGTAGAATTTCTCAGCCAGCCGTTTGACATCCGCATCCTGATAGTAGAGATCGAGGTTTTTGCCATAGACCAGAGGGCCTCTCTGGAAGAATGGGTCATGATAATGCCAGGGCCGCAGTTCCGCCGGTGTGATGCCATACTGCCGGGCCAGGATGCGGTCCAAATCGGCCTTTGCTTGCGCAAAGGCTTGTTGGGTCAGATGGTCGAGTTCCTCGAAAATGCGGTCGAGTTCCTGACGATCCTGCTCGCCGGTGACGAGAGAAAGCGTGTGGTAGTTGTCGAAGCCCAGTTTGCGGGCGGCCTCGTTGCGCAGCCGGACCAGTTGGAGCAAATCTGCGGCAATCGCGTCGCCCACTTGCTTGCTCGCGCGCCAGGCAAGTTCCCGCTTGCGGGAATTGATTTCGGTTGTCAGAATGGTGTTGATGTCGTTCAGCGTGACCGTCGTGCCCTCAATGGTGCTGCGATAGGTGTGGAACCGCTGAGCAATGCGGGTGCTCAAATCCACGATCTTCTTCAGCAATTCGGGCTCGATTTGGTTCGACAGGTAAGCGAAGTAAAGGATCTCCAGTTGTCGGAGCAGCGTCGGGTCCTTGATTTGTCCCGATTCTTTTAGATTCTTGAGCTCGGCAAACTCTTTGGGGTTGCGATAGACTTCGCGAACGGCCAGCTCCAGATCTTTGAGCTTGTCGTAGTCTTTGGAATCGCCCGTGATGGAAGCCTGCCAGTAGGCGAGATTGGCCGCCTTCATCATCGGCTTGATTTTTTCGACGTGCGCCGCAATGAATTGTTCCAACTGTTTCTCCTTTCCGGCGGTTCCCTGGCCGCGAACAAGGGACTGCTGTCTTGGGCCCGGTCCGCAATGGCATAGGCAGAATGAGATTGCAAAAAGCAGGAGTGTCATCTTCAATTGTCGCATAAATAGGTTTCCTTTCGAGCAATATAGGGAAAACGACAGAAACACACAACATGAAACTCTATCTCTAGCACAGAGGGGAGTCAAGGAATCTGAATGAACCGAAACGATTTGGATTGCGCAAAGGAAGGTTCTCGATGACCAGAGTTTCGTTCAGTCCGATGTTTCTCGCGTGTATGCTTGGTCTTGTTTTGTTCCCGTTGGGTGCAAGGGCGGCCGACAATGAGAAGCCGAAAGAACACAGCAGCTTCCGGCCCGGCGAGGTCTGGTATGATACCGACGGAAACCGCATCGAAGCCCATGGCGGCGGCATGCTCCATCAGGACGGGACCTATTACTGGTTCGGCGAACACGGCACCCCCGGCCGGACGCGGGTCGGCGTGATGTGCTACTCGTCGCAAGACCTCCACAACTGGAAGAATGAAGGCGTCGTCTTGCCTTTGGTCGCCGACGACCCCAACCACGATCTTGCGACGGGATGCGCTCTCGAACGGCCCAAGGTGATCTACAACGCTCGGACCAGGAAATACGTCATGTGGTTCCACCTCGAGCTCAAGGGGCAGGGATACAATTCCGCCCGCAGCGCCGTGGCCGTCGGCGACCGTGTGACCGGTCCCTATACGTATTTGGGGAGTTTTCGACCGAACAATTCCATGGCCCGCGACATGACGCTCTTTGTGGACGACGACGGCAAGGCGTATCAGCTCTATGCGTCGGAAGACAACAAGACCATGCATGTGTCTCTACTGACCGACGATTACCTCAAGCCCAGCGGCAAGTTCGAGAGAATCCTGGTGGATCGCGAAATGGAAGCGCCGGCGGTTTTCAAACACCAGGGCCGATACTACTTCATCGGCTCCGGCTGCACGGGCTATTCACCCAACGCGGCTCGTTCGGCTGTGGCGCCCTCGATCTGGGGACCCTGGAAAGAACGGGGCAATCCTTGCGTCGGCGCCAACTCGGAGAAGACGTTCTTCTCGCAGAGCACCTATGTCCTTCCCGTTGCCGGCAAGCCGGGCGCGTTCATTTTCATGGCCGACCGGTGGCGAGGCGGCCGCTATGTGTGGCTGCCCGTCAATTTCGAGAACAACCGAATCGTCCTCCGGTGGATGGACGAATGGGACTTCCGCCATTTCGATTCAAAGAAGACAGAAAGACAGATTGGGCCACCTTGAGCTGATCAATACTTCATGGCTGCGATCCCCCTCGCGATTCAACTTGGTCCGCGATTCCCACGTCAATATATTGACCGCCGCTGGTCTGGTGGCAGTGGACGGCAATGAGATTCTTTCCGGTCTTCAAAGCCGCCGCCCCTTCGCGCGTCATTTCCGCTTCCTCGTAGTATGTGGCAAAGTCGGCGAATTTCGCGACGAGGATTCCGTTGATATAGACCTCGGCATCTTCATCGTGGTGGATGAGCAATAGCGGGGCGTTCAGTTTAGCCTCGGCCAACGTGAATTCGCGCCGAATCCAAATGTCCGCGCTCTTCCACTCGGTTCGCACGACAGAGCCGGGTGTTCCTTTCGCGCCGAAACCCGCCGGGCCTTCTTTCCACGACGAAGCGTCGAAGTCGGGCTTGAACCAATCGTCGGCGGGCTTGTCGAACGTGTAGCGCCAGACGATGGGCTGATCTTGCGCCGTGGGAACCACGACCTTGATTTGCGGCGCCGGCGGGAACTCGCCCCGATTGGCCGCCGCCACTTTCTCCAAATCCGGCTTGACCATCTCCCGATCATACGTCATCAGGCCGTTGCACTCGGTCTCGACGTCGGTGGTTTGTGTATAGACCGCCGCGCTCAGGCCCGGAGTATTGATGAGTTCATAGACCTTCCGCAGCAGCTTAATATATTGCGTGGTCAATGCTTCCCGGCTGACCATTCCTCGATAGCCCCATGTTTTCTGCGCCCACGTGTGGCCATCCACTCCGAGGCCAAGACCGCCGAATTCGCCCAGGACCGCGGCGCGTTCCGACTCGGGTGGAGGCGAGCCGGGGCCGGGGTAGTTGTGCACGTCAATCACGTCGCCAACCTTCTTGTCGGCCCAGCCGCTGGCGTTGTTGACCAGCCGCGAGGGATCGAGTTCCTTCAC
>Ga0315277_10002521_pt1 | contig 25483 bp, 49 predicted proteins | sample YL17G05_15_MG_FD_203695 | JGI IMG/M metagenome (GOLD analysis project Ga0315277, IMG submission 203695) | Sediment microbial communities from Yellowstone Lake, YNP, Wyoming, USA - YL17G05_15 | ecosystem: Environmental > Aquatic > Freshwater > Lake > Sediment | place: USA: Wyoming | collected... | reverse complement strand
CTTATTGCATTATACATAATCTATTGAGCCTATTGGGTTGGACACGGTGAGTGGTATAGTGGGGGAGACCTTTTTGATTGATACTATTATATTATATGTAATAGATAAGTTTATAAATACATTTGCATTTCTATATACGATCATAAAATTGCATACAATAATAAAACTGTATACAGTTAAATGATTGGAGAACAAAAATGAAAAAACCTACGATAGATACGGAGAAAAAAATAGATCTCCTGAAAACAGCGGCACAAGATCAAACTTTTGTCGTACAATTCAGGATCTCGACACAACAACTATCCGATATTGAACAAGGAAAAGAAACCTTTGTCGAATGGAAAAAAATTCCGTTGACTGTGAAATTAAACCTCAACGAAGTACTTTTTCACTGCAATAAATGCGGTATAATAATCGATGAAGAAGAATTCGAACTTGGACACGGAACTTGTGCGACATGCTGTGAATTATAATGAAATATAATTCATTTATGAATCATTGCGATATATGTGGATGTCCTATATCAGAATGTAAAAAATCTCAATGTGGATGTCCTAATATAAATTAATTTTTTATTTTTTCTTTTTAATACGAACTTTCTGCATACAATAACGGCATCGATAATGTCGAATCTTCAAACAACTGCTTAGAAGTAACAAGAGTCTTATCGAACACTCTCTTTCCATCCTCAGCTAACGTGATAACGAAGTTATCAGTCACCCATTTACGGGGGCGCGAGTGACTGAACTTAGAACTTCGCAATGATTCCATACACTTCGTCATCCTCAATGATTCATACTCGACGTGAGGAGCATCATACTTGCGCAATAAATCAAACGCACTCTGCTTAGAGATCCTAAATCCATGCTTAGCGGCTTTCTTAACTACGGTGTGCTCAGGATCTAATCCGAAATATAATTTAGATCTTATGATCATGAAATCGATATCCTCATATTCTTTCTTTAATCCGCCAAGATCGAACGTGTCATCGATATTAGCTTTTGAGATTATAGAATCTGTGTCGCAATATATCGTACCATACTTCACCATGTAATCGTGAATAACTTTTCTAGAATATCCGGTTATCAATGAAGCGAAATCAGGCTTGAACATCGCGCCAGCAAGATCGATATTCTTCTCAGTCTTTGGATCATAAATAGGATTACGCTGAGCGAACTTTCCATATAATGAATTCATCTTCAACTTAGCTTTATGATAATCAATCTGCAATCGCAAGATCTCTTCATAATTATAATCATTATTCTCTTTCTCTAACTCTTTGATCTGATGTGCGATCAACTGCTTCTCATCATACATGTAATCGACATAATGACCCAACGGATGATCAATATCCTGCTCTTGAGGGTACCACCCACACCCACTAAAAGATATTATCTCAATATCGTTCAATGCATTCTTCAATTCGTGCGTTGTACAATAAGAAATTCCAGAATATGGAAACACTAACTTCTCCTCCCTAACCGGCAAACACGGGTACGGAACTGCTCTAAGATACTTAAACTCGACTCTGCAAAAACCTACGACCCCACGCTCAACATCGTCAAGAGATATATTAACCATTGGGGTATTCGAGAAATTAAGAGGAGACTCCTTCATGGCATAAGGATATAACGAATTAACATCATACATGTTATACTTCTCAAACAATCCTCTGCCGATAGATTCAAACCGTGCGCCATGATACGTTGACCATATCATCTTCAACTTAGAATCACTCCTCTCAAGAAATAATCTATTAGTGAGAAAATTCTTTTTAAAGATCTTAGATGAAAAACTAGCCGGGGTTATCGTCATTGCGACATCCTCAGCTTGATGCAAACCGGCAATCTTCTTAGTTATCAAAAACTGAATCCTCGCATCCTGCATAGCATACTCTTTAAACTCCTTAAATTCATTATCATTCTGAGGAGCACGCACTCCCAAATATGATGGCTTATCCTTCTTAGCGATATTAAAAAAAGTCTTACCGATAGAATCTAAAGAACCTTTAAACCAATTCCTAGAATCCGTAAAAATTATCCTCGCACCCTTCTTTCTAAACATGAAAAATGGACTCTGACCAAGCGCAAACTTAACGTCCCATCCTTTATATCTTACATTTCCGTGATTAACTTGAATAGCATTATCCTTATACTTATGATAATTAATAAGCTTCAAAAAATCCTTACCCAACAACGCTCCAAGATCGAACTCTAAATTATGCGCGGTTATAAATGAATATCGATTAAATAAGAAATTATCAGTCTCTGATGTTGCATCCAACATCTTAATTCCAACATCATCGTTCGACACGAGATAAAAATACTCCTCGTTCAATGAATTCTTAACGAGCTGCATAGAATAAATATCATTCTCGATATTAATATCAGAATTACCAATGGTCTCTGTATCTAAACCGATAAGAGTATATCGATCATTGTACCCTCGCTCCTCAGGTTTAATCCCGTACTCTCTCAAATATTCACTAATCTGTGGCAAATCCTTCATTTTTTGTCCCTACAGCGATTCATGGAATTGCGTCATCGTCTTTTTGGAATTCTCTGCAATTCTAATCTCTCATATTCATTTTCTATCTCTAATAGAACATCTTGTCTTAATTGTCGTGCTGTCACCATACTCTCACAACCTCCGCTGATTTGATTTCTTGATGATATCATCTAATATGATCCTAACATTATTCTCATAAATCTCGTACCAATATACCCATTGCATAAATTTTCTTCTTATACCTCTCATCTCATTATGCACAAGATAATTATTATGTGTTATGACTTCTTGAGAAAAACTCTTCATATCACGCCAGTTTGCGATCAGCACTTCTTTGAATTCACGATAAACAAAAATATTTTGAGTATCATACGTCTCAATATGATATTGAGCACGATCTAACTCCTCCAATATTGCACCATCATAATTAGTCTTACATTTTAAATGAATCCTTATAAACTGATGTATTGTATATCGTCCTTGATCTTTAGACCATGTTTTAGAATCTACTTCTTTTGTCAAATGATCTTTATAAAAATCACGCTTAAACAACTCAAGATTCTTTGTGTGATAATCCGTTGAATATATTTTTAATGCCATTTTTACTATACCCAATTAAGAAGAATATTATAAAGGAAAATTAGGTTTATATACTTTCACGCAGAAAATGAGATATCAACTTCTATACATTTCTGATTATATATAATGCATCAATCATATTTAAAAAGATATATTTATATATGTCTCATCCCTCTCTAGTATAATGGATAAATGCCGAAACTGCAAAAAAGAATGTGAAGATCTATTCTGCAATGATAAATGTAAAAATAATTATTTTATGGACTATGGAAATTGAAAATCCATATCTTGAAATTAAAAGAAAATTAATAGTTGCAAAAGAAAAAGCTAACACAGTTGATAAATTAGAAGAGATCTCAACAACATTAAAGCAAATCCAAACAGAAGAACGAAACTTTATAATAAATAAATTAAACGAACTATCTTCTAAAGTTGAAAAAGTCTCATCAAAAAATTTAGAATTAAAAAATGATTCTGAAAGAAAAATTATCAAACCGATGGAAATATACAAACAATCTTGCAATATATACAAAGAATGCTACTCAATCCTACTTGAAATTAGAGAAATTAAAAAACAAGTGAGAAATGAGATATTTTATAAAAATGTGAGGTAAACAAAAATGAAAAAAGAACACATAGATAAATTGAGATATATGATAGAAAAGAAAATCTCTGGAGTTGAATGGGTAATAACTAACGTTCCAAAATCAGAGAAACAATTAATGTCTCTTGGAGCTTCTCTTTCGCTATACAAAGAGATCCTTGAAGAAATCACTAAATTATCTGAACAGGTGATGACGAATGAACCACACAATAATGATGAAAACATTGAAAGATAAAAATCCAGATGTGAAAATAGACGAACAACTAGCAGAAGAAGACAATCAGCTGCATAATATTAATAAAGGAGAAATCCTATGCTATAAAGTGACGTGTAATAAATGCGAAAAATTTTTTCTGTGCAACTTGCTCTTTCTAGAAGATGCGTTCGAAAATAGTACACTTCTTCATATATGTTCTAATTAATTTTTTTATTTTTACCATAAAATTATAATATTATTTATTATGGCTAAGAAATGAATTGCTATCATGCTAATTAAAAATATTGCTGAAATATCTTTGCGCCCCATAAAATAAAGAAGAGTCATAATACTCATCTTAACTAATAATGGAACTAAAATAAAATAAACTTCTCCAAAACCTAATAAATAAACTAAAATTGGAGTGCCTTCTAAAAATCCTCTAGACAATCCGTAAAGAGTTGTTGCAATATCTAAAAAATACACTGCAATAAATATAAACAAAAAATCATCAAATCTATCAGATAAATATTTTAAAAAGTCCATTTTTAAAAAAAAGAAAAATAAGAAAAAATTTCTTATTCTTTTATAGCATACTGTTGTGCTACTTCGATGACTGCGTATCCTTCCCTCTCAACATCGTTCTTATCTACGAATGTTGCTGGCTTGATAGATAAATACGCACCCTCAAGTGTCATGCCTCTCTTGATCCTGTTATATTCGATCTTAAGAAGTGCTGCACTCTCAGATCCTGACGGAATCCTCGAAAAAATATTCCCTGCAAGAGGAGAATTAAACAACTGCACGACTAACACCGGCTTCATAACAACCCTAGTGCCATCAGCTAATTCTTCAACCTTACTCTCATCGAGATCGAATTTGCTAGAATCTGCTGGTATCGGCTGCTTCCCCTTATCAGCTAAAACCTGCACGATACATTCTTCAACATCATAATCTTTGAAGAAATTCCTCAAACTCAATGCTGGATATATCTCGACCATCTTCTCAGCGGCCTCTGCGTCAAATCCATACTTATCTGCTAACCTCTTTATATCGGTAGCTTTGTTTTTACTCACTTCATTGGACATAGTCCCACCTTTTATATTTTAAATAATCTCTTCTTCAAAAATAAAAAGAAGATAATAAATTTATTTTTATATCGATTCATAGAATCGAACTATTTCTGTGCTGCTGCAAGTGCGAGAGCTTCTTTGACAGTTTTTATTGTATCTTCCTGCCATTTCTGCAATGCTTCCTCAGCTGAGAATTTCTCATCTCTGACATCAGAGTTCAATTCTACTAAGAAAGTTCTGCCATGCACATAAGCATCTGCCCATTTCTTTTTGTGAGCAATCCTTACTTTTCTCTTCTCTTGCGCTTCCTGAATCAATGCGCCGAGAACTTGCGAAGATTCTGCTTCTCCCAATCCTTTAAGCAATAACTTAGCTTTCTCTAACAAAGCCGGATCGACTTTCTTCACGTTGCTCTTGTCAGGATATTCCTGGGCGACTTCTCTCTCCCTAGAGTCCTGATACTTCTGTCCTTCTGTCTTTTTCTTATCTGCCATATTTTTTGGCCTCCTTATATTTTTATAATCTCCTTAGATTCTAAGGATATATACTAAAAATGATCATATATTTAAATATCTATCTATCCATTCATGGTGATAGCCATATCCAGGATATCTTGAGACTTCATATAACTTTTTCATCAATCTGCTATTATTAGATGGTTTTGCAAGATCTTTCAAAAAAGCATCATCGATCTCGAACAATAATATTGGAGTCCCATTCAATTGCGCAGTTGTGATCTTATCAGCCATATTAAAATGTTTCTCATACACATGCAATGAATCAGCCTCGTGATAATAATATCCAAGCTTCAATTCTGGATAAAATCTCTTCAATATTAAAAATGCAATCTGCTGAACCATTGAGAAAAAAACTATGTCGTAACATAATCCATAAATCAAATCATTGCTGCGCATTGTAACCTTCATATTCAAATAATCATTGCGGATATATAAATGCAAGTACATAGTGCATGGAAGATCATTAAGATTCTTTCGATGCAATTCTGAATTTAACGGGCATACTGCTTTGCGAGACATCTTATCTTCGATCAACTGATCTATCATAAACTTCAATCCATCATTCATAAACAATGAAATTCCATAATTGCTCTGCACAATACCATTATTTGATATTGAATTCCATAATGACGCATAAACAGAAATTATATTAGTCGTCTCATCACATGATAAATACCAAAGCAACTCTGCGCATAAATATTCCATATCTAGTTTCCTATCTTTAAGAGTACAAATACAATTTGTTGGATCCTGCAATATGAATGAAAAATTTATCAACTCCTTACATCGCAAATTCCGTACAGTCACAGTCTCAACCTGCTTCAAAGCTCGTGATATATCTATCATTAGTGCATTAAAATTTCTTTTCATTTCCATCATTTTATCAACCTCAGTTGTATAGCGCAACTTTCTCTCCTTCCTGTGTTTCTGAAACACTTTGTCCTTTAGTTACGGTAATTGTATTCTCGCTTAATGAAGGATCATGACATGGACATTCTTTATTATTACAGAAATTTTTAGTTACTGCTTTTTTAATATTAATTACAACATCAGTACAATCTTCACAACATCTTTTTAATTGTTTCATTTCCATAGTTTTTTGAATGGCAACATTATCTCTTTCTTTTTTGATTTTAACTTCTCATAATCATCGTCTAATATCATCAATCCCATGATTGAATAATTTATGATATCCATGAATGTATCAACAACAGTTTCGTTGCTCCTTAAAAAAGATTCTTCAATATCTTTATTATTCATGCGAGCTTCATAAAAGTTTATCAACCTAGATATCTTATCTTTCAATCTCATTGATATCCCCATGACTCCAAAACTATCATAACATTTTCCGTACATCTTAAGCTTCTCATACCGCAACTCAGCAGCAAATTTCATCTTTGATATAAATCTCTCTTGATCCAAAGTCAAATCATTCTTCTTTATTGATTTTTTCATCTGTATTATTTTTTTCTTCATGATGATCCCTCCTATTTTCTATGATGACATTGTATAACGAATCGACATTTATATGCTTAACTTTTTTCAATCGATTAAGCAACATCAATGACACTAAAATCATATCCTCAAGCTCTTCAATCTCTTTCTTAGTTCCATCCGCTGATGTTATATATTCATTTATCTCTTCTACTAATTTATGATATAAAAAATGTATATCACATGTCTTCCAACTATCACTTTTTAATTTCAAATGCATATCATAAAGATCTGAGAGAGATTCAATCTCTTTGTCAAACATTGCTATAATATGATTCATTTTGCACCTGAATATTGTTTAATCTCTTCAACTAAAGATCCATTAATGATATTTTTATCTATCTCATCGAATATCTCATTAGCATGCTTTCTGAAACATTGCGAAGATTCCAATGTTTTCTCTTTAGACGTATTAAGAACGAACAATAAATATTGAATGTAAGCTTCAAATAAATTTTTTAAAATCTTCAATCCAATATTCGGGTACATGAAAAGCTGCATTCCACATTCTGTTGTCTTATAAGAAGTCAATGGTGGTTTAGGCGCTGATGATATAATAAGATACATTATCTCTTTCTCTATCCTATCAGAAAATAAAAAATTATCAGTGATAAGCTTAGAAATATCATCACGTGACATTTTATGAGATGAACCTTCTGAGATCTTATCGATAAAATCTTTCACTTCTTGTGCATTATTGCTATTGATCATCATGTGAAATTCATCCTCGATAAATTAGTGACATTTTTAGACGAATCTAAAAATATCCTATTTGGATCTATCACTCCAAAATACCATAATGCCGCAACAGCAGCAATGACGACTAATATTGCCCATCCGTATGTTATCATAAAATCTGTAGATGATTGCGCTTTTTTCATTTTTGTTTACCTTCTATTTTATTTAATAAAATTAATTTTAATATTAATTCTGTATTGACTTTTCGTATTATAGATTTCTTAACACATTTTACAGTAGTCCAAAGTTGATATGTATATCCGCTGATAGATAATTTTCTAATGCGACATCTATCAAATGATGTCATACAAAGAATCTTTCCTATTGTGCCATTCTTGAACACAAAATAATCTCCTTCATTCACAGTCTGATTTATCATTTTTTAAACCTTTGGTTTAAATTTGAAAAAATTATATTTTTTCATTTTTTCTTTTTCTTTTTTGAAGTATTACATTCTCGAATAAATCACTCAACCAATTCATGATCCCCGGAAGACTCTTCCATATCCATATCGCTAATCCTTTCAGGATCCTGAATATCAAATGAAGACTTGGATATAATATTTTTTGCCACAACCAATCTATCATCTGTAATATTTTGGATAAGATTTCTTTCCATTTCATGTGTTTCCCTCTTGCATAAATACATAATGTTTCGTGAATATTGCGGAATCAATGGAGCAAACATCACACTCAAAATATCAACACAATGATACTCTCTAAGCTTCATGAATGTAAGTTTTGCATCTGTCGTTAAATTATTTTCGATATCTTTCATAGATGCAAACGTGCCATACGTACGCACGACTTTCATACCTGCATCTTCAATCAATTTTAACATCTCACTATATGTACGTTCCAAGATCACTCCATTGACAGTATGATTCGCAGCGGCTCCTTGCTTCTCTGAATAATTAGGTGTTGAAATCAAAATCAATGTCTCCTCTCCTGCGTTGAAACATAAATTCTTCAATAATAATACTTGCTTATCTCGCGGGATATGCTCAATGACTTCGAAACACGTGATGATATCCCAAGCACCGATAAGTGCTGAGTCTATGACTCTGCACTTCTCTCCCCGAGGCGCAGCAAGCTGCGGATCGGCATTCTTAGTTTTAAAATGAAATTCTTCAGTCAAATCATGATTCCAGAATTCAACAGGAAACGGAAGATCTTTAAACTGAACTTTATTTTTTTCTATCTGCTGTTCACGAATATCGACTCCAGTATATAATAAAGGTCGTCTTCTGTTTCGATATAAGACTTCTAATAACTCAGCAGAACCGCAACCCATATCTAAAATATTAAGAAATCTATCACACATGTTCAATACATACGACCACCTAAGGAAATGTGCCATCATGTCCCTATGATAAACATGTTTTTCAAAAGCCGTATCAGGATGTAATTGTGTAGTATTATATTCGGATGTCATTTTTCGTATACCTCATATTTTATATTGCTATTATCTTGCATGATAGATTTATCAGCGGTAATCATGATTCTTTTATGGCATGTTAAACATTCAAATAAATCAGATCTCCAATAACATATCGTATTTTTATTAGCATCTCTATTATCTACAATAATGCCATTTTTTATGCACGTAAAAAATATTTTACATTCACAACATGCAATTCTCATGATAGCACCCGCAATATTGTATAAATATAAATATCTTTGTCCATGTTGAATCTCATGATGAAACTAGGATGCGCAAATGACCATATATTATGGCTTATCTTTTTTAATTTATTTACGCAATATTTATTGTACATCTTGTATGAAAATTCTCCTAAACATACGATATCCGTGACAGGAAAATATTTCATGTATAAATATAATTCTGATGAAAATTTCTTATATTCAATGAGAGTATCATGCATTCTAGCTTCATCGTTTGTCACTCCTTTAATATGATACGGAATCACGTTCATCAAAATATATCCACGATTCTTTATCTTAGATGTTATCTTATGCAATAGATCTCCACTCTTGTTGCCTTTGAATGCGAAATAATCATGACATGTCTTTCTAACCTGGCCGGGTCTCTCTCCGATGAAAACGATCATCCTAGGACCGATCTTTATATCGTCCTTGTGAAATATATGTTTATTCACTTATCTCATCTCCGAGCTCAAAATCAATCTCAGAGAGCTCATCGAACTCTTGCTCGCAAGTCTTCTTACAAAACTCTTCGCTATGATCAGCCTTGCTCTCGCACCGATCATACGAACTTCCACAATTCGTGCAGATATCATCTCTTGCCATGTTCAGAACAATATGTATTCTTTCCTGTAGGTTCATACATCTTACTCTTATCATTCTGTGCTATTTCGTGAACACAGCCACAACCATAAACAATATTTGTTTCGTTCATTTTAAATGCCTCCATTATCAATATTTATTTATCTGCCGAATGATATTTTCATTCATCTTTTGATTATATGAATCGAATAATTCATCTGCTGAAAATCCAGCGACTAAACAAGCATTCACGAAAAAATGCAAGAGATCAACAAGCTCTTCTTTGTATGCTGTGAAATTCATATCCTGAGTTTTTTTCCAAGGTTTCCATGGAGTTTCTCGTAATGCTTCCATTGTCTCGTCGATTATTGCTAGAGTATTCCATTTAATATAATTAATTGCTTCATCTCCTATTAAAGTTTCTACTTTATATCCAAGAGCATGCTGAAACCTGGATTGTTTAGAAAATATCTCACGCAACTTGTCATCATATAATGTTTTCATTATAGATAATCTAGTTTTTTCATCCATGATGCATCACCATAAATTTAATATTTTTAAAATGTATATTATTACTACGATCCAAAATGAAAAGCATGTCACTAAGATAAACAACTGCTCGTTCTTTGATAAATTATCCGGCTGAGTCATGTCAATATCTCCTGAGATTCTTTTGATGCATCCATTGAATTCAAGATTTCTGAAAATTCATCGCATGATTTGTCAATATCGATCATAAATTTCGAATAATGATAACTGTTTGCATCCATGTAACTCTTATATGAATTGATTATCTTCTTGATCTTTGCATGAAGTGATATGCTCTCAGCAACTATCTCCTTGCTCTTAGATATTAGATTAAATTCACTCACTTCAATAAACTCACTTATTATTCGAGATTTCTTGTTCATTAAAATCTTCCTCCATTGCTTCTGCTTGTTTTATTTTATCTTCATCGATAAGATTTGCATTGACGACATCATTGACATCGTTTGCGCTTTTTATGAGAGGTTTTAAAGATTCTTGATAAAACTTTATGAGAGTTTTTCCTTTGTCAGTCAAGTCGATTATAAAAACTCTTCCTTGTTTGAACTTGTATATCAATCCTAATTCTTCGAACTCTTTCAATATTGTTATCGTAGAACTCCATGTCGCCGTAACCTGCTTAGATAATTTATGAGCATAAGTATATTGACATTTTGATAATATGTCGAAATGCATCTCGTTAACCAAAATATTATTTCGTATCTTCTTCAAAATCACCATTGTTTACCGCCCCACTATTGTTTATATTATTGTCTTTATAAACCTTATCATTATCATTTTTATCGGTATCAAAATCGAAATCCATCAATGCATTTTTCTTTTTTTGATACATATCTTGAATGACATCAACACGATCTACGATCTCATCGATCTCTTGTATCGTCAATCTCCTGTTTGTATACAGATAATAATTATCAGTGACATAAATCTTTCGTTGTGATTTTGTCTTGAGAGCCATAAATGCTTTGTCTTGATAAAAACTATAGGATAATTTTATCTTGACTTTTGTCCTTTCTTCTAAATTTCCCTCAGTGACATTCTTAATATTAGCATCTTTCAATCGTTCATACTGAGACTTGTTTAGATAACAAAAGTTATCCTTCATTACAAGATGTGGAATGACATCAACTTTAAACTTATCTTTATTTTCTTGAGAATACAACGGACACGCAATACAATCGCTCACCTTACCTTGCAAGATATTTTGGCATAAAAATTTCTTGACAGGAATCTCAATATATCCAAGAGGGACTTTCTCATTTTCTTCTCTAGTATATACGATAAGTTTGTTTGTGAAATTCTTATAATCCTTGCCATAAGTAACTAATGAATAGAATGCATTATTGTCTATGTCATCATAAGATCCTATGATATTAATCCTATGGATGCAATTCTTAGCTGCAATTCTATCGATATCTTTTATCTGACCTTCTTCATACATCGATCCAGCTTGAATCGTCTCATACGTCTTCTTCTCATCAATGACGAATATATCATGGAATCGCACCTGCTTCTCATCGAACCGGTTAAGAAATTGCGAGATATTGAAAATAAATATATATGGAATGTCAAAAGTCTTTTCCATCTTTCTAATTTCACTCAAATATTCTATGATCCACATGACGATGATTGCGGCATCAGTAGATTTTGAACTCCTAGTCCTTCCAGAAATATTAATATTAATAAGTTCGTTTCGATCTAATTGCCGCTTAATGAATTGAAAAAACTCTATCGTGATATTCTTTCGCAATGCTAATGCGAAATACATATCATTTTTCTCTTTAAGCTTATAAAAGATCTCTTTCAATGGATCAATATCATACCGATCCTTGACATCTTTTATATGCTCAACAATTTTTTCTTCAACCATTTATTTTCTTCCCAGGTTCCAGATATCAACATCTTGAGATGACGAACTCTGTGAATATGCGATCTGAAGAGTATATTTCTTCGCGATAGGAGTTATTATCTTCGTAATATCTCTTATGACTTCATCAGTGATGCGAACTATCTCGCTAAGTTTTATGCTTTTTCCGTCTTTGAAATCTAATTCTTTATTTATACTAGAATTCCAGTTTCGCGACATCCATAGTTCGAAACTTGCGGCTGCCATCATGATCTCGGGATGAGTATTCTTCCGGATATTCTCGATCTCAACTAATGATTTTTTATTTTCCTCATCATCAGCGATAATTATACTCTCACTAATATTCAATATATCTGTGAAATTCGGAGATCTCCCTCTATTAGTCAGTACGACATACCAAAACTTATCTATCAATCCATTTATATATGGTACTTCAAATCCCATTTTTGCACCCACAGCTTTTCATGAAGTTACATATAAATAATGAAGGATTATAAAACATCCTATTACAATAATGAATAATATAATCATTTCAAATTTAGTCTTGATAGGAAGACTTTTTATTTGATCATACATTTTGATAAGCATTCTGAGTTGAAATTTTGAGTGACATAATTTATCACAGGTTGTACCGTGATTGTTGAACCTAGCATGTAAAATAATATTGCAATGACAAATCCAATAATAAATATCATTGTCCATAATTGTTTTTCGCTCATTTCATGTAATTTCATTTTATTACCTCCATGATGCATACACCTATGGTGTTTGCATCATCCAATATTATACTATAACTCCTTCCCGGATATTTCCTTTCTTGAAATATATTCTAAATGAATCTCCAAGACTTTCAATATATATTGAATATGATCCTGTAGTAAATTGCGCGACTTCTCCACGTTCGATCGTGAACTCTTTGTCGATCTTATCAGGAGTAAATGCATTTTTTTGCAATTCTTTTCTTGATTGCTTAATATTCAATTCATCGTTAATATCATCAGTCATAATTTAACACCACATTTCTGGCAATATGTCTCAAATCCCATCCGAACATAATGACATTTAGGACATGGTTCTATCTTGACATAACCCTTTCCACAATGATAACAATATATTTTTTCACTATCTGAAGTAGTAGTATCACAATGATAACATTTTTTTATCATAGTATATCTCCTCTGATAATTTTTAAACATGCATCACACGTGACTTTATTTTTATTAGTAGTTGTAAACTCATCAATATCAATATTTTTAATTCCACAATGCGATTTATATCTTCCTGAATATTTAAAAATATAATGTATCATGGATTAACCTTATTTAATTTTTTCATTTCTAATTGATGAAAACACATTATATAGTCTTTATTATATTCTTTACAATAAATGCATTCAATAAAATCTGTGTTCATCTTTTATACAACCTGTCCCAGTTTTCTATGAGTTCACTTATTGTGCAATCATTGACTTGCGCTAATAAATTTAAGATCTTCTTACCGAGTGTTTTATTACGTCCGTAAAAATAACCATACGTAGCAACAAATACTAGATCAGTCTCGCTGACCTCTTCTTCTATCTTGCTATTCTTTCTTGACTGTGTTATCTTGAATAGTTCCATTTTGTCCCAACAACGAATCATGGATTCGCCCAGATTTAAATTCTTCTATTATTAATTTTACAGCTAAATCTGCGATCTCTATTTTATCAGGAATATGTGATGGTTCTTGTATTTTTTTAATTTCTTCTTTTTTAGGTAGATATTCAGGCGGTTTAGGCATTATATGATCAAGATCTTGTCTTAATTCTTGATGATATTTCTGATCAAGTAATTTCAGCACATCAGCAAGCACGTCATAGTTGATAGTGAGATTAAGATTTTTTACGAGATCATTGCTCATCATGAGTTTCATCTTATCGATCTCACTAAATGTATTGTTTGCTATTAAATAATCTTTCACGAAACGCGATGGCTTGAACTCATCTTTATACTTCTTCTTGAATGGATTAAACATTATATAATCACCTTATTATTATTATCTGAATAAAAATCATAAGTACATGGTTTATCGCAACATGTTTGATTGAGTGAATTTGCGTTGATGCTTCCTATTGAGATGTTGACGGGCATATTAGTTTCAATGTTAGTATTGAAAGTTGATGGAGTATGAGATATCGCTAAATAAAAACATATCACGAATAAAGTGTTTTCATTCATTATTTATCACCACGAACTTCAAATCCGCTGCATTCACAAGTGCTACAATAAGATATGATTTGTTTATTTCTTTTATTTAGATGTTTATGTTGTCCTCTTGCATGCCGACATGTGCAATATATAAGATTTTTTATGTAGTTAGGCATATAAAATTCACTCCATTGTACCTTCTGTATCTCCTAGTTTTTGTTTTCCTTTGAGTACGACATTCATTTCCATGCCTTTTTTCACGTTCATCGCATAGGAGTTTAAAATGTCGTATTGTACTTTCTTTAATACTAGATTTTCAACTGTTTGGAATATTGCTTGAGTAGGATCTACAATATCTCCTTTGTCGTTCTTGATCACCGGGATATACATATCGAACTCGTCTGAGACTTTGTCGATATGAGTCGTCTCAATGAGGACTTCATCGCTTAAAAAATGTACTTTGATAGGATTTATATTGACAGATGTTTCTTCGAATTCTTGTTTCACGATATCTTTGATCTTAGTTATTTTCATGACCGAGTTTTGAGGGCACATTATTGTCTCGATCTTTGGTATGAACCATAACAAGAAATGCAATGATTTATTTGCAAAGTTTAACCATGTTATATTTTCATTGTCAGTGAAATCTCCCATGTATACGCCGAATAATTCTTTAGAAAGATCTCCTTTATTATTTTTATAAAATATATAAATTGGAGCATTCTTGCGCCATTTGATTATACTAGAAGGATATCTCTTTTTATGCTGAGATCTTGCGAGACTTATCTTCATCAGGACAGTCTTTTGAGCTTCATTATCTTTAAGTTTTAACCATTTCAAGACAGCCAAAATAATTCTAACGGCGATATATGTTAAGATGACTAGGATGACTAAAATGAGAAGAGGCCATTTTATGATATTCCAAATGACGGCTAATCCATTAGGCTCAGGAGCCGGCGCGGGAGTCTGAGTCACAACTTCAGCAGCTTTCGACTTTATAATATTCATTAAAAATAAAAAGCCAAGAATGATTTTATTGAATCGCCCCATATATGATTTTAGTGATATTGAGTTTATAAAGCTATCTATTGGAATATTTTATTCGTGTAAAAATAATTTAGAAAAATATGAAAATATAAATCTGCGATTTCAGTATTCACCTGGGCGCAGGTTGCTCGATCAAGGATTGCCAATTGAATTCTTCATCAATTATTCTTTGTGAGAATAAGAGATTTTAGAATCTTCCTTTGCCCATGGTTGTGTGCTCAAGGGCTCTTTTGATCAGGTAAGCAAATGCGGCAAGCAATAAAATTATTGCTGCTACAATGGCTAGCCCTATCAAAAGGGTAGGCAGTCCAAGATTGACTTTGTAGGACATAACTCCTATACCTGTTCCAATCTGGTCCAAGGTATCGCAGAATTGCACTGACGAACTATTGAAGCTTGCGCAACTCAATTCGGGTGGAACCGCTGCATATACCGCAGACACGATTGCAACTAGCATAAAAGTCATGGCTGCTAGTTTCTTCTTGTCCATAGATAAGAAAAAGTGATGTCTTGTTTATATATCTTTTCAACACCATGTCATCAATGAATACATGAATGTATACATTTATGTAATAAAAATATGACAGGAGAACCCAGTTTTATTCGGGAGGTGCTAGATTCTCCTGTCGTGGCTGAAAACATCTATATTCTATCGAGCCATGATATTGCCGAGTCGATCCAATGTTGCGATGTTTTGAAGATCTCCAAGATCTTTTTTATGATGTATATATGAAATACGATAATGAATGATATCAGCATAAAAAATATTAAAACATTCATTATGAATTTCAACATCAATTGAATCGCTAATGGAATCAAATACACCGTTGTCTTCGATCCTAATATAGAAAATTCTAATGGTGGAAAATTAGCTAAAAAAGCTAATATTATGAATGATCCTCCTATTACAACCCACACCATTACGTTAAACGGCACTTGTGCTGTTTTTAATCCTGGTTTTATTTCAACCATAGTTTACCTTTTTATTTTATTCGCATAAATTTCTCGCAAGAATTTTTGGAATTCTTTCTCTCTCACCTTAGATTGCATGACATCTTTTCGAGATAATTCTCCTTTATTATCCTCACGGTAAGATCTTTCGTCTTCTATTGATACTTGCATTTCTTTCATTACATGCGGATATGTTCGCATAAATTTTGTAGATCTAAATCTTGTTTTCATGTTTTTTCACCTATTTTATGCTTTTATAACTTTTAAATCACCAGTATTCATATTTTGAATTGCATGATAATTATATCCGTTTTTATTTTTACCGTCCATTAATCTGATTTTTTCATTATTATGAGATATAATTACAGATTTTGTGACTCCTTCTTTTTTCCATTCTTCAGGAATTGATGATTCATTGATATCAGCTTTCACATTTGATTTTGCTTTTAATGCAATATCAGTAAGTTTTGATTGTTTATTTTTCTTTTTTGCATTTTTAAAATTTTCTATAATATAAACAAATGCTGCGCCAACTTCAGTAGTTGCAGATATGCCAAGTCCTGTAATTAACACAGATATTGCAGCAGTAGGAGCACCAATACCACCTATCATAATTCCTGTTAAAGTTGACGACGCTAACACCATTCCAAATTTAGATATATTTTTGCTAACTTCATGTTTATCTGGTTTTTGATGTTTAAATGATGTTTGTTTAAATTTTGTTTTCATGTTTTCATTCCTCTCAATATGTCTTTTCTAAGTTGAGCCATTCTCTGACTTTTTTCCTGAATCTTATCAATAAAAATACCGGGAATACTATTGCTAAAATAACTAAAATAAATGCGATATATATGAGTGCGATCTTGATCAAGAAGAACGCGACTAGATATAATTCATATATTCCTTTGACGATGTAAGCTACATATCCAGCGATCTGATCGTTGTATGTTTGTAAGACAGTTGCTTGATGAGTCGCTTGATCTACAGCTAATTGAGAACCTAATTTTCCTATATAATTTTCAAGTTTAGCAACGAAATTAGTATTATATGTTGGTGTTATCCATTGTGTAGTGAACGGAAACGCGATCGTGTTATTTGTTATGCTTTTATAATAATTCTGCAATATACACTGAGCTTGATCTCCTTTGTCTAATGAGAAAGGATATTCAAAAGTCTGAGTATTATCATTCGCGGTAGTGTATCTTTGAGATATCACATTTGTGACTGTCTGAGAGATAAAATTTCCATTAGTATCATACATTGAATCAAGATATGTGCAATTGACGTCAACATACGCGATATTCTTGTATTGAGACAAATTCATATCTCCAATCTGATATATGACCATAGCATTAACTAATCCGCCTGGGTTCGACATTGAAATATGAAGAGCTTCATCGTACGTGTCATCAACTCTCAATACTGTGACATGAGATAATCTAGTCATATCAGTAGTCCCATTATTATATTGTCCAACAGAAAAAAGCGAATATGAATTAAATTCAGCTTTTACTTCTGCAACACTCAATATGAGCGCGATTATCATGAATAAAAATAGTTGTTTTTTCATTGTCATTTCCCCTCTCGTTTAAGTGCGCCGACTAGTCGCTTTCTTTAGAAAGCGCGATTCGGTGAGCTTTCCAATATGTCATGCCTTTTTTCATTAAAGATCTTTCAATCATTTCATGTTTTATTGTGCGATTCTTTTCTTCTCTAGTCATAGATTCGTCAACTAAAATTATATCCTCTTTGAGAGGATATCCTAACGATTTCGCGGCATACTTATTCATGCCGGCATAATCTTTCAACTTCTTCGATGGTACGAATCTAATTTTAGTGAAATGTGTTTTCATTTTTCATATTTCCATGGTACATTTTTATGAGTTGCAATACATGTCGGGCATGCATCGAATACATGAGATCTTTTTTCGCTTAATGATTGATGTATCTTAGCTTCACTGTATGCGATTGCTGCAGCTTGCTTAGGATTCTCGACTTTAGTTCCGTGAGATGTGTACAATTTTCCTTTAGCATATTCGTTCATAACTCTACGGAACTTGCGAGCTCCAGGTTTTAACAATGCTTTTTTGAAATGTGTTTTTGTCATGTTTTTCACCGCAGATTATATTTATAATTTAGCTTTCTTTAATTTTTTATAATAGTTTTGGTCTTCATCAAGATGTGCTTTCGCAATAGCTTTCGCGATCACCTTACTATTTGTATGTTCAGTCTCGACTTTTATACCTTGAGATAATTCTTGCTTATTGAACTTGCTATCTGGTTCTCTTGAATGTTTTAATCTCATTGCAATATTATGAGATGTGAACGAGCATTTTTTGATTCGTGTTTTCATTGTAGTTATAGAGATAAAGATTGGGACATTACTTGTCGTCCTTCTTCGATCTCATGTTGTTCATATTCTTTTTGTTGTTGGTTATGTTCGAACTCTTCGTGTTGTTTTTTCAATGAAGAGTCTTTCATACGTTTCATATATGTAGCTCCAGTGAATTGCAATGAATATCTTTTCGCTTCATTTTCATCGTTGAAAGATTTCATATAATTTCCTTCTCCGTCGTACACATCGAATGATGCATCATCTTTTGATATTCTCATGATCTCTTTCGCAATCCGTAATCGTTCAGCTCTCGGAATCTTTTCTCCGCTTGGATATTCTTTCGGTATTCCTTTATAGCTCAAGTTAGATTGATGGAATCCGCTATGGAATGCCGTCGATTTAGGAGATGAAGTTTTAAACATTGTCATTTTTATTCCTCTGTTTTAATTCTTTTTTATATTCTTTATATATTTCAATGCATGCTTCATTGTTTGAATATTTCATCTTATTCATCCGGTGTTTAAGTTGTTTATTATTAAGTGATGTAGGATCGACTTTAAATTTAGTCCTTCTTATTTTAGTTTTCGTCATATCATGTACCTGATCCATCTGAATATTCCTGTCCATCCAGCCGTCCATATTAATATTAGTAGGTGGATGATTGTGAACATTATTAATATTGAGAAGAACCAACCGAATGCAAGTCCTCCATTATGCGATATATAATACATACCGTATGCGATTACGAAAGCCATTAATAGTATGATTATTTCTATTATCCAGAATGATAGGTTCGCAGCCGCGTTGATGTCCGCATTGCTCATATAGTATTGGATGTTAGCAGTCAAGTTAGTGATCATGATTCCGTCTGAGAGTTGGACATCAATATCTTTCCATGAGTAGTATACATTATCATAAGATCCATGAGTTCTTAGATCTCCAATTATGTATCGTACTTTATAATATCCCGGGTAGAATAGATCTACACAAGCTTCGCCGTTTTTGTATGGAGCTAGGAACCATTGTCCATTATCGATTAATTTTTGTGCAGGTTCTTGGTAGTTCCACGCGATCTTATCTAAGAATGATAATTGATCGTTTATAGATTTATGTCCGAACCATGCATATCCTGTAAGATAATCGATAGTTGTGTATTGAGCTTGAGGATGGTCCGTTGATTGCATCAAGATATATCCTGCTTCTCTCCATTGGTTAGTCGCATCAGCATTGCTATATATTTTTACACAGCTTTGAAAGCTAGAATTGTATACATGGTATACTCCGCTGAACGTTATCGGTTGGATGCACGTGCTTAGTGAATTGTTAGATACTTCTTTCACATTGAACGGGTATGTACCCGGTGAATTGAAATTGAAATATGCTTCATATCGTTGTTGAGCTGCATTGTAATTAAATAATATTGATGAGTTCAAGAATGTCGCTGTAAAATTAGCTTTCAATAATGCGGAATCTATCGCTCTAGATCCATTGAACACATATATATGGATATAATGTGGATTGTTATCTATAGATGAGTATGAATATTTTTTCATATCAACAAATACTGAGCAGTTGTTTCCGCACGTAGAATTGTATGATGTCACAGGTTTATTGATTGTTGTATTGCATATATTCAAATCATTGCACGATCGTTCGTACATTCCTTGTCCAGCATAACATTTGTTAAGAGAGTATTCTCCACATACCCAGTTTTCAATGCAATGGTAACAAGAATAAATAGTTGTAGTTGCTGTATTATTATACTGATATGTAGTAGAATTTTTATTTCCTGCAGCATCAGTCGCATTGATATTTAGTATTGATATGTTGATTTCTTTTCCATCATAGTTATAGTTGAGTATATTTATCCATGATTGTAATGTTGGATTATCTATTATATGGTTGTATATCGTTCCTGATTTAAAATTCAGAGTATAGACATTAAATATACTATTATTTATAGTCACTAAAACTGACGCTGATGATACAGCTTGATCATCGCTTATGTTAGATAATATTTCTAAAGATCCATTGCATATAATTGATGATGCATTGAATCTCGTTCCAGATATTGTCGGTGGAATCACATCAGGATATTCTTCATATAATGATATTTCACTTATTGATGAGTCAGCATTTCCTGTCAATGAAAATATTCTCAGCGGATAGTTATATCCAACACCTATCAAATTATTAAGAGGCACGTATGTTAGTCCCGTAGTTATGAACGGATCTATAAATTTCGATGAGTTAATGCTTGTCATGTTTGAATTCGCTAATATTCTCAATCTAGATATCGTTGATGTTGTCGACATGATTTTCAATGAATAGTTTTGTCCCACGTCTAGAGTATGGTTGAAGAATACTCTTATCGCAGAACCTTTGCTCAGGTTAGCAAGAGATGTGTTAGTTATTGATTTTATCACTAAATCGTTTTTAGATTCATTGACTAGTCCTGCTTCAAGGATAGTTCCTGTCCATGGCGCTGAACCGTCAGCTCTCGCTCCTAGCACAAACGCGTTGGAATTTGCGTAAGTATCTGTTATCAATCCTGTAGATTGTGTATCTTCCATTTTTCCGTCAAGCCATAGAGTATAGTTGACATTACTAGGTTGTGTAGTTTTTCTGCATATTGCAATATGAATAAGATTATCGTTTATAGATGTAGTGCTAGTTAAAGTAATCACGGTTCCTTTATCGAATATGCACGTGATTTTATTTGTATTCGTTTCAGTTATTTCATATCCAAGTGAAGATCCTGTCCTTTTAGATAGAAGATATGTTATACCACCACCAGTGAGTGATGTATTAAATTTTATTCCAATAGTAATATTATTTGTGAATATATCAAGTCTATCACTATCGGGAGTTGTTGCATAATTGCTTCCATTGAAGAATACTCCTCTGAATCCATTTATTTGTGGAAATAGAACATCTTGCACATTTCCAATGATAGTCAAATCGTGTTGCCTAGTAAATCCTAGAAGTTTTCCTGTCCCAGATGATGCATCATCTAGGCTCCATCCTTCTATTACTGTTTGCAATGGAGAATATAATGTTCCGACGATAGTATAGTAAGATGTTGAGATATTATTATCGCTCAGTTGTACGGTTATATCATTTTTCACGTCAAAATTTGCATAATCGCTTATCATCACTGAGCCGTTGAGCAATAATGTCGCGTTAGTAGGTGAGAAAGTATTATTCAGAGCAAATGTATTTAAGCATAAAATTGAAAATATCATTATATATAATAATAGTTTAGAGTCCAACATTCCAATTATTTTTTCGTGTTTCATATTTAATCACGCGTTCCTATGGAACGCTATGGGAATAAAATTATTTTTTGAATCGTGAGTTTAGCAGGGTTGTTTTTCCAACTCCGGTGATTAGGTCTGCAATGAGCATGAATAAGAACCATACTAAGATAACGCACATGATTATTAAAATGAATGGAGCGAGAAGAGTCGTCCATAATAATCCTTGGCGGAACGTGAAATCATGGATTCTTCCAAAGATCGTTTGTGGCGTGTTAGTCGGTGATGTTAGGTTGAAATTTCTTACTCCGAGCCAGTTGCAGTTTATTGCGTGTTCAATGAAAGTCGTTCCGCACGGATCGTAAGTATTAATTACAGCTATATTATCAAGACTGATATATGTCCAATCTAAATTAGGATCAGCATCAAGCACGAAAGTTATTGATATTAAATTCTTTCCTTCAAAAGGAAGTCCTAATGTAGTAAACATATCACTAGTAAAATTTAATTTAAGATTGGGATAATCATTGACTGATCCGTATGAAAATTGTCTTTGGCATTGTTGTCCTAATATTGCTAATGTAGTTGATGTAGCAGTTGGGTTATGTGATCCAAACACATTATCAAAATATATAGTCAAATTAGATCCATCACTATATCCAAATTCCATATAATGATTTTCATCAGCAGGATAGAAATAAGGATTATAATGTGCCCACGCACAATCAAAAGATATGATAGTGTTTTTATCCATGATTCCATAATCAAATGATGATTTGTATATTATTCCAGCAGCAGGATATCCACTGATAGCACCGGTTGCTTGCATGAAATTATTAGTAGGACTATTAAGAATGTATACTGATGGAAAATATCCATTGCTAAGATCGCAATAGTAAGGAGAATCTATTTCTGCAGTAAAATATTTTTTATCAGCACATACAAACGAATGTGCAGGATCTGGTTGAGCTCCACCATTTTCTAATGAAAATGTTTCAATATAAGATGTTGCAGCATTCGCATTCATAGACATGATTAGTGTGAACACGATTGCACTAGTAAAGAATATTATTTTCCAGTTAGTCATAGTTATCTCCTCGCAATTCCGACTAATACGTCGCGAATGAGTAGCATCATAATGAATACAACAACGACACCACTGATTGCGACTAGTAGAGCCGCACCTGCAATGAATATGAAACCTTCTCTCATCGAGAAGAAGTATATTTTAGGTAGTAACGCGTTAGTATCATCCGGCATGTCGACATTGACAAGGTTAGTAGTTCCGCTATTTAGAAAGCTATTGTCGATGATGTTATCTGTTGATGAGTTCACAGCAACAACTGATTGGATAAAGCATGATATTACAATGATCAAGATAAAAAGTTTTTGCTTCATTTTCTGAATGTTGAGTTATTGAGTGCGTTTTTTATGATTAGGACGAATGCGCTTAGAATCATAGTGATTCCGCCAACAATAGCTAATCCTGTGAGTAATGCAGGTAATCCAAGGCTTGCTTTGAAGCTCATTAGTCCTATTCCGGTTCCAACTTGGTCCATGAGCGAGCATCCAGTTATAAGGTTAGAATTGGGGTTGCATTGAAGATCTTGCAATGTTTGTGATAATGGTGGAATAGGAATGACTGGTGGAATATATATAAATACAACATTATATGGGTAATTAGTCGCAAAAGAATAATTAGCAGGTTGTAATGTTGTCCCATCACTAAATCCCATACCTAATATATTGCTTTCTGTTTCTAATCTTATATTGTAACTTCCCATGCTGAATCCAGTTGTATTCCAATCTACAAATGCTTGAAAATAACTATCATTGTACGTAGAATAAGATAAAACATAAGGATGTTCTATTACAGCGATTAAAGTTTCATTTGCATACATGTAGGTAATAGAATCATATCCTTGCCCGTCATAATTCATTTTGAAAGGTATTCTTAAAGTATTATTTTGCGACACATTATAAGATCCTAAGTCTAACATAGGAGCGCAGGTATTATAATATTCATCTGTCATCACAGCACATCCATAATAGCATTCTGTATTTCTCGTGAGATTATTTCCTGTTTTATGATAGCAGTAAGATATGAAATTGGTCGCATTTTTAAAATCATCACTTTCAGGAGAAGAATAATAAACACTCGCTATAACTGAATTATTATAGACAAGAGTTTTCCCTTTAATCGTAACTATCTGAAAATCTATTATATTGTTATTTGTTATATTAAGTCCTAAATCTGAAATGCAGCCAATCGAGTAAGAAGCATCATTATTATTATATATGTTTCCTGAAAAACTATCGCTTTTTACAAGGCATGGAATAACTTCATAAGCATAATTATTTCCCAGACTTATAGAAGGATATTGATTTCCTCGTATTATGTAATTCTCTCCCCATAAAGTGCCGAGATTATTTCCCAAATTATTATTTTGTATGATACTATTATTTGATTGTCCTCCGTATATAGAGTTAAACATAACTCCTCCGATAGTATTATCTGAAATGTTGAGATTATTAGCTCCAGAGACTATATTTATGGCCGATAATCCTGCCGATATATCGCAGTTTTTTATATTGACATAATCAGAAGAAACATTTATAGTAAAAAGTCCGTATGGTCCATTATCGAGCCAATTTCCATATCCAACTATTTTTCCGCCATTACAATCCAGAACTGATCCATCGGAAGTTGGTTGAAAATTAAAAACGCTTCCAAGGCAATCTCCAGATATAGTTATATTTGCACAATCATATTGCCATGCTGGATTATATTCGATATCAGTTGTAGAATTAAGATAAATGTGAATACCAGGTGAGGCAATCGTGATATTGGTTGCATAAAAGAATCCTCCGCAAAAAGTCGTATCATTAACAATAATCATATCTGTTGTTGGAATTACACACGCATGTGATGTAGAAGAATATATCATTAGCATAATAAATAAGAATAGAATAGTTTTTTTCATTTTTACACCCCTCGATTAAAATATTTTCTTTTTACACAGAATAATATATAGATCATAGATTACACAGTGTTATTTAGTTTATATACCTTATCTTGGAGTGAAAGATACTTTTCTGAATGTATCTTCTATTAGATATCTCTCGAACGATATCTTTTTTTAGACATACCACAATCAATATCTCCTATCATATATCTTGCAATCGATATCTTCCGATTCATACACTCACGTGTATGTCTTACAATATATATCTGTCTATTAACTACTAAGTAACAAATACTCTGTCAAAAAGGTCTCCCCCACTATACCACTCACCGTGTCCAACCCAATAGGCTCAATAGATTATGTATAATGCAA
>Ga0315277_10002520_pt1 | contig 25488 bp, 19 predicted proteins | sample YL17G05_15_MG_FD_203695 | JGI IMG/M metagenome (GOLD analysis project Ga0315277, IMG submission 203695) | Sediment microbial communities from Yellowstone Lake, YNP, Wyoming, USA - YL17G05_15 | ecosystem: Environmental > Aquatic > Freshwater > Lake > Sediment | place: USA: Wyoming | collected... | reverse complement strand
AGGGGACAGTATAACGCATTATGAAAGGGCGCCATTTGCCGGTCACGAAATGCAGCACTGACTTCGGAAAAGCGGTTGCTAAAATCCTGGCGCTGTGTTGAACGGACGTGGGTATCGACAATTCGCTTGAAGGCCTGATGGAAAATGCCGCGTCCGTGGAAATCCGCAAAAAACGCGGATTTCCACCGCCGCTTGGAAAAGTCGCGCTGCTTTATGGCGCGACTTTCCCACATTTTCCACAGGCCCGGCTGGTTTCTCTTTTTGGCATAGGCATAAGAACCCGGGGCACCACGGGGAGAGGATTACACCAACTTATGAAGAGACGCTCCTCCAATGATAAGGTTGTTGCGAAACCCAAAACCAAATCAAGAGAGGAGCGTCTAATGAACAGCAACAAGTATATCGGCATGGACGTTCACAAAGCAACGACCGTCATTGCCGTTTTGAATGACCTTGGAAAAGTCATTACAGAAGCCATCGTGGAAACGAAGGGCGCCAGCATCCGTGATTTCATCAAGAGCGTCAGGGGAACGCTGCACGTGACCTTCGAGGAAGGAACCCAGGCCGCCTGGCTGTACGACCTGATTCGCCCGCATGTCGCACTGGTACTGGTCTGCAATCCTAAAAAGATCGAAGTGCCGGACAACAAGGCGGACAAACGCGACGCGAGGCGCCTGGCGGAATTGCTTCGCATGGGTGGACTCCAGCCCGTTTACCACGGCGAACACAGCACGAAGCCCCTGAAGGAATTTGCTCAAAGTTATGGCACGATCGTTAGCGATCGCACACGAGTCAAGAATCGAATCAAGGCAATGTTCCGGGGACGGGGAATTGCCTGCGACGGTACCGCTGTTTATGACAAGGACCAGCACGAACCATGCCTGAATCAGCTGAGTACTCCGGCTCTATACCTGCGTGCCTCGCGGCTGTTCAGGCAGCTCGACTTCCTTACCGAACTGCGTGAGGAAGCAGAAAAAGATCTCGTCACGGAAACGCGAAAGCATCCTGCCGCCAAGATTCTTCAGAGCATTCCAGGAATCGGCCCTGTGCGCGCAGGCGCGATCATCGGCTTTGCAATTACTCCTTATCGTTTTCGGACCAGAAAGCAATTTTGGACGTACTGCGGATTGGCTGTGATGTCAAAAATTACCGGAGAATATGTGGTGGTTGAGGGGCAGGTGCGTCGATCGAAAAAACTGCCTCTTGTCCGTGGCCTAAACCGCAATTACAACCGGTCGTTGAAGGATGTCTTTAAAGGAGCGGCGGCAACGGTCGCAAACGGACCGTGGAAGTCGCATTTTGATGCCCTGGTCGCAAACGGCACAGAACCGTCGCTGGCGCTTTTAACTCTGGCCCGGAAACTCGCATCCACAACTCTGGCACTTTGGAGAAAGGGAGAACGCTACGACGAACAACGGATGAACAAATCGCACGCGGCATAACGCGTCCCGCGCGCAACTGAGCGAGTCAGTTGCAGGATCGCAAGTCGGTTCCCAAGCGAGACGCAAGGTCGAGGGTGAGCCTCAGGGGTGCCTGTTGGCCCGGCAATTTCGAGGCTATCGTATAACCATAGGCCCCCTCGGATGACCAAACAAAGCAATAGGCTATTAAGCCTCAGATAGGACCATGGTCAGGGAAATCGCCGACGTGCTTTCCAATGTCTCGATAGGATTGCAGATCTCTGTTACGACTCGTGATTTTGCGCCAGGAAGCCGTCAGCATCGGGCGATATCAAACAAGCGGTGCTGCAGAGTCGACTGGTTGCATCATCCGAGAGATGGCTGGATGTCTCGGAACTCTAAAAATGCTCCCAGTCCCTGGGACGGAGAAGTTTTTTCTTGACATCCCCTTTCATAGGACCAGGCACCGAGTCCCTGGATTGCATCCCAATCCTGGCAATGCCCGACACGGATCTCCAAACAATTCCGGATGACTTGAGAATCAACCGGCAGTATCCTGCTTCAATCGGGTCCAAGTGATGGGCACGTGATCCACCGATCCTCTTATGGGGAGTAATTCAATGCAGCAACTCCTGAAGAAGCACCCTCTCATCCGCACGATCGCTGCGACAGCCGTTGCGATCCTGGCTGTCCTGGGTGAAATTGCGCCGTCCCAGGCGCAAAGAGGCGGCATCAAATTCGAGATCGTCATTCCGGCGGCAGCAAGATCGGAGGCGGTCACCGGCCGCATGTTCGTGATGCTGTCGCGGACCGTCAACCAGGAGCCGCGGTTCCAGGTGGGCCGGACAGGCGTTCCCTTCTTCGGCATCGACGTTGAGAACCTTGCGCCCGGCAAGCCGGCGGTCATAGACGACCGGGTGCTCGGTTCTCCGGTGGAGAATATGCGGGATATTCCGGCGGGCGAGTACTTCGTGCAGGCGCTCTTCAATGTCTACACGCGGTTCGGGCGCTCCGACGGCAAAGTGGTCTGGATGCACCAGGACCAGTGGGAAGGTCAAAACTGGAAACGGTCTCCGGGGAATATTTACAGCGAAGTGAAGAAGCTGAATATCGACCCGGCAAAAGACGGGACCGTAAGACTTGAGGTCACAAAGGTGATCCCGCCGGTGGACATCCCCCCCGACACGAAATACGTCAAGCGCATCAAGATTCAGAGCGCGACGCTCACGAAGTTCTGGGGGCAGCCCATGTACCTGGGAGCAGTGGTACTGCTGCCCGAAGGGTACGACACCCACCCGAACGTTTCCTACCCAACTGTTTACAGCGAAGGGCACTTTTCCCTCAATCCGCCGTTCGGATTCAACGAAACAAATGAGTTCTCGCAGGCATGGCGCGGGGCTGATTTCCCGCGCTTCATCGCGGTGACGCTGCAGCATCCCTGCCCCTATTTCGACGATTCCTACGCGGTCAACTCGGCCAATTGCGGCCCGTACGGAGACGCCATCCACCGCGAACTGATTCCGGAGATCGAAAAGCGCTTCCGCTGCATCCCTGAATCGTACGCCCGTGTGGTAACCGGGGGCTCGACCGGCGGCTGGATCTCCGTCGCCCTGCAGGTTTGGTACCCGGAGTTCTACGGCGGCAGCTGGGCCTTCGCCCCCGATCCGGTGGATTTCCGCAATGTCGAGGGCATAAACATTTACGACGACAAAAACGCGTTCTACAAGATTCACGAATGGTACAAGGCGCCGACACCCAACACGCGCGTGCCGCGGACGGGCGAAATCACCCTTACCTCGGAACAGCGGAATCATTTCGAACTGGTGAACGGCACGAAGGGAAGGTCGGGCGAGCAGCTGGACATCTGGTCGGCGGTATTCGGGCTGCTCGGTGAAGACGGCTATTTCAAGCCGCTTTTCGACAAGCAGACCGGGACGATCGACCCGGCGGTTGCCCAATATTGGAAGGAACACTACGACATCCGATATTACCTCGAGCAGAACTGGAAGACGGTCGGGCCGAAGCTGGTCGGAAAGCTGCACATTTTCTGCGGCGACATGGACAACTTTTTCCTGAACATCGGCGTCCGGCATCTGGAGGCGTTCCTCGAGCGCACGCGCGACCCGTACTATGCCGGTTCGTTCACGTACGGGGCGATGGGCGGGCACGGCTGGCGCCCCATGACCACAGCGCAGTTGCTGCAGCTGATGGCTGTGCACATCCTGAAAAACACACCGCCGGGGCGATCCAAGGACTGGAGGTATTAGGCACAGGCTGCGATTCGGACAGTAAAAAAGCATCTCCGCAGAGAAGGCAGAGAAGGCAGCGCGCGGGCGGGCGCAGAGCCTGCTCCACGGCATCAGCGGCGAGTTGGATCGATCCTATACACAGGACCCTGTGTCTGAATCGCAGCCCTTGGCCATTGTAGTTTGCGAGGCAAGCGAGCTGAGTTGTCATCATGAGATCCTGGTTTTACATGCTGCGGGCAATCGCGGGTGCGCTGATTTTGGCGGAAATCTCCCTTCCGCAGAATCAGGGCGCAGCGCAAGGAGGTCTCAAGATCAGCATGGATGTCGATCTTGTGACCGCGAGATGATGACCTTCGGCATACCCTTTGCCGACCTGGTCGTGGCAGGGCGGGAGGACCTGAATCTCAAAATCGTGGTTTATGATCCGCAGGGTCAGAATATCGGAAGCAGGCAGATCCGGGTAAGCGGAAATGTCCCGGAATGACCGCAGATGTGGTCTGCTACGTCTTGCAGAAACCGTTTGAAGCCGAGCCCGGGAAAAAATTCAATCATATCAATGGAGTACCGATGAAACATGGCCCTCTGGGATGCGGTTGTCTGGGACCGGGGAAAATTGGTTAACGTGTGGGACGTCCCCAATTCCCCAGCCGCTCTTGCTTCAGTGCCAGCCACATTTGCTCAATGACGTCGCGTAATCGCTCCGTCAGGCGAGCGTGGCGCACTTCCGGACGCTCGTCCGCCACGAGCGCCGGCGATAGGGGTGTGCCGAACCGGATGCAAGCCCGGGCCCGGCTGCCGGGGACGAGCGAACGCCAGTTCAACGCGCGGCTGCGCGGCCACACATCGTAGACTCCTTCAATGGCGACCAGTACGATCGGGACATTGAGCTGCACCGACAAAATCGCCGCACCCTTCTTGAACCTCTTAATTTGGCCGTCGGGCGATCGCTCACCCTCGGGGAACAGCACCAGCACCTTGCCGTGTCGAAGGCCGTAGGCGCCGGCCTGCATGGCATGTACCAGGTTGGCATCCGGATCGACGGGCCCGACATTCAGACGGGCGGCAAGCCAGCGCCGGAAGGGGGTGGCGAAATACTCGCTGGCGCCCACGAAAAACAGCCGGCGCAGCGTATGAAAGGGAAGTGCGGCAACCATCAGGAAGACATCGAGGTAACTCTCGTGGTTCGGGCTGATCAGGAAGGCTCCCTCGGTGGGGATGTTTTCTCTGCCGGGAGTGCGCAGGCCCATCAGGAGGCGCGCCGCCAGGCCGAACGTCTTCATCACCAGCCACGCAAATGAGGAGGACAGCGGTTTGAATCTCAGGATGCCTTGGAGCACCGGGTCGTCCGGATCCGACGCCAGCAGGCGCACCCACGGGTCGATCTTGTCCGGAACTGCGCCGCCGGGGATATCCCCGCGGGGCCGCACTGCCTCGACCAGCTCGCGCACCGTGTGGATTTTTTGCGCAACCTCTTCAGGGACTTCGGTCGCGAACTGGTGCTCGAGGGACGTCAGGAGTTCCACGCGCTCCATGGAATCGAGGCCCAGATCGAGATCGAGGTGCGCATCCGGTGCCACCAGCGAGCCGGGTTTCGCGGCCGCCTGGATCGTGGCCAGCGCCCGTGCAACCGCGGGATGGGAGGCCCAGACCTGGTCTTCCTCGGACCATGCGCTCCCCTCGGCCGCGGCAGGGGACGGGACCGCGCGCTCACGGCACATGCGCTCGATCTCGAAGCGCTTCAGCTTCCGGGTCGTCGTGCGCGGCAGGTCTTCCTGCCAAACCTCGAAACTGAGGACGCGCTTGTGCGCGGGCAGTTTGATGGAAAGGCCTTCGATTTCAAAGCGCAGAAGGTTGTGGGTGTTGACGATCTTGCGTTCGCGCAGCAGGTCGGCATTCGGGACCACGATGGCATGCAGCCGTTCGGAAGCCGGCTCATCGGGGCGGGCTATGCCCAGGACACAGATCTCCTTGATGTATGGAGACTGCATGTAATGGGCCTCGATTTCTTCGGGATAGATGTTCTTCCCGTTGGCGAGGACAATGACCTCCTTCTTGCGGCCCGTGATATGAAGCCGTCCGGCGGCGTCGAGATACCCGAGGTCACCGGTGTGCAGCCAGCCATCCTTCAGGGCCGCGGCCGTGGCCTCCGGCTTGTTATAATAGCCCTTCATGACGATCGGTCCGCGGATCAGGACTTCTCCGTCGGCCACATCCCGCCCGGCCTGGTCCGCATCATGCAGAATGCGCAGTTTCACACCGGCCATCGCAGGGCCTACTGACTCCACGTGCCTGTCCCCCGGCCGCGTGATCGTGGCGGCACCGGAGCACTCTGTGAGGCCATAGGCCTGCATTATGTTGAAGCCCAGCTGGTAAAGAGCGCGGCCGACGCCGGGATCGAGACGTGACCCGCCGGCGACGAGAAACCGCATGCGCGAACCAAGAGCCCGGTGCGCCTCACGGAAAAACAGGGGGCCAAGATTCAGGCTGGTCGAATGCCTCAGCGCACCATTCAGAGTGAGCAACAGGCGGAACAACAGGCGAACGGGCCATGGGGACGCGGAAACCTTCTGCATCACCCCCTGGTAGATCAGATAATAGAACTGGGGTACGCAGCAGAAGGCCGTCAAGGCTCGCTGCGCCAGACCGCGGAATATCTCGGCGCTGCTCACGGTTTCCAGGAACACGACCCGGGCGCCGATGGTGAGCGGCAGGAGCAGATTGGCGAGCTGGGCCAGCGCATGGAAGAGCGGAAGCACGCCGAGGATGCTGTCGCGCTCGTTCAGGCCCACAACCTGAAGCGCAGCCTGGCGCTCGGCGATCAGGTTTCCATGAGTCAGCACGACGCCCTTCGGGTCGCTCGTTGTGCCCGACGTGTACAAGATTACAGCGGTGTCTTCCTCACGATCAGGACAAGGCGCCAAATCCACGGGCGCCGGGCCGTCGATGGCTTCGTCGAGACTCGCAACGCTGTCGGCATGGCCGGCAAAAAGGAGGATCTCAACCGGGGCGGACAGCGCACCCACCGCCGCCCGCAGTCCCTGCAGGTAACGCAGCGAAACGACCGCCATGCCGGCGCCGCTGTCCTCGATCACCGTCTGGATTTGTGCGGCTCGATAGGCGGTGTCGAGTGGAACTGCGATGGCGCCCAGCCGAAGCACCGCCAGATAGGTTGCGCACCAGCGGGCATCGTTGTCCCCGAGAATTACGCATCGGCTCCCGGGCTTGCAGCCACGAGCAGCCAGAGCGCGGGCGATCCGCTCGGTCATCCCGAGCAGCGTGGCGTAGTTATGGCTTTCGAGGCAATCGCGCCGCTGCATTTCGATGGCCGGATGGCTGGGAACACGCCGCGCCACGGTTTCGAAAAGTTGAAACAGATTGCCCATAGCAGATTCCAGGGCGGGCATCCTACCAGCAAGAGAGATTGCCTGTCGAGAGCGATCGGGGTCGCACCACGCGAAGCCACTGCTTAATAAGGTATATCGCCCTGTGGCGGCACCCAAACCGTTCACTTCATCAATGGAATGGCTTTCAGGAAGCTGTCCCGAAAGGCTTCGCCGATTGGAATCAGTTTGGATCCGACCTTGACCTGGTCTTTCTCTATTTTCGAGACATGCCGAAAGTGGACGATGTAGGATTTGTGGACCCGGAAGAACCTTCCGGGAGGCAACAGAGTGGCGATCTCCTTCAGGCTCAGCAGGGACATCACATTTGCATTCGCGGTCACGAAGACGGCATAATTTCACCAAACGGCCAGCTTTACGCGGCGGCGGATCGTCTTGTCTTTGGTAAGTAATGGAATCCCGCGGCATAAGGCTTGAGCGGAAATGAGCCGGTCGAAGGGGTCGCGAGTCCAGTCCAGTGCCAGCGCGCGATTGACTACGATGCCGAAGGGGAGATCGCAAATGCTCAGCCCGATTTGCCCGTCGAGGTCGCCGACCACGAGATCGGCCGGCACGGTTGTCCGGCCGATCTCAAAAAGATATTGCAGCTCCAGTTTCACGCATGGCGATATCATGAGGTCGTTCTGTTCCAGCAACCTGCGGCCTCTGGTTGTGAACCGATCGAGCAAGCCCCCATGAAGCCACAGCAGCACGTGAGTATCGAGATAGATCATGAACGCCGGCCCTCCGACCATTCCGAAGACCAATCCATATGGACAATATCCTCGGGATCGCCGACGATGGTATTGGGATTCTTTGCCAGTTTCTGCAGCTTGGACTTCACCTTGGCCCGTTCCAGCCGGATCCTCTCTCCCTTGCGCTCAATCTCCACCGGCACACCGGTCTCGATCACGCGATCGACAATTTCATACAGATTGGCCCGAAGCTTGGTTACGGAAATAGCCATGGATCCTCCTGACTGAACGTACGTATTATATCATAAACGTACGTACGTTTCACGAATCTGGGGAGCGATCAGTGTCGGACCACGCGAAGCCACCGCTTAATAAGAAGATACCCGGCATTAAAGCCGATCCAAGTGGTCTTGCGCGCCCGTTTTGACCCAGTTTTCCGCTTATAAGCCGAATTCTCTTCTCAAGCTCGACGAGAAGGCCGAGAACCTGACCCATAGAAAAAGTCCCGAAAGACGCGCCGCAAGCACTCTTTGGGGGGGTGAAATCTGACTCAAGCTAAATTTTGCAGCATTTACCGTGGTACGACCCCTACTTTCCGGTCAGAATGGACTCCAGGCGTTTGTACTTTCGCGCGGCAAACCAACCGGTCGACGGTTGCTGGGCCATCCGGCGAGCCTTTTCAATAAATGCGTCGAAGAAACTTGGTCGCGGGTTTATCCAAATACGAGAGAGTTTCTCTTGTTGTTCCGCAGGGAGCCCTTCAAACAGGAGCCAGAGCAGATCGACGTATCTGCCGTCGGCTTGCAGTTCCGGGATGGAGGCTGCGTGCGCCGAGAGAAACGTGAAGACGTTCTCTGTCTTCAGTTTTGCCGAAGACATCGCGGAGTTCAGGTCCTTCCAGTAAGAATCATTCGAAGCGGCGGGCTGCCAAAACGCAGCGTTGAAAGCCGGCGGGCCTGACAGCAGGATTTGCAGGAACTCGCCTGCCGGCGGTGGCGCTCCCGCTGCGCGCAGGGCGCGCAGCATCACCGCCGCCGCGGGCTAGTGCGGAATCTCGGGGACGTCCGCGAGGATGAACTGCCGGGTTTTGCCCTCGAAATCGAACTCAATCGACATGTCCGCGGACTTGGGCCTGATCGCGACGAGCGGGAAGCGGACGGCCTTCATGGCTGCGAGCGCTTTTTCGTCATGGGAGCGAGACTGGATGTGGGTGACTTTCACCCGCGGCATGGAGCCGAAGTTGCAGCGACCGAGATCCAAACCGACCAACTCCGTGTCGGTCACCGCCAACAGACCGATTGTGGCATCATGGCTGACTACTCCAGTTCCCGAAGAGGCGCCGAGCGCTTCGGCGAGGATAGCTCCCGCGAAGCCGCCGAGCGCCCTGCCAATCACTACGCCGGTGTCGTCTTTGTCTTGACGTCGAACCCAGCCCCAAGTGCACCACGCGACGGATCGGGCAGGTTTACCATTGTTCGCGGCTGCGGCGAGGTCCAATCCCAGTGTCAGGTAGCGGTTTTCCCATTGCAGTCTTTCGTCTTGGCGATGCTGGAGCTCAACCTCCCAGCACTCGGCGCAATACTTGGAGCCGGACTTTGCGGTGGGATAGGGATGGATCGACTTGCCGCACGACTGACAATGCGGCAGGTCCGCCTCTGTCTTTCCGGACGCAAGACATGCCGTATTGTCATAAACGGCCCGATTGTAATATCGGCAGGTCCCCGCAACAATCCCCGAACGCCTGAAGTTGGCACAGCGACCGCACACGAACACGTCGGCATTTTCCGCCCCGCTCATCATGATTGCTCCTTTCCGCGATTGTACGGGCAGTCCAATTGAGCTGCCGCCTTGCGTTCAGAGTTCAGTCGTGAGCGCCGGCCCTTCTTCTGACATGGGGCCCTGGGCTGAAACAAACCGCATGGTCCGGCAAACGGTTTCAGATAAGGCGGCCATTCCTGGGTCTCGCGAAGACGATTGTCAGACGACACGACTGTCTGGTGTCTGTGATCTTTGGAAGACTCCTCTGTCTTATGCTGTTTCGGCACTCTGCCGATTGTCCGGCTGCAAATTCCTGATGCGTTTGCTGACGGATCATACAGCCAAAACGATGCCGCAGGGTATGGAATATTTGTGGCGATCCGGGTCGGACCACGCGAAGCCACTGCTTAATGAGAACATACCGGGTTTTGGAGCTGATCAAAGTGGTCTTGCGTGCCCGCAGACAAAGACTTACAGGCAAAGCTGACGGTGATGGCGAAGAACGGAGTCAAGGTGCAGGCTTGCCTCGCCTGCGCGGATTCCTATGGGATCACGGAACAACTCCGCAAGTTGGGAATCGAAGTGAAATACATGGGCAAGCCCCTGACCGATCTCATCAAAGAAGGCTGGAAAATCCTGACATTCTAACCACGGCCGGGGACAAAGGGTTCGCGCAAAAATAAGTTGGCATTTCATCGCGAGTTGCAGCGCCGTGTCCTGATGGAGGCATTTCGAACCCTCAAGACCGCTTCTGAATCCGGCACGGTTCGAGATTTGATCATCTGATATCAGGGCAACGTGTGGAGTTTCCGCAGACCACGCAGGCATTCGCTAAGGTCCTCAGGAAAGACCTGCTCTGACTTCGTTTCAAGCTCTGCGAGCGACCACCAGCGCGCGGCGACAATACCTTCGCGGCGATGCGCCTCCCGCACTGCTTCGGCGACGGCGAGATCGACTCTTGATATTCGCATCAGGAAATAGCGCTCGACTTGCCGGATCGGCTGGCCGCGGAAGGTGAACTCCACAGTGCGGCTCCAAAGAGGCGTGAGTATCCCGCCGGTGAGAGAGAGTTCCTCCTCCGCCTCGCGAGCAGCGGCCTCTTCGAAGGTTTCCCCGCCTTCGAGCCCACCGCCGGGCGTCGCCCACCACCTGCGCTGATCATCTTCGTACTGAAAGAGAAGGACACTGTACTCGGGATCAACGATGATCAGCCTGGCGGCTTGCCGCAGCAACGGATCCATCGCTCCCTCCTCGTCTGCCCGACGCCGGCGCTCCGCATCTTCTCGATCCTATGACTTTCCATGCCGATTTTTCAGCAGATTCTCCGGCTTGACAACCTGCAGCGGAATGTGAAGTTGTTTTTGCGCGAGCCCTAAGGTTTCATTGCGCGCACGCCCTGCGCATACCGAAGGAAATGCCGGATCCCTTCAAGGCAGGTAAAGACCGTCTTTGATGCTCTGAATCAGGTCTCCAGGCGTTCCCACGGCAAAGGCGAGTTTCAGCTCCTGCTCCTCGTTCAGAAAATTCTTTTTGTCATGGGTGACAAACCAATCCGGTTCGGCGCGGATAGCCTCCGCCAGCACCCGTGCATCCGGAGCGTATGGAACATGCCGCCGGGCGTCCTCAACCTGGATTTCAGCGGGCGCTGGAGATGTTTCCATCCGCCCCGCGTCGAGAAGTTGCGCCAGAACCGGCAGGGAAGCCATTGCTTTGCGGCGCACGATTTCATCGGCCTCCCTCAATACGGTTGGACCGACCACAAGGCGCAACGCAAAATCTCCTGCGCAATCGAGATATCGAGGGCAAAGCCAAGCAACAATCCTGAAGCGGCATGCGAAAAAGCCGGCATGGACGGATTGGAATCGGCAAACCAAGGCCCGTAAATGCAGGTCGAAGAGGGGCACCCCTATAAAATTCGTGAAATCCGTGAAATCCGTGGAAATTATCCGTGGCTGCTTTTTGTTTTTTCCCAGTGGATCCAAGCCGGTTTCTTTGACTTTGCATACTTCGTTTCTCCGGACATGTTCGTGAAGGGCGGCGGCCAGAACCTCCCGGGTTTCCGCTCGGTCTCCAGAATTGTCATTAAATCGTGTTTTGTTGATTCCGCACCCGGCAATCGAAGCTGAGCAGATCGATTGTCGTTGAAAAAGCCATTTATTTAGAGTAGTTTAGAAGAGTACCTCTAAGCTTTCCCCAACTGGAAGAACGGCGTCCTTGGTATCCGTGCTCACGCTCGCGCATTGGATTGGATGAAGCTCATGGCCCGCAATGACCAAGTGACCCGCCAGTGGTTTCTGCTGCAGGCCCTCGAGAAACCTGGCGGCGCGACGATTGAAGAACTCACCCGATCCCTGCCGGCAGATTATGCTTGCCATGCGCGAACGGTCCGGCGCGACATTCAGGCCCTGGAGGCGCGTTTCCCAATCTACACCGACCGCGTCGACGGCCAGGTCCGCTGGAAGCTCGTCGCCGGATTCAACCGCGTGCCTGCGATCCAGTTTTCCGCGACGGAACTGATGGCACTCATTTTCACCCGGGACCTCGCACGGCCGCTGGAGGGGACTCCGATCGATGATTCGACAATCGTGGACCACGGAGTCGAGACCATGAAGGATGCGACCATAAAGACCTACGCGCAACCACGGGCACAAATGCGGGGCGAACTCCACGCGCCGGCTTGCTCTTCATGCCTGGAGCAAACAAATGAACGTTTTTGAGCTTCGAGATCGTCTCGTTAGTGACTACGCAAGTTACACTCGCAGCTTCATTAAGATCGCCGACCAGCGCGTTTCGAACAGGGTTGATTCCGAGCTGAATGCTGGGGCGTTCTGGCCGGAACCGCTGCTGCAGCTTAATCCTACTTTTCTTGCGGCCGGCACGATCGATCAAATGGTAGCCGAGGGTATTCTTCATCCTGAGTGTGCCAGGATCTTCCGGATCGACAAATCCGACACCGATCATACGGGCAAGCCGCTCGTGCTCCACACTCATCAGCGTGAGGCAATCCTCAAAGCAAAGGAAAACAGGTCGTTCGTGCTTACCAGCGGCACGGGATCGGGCAAGAGCCTCACCTACATCGTACCGGCCGTCGACCATGTTCTTCGCAACGGATCGGGACGCGGCATCCAGGCCATCGTGGTATATCCAATGAATGCCTTGGCCAACAGTCAGGAAGAAGAGCTCAAGAAGTTCCTTGAGAAGGGTTATCCTGAAGGGAAGCCCCTGGTCCGCTTTGCCCGCTATACGGGACAGGAAAAGGTTGCCGCAAAAGAGCTGATTCGCAGTAATCCACCGGACATCCTTCTCACCAACTACATGATGCTGGAGCTGCTCCTGACCCGCAGCGAGGACCGCGAACTGGTTCGCGCCGCCCAGGGGGTGCGCTTTCTCGTCTTCGACGAATTGCACACCTACCGTGGGAGACAGGGTGCGGATGTGGCTTTGCTGATCCGGCGCTGTCGCCTGGCTTTCAACGCACAAGACGCCATCTGCATCGGCACATCGGCCACGATGGCCAGTGGCGGCTCCTTCGAAGAACAAAAACGCGAAGTGGCAAAGGTTGCAGAAACCCTCTTTGCCCTTCCATTCGACGAATCGCAGATTATCGGAGAGACGCTGGAAAGAGCTACGCCGGAAATAGACCTCAAAGATCCGCAGGTTATCGAAACCTTCCGCGAAATGATCGGAGCCGATGCCCCACCGCCCGACAGTTACGAGGCATACCGCCAACACCCATTGGCCTCCTGGATCGAGTCCATCTTCGGCGTCCGCACGGAAGACGGAACCGGCCGCCTCATAAGGCAGTGTCCGCGGTCAATCGAAGGCGAAGGTAGTGCATCGGAGGAACTTGCTCGACTTACCCAGTCCGATCCCCCACGATGCGCGGGAGTCTTGCGTCGGTTCCTGCTTAAGGGTTCCGAGCTACGGCGCAGCGAATCGAGCCGTTTTCCCATCTTTGCTTTCCGGCTGCACCAGTTTTTCACCCGCGGCGATACGGTATGGTCAACCATCGAGCCGGAGGCGATACGCCACCTCGAGATGTCGAAGAAGGGCGCCAAACCCGGTGAGCCGGACAAGCCCCTGTTCCCTCTGGTCTTCTGCCGCCAGTGCGGCACGGCCTACTACCGCGTGAAAGTGGTCTCGGACGAGCATGGCAAGTCGCTCCTCGCCAGGGAAGATCATCGCGAGGAAGATGACGATGGCAGCAGGAACGCCTACCTTTATACTTCCGAGTCAACGCCTTGGCCGCGAATGGAGGGGCCGGCACTTTTGGAGCGGCTGCCCGCGTTCATGAAGGAAATGACGCCTCAAGGCGCGGAACGCATTCGGCCCGATTCAAGAGCTGACACTCCCGACCCGGTCTTTGTCGATGCCGGCGGCCGTCTCGTGTCCGAGGGGCAGGGCATCCCGGCTGCGCTGATCCGGCGCAATTTCCTTTTCTGCCTCGAGCCGTCCTGCGGAGTTGCCTACACCAAGAGTCAGAAGTCCGAGCGCTCCAAGCTGGCGACGCTCGGCGTGGACAACCGAAGTACGGCAACCACGATCCTGGCGGTCCGGTCTCTCATCGAACTGCAGGCCGATCGCGAGCTGAAGCCGGAGGCCCGCAAGCTCCTGAGCTTCACCGATAACCGCCAGGACGCCTCGCTGCAGGCCGGGCACTTCAATGATTTCTCCCAGGTGGCCCTGCTGCGCTCGGCCCTCCACAAAGCGACTCAGGACAAGGGGCCGACGGGGCTGAGTCATGGCGAGCTTTCGCATAGCGTCTTCGATGCCATGCAGCTCCAGTTTGACGAATACTCCGCCGACCCGGAGGTGCGGGGCCCGGCCAGAAGCGCCACCAACGATGCCCTGCGGCGCGTAATCAGCTACTGCCTTTATCGCGATCTGCAACGCGGCTGGCGGGTCACGGCCCCGAACCTCGAAGACTGTGGCCTCCTCAGATTCGGCTGCGAAGGGCTGGCGGGTGAAGACGGCCTGCTGCATGAGACGGAACTCTGGGCATCTGGCTTCAAGGTTAGATTGGACCGCGACACTGAAGAATTTATCGAAACGCCAGAGCCACTGCGTTCGTGTCCGCCCGAACTCCGGGATGAAATCCTCCGCACCCTCCTCGATGTTTTGCGGCGGTCCCTTGCAGTCAAGGTGGATGTGTTAGATGCGAATCAACAGCTGGACCTCGTCGAGCAGACCAACCCGCGCCTGCTTGAGGACACGGTCTGGTATCTCGAAAATGTCAAGGACCTTGCGAAGGCCACGGTTGCCTATCCTCGCCCGCGGCAGCAGCAGGACCGATCGGGTTTTTTCGTCTCCTCCTATGGAGGTTATGGGCGCTACCTGAAACGAGCGCTGGCACCGCACGTGCCCAAAGGGCAGAAGTTTGGCCGCGATGAAGTCGACCGGGCGATTCGCTTCCTGTTCCTCGCCCTGAAGCGCTACGGCATCGTCGAGCAGGTCCGCAGCGGCGATGTTCCGGGCTATCAGATCAACGCCGACGCCCTGCGCTGGCAACCGGGGAATGGTGACATCCGGCCCGTGGACAGGACGCGGCTTCTTGATGCCGGCGAAATCCCGCCCGAGGTTAACCGCTACTTCGTCGAATGCTACCGCAGGTTCGTTGATCTGAAGTGCGTGCTCGAAGCCCGCGAACACACTGCGCAGGTAACATCGGAGGACCGCGAAGAGCGGGAAGACCGGTTTCGCACTGGCGATCTGCCTTTACTTTTTTGCTCGCCAACGATGGAGCTGGGCGTAGACATTGCCCAACTGAACCTCGTTAATCTCCGCAACGTCCCGCCGACGCCCGCAAACTACGCCCAGCGCAGCGGCCGGGCGGGGCGCGGAGGCCAGCCGGCGCTGGTATACACCTACTGCGCCGGCCAAAGCCCGCATGACCAGTATTATTTCCGCCAGCCGATCCAGATGGTCGCGGGCGCCGTAGCGCCCCCGCGCATCGACGTCCGCAATCGCGACCTGGTGCGCAGCCACGTCAACGCCATCTGGATGGAAGTAGCCAAACCAGACCTCGGCAAGACTCTCACAACCGTTCTCGACCTTTCTCCCACCGATCGTAAATTCCCATTGCCCGTCATAACCTGGTTGGCACATGCACTGAAAAATCCCGTACATCGTGCATCCGCGCTAGCGAAGGCCAACCAGTTTATCAGCAGTATCCGGAAGGAACTGTCCGCCGCGGTATGGTTCCATGATAACTGGACCAAGGAAATCCTCGATCAGATTGAGCGCGCATTTGATACGTCCTGCGATCGCTGGCGCAGCCTCTACCGCGCGGCGGTATACCAGCGGGAGCTGCATCATAAGATCATCCTCGACCACTCCCGGCCGGAGGCCGAGCGCAATCACTCCCGGCGCCTGCGCGCCCAGGCGGAAAGCCAAATCCGCCTGCTCACCGAGGCCGAAGGCATTTACGAAGGAGATTTCTATTCCTATCGTTACTTTGCGGCAGAGGGATTTCTTCCCGGCTACAACTTCCCGCGTTTGCCCCTTTCGGCCTATGTGCCAGGCCGCCGCCAGCGCAGAGGACGGGACGAGTTCATTTCGCGCCCGCGCTTCCTGGCGATCTCCGAATTCGGACCGCGTGCCCTGATCTATCACGAGGGAGCGCGCTACCGGGTTTACAAAGTCAATCTCGACTTTGGCTCCGACGATATCGAGGCGACGCACGAGCTGGTGACGGCGACAATGAAACGCTGCCGGAGATGCGGTTACGCGCACCTCGAGCAAGGCAACAACTTGACGGAAATATGCGATCGCTGCGGCTCTGCCCTTGATGGTGCCGCCCGGATCGACAACCTGGTGCACCTGCAGAATGTCAGCCTCAAGCTGGCGCAGCGCATCACCTGCGATGAGGAAGAACGCCAGCGTTTTGGCTACAAGCTGGTGACTTCCTATCGCTTCCCTGATATCGGCGGCAAGCTTGACCGCAAGGACGCCGAGGTCTTTATCGATGATGCGTTGGTAATGCGTCTCAGCTACGGCGATGCCACCGACCTCTACCGCATCAATCGGGGGTGGGCTAACCAGCGCGGCAATCAGCCGCCCGGCTTCATGCTCGACCTCGAGCGCGGTTACTGGGCCAGGAATCAAGCCGATGATGAAGATGAAGACGATGCCACGGCACAAGGGCGTCTCCAACGGGTGGTACCCTACGTCAGGGACAGCAAGAATGCGCTTGTCATGAGCCTTAAGCCATCCCGTTCGGGCCCGGAGATGGCGAGCCTGCAAGCTGCCTTCAAGGAGGCGATCCAGAAGCACTTCCAGCTCGAGCCTCGGGAACTTACGTGCGAACCGATGCCCTCGCCGCAGGATCGTCAGGAAATTCTCTTCTACGAGGCCTCCGAAGGCGGCGCCGGGGTTTTGCGGCAAATCGCCGAGGATCCTAAAATCATGCCGTTGCTGGCCCGGCAAGCACTGACGATCTGCCACTTCGATCCGGACACGCTCGAAGACAAAGGGGCCCGAACCTGCGGCAAGGCGTGCTACCAGTGTCTGCTCGACTACGGCAACCAGCCGGACCACAAGGACCTCGACCGCCACCTCATCCGCAACCTTTTATCTGAATTATCGAAATCCGTCTGCCGGCCTGCCGGCGGCGCCGGATCGAGAGGTGAACGGATGGCCTCCCTGCGCAGGCGCTGCGACAGCCAGCTGGAGAAGCGATGGCTGGACCTTGTGGACGACTTAATGCTTCGCCCGCCGAGCGATGCCCAGTATCTGATCGAGTCGTGTTCTACAAAGCCGGATTTCTATTATGGCGAGCACAACGCCGCCATTTACATCGACGGCCCACCCCACGACGAGCCGGACCAGATTCGGGCTGATGAGGATATCTCCCGGCGCCTGATGGAAATGGGCTATATTGTGATCCGTTTCCACCACAAGTCGGACTGGGGAGAGATCTTCCGCCGCCATCCGGACATTTTTGGGTCACCACGCGTATGAACATGGCCACACTCTCAAAACCCGGCACTCTGATACATGCCCGCGGACGTGAATGGGTAGTGCTGCCGGAATCCAGTGATGACCTGCTAATGGCGCGCCCGGTGGGCGGGCTCGATGAGGAAATCACCGGCATTCTACCGGCGGTGGAACCGGTCGAGTCCGCATCCTTCCCCCTTCCCACCCGCGGCGACGTCGGCGATTTCTCGTCCGGACAACTCTTGCGTGACGCGGCTCGTCTTTCTACCCGGGCCGCTGCCGGCCCCTTCCGGAGCTTCGGCCGCATTGCCGTCGAGCCGCGCCCCTACCAGCTCGTGCCCTTGATGATGGCTCTCAAGCTCGATCCCGTGCGCCTGTTGATTGCCGACGATGTCGGGATCGGCAAAACCATCGAAGCAGCCGTGGTTGCCCGGGAGCTGTTGGATCGAGCCGAGATCCGGCGTCTTGCCGTGCTGTGCCCGCCCCAGCTCGCCGAGCAATGGCAGCGCGAGCTTGCCGAGAAATTTCACATCGAGGCAGAGTTGATTTTGAGCAGCACTATCCAGCGTCTCGAACGAGACCTGCCGGTCGGCATCTCTGTCTTCGATCGCCACCGCTTCACGGTCGTTTCGACGGATTTTATTAAAACGACTCGCCGGGCCGAGGATTTCATCCTCAAGTGTCCCGAGTTCGTAATTGTGGACGAAGCCCATGGCTGCACGCTGGCCGGAGGCGTCGGACGCGGGCGCCAGCAGCGTTTTGAACTTCTGCGCAGAATTGCAGAGGATCAATCACGGCACCTGATGCTGGTCACCGCCACCCCACACAGCGGCAACGAGGAGGCCTTCCGCTCACTTCTGAGCCTGATTGATCCGGAGTTCGCCAACCTCCCCGCGGATCTCGACCAGGCGGAGCGGGCAGGCATTCGCCGCAAGCTGGCCCTCCACCTCGTCCAGCGTCGCCGCAAGGATATCGAGCACTATCTCGGAACCGACACTTCCTTTCCAAGGCGCTATGACAAGCTCCCCGAGCCGACCTATACGTTCAGCAAGGATTACCGCGCGCTTTTCGACGACATCCTCGAATTTGCCCGCGAATTGGTTTCGGAGACCGACGGCAGCCAGAGGCGACGCCGGGTATGCTATTGGTCGGCGCTGGCTCTGATGCGCTGCGTTTCGTCGAGTCCCGCGGCCGCGGCCGCGACGCTGCGCAGCCGCGCAGCCGCGGATCAGGCCGCCGACGAAGAAGTGGATGAAGTCGGCCGGCGCACCGTGCTGGACCAGGACGACTCCGATGCCGTCATCGCACTCGACCTCAGCCCGGGTTCCGACACTGAGAGCGGGGATGACGGCACGCGCCGCAAGCTCCTGGAGTTTGCCCGCAGGGCGGATGCCCTGGCCGCGGATGCGGACCATAAACTCCAGGGCGCCATCCGCGAAGTCAAGGAGCTGCTCAAGGAGGGCTTCCAACCCGTCGTCTTCTGCCGGTTCGTGGACACCGCCGACTACGTGGCCCGCCAACTACGCAATGTATTCCCCGCCAAGGTGAGAGTCGAGTCGGTGACGGGACTGCTGCCGCCCGCGGAGCGTGAAGCACGCATCGCGAAGCTGGTCGCCGACCGGGGCCAATATGTGCTCGTCTGCACCGATTGCCTCGCCGAAGGCATCAACCTTCAGCAGCACTTCAACGCCGTCCTTCACTACGACCTGGCCTGGAATCCCACACGTCACGAGCAGCGCGAAGGTCGCGTCGACCGGTTCGGCCAGGAGAAGCCCGAAGTGCGTGTGGTTACTTACTACGGCAAGGACAATCCCATCGATGGCGTCATCCTGGACGTGCTTATCCGCAAGCACAAGAGCATCAAGAGCGACCTTGGCGTCACGGTCGCCGTGCCGGGTTCCAGCGAGCAGATTGCCGAGGCGTTATTCGAGGGAGCGCTGTTCCGTGAAAAGAGCCGGATTGATCCCCGGCAATTAAGGCTGGATTTCATAGATAATCTCGAACCGAAGAAGCAGGCCATCCATACTGCATGGGAAAACGCGCGTGACCGCGAAAAGGCCAGCCGCTCCCGGTTCGCCCAGCACTCATTGAGTCCTGAGGCTGTCGCGGCCGAGCTTCAGAACGTGCGCGCCGCCATCGGACACAGCGAGGATGTCACCCGTTTCCTGCACGCGGTGTTGCATGCCGCAAATGTGCCTGTGCAGGCCGCAGGCAAGTCAGTAAAGGTGCATCTCAGCACTGAAACGCCCCGCGCTTTGCGCCAGGCGATCGGGCGCGATGAGCCTTTCACAGGCTGCTTCGATCTGCCGCTCGAGGAGGGCAGTGTTTATTTGGGACGGACGAGCCCCATAATCGAAGGGCTCGCCGGCTGGGCGCTCGACCAGGCGCTGGATCCGGCGGCCCGGGATGCCCGCTCCGTGGCCGCCCGCTGCGGTATCATGTCGACGTCGGCGGTAAGCGCGCGCACGACGGTCCTGGTGGCGCGCTTCCGCTATCACCTGCAGATCGCAGGCGGGGACGCCGAGACCATCCTCTGCGAGGAGATCGTCCCCCTCGCATGCACAGGCACGGCGGACGCGCCGCAGTGGTTTACTCAAGATGAAAGCGAACGATTGCTGGCCGCCCGGCCCGAGCGAAATCTGGCGCCAACCGCGATCGATCAGCAGTCCGGGCTGTTGCTCGCAGCGCTGCCGACATTGCAGTCGGCTCTGGAAGCAGTGGCTGCTGAGCGCGCCTCGGTCCAGCTTTCCGCCCACGAGCGCGTGCGTGAGGCCGTTCGCACAAAGGGCCGGATTACCATCAGACCCGTGCTCCCCGTGGATATACTGGGGGCCTACATTATTGTGCCGGTCCCGGGAGTTGGAGGCGCCCGATGAACCGCGATGAGCTTCGTAAGATCGTAGCGCTCGGTGAAGATTCGCGCCGGCAATTCAAGGCCGACGTCACCAACGCAGACTCGTTGGCCGCGGACCTGGTGGCATTTTCGAACAGCAGCGGCGGGGTGATGTTGATCGGCGTCGCGGATAATGGCACCGCTCGCGGATTAAGCTCCGCGGACGTGCGGCGGATCAATCAACTGATCGGCAATGCCGCGACCCAGCACATGCGCAGTCCGATTTCCCCGACGACCGAAAATGTATCGGTTGCCGGCAAACGGATCGTCATTGTCCTTACGGTTCCGGAGGGCCTGGATAAGCCATATTTCGACCGTCACGGCGTGATGTGGGTGAAGACCGGGAGTGACCGGCGGCGCATTCAGTCCAAGGAAGAACTTCGGCGCTTGTTCCAGATGACCAGCCAGTTTCACGCGGATGAGATCCCGACCAGGGCCGGGATCGAGGCGCTCGACAAGCTGCGCTTCCGCGATTACCTGCGCGAGGCATACAAGCAGGACTACCCGGATTCTCCTGCTGATCTTACGCGCTTGCTGCAGAACCTGAATCTTGCGACTGACACGGGATTCCTCAACCTCGCCGGGCTGCTGCTGTTTGCCGAACAGCCTGATCGCTTCGTGCCGCAGTTTACGTTCAAGGCCATTCGCTTTCCCGGCAACAGCATTCACATCACCGATTTTCTTGACTCAGAGGATTTCGCCGGCCCGATCCGTAAAATATTCGACGGCGCCATGGCGTTCGTGCTGCGCAATCTGCACAAGGTACAGGCAGGGCGCGGAGTGAATGCTCCCGGCGTTCCTGAAATTCCGACGGTGGTTTTCGAGGAACTGCTGGTCAATGCCCTGGTGCACCGCGATTACCTTGTCAGCGCGCCGATCCGGCTCCTGATCTTCGACAACCGCATTGAAATCATCAGCCCCGGCCATCTGCCCGACAACCTGACGGTCGTGAAAATCCGCGCGGGCAATTCCAACATCCGCAATCCGATCCTGGTTTCGCATATAGCCAAGGGGATTCTGCCCTATCGAGGACTCGCATCGGGCATCCAGCGAGCCATGGAGGCCTGGCCAAAGATCGAATTTACCGAAGACCGGGAAGGCTGCCTGTTCACCGCCACCATTAGTCGGACGGCAGGAGTTGTTTCGGCAGAAAGCTCTGGAAAGACCACGAAACGTGGGTCGCGGCTAGAGTCACGGCTAGAGTCATGGCTAGAGTCGGCGGCCAGACCGACCCAGTCGGCAGCCACCGCACAAGTCACCGCACAAGTCACCGCACAAGTCACCGCACAAGTCACCGAATTCTGCCAGATACCTAGAACTGCAAGGGAGATCATGACTGAACTTGGGATGCGGCACTGGAAGACCTTCCAGAGCAACTATCTGAATCCGTACCTGGAGATCGGATTGCTCGAGCGAACAATTCCTGACAAGCCCCAAAGCCGCCTTCAGAAATATCGACTGACTGAGGCGGGGCGCGCTCTTCTGGCCGAAGCGGGCAGCGAGGAAAACGAATGAGGCGCGCGCACGAGTTCCAAGTGATTCCCTCAAGCAGCGGCCAACCGGCGCCTGCCCTGCTGAGTAAAATGCCAGGAGATTATGCTTTGATACCGACCGGCCGTCGCAAAGAGGACCGAGCCCGTTCGCGTTACGGTGCGTTGTGGCTGGAGTCAGGATTCTATTCCCATCTGGAAAATGCGACTGGATCAGTGACACAGTCAGTGACCCAGTCAGCGACCCAGTCACCGATCCAGTCGATTGACCCAGTGGATTGCTTTGTGGCATTGGGAGTAATTCCAAGTTCGGTAGAAAGTTCGGTATCAGGTTCGGTAGAAAGTTCGGGAAAAACCACCCGGCGGCGCGCATCGCGGCTGGAGTCGAGGCTAGAGTCGGGGCCAGAGTCACGGCTAGAGTCGGCGGCCAGGGCTGTCAAGTCAGGACCCGCGGGTCAAGTCACAGGACAAGTCACAGGACAAGTCGCAGGGCAAGTCACCGCAGAAGTTGCCGCACAACTCACCGCACAAGTGGCAGCATCGATGCACGATCAAAGGGAGATAGCCAGCAGGGAGGCAGGGAGCAGGCAAATTCCGCTGACTCTATTCGCTACTCACCATTCGCCAGTCGCTGCGCCATCTGCCTGTCCCAACGGCGGAGAGCTCCCATGAGACGCGCCCAGGACTTCCAGACGATTCGCTCCGAAGGCGGCCTGCTGCCGCCGGACCTGCTGCGGCGCGTGCTCGATCCCAAGGAGAAACTCGAAGGCGCCCGCCCGGAGGATTACAGCCTGTCGCCGGGCGAGCGGCTGAATGAAGCCGTCACCCAGTCGTGGAATCGCCTGCGCAAGCACTGGAGCGAATTCCGCGCACTGGCCGGAAACCTCCCCGAAGGCGAACCGGGAACCGGCCTCACCAACGACAAATGGAACCTGCCGCTCCTGCGCGAGCTGGGCTTCGGTTTGCTCCCCACCAGCGCCGGTCCCGAAATCGGCGGACGCACCTACGCCATCAATCGCTTTTTCGGGCCCGTGCCCGTGCACCTCATCGGCTGCGGCCTGAGCCTCGATCGCCGCGCCGCCGGCGTGCGCGGAGCGGCCGCTGCCAATCCTCACGGATTAGTCCAGGAATTCCTCAACCGCAGCAGCGCGCACCTCTGGGCGATTGTAAGCAATGGCCTGCGTCTGCGCATCCTGCGTGACAGCCAGGCGTTATCGCGCCAGTCTTTTCTCGAGTTTGACATCGAATCCATGTTTGCCGGCGAGCTCTATTCCGATTTCGTCATGTTCTGGCTCATGGCCCACGCCACGCGCTTCGCTCCCCGTGAGAATAATCGGCCTGATACCTGCTGGCTGGAGCAATGGACCAAGATCGCGAGTGAGCAGGGCACCCGCGCCCTTGGCGACCTGCGCGGCGGTGTCGAGAGGGCGCTGGAGATCCTGGGTGCCGGCTTCACCGGCCATCCGAAGAACGCTGCCCTGCGCGAGGCGCTTCGCGGCGGACAAGTTTCCCTGACCGATTTCCACGGTCAGCTTCTTCGCGTTGTCTACCGACTGATTTTCCTGTTTGTGGCCGAAGACCGGACTATCGACGGACATTCCCTCTTGCATCCGCGCGACGTTTCGCAGAACGCGCGAATTGCCCGGGAACGCTATGCCGCGCATTACAGTACTGCACGCCTCCGCGAGCTGGCCTCGCGCATCAAAGGCAGCCGCCACGGGGATCTATGGCGACAATTCCAAATTCTTGTCGGCGCACTGTCCGGCCAATCAAGCTTTGCCACCACACGCGAGCAATTGGCCTTGCCATCGCTGGGAAGCCTTCTCTGGAACCCTGATTCCACCGCTGCGCTGAATGATGCTGAACTGACCAACTACGATTTCCTGGAATCGTTGCGCAACCTCGCCTTCACACGCCAGGGGAAGGTGCTGCGGCCGGTGGACTACAAGAATCTCGGCGCCGAGGAGTTAGGCGGCGTTTACGAGAGCTTGCTCGCTCTGACCCCGCAGCTCAGCGCCGACGGTGCCCGCTTTACTTTTGCCGAGTTCGCCGGCAGCGAACGCAAGACCTCCGGCTCCTACTACACACCGGACTCCTTGGTCCAGTGCCTGCTCGACTCCGCGCTCGATCCGGTGGTGGAAGAAGCAATCAAGGGCAAGGCCGGCGCCGAAGCCGAAAAGGCTGTTCTTGCCCTCAAGGTCTGCGATCCGGCCGTGGGCAGCGGCCATTTCCTTGTCGGAGCAGCGCACCGGCTGGCGCGGCACCTTGCCCGCGTCCGGGCTCTAGCGCAAGGCGAGAGCGAACCCTCGCCGCTGCTTTACCAGCACGCCTTGCGCGACGTTATCGGCCGTTGTTTATATGGCGTGGATATCAATCCCATGGCTGCCGAACTCTGCCGCGTGAGCCTCTGGCTCGAGGCTCTCGAACCCGGCAAGCCGCTCTCCTTCCTCGACCACCACATCCGCGTCGGCAACAGCCTCCTTGGTACAACGCCCGAACTTTTGGCCAAGGGAATCCCAGACGAAGCATTTAATCCAATCGAGGGAGACGACAAATCCTTCGCGTCCGCGCTCAAAAAGCTGAACAAAGTAGAGCGCAACCAGATGTCCCTCCCTCTGGCGGCGGAAGACGAAATTCCATATGGGGATCTCGCCGATCGGGTCACCTACCTTGACAGTCTCGACGACAATTCCATTGGCGGTGTGCATGAAAAGGAGGAAAGCTACGAACGGCTCAACGCTTCACAGGACTACCAGGATGCCAAGCTGCTCGCAGACGCCTGGTGTGCTGCCTTCTTCTGGAGGAAGAAAAAGGATGTCCCGCAGGCGGTAACGGAAGACATCCTCCGTCGTCTGCGAAAAGCGCCTACCAGCGTCCCGGCTCAAACCTTTGCTGAGATTCATCGTCTCTCTCGCCAATACCGATTTTTCCATTGGTATCTAGCTTTCCCGGAGGTGTTCGGCAAAAGCGGTTTCGATTGCGTGCTTGGAAACCCGCCTTGGGAAGTTCTTGAAGACGAAGAGAAGAAATTCTTCGCTGAAAGCAGAGTTGATATCGCTGAGGCTGAGACAGCTGAACGGAAGGAGCTAATCGAGCGATTGAGGCACGAAGACTTGCCGCTGCATAACCAGTGGCTTGCGTTTCGCGATGAACGCAGCCGGTTCAAGCATTTTCATCGCGCTTCCGGGTGCTTCCCCCTATCGTCATACAAGAAGCTGAATCTATACGCAAGTATGCTGGAGAATGGACTTCACGGTCTTTGTTCGAAGGGCTACCTAGGAATGGTTCTGCAGAGTGGTCTTGCGACCGATGAATCGCGTAGATTCTTGTTTCAGGATCTCTTCGATTCCAGAAGGCTTCGAAGCTTTCTCGACTTTGAGAACACAGAAGGTCTCTTCCCAGGTGTCCATCCACAACAGAAATTCTCTCTGGTCACAGTATATCGACGATCTTCCGACCAACCCGCCAGGTTTTCCTTTTATAACACGCGTATTGAACACCTTCGCGAGGAAGACAGGTCGTTTTTCATGACCGCCGAGGACATGAAGAGGGTGAGTCCGAACACAGGCGCTGTACGGCGTCAAACGTCGGTTGGAAATCATAGGAAATATGATTCAACCTTGATTTCACATGCCTGCTGCAGCCAGGATTCTCTGCTCCATTCCTTCATCTCTCACCAGGCGGCGAT
>Ga0315277_10002518_pt1 | contig 25493 bp, 46 predicted proteins | sample YL17G05_15_MG_FD_203695 | JGI IMG/M metagenome (GOLD analysis project Ga0315277, IMG submission 203695) | Sediment microbial communities from Yellowstone Lake, YNP, Wyoming, USA - YL17G05_15 | ecosystem: Environmental > Aquatic > Freshwater > Lake > Sediment | place: USA: Wyoming | collected... | reverse complement strand
AGAATGCTCTGAAAACAAGCTACTATGCTGTTGCTAGTCCTGTTACTTTGAAGATTGCTTCTCCATTCAGCACAACAGGAGCGTATCTCGTTGTCAAGGTTACGTCGACGGAGTCGAATTCCTTCTTGATTTCCAAGTCAGTCAGCAGGGGCCGTTTGATTATGAAGAATCCCATGGGCGCGTAGGATGCTGAAAGGTTCGATCCTGTGCTGAGAACATATGCTGTGCCTGCGCTTACGACGGTTGTGATGTACACTGCCATGCCGTAGATCGTGCCGATCATGCCCGTCTGGATTACGGGCTCGCCGTACTGCATGTGCAAGCTGAACTGTGGCAGGTACATGACGTCTCTGGCGTTTATGGGGTTCAATAGTATGCTGTCTGGAATGAAGTTGTACGCTTCGATTTTTGCCTTCGCATTGAGAATGTCCTTTGTTCCTAGGCCGCCGCTGATCGTGAATTCTGTGCCCGTTGCGCCTAGGCTTATGCCTGAGCCTGCGCTAGTTTGTGCTGCTCCGGCGCCGATTACGTTCATGCAGTCAAGGTCAATCGTGTAGGCCATACGCCTGGCAAGCCTGCGCAACTGGTCTTCGATCACTGGGATGTACAGGTCTTCGATGTTCTCTCGGCTTATGCGTTCTCTGAGGCCCTTCTTGTACGGCGTGACTGTTACGGTTGAGTATGGCGTGAAGTCCATCGGGATTTCTACGCCTTCGCTGAGCTCGCTGATGGCTGCTGATCGACTACCAGACTGCTTGACGAATGTTGCTGTCTTGCCGGCGACAAGCGGAAACTCGGGGAAAAGCTTCTTGACGACTAGCGCTGGCATTGTGAGTTCGATGATCTTCTTGTGCAGTGCTGGGTAGGCTACTGCTCCAGTGTCAACCCATGTTAAAGCATCACGAACAAGACTCATTTTTGGTCACCCTTACCAAACTAGTATGTAGGCTGTCCCACCGCTAGCCGCGCCAGCCAATGCGACACCCAGGATAGCTCTTGTATTGTTGATTGCTATTGCTGTTCCTGCGCTAGTGTTGCAGTCGGTGGCTGTTACCACCGCGATTGTTTGAACTTTTCCGTCTACGGCTGAGCCGACGCTGTCGCCCGCAGTTATCGTACCATAAGCAGTTGCACGCGCTAATCCTCTGCAGACTATTGATACTTTCTTCCCGTTCAATGCTGCAGTCAGCGTTATACCCACGTGCTTCGCGCTTGGGTTTGAAGTTGCCTTCTTCGCTGTCCAGTCAGCAGTGATCTCAACAACTTGCCCGATTAACAGATCTTCGCCTGCTGTTGCCGTGATTATGTACCGGTCTGTGACAAGCGGTGTTGTTCCCTCATAGATTGGTGTACTCATCGTACCTCACCCTAGCTGAATCCTACGAGGCGCTTGTGAGCCTTGAGCATGTCCTTGAACCAGTCGAAGTTGCCGAGGGCGTCCTTGTTGATTTCGTCGACTGCAACGATGCCTTTGCCGCTTGCCCGAGCTTCGCCGGCCTTGGGGGGAATGTTCGTGTCGGTCTTGTCTTCGCCGTCTTCGGCAGGTTCGGCTTGTTCGCTTTGAAGCTTTTTCGTGAGCTCACTGATCTTCTTGGCAAGGTCTGCTTTGCGCGCTTTCTTTCCTACCTCTGATTCGAGTTCTCCAACTTTCTTTGTTAGAGCATCTAGCTCGGCATCGGTTGCTGTGGATCCGCCCTCTTTGATCTTCTTTTCAAGCTGCGTTAGCTGCTGCATGAAATCTTCATATGTCACTTGTTTCGGCGCCTGTTCTCCTGGCGCAACGTTGACTACTCCTTGTGCCTTATGCGGAGAAGCCTGTTGCTGCCCATCTTGTGCAGACAAAGGCTTCACCTCCTCTTTCTTTGGTTTGTTTTCAGGTTCTTGCAGGTCTCCCTTAGAACCCACATCTTTGTTACCTTCCGATAACCGTGAAAACTCATCTAAGAGCGCTGATTGCTGCTCATTCATAGCTGAAGAGAACCCCGTAGGCTTGAACGTCGTATTCTTGTAAGCTGGACTCGCAACGATGCTGAGCTCCCGGACGCGAGGCTTGTGCACGATCTCCCATGCTCCTGGGCAAAGGTGAATCATAACGCCTTCCTTCCTGGTAGGCTTCTTACACTTGCTGCATTCAACTTCGTCACTGTCAACTTGGATGCTGACGTGATCCACGTAGCCGCGCAGGATTTTCTCGATAAGCTTCTCGTCTCCAACTTCGCCCTTAAAATAGACTTCTTGTCCTTTGCGGCCTGCTTCGGGCACTTTGCCTACGACCATGAAAACGCTTTCTGCATGATCTGCGCGCAGCTGGGCGCCCTTCAACGTTTCAAGCAGATAATCAAGATCTTCTTCAGGTACTTGCCACTTATTCGCGTTGACGCTGGTATCTATGGCGGTGCCTTCAATGTTCAAAAGCTTATTCTGCAAGGCCGAAGCAAGATCTTGGTTACCTTGAGCCTTGAAAGGAACAAAATAGCGGAGCTGCATCCTATTTCACCTTAAGCGGAGCCTATTTCTTCTCCTATGGCATGTTTCAGAATGTCAATTTCAGCAGAAAGCTTCTCTATTGCTAACGTTATTTGTTTCCGTTTTTCATTGTACTTTTCATCTATCGGCTTGTTTTCTCTTTGCTGCTCTTGCCAGAGGTCACTAGATTCTGTTTCCAGTTTTCTACGTTGCTCCATTAAGGCTTCTAGTTTTTCCCGTAATGAAAGTTCCTTTTTTGCGTCGTCTTGTGCTCTCAAGAAACCTTTGTGCCAACTTCTGAAAGCATTCACGTCTTCAAGCATGCCCTTCTTTTCTTGTGTGTAGCCCTTGCATCCTGAAACACTGCACTTCGGATGTTCGAGGCCGAGCTTCTTGTACGCTTCCAGCAACGTATCATGTGCCCTCTTCTGGTCAGTCTTACTCAGGTTCGTGTGTGTGACTCTGGCCATAGCATTTCTCAGATGGGGCAAGTCTACTTTGTCATTTCGGTCCTTGTACGGCAGGTTTCTGTTTGTTCTTGGGACTGTTCTGCCTTCCTTATCCTTCTCGCCTGGCACGACGAGAGCGAAGGCGCTGTCTGGCAACGTGTTTATGTATGCTGTATCCCATTCTCTCGCTATGAAACTCATTTTCGATCACTCAACATTTGAAATTTGTACATAGGCATTCAGGACCCTGCGCCGGTACTCGTTCCAAGCCTTGAAGTCCAGCAGGGTCCGGATCTCGCCCTTCAAGTTCGTGTCTAGCCACTTACGCACTTGCTCGCGGGTTTTGAACCGGCCCTTCTCGAACATGTAATTCTGGATCTCCCACCGATCGCTGTTCTTGACTTTCCCAAGGGTAATCTTGACGCCTTTCCCAAGCTCCTTAACCCTGAACCTCTCAAACTTGCCCGGGTCCTGTACCCGGTAGCGCCAGACAGTCTTGTCTTCTTCCAAACCTGGCATGTTAGTTCGCCAACCATTCACATATCGTGAGTAGGCGCTTCAGAAGCTGGGCCTTCACGTTTTTGAGGCGCCTACCATTATCGATGAATAGCACGTATGTTGTGCAGTCTCCAGGCATCACAATCCGCATTTGCGCGTTGTAATGGTACTTGTTCTTGTCCATCTTCCCGTAAAACCATCGTCTAACCCTGCAGTACATGCAGCTGAAATGCGGCCTTCTCAAGTCGTATCCGCATAGTTTCCTACAGGCTAGACTCACGGTTTTCATTCACCAAAGAACATCTTCTTCTTTCACGATCATACAGCGACAATTCGGATGAACATTCGGCGCAAACGTATCATCATCGGTAAACTCGCCGTAACGAAACATCCCAAGCAAATCGTCAGGATCTTCAAGCTCGTACACGTCATCTTCGTATTCGATGCAGCTCTCGCACGTTCTATCGTCAAGGACGGGGATGAAACGCCAAACTGAATACTTCACACGCGGCGCAATAACTGCAGCTTCAAAAGCTACGAAGGCTTTGAAGGCTTCAAGGGCATCAGCTTGCCTCAGCAATCAGCCACCGCTTCCCCTTCGGCTTTACAATCGCCTTTTCACCTTCAGCCTTGGGTACGGCGAGGCTTTTCTGGCCTTCAGGAGTTTCAGGAAAGCCAAGCTGACTTCTCGCTTCCTCACGATCTAATATGCCTCTATCGACGAGATCGCCTATGAACTTCGCTTTATCCTGGATCGTCGGCTCCCAAATCGGCCTCCACTTTACCTTCGGAACCTCAACGCCCTCACCGAACTTCTTCGTGATAAGCTGTTTGAAGAGGATTGTTTCAAGCATGTCGCCGATCAGCTCCTGGAGCATCCTCAGCCTCGTAACGTACTCTTGCATCACAACTTCAGCCGTAGCCCTGTTCGTGCCCTCGCTTTTACCCATGAAAATCTTCGGAACACCAAGGAGAGCTTCGCGCTGCGTGTAGAGGTAGTCGAGCCACCAGTCAAACTTGACTTCTCCAGTCATGCTTTTGATTACATCAACTGTTACGTCTCCGCGGACAAACACGTCGGTGGCTACTTTGCGGTTCTTGAAAGAGTCTGCTAGGATTCCAAGTTGCTGGTCGCTGTACGGCTTTTCGGCTGTCCCTCCTTTCACGACTAGCATTGGCTTAGCATATGTGTGGACGATGACTCCCATGTCATCTTCCATCTGGTCGATCAGGGCTTGGATCTTCAATAATGGTCTCAGCTGGCTTGTGCCGTAGCTGAACTCGTACCACCAGCTCTTTGCGCCCCACCTGAAATGCACGACGTCCTGCGCAGTGAACACTACGGGGGGAACAGTCAACAGTTGAATGCAGCCGAACACGTTTCCATAGGCGTCGCGACGGACGCGCATGTGAACAGGGTCAAGGGGCTTGAGCCACCATTCTTCAGGTGGCTGATCCTCTTCCCGGCAAATCTCTAGATAAGCGTTGCCGAAGACAAGCTGATCGGTGCCAGCGATTCGCAGAGTCTGAAGGATGTTTTGTTCGTCAAGCCAATTGGTAAGCCACTCTCGAACTTCTTTATCTTCGCATTGAAGCTCAAAGCCGTTTGAGATGGCTAAGTTGATGGTAACGTCAATGGCTGCTTTGATGTACGGCGTGAAAGTGTAGAGATCCTTATATTTCGGCAGATCCTCGATCGGTGTTGCTCCCCAAAGCCTGTCCCAGTAAGCCGTGTATGGAGGGGTAACAAAGCCCGCTCCGGAGCCCTTAAGCATGTACTTGTCAACGTAGCCCCAAAGCATGTTATCTCGTTTCCACGAGAGTGGAATCTCTTCCTCGAGCTGCTGCCTGCTCACTTCAGGGGGGACTTCACGTTGAGCGCTAAAGCTGCCAGCAAGTCGTCTAACGGCTTTTCGCAGTCTCGCAGCAACAAAGCTCATCTTGGATCACTCATCATGTGGAAGCATAACTGCGCCTACGCCTGGAGGCGCGCCTGTACTTTTGAGGCTATATCTAATCGCGTCGACAGCATGATCATTCTCCTTCACGTTTTCCCTATACTCGAGAAGTTCGCTGATCAGATTCACGCATTTTTTGCTGATGAAGATTCTCGGTTGGCCATCACCGGCCTTAGGGAATCTTCCGCCGAGCTCGCGGATTCCGTCTTCACGTTTTCCCCGGTGGCCAACTGCGTCGAGCCCAGAGGTTCTAAGCGCGTCAATCGTCTCGGGATTACTGGGATCGCAGATAACTGAGCCTGCGCCATACTGAACCTTCCACGCCAGCAGTGCCTCGATGATAACTTCTTTTTTGAGTTGTCTCTGGTAAACTTCATCTAACACCCATATTCTGCCATCACCGTCATAGCCGACAGCAAGGATCGCAGTTGGGTTTGTCCATCCGAAGTCGACGCCGTACCTTACTTCTTTGATGAGTGTAAATTCGATTTCTCTTACGTGCACGCTCGAGTCAAAGGCAAAGGTTCCGCCTCCGACAGCTGCAAACCTGCCCCAGATGAAACGGTCTGCCAGGCCTCCAGTGTGAGTGCGAACCATCTCTTCAACATACGCTTTAGGCAGCTTAGGATTGTCAAATAGGCTCCAACGGTACACGTGGCAGTTTGGGCTTTTCGTCTTCGGATTCTCGACAGCATCATATAGTTCAGTTTGAGGAGCGCTCGGTGTTGTTGTTAGCCACACTCCTGGCTTGATGGGGACTTTGCATCGTCCGCTCCCCCTTAGCCGGCGCAGGATCGTCTGCCAGGCAAGGCCGAAATGCAGGACAAGCCTGGCCTCGTCGATATGAGCGTAATCTACGTTGGGCCCCTCGCTCCTCTCAGGGTCATCGAGGCTTACGAACCACCATTGGCTGCCGTTCTTCCACTCAACCATCTGGTCCATCTTGCTGTACCGTGCGATCAGCAGGTTCTGCGTGAACGGTTCACCGAGCAGCTGAGGACTTGACAGTGTTGGCAGGAGGATCCTCCGTATCATGGGAAAGTTCGGCTCGAAAATGTAGCCGACACTTCCAGGATAGTCACGTGCCCACCTGATGTCCTCGTAGAGGCCGCATAATGTTTTGCCTGCGCCCGTTCCGGCGAGGGCTGCTCTTTGAGGCCAGATGCCCATGCCAGCGTGAAACTTCAGTTGTTCCGTGTGTGGGCAATACTGCATGTTAAGCCGTTGTTGGTGGCTGCTCATTCTGCTGTTTCCTCTGCCGCTCAGCCTCTTCAAGCAAAGCCTTCTTGATTTCTGGGTCAGCTTCGAAGCCTCCAACGCTGAAAAGGTTCAGTTCAACTGGCTTCTTTTCTACGGCGCCGACACTCTGCAGGATCTCAAGGACTTGAATGTTAGTGTCTTTGATTAGTTTCAAGACTCCCAGTTTCACGAAGTCATTCTCCGTATCCTGCAGGAGAAACCACGCCTTAGGTAAGACAGATTTGGCGCCTTCAAGAAACTTGTGCAGAAGGGTCGGATCATCAAGCTGCACTACTTGCGGAATCCACTTCTGCCGCCTATGCCAATCACGGTAAAGCGCATCACTATTTACATGGAATTCTTTCTCAAGATTCTCAACTATCAGCTTAAGAGGAATCCCCATCAAATCCTCGTGGAGCATCTTAGTCCGTCTTTCCAACAGCAACTTATCCACTGTCTACCCCCCTAAATCGGACTTTTCTGTCCGATCCGGCACATACCGCATGGAGACCGTTATCCTCTTCTCGCTCGAAGCAGTGTAAGGATGAGCCAAGTTTCGAGAGTCAACCCTTTGGCCTCGACCAATGTGTGTGATCTTCCAGCCTTCCAGGTTACCCCGTATTAGTTGCGGGTTGCTCGTTATGATTGTGAAGGGAAGCTTCGTTCTCGACGTGTAGTATTCAGCTATGAAGTTGAGAAAGCGTTTGCCGACGCCTATGCCCTGATAATCTGGGAGGACCACAAGCCTGCTAACTCGATAATAGAGCGTGCTCATCTTCACTTTCATGATAGCTATGAATGCGATGGGCTTGCCCTTGTAGAGTGCAACATAGTTCTTCGTGAATGGGCTCAGCTCAGAGTTTAGATAATGATATTGCCTGAAGATTCGCCAGAGATCAGTGCTGCACCTGCGAACGTCGAGGCTAATTTGTGGTCTTGGTCTTTTTTTTTACTGAATTCCATCGTGTCTGTCGTGAAGATCCAGTCAGGCTCAAGCCAGTCGACGACGTCATAGTGGCATGTTACGGCGATGAATCGTTTCTGGCTCTTTCTTATGGCTTTGGAGATGGCGAAGGCCGAGACTTGGGCGACTTCTCGGTCGACAACGCTTGTGAACTCGTCAAACACGATCAGGTCCTGCTCGAGCATTAGGGCTCGTGCGATGTCCACACGCATTTTCTCGCCCTGGCTCAGCTGCTCATAGCTTTTCAGCCAGTCAGGAGGGCTCGCGAAGCCTACGCTGCAGAGAGCTCTTGTTATGTCTCCAACGGCGAGGGCTTCGGGGAAATCGTCAAGGATGCTCTTGTGCGTGTAGTCAAACCTGCTGATGTAGGCAGCTCCGAAAAGCTCTTTGGCTATGCTAGTCTTGCCCGTCCCGCTGCGACCTACGATTACGCCGATCTGCCAAGGCTCCTCGTCAATAGGTAAAGACCCTTTGAAACGCTTCTCAAGTTTGCAGTCTAAGAGCGCAAATGAGCCGATGACACTTTGAGCCCGGAAGGATTCGGGATTCTCCCACGTTTTCACAACGTCAAAACACGGCACTTCAGGCCCTGCTCCACGAGTTTCTTGTAAGTTTCCTCTTGCTGCTTCTCATTCTCGCATTCCACGACGACTTCCCAGGTTGACCTGAAAGTCATGCCCCCTTCCTCATCGTAAAGGCGTTTGAGCGAGCGCTCAAGGCTCTGATCGGAGAGCATCAGCAGCCTCTTCAGATCCTCTTCGCGTCCGGCGTCGATTATCCGCTGGAACTCTTCAGCGTCAGCTTTGGGCTCGTGTTCGCCCTTCAGCTTGTTCAAAACTTGCCGGAGGAGCCGTCGATCAACATCTTCAATGGGAAGCCTGATAACTTGGACTTGCTTCATGCCCAGTGCTTTGGCTTCTTGCAGACGTTGCTCTCCGTCAGCGATTAGGAGGTCCTTGTTTGTGATTATGGGTATGATGAAGCCATAGCGCAGGATTGACTCTCTGAGGGCCTTATGCTGCTTCACACTCATCTTGTTAGGGTTCTGCCCGTCTGTTTTGAGACTTGCGATATCAATGAGTTCGACAAGCGGAATCTCTACGCTATTTTCTGTGGTCTGCATTATTTGCTTCCACGCCATTTTTTAAGACATAACCGCAGATCCCGCCTATGGCAACCCCTGCAAGGTCTGACTGATCATGACTCATCGCGAAGCAAGCAATTACGCAGAGCACGACGCAAACAACAATATCCCGTACGATTTTAGTAAGCTTCATGAGAGTTGCCTCTGGCATGATCCTTCGCCCCGCGGATCCAGCAGCACTTCGCCACGCTCAACAGTGATCGCTCCCGGTAGCACATATTCAAAAGTAGCTGCTAAAACACTGCTGATCTCTTCAGTTCCCGTGACATTCACGATCTCGTAGATTATGCCATCTGAAAAGGCATTGTTGAGAGCAATACGCTTCACTGCACGTTGTTGCTGCGCAAATATACTATGCTTGTGGACCATCGTTGAAAACATCCTGTTGCTCAACGCTTTCCCGCATTTCCAGCGAGATGGCTGAAAGTGAAAAGCTGGACCCGCAGGCCTTGTTCAGTTAAAACTCGAGCTGAGCGTCTGCTTTTAAACTTTCACGATTTGTCCGTATGGATCATTCTGCGCGTAACTGAACCGAAAAATCTAAAATCCGTCAAAGATGATCTTATCCTTGGGGATTACGATGGGCGGAAAGATCTTCAGATACTCGTGGGCTCCGGTTCTTGTTGCGATTTTTGGTGCAGTAGTAGTCGGCTTCTTCAGCGCTATGAATCAATCACCGTTGAATACAGAAATTAACCCTGCCTATTTCAGTGGATTACTTACTGCAAATAGCGTAATGATTAGCTTGGATGTTTTTGTCATGGGACAAATTCGGCGACAACAAAAATGCAACTTGAGCCGGGATCAGGTTCTATACTTCGTTTTTACACCTTTCTTAGTTCTTGGCATCACTGGTCTTCTCGTTGCATGCACCGCGGCAAGTAATCTGTTTGCTTTTCTGACCTTGGTTTTTTCAGTCTTTTCTTTCCTGTTCGACACCTTTATTGTAGCTATCGCCTTGGATACCTTAGTGATTAGTGCTTGATTGATTTTAGGTATGTGATGCAAGCTGTTTTAATCAGATCCGTTCGGGTAGTATGGAGAATCTCCGCTGCACTATCGAGACGGTCGACCAGCTCTCTTTCAAGCCTGCATTCTACCCGCTTCTTCATCTAATACGCCTGAGATAGCTTTTTCTTGATATCCTCAATTTCCAGCCAAAGACGCCTGATCGTTTCAGAAAGAAATTCACTCGGTGGCCAGATCATGCCCTCTAGTGTGATTTCTGCGACCCATTTCGCTCCAGGCATTGTTATCCCCGAAAAACGAGGATCCAAGTGGATCTCTTCTCCGCAGTTTTTGCATTTGAACACTTGTTTGAGTCCGGTTTTGTCGTAGAATGGCGTAAGCTGCTCAAAGTCGTGAGAATGACACTTTTCACAAGACAAGCAAGTCATTTTTGAGGCCATCCTAAGAGTTTCGCGGTATGGTTGCATGGCATCTGGCGGCATTCAGGACAGTCGCCAGTTGTCATGCCTCTGCTTGCATTAAGCCTTGCCTTCTCCCGGATGATCCCATCAGAATCTCTCTGAAAATATCGGGTAAGCACCAAAATCGCTCTCGGATATGTCGTTTTCTCGACCCAAGCTTCTCCTCCTTTGACAGGCATTGTCTTGCGTTTGACTTTGGCATTCTTTCTTGGGTTCTTCATTTTGTCGAGGTCTTCCGCTGCAACTGCGTCCTTTATCGCTCTTTGATTGCTGCATACTCCCGACTTCCTGCAATTCTGGCAATCAGCAATCTTTTCACCATCGCTTATTCTGACCGCGCAAGAGAGGTATTCTTCCGTCACGTAGTCTCTGGGCGTATCACTCTTCGTGAAGTCTCCTTCCTTCTTTCTCAGGCTGCACACTACACACTCAACATAGGTGCACTTTTTAGGGCCAGTAACTTGCACTCTCAAGCTGTGAACGAAGGGAACCCTAAAATCAACGTATGTATCGCCCATCTTGAAAACTTGGCTTCCACACTCGGGGCATGTTGGAAAACCGTTATCTGCCTGTCCGAAAGCTGAGACTACCCGCTCGCATTGTCTGGCTTCAAATTCCCACATTTGCTTCGTTTCTTTATCTGCGTTTTCTAATGCTTCCTTTGTGACGTATTTTTCAGCATTCGGGTATTCACTCATCTTCTCTTTTCACCTCTCTCTCTTACTCGTTTCTTCGCTCTGCCTCACCCCAGATGTCTAAGGCAAAACGAGTTAGGGCCCATTTCCAGCCTCGCTTCTCGAACAGTTTCTCTCCGGTCTCATGTGCTAGACGTTTGTTCATGCGGAGTATCCGGCGGCTGACTTCGTAGTATTTCAGGTCGTATTGGCTCAGGTGCTTCGCTACATCTTTCGGGAAAATCCCCTGGAGCCCTGCTTCATAGACAACATCCAAGATATCCAAATCTACCTGGTCCTTGCATGAGATCCTCTGAATCATTGGCACTTCAAAGTGGAAATAGCCGGCGCCCTTCAAACCGTTAAGAATAATCCGCTGGCTCTCTTGAATCTCATCAATCTTCCGCAGGACCTGTTTGAGGAGCTGCTGGTTATACTTGAGGCGGCCTACCTTTTCCTCTCTGGAACGACATTTTTTAGGCTGTTTTTCGCCTGTTTGAACTATCAACTCCTCAGTTTCCTGCGTAGAATGTTCACCTATGGAAATTTCTCATCTGTATGGATGCGAAAAGTGAGCCATAGACATCTATATCAGTAGACTTCATAGTTATCCATCGTGAGAAGCATGGACTTTTACCATGCCCAAACACGAGTCCTAGAACAGCTTTTGAACGGACTTCCACAGCCGAAAGACAGCTAAGAAACATAGTTTTGCGTGCTCCTCTGAGTAACCCAGACCAATTGCTGAAAGATGTCGACATCAGATTACTCCAAGGACACGTTTTACTGTGCTATATGTGCCCTTTTTCTCCTCTCCTTCAAGACAATTTCTGCATGTGCCGAGAATCCGGCCACTCTTGTATAGGACTCTGATGAGGCTTTCAAATTCGCCCTTGCAGCGGAAGCATCTTTTCTTATCTGTTAAGCCGAACTTTGGCAAGACTGTTTGGCTGTTGCCTGGAGGCCAATTATGCTCTTTCAGAAAGGGTAGGACTGCTTTCTCGAAAAGTATATCTCTGATTGTGAGGCCGTTTCTGGCCACGATTTCTTTGAATGCGCGCACGTAGATTTCCTGCTCGGGACTTGCAGCTAGGACTAGGCGGTTGCTTTTGCCCTTTGGATCCGGCGGCTTAGGCAAAAACGGGGCCTCCGGAGCAAGTGTTGATGATTTGGCGGGGATATGATATTATAATATTATAATATAATATGATCACTACACTACTACTACTCTCTTCCTTTCCAGTGGAAATGAAGGTCATTAGAAGTACCTTCCTGGAATTGAAACACAAGAAACAAGAGAAGCTCTCAAAGGTAGCCCTGACTTCAATATCTGCTCTTCAATAGGGCGAGAATTGGCCAAATGATTCTTTTCCGCTAGATGACTCAAAATTAAGTATCGTTCATCTTCCGACAAAGCAGCCCAATCTACTAAGTAGACATCCATCTCTCCTTTTCCTTCAATTTCTGCCTTAAAAGATGAAATTCCCTTGATAGGTACTCCTCCGCTCGGGAAGACGTACCCCCAAACCTTCTTTCCCTCATCGTTCAACAAAGCTTTCATCATTGAGCCTCCTTTCAGACTTCACGGTCCTTCGGCTCAATGTACGCGAGGCCTAAGGCCGCAAAGATTTCTTCCTCAGTCTTGCTGGCAATGGTTCTCATCATGGATGGAAAAGATTCAAGTGGTTTGAGAACGCCTTCTGCAGCACTCAGCTTCATGCCTTTACTGAGGGCAAGACTGCAGAGTTTCACGTTATGCTCTTGGCTGCCTGTCCGGACTAGAACAAGGATTCCCCAAGTTTCAGGCGTCGCATGGTAAATGTCTATGCTGTAGTCTGCGGAAGAGGGATTGAAAAAGCCAGGCATGTCTGAGTCTCTGTCATAATGCTGGAACGTCATGAGCTTAGGCCCCTTTTTCAGCTGCGCCATATTATGAGCATGCCTTAGGTCCCAGGCAATCTTATCCCAATTCTCATCCCGTGGAAACAGCGGAATCACCACGATGTCTATATCATTGACTTCAGGCTTCTGGCGCCGGATAGACCCCACGATCATAACCTTCTCGCATAAGTGTTCAAACTTGGAAACGACCCAAGCAGCCTCTCGCGAAGCATCCTCAAGCTTCAAGATTCAGCCTCCTCTGGATATTCTTCTGGATCAATTTCTGGGTCCTCTTCTAGGTCTTCATCTGGGAAATCAAGCAGGAAGAACCCCAAGTGATTTGTACAAGCACTTCCAACGTATTTTCCTCGAAGAGGTAAGCGGTTCTTTTTCATCTCATCTTCAATAACGGATTTTGGCACTCCAAAACGGTTAGCCAACATATCAAGCATTATACTGATTTGCTCAAGAGTCATTTCTTCGTGGTAGATTAAGTAGCATTGTTCATCTTGTCCTTCAATCTTGCACCAAGTTGGAATCATTGATATGACTGGAACGGTTCCGTTTTCCCAGATTTTTCCGTACAGTTTTTTTCCTTCATCATTCAAGTTTGCCCAGTGCTTAAAGTGACGTTCTTCCATGCTCATTTTCACTTAGCCTCCTTGGCCGTACCTTCGTAAGCCTCATCCATTGGATCAGGCCGATCAGGCCCTCCACACTCAGCCCATTTCCAATATTTCTCGCAACCCTGACAACTTCCACTCCAATGTTCACAGTCACAATCGTCGCACGTTGAGCATGCATCGCCGATCGGATTACAAACACTATCGTACCCCTGCAACTCCGCCTCAGAATAGGGACAACTCATCAAGCCTCAACCTCCTTCTTCGCCTCTTCAAATTCTGTCGACTCACAAAACGGGCAGCAGGGCTTCTCAATGATCACGCGCGTTGGAGCGTCTGGCGAGAAGCTTGGGGGCGGCCGCTTCTCAACGCTTATCCTAGCAAGTACAGGGAAGGTTCTGAGGCACTGAGGGTTTTTACACTTCCACATTATAATGCCTCTTTGAAGTAACGAAAGCCTTGACTAGGTTTGATTAGAATAGGTCTTATCGGTGTCCAAGATTCACTGTGAAAGCGTAGTTCATATATTCCATCGCGCTCACCTATTGCCTTACAAATGAAGTAGCCTAAGACCTGACCTTTGACAGCAAAATAAAGCCGAACCTCAAGTCCCTCATAAGGAAGGTCTACATCGTCTTCGGCATACCATCCGAAGCCAGGAGCCTTCACAGATTCAGAAACAACGCCTTCAGTTTCTGGAAATACACGGTCAAGAATACGTTTAGGGAAACGCCTCATCTCCCAATAGCAGTAAGCACCCTCACTTTTCCTACCGTCCTTTTGCTTATGGTCGAGCACTTTCTGACTGTTACAAACGAGAATGCCAATAATGTCGGTCATTTTGTCGCTGTCTCCTTCGCAAAACTGACGCCTTGAGCTAGGCAGTAGTAGTTGCGGTCCGTGTGCTTCTTAGCAATCAGATCCTGCTTTTCCAAATCGTTGAGGGCGTTGTTTACTTCCTGCGGAGTGGCGCTCCAGCGCTCCTCTTCAACGGCCTTAACAATATCATCTAGCCGGCGCCACGTTTCCAGCTTGCCCTTCTTGGCGACTGCAAGGATCTTGCCGCGCATGTTCTCAGTGTTGATGCTGACAAGCTTCTCGGCAGAAGGTACATCAACGATAGTTGTGACTTTCTGCAAGCCTACAGCGCTGGGATTCGAACCCAGGTCAAGAAATGGATGGGGCTGAATGCCCTTCGGAAACATCCTGCGAAGGACGCTTTTCAACTCGTCGTAAAGCTTCAGTTCCTCTTCAGTTCCTTTCAGCTTCTCCTGCAAGTCCTTCTTGACGGCCTCAAGAGAGCGTACTTCCTTCTCAAGTTTCTCCTTACTTTCCTTATCCTCCTTACTGGGAGTAGGTGTCATGACACCTACGGCTTTATCCTCCGAAAGCATTTCCTTGACTGAAAGCTTGATGTTCACCTTTTCCAGGAGCTGCTTGACCTGCTCATGTAGCTGCCCGATCTCTTTCTCCTGGCGTTTAATGATTGACTCTTCACCCTTCTTCGCCTCAACGGCCTTGCTAATTTCTTCGCGTAGATTGCCGAGGGCCTGACTGAGATCCGCGGTGAAAGGCTTAGCGTCGATGAGCGGCGTGTCGGCGCCGTGAGGACACAAGCGCTTGCGAACCGCAACAGTGTCGACTCCGCCCTTGTGCGCTACGATAAACGAGCCCGTAGGCAACTTCATGATCTGGTCTTCCGTGATTTGCAGGTGCTGTTTTTTGACGAGGAACATGAGGCCCGTCTTCGGATCTAGGTCCGCGGGGTTCGTGAATTTGCCGAAAAGGTTAATGTTGCATTGGCTCAGGGGGCTCTTGTGCAGATCTGCGGGGCGCTGGCTAATCAAGATTGGAAAAATGCCGATTTTACGGCCGTGCTTAGCGATGAGGCTCACTCGAGAGAGGCTGGGCTTGCTTGCCTGATCCCAACTCTGAGGAGCGTAAATATCCGCTTCCTCAAGGACCAGGAAGAGGACGCGGCGATACTTCTGCTCGAGGCGATAAAGGTTCCACAAGAAGCTGCTGATGAAGTGCAGCTGATCTACGTCATCTTCAATATCGCTCACATTCACGACAAGGGATATCCCCTTTTCCAAGGCAGCTTTCACATACTCATGAGCGAAGCCTGGCTCGAGGGGAAGATCCTGGTAAGGCCCGCCGATTACTACTACGGTGTTGAATCTGGCTTTCAACGTGTTATGCGATACTAAAGGTGTCTCTCCACAAACTAAATTGTGAGTTTTAGGAACGAGTGTCCCGATTACCTCAAAGATACCTGTCACTTTTCGCACACTTGTGATTTTGACTGAGTCAAAATTGCTGCGGAAAGCATGTTTGTAGGAAAGATGCGAGCTTTTTACTAGGAGGACCCGGTACCAAGTTGGCTGCCTTGCAGTTATGAAATGTGTTCGTTTTTTCTCCACGATAAAATGCGGATCTGAAACCTTAGTTTCATTCAAACTTGCATGATAGCCTGCTCGCTCAGCTAAGTAACACAGTTGAATTGCAGCCCACTTTGAATAAGTGGCTATTGTGCGGCCGGAGCCATCGCACTCAGCATACGCCTTGATGAAAGGGTGCAGCAGGTCATTATGAGCACGCATAATTACTTTGGGTATTGTCAGCGTTGAAGCTTTGCGTCCACTCTGTAAACGCAACACTCTTTTGAGGAAGATACCGAGTGCTTTATTGCTGACTGTGTAGGTCCATTTGTCCGGTGAATCGATACCTTCTGCATCAAACAATTCTCGGGTTAGTTGTGCGAATCGCTTTCTGCGTTCTTGGTTCCCCTCAATGAACATCACTTTGTAGAGGTCTTTTGAAAGATGGCCATCAGCTAGGAAATAGCCCAACCATTCACAGAGTTGAGGCGTAAGATGGCTTTGAATTTTGCACTTCGGTTTGTTTCCATGACGAGGATTCCAATATAAGTATTCATTGACGACAACTCCCCTAGAATCTTTTAGATTCTGCAACAACGGTAATTGGCTCTTCGGACGAAACAGCTGAGGAAATTTGCGGGGAATAAGCAGTCTATCGCCTACATGAATTTCATCCAATCTAATCCATGATACAGCATGATTTTTCAGAATCGCAACTTTATGATTAATTGTTCCCCTCAGTTTTCTGCCCATTCGAGCTTCTATCTCGATTAATTCAGTGACCTTTTCTCTTGTTACTTGAGTGAGAGGTGTTGCTTTGAATCCTGAATGACCGTAAGACACTACTCTAATGGTCCCTTTTTTCAATCTCCTTTCCAAATCATCAGCTAAGACGACTTCTCCATTGCCTAAGAGAATTGGAGTGTCAGGTGTCACACAGTGCCATTCTGGTATGGGCTCGATGATGATTACTTGTCCGTGCTGTTCCAGGACGTCTTCGACTAGGTCTGCTGCAGCGTTGCTTTTGCCGTGGCCACTCATTGCTAATATACTAAAGCGTAAGCCTTCGCGCTTGTAATCGTCAGTGTCGATGGCAAAATCGGAACTTAGACGTAACTTCAAGCAGAGACCTCCGTTTTCTGAGTTGCTGCACCAACCTCAGCCTGAAGGACTGATTGGCCAGGAATCGGCGGCCTTCGTGGAACATGACGCTCAGTCAAGTGTCTCGTGCGCGGGTAGTATTGTGGGCCTAGAATTTTCGGCCAGCGGTACACGAAGGCACGCTGCTTCTTGCCACGATAGTAAAAGCAATACGTGTCTGATAATATCTCGCCAGGCCTGATATTCGCAAACCACTTGTATTCAGCTTGAAAATCTTCAATTCGACCATAGCTAACGTCTGAGACCCACCGGTTCTGGCGCCACATAGGAGGATCTTCAAAACCACAATTCGGGCAGATCCTCACTCAGAAGCCTCCAGGAGCTTTCGCACCTTCCCACGGAAAAGATCTCACAGACCCTTATCGTCTTCAAGCAAAGCGTCACCGTAAGCAACGTAGATCGAATCAGGAATCTTGACTTGACCCTTGAGCTCCTTGATTTCCAGGCCCTGCATAATTAGCGTGATGTTTTGTTTCTGCAGCAGAAAGAGGATATCCCCAAGAAGTCTGACAGCGGGTTCCGGTAGAGAAAGCGGTGTAGACGACAGTGTTTCCTTTGTTTCCTTTGTACCCTTTGTAGACAGTGTATCCGTCGGTGTATGCGACGGTGTATCAGTCTTCAGTTCAGGCTTGCTGGAATCAGGCCGTTTCTTTGTCCATTTCGGCTTGATTTTTCCCTGTCTCTGCAGCTCGCCTATATGGTTCGTTAGGCTACTTAGGCTTCGATGTGGAAACTGCTTTTGGAGTTTCTCAAAAATCTTCGGGTAGCTTGGCCGCGGTTTCTGATTGTAAAGTTTGACAAGCAATGCATCTTCTTCTGTGCTCCACAGCTGGCCGTGAGAAGCATAGCTTCTTTTCTCGCGAATGTGAACAACTCTGTCAGGCCCTTTTAGTTTGTTTTCTTCTGACCCTTTAAGGGTCGCGACCCCTACTGGCTTCTTGACTTGCACAAGCGTAACCGGCCTCTGATCCAAGCTAGCAAGGAAAACTTTCACGCCCTGATCAGCGAGCTCAGCCTCCCAGTCCGGGTTAAACTCGCTTCCGGGCACGATAATGCAGGACCCGTAGGGAGCAACGTCTACCGCGGGACCATACTTCTGCTTCAACTCTTCAACAGTGATAACCATCTTTTTTCACCTTCACATGCAATGTACGGTTTGGCCGCTTGGCATGCTGTGATGCTTCTGGGCGGGCTTGAGATCTTGGCTGCCACAGTGGGGACACAGTAACGTTAGAATGGTCTTGTAGCCTTCCCCGACTGTACGTTGCTTCTCGTCAAGAACAGCTTCGGTTGCATCAAAAATCGAATAACAGCCTAGGCAGCGGTATTGTTCATCCAACGCTGTTTGCAGGCAGCCCCAATGATACAATCTGCCGGCCTTGTCCTTTGCGATGTTGCGCAGAATGGGCCTCTGGCAACGGTAGTAATTGCAGGTTCGGCCTGATTTTGGAAGGGACCGGTAGAGGTAGCGTATGCTCATGCTTGTTCCCTCACAGGCTTAAACGAGTGTTTTCCGCTTGGCAAGTGCACTATACGAAACGATTGTTTGCATTGAGGACAAGTGAAATCAGCCACATCATAGCTAGTGCCCTCATGAACATGCATTTCAGGTTCAGTTGGCTTCGGGAGCACATGTTCTTCCGCCTCAATTTCGCGCTCTTCAAACGGGCCCACATTAGCAGGGTTTTTCTCAGCTTCAGATTCCGCGATGGCCTGCTTGTAACATCCTTCATCACAATAGAGTTTCTTGTCAGGAGCACTGTACGGGTGAGAAGAGACTGCGCCACAACGAGCACAAGACACACTTTTGACGATATCATGAATCTCGCGGCTAGAAGGCACTATGCCAGTCTCGCTGATCTTGCCAAGGATCTCCTCGCGTTTCTCTTCTGGAGCGGCAAGAATCTCACGCGCCTGCTTCTCCGTCAACTCCCCAGTACGTACTTCACCCGGGTGAAGTATGGGCGAAAGCATTGCTAGATGCTGAGAAACCCACGCTTCACTCTTTCCAAGTTTTCTCGCTAAATCCTTTTGGAGATATCCAAAACGCTTGATCATCATGTCCAGCATGCGAGCCTTTTCCATGTCACTCAGATCCTTGCGCTGCACGTTTTCGACAAGCTGAATCTCATACGCTTCCTGATCTGATAGCAGCTTGACAATCGCCGGCACTTGGGTGAGCCCGGCCTTCCTAGCTGCTGCAACTCGTCTCTCGCCTGCAACTATCTCGAAATCTTCAGTTGTCTTGGGCCTGACGAGAATGGGCTCCAAAATGCCAGTTGTCTTGACGCTTTCAACGAGATCCGCAAAATCTGGGCCTTCAATGTCTTTCCGGCTTTGGAAGGGCATGCTCAATAATGCTTTGATCGGCAGGACGGCGAAAATGGGGCCTGATGTTACCGTTGGCAATGCATTGCCTGGCTCTTTATATGCAGGTTGGGAATCGATTGCCTGCCCTGATGGTTTTTGCTCTGAGGCCGTAGGGCCCTTTTTCACATAGGCACCGGGGACCTTCCAAGCTTTAGCGCCCTTCAGATAGTCTTCTCCGCCTAAGTCGCGCGTGAGCCTGCAGACCGCGATGAAGTCAGGCTTATCCAATACTTTCTTAGGCTTCAATGTCGCCCAGAAGTAGCCATCCTTGTCCTCGCTGAAGTCAAGCATTTCGTCGACTACACTGAGTTGCCAATTCAACGTGTCAGCGATTTTCTTCGCAAAATCTGCGGGAAGGGCAAGTTCACTTCGACGCTGAGCCACTTGCTTAGTCCTCCACAAAATCAGTCATCAAACCCATCAGTAGAAGGGCAGTCTCGTAGTCTCCTCGCTTCTGGTTCCACCGGGCAGCCCGGTAGAGCCAACGGCAGATCCTCTGGACCCTGTTCACATGCTTCTCGTGGATCTTGCGGCGCTGATGCTTGGCGGTGATGGGATTGAAGGAACGTGGAAGACGCATCATGTTATTTCCTGACAAGTTTGGTCTGCTCTCCTTCCAAGATCTTGACGGTAAATTCTTGGCCTATCTCGAACTGACTGAGCATCTGCGCCGATTCCAGGTGAAGCGTTAACCTTTCAGCTTCGCTTGTTGCGAGTTCAACGTAAGGCTTGTCCCGGTGCTTGCCCTTCATGCCCTTCGAAGAGACTTTAAAATCACGCTGCAATACCACGTGCTCACCTCCAAAGTGCCTTTCGCATCAGTTCAGGCCTGCCGAGGGCAATCGTGAAGTTGCGGTGAAAAGCCTCAACATACAGCTGCTTCTCTGATCCTAGATTCCAATTCATCACAAAAACCGTCTGACGAAGTTGCTCGGCAAAACGAGCGGCAGTCTGCAATTCTTAGACCTCCGGAGCGCGCGCTTTTTTAAGGAGTTTTCGATATTCGACAGCAAGTTCATGGAGCAAGTCACTGAGCTTTTCCATCTGCATGTTAAGCCTCCCTGGATTGGTTGTGGGTTGCTGGATGGGCTGCGCAAACACATAAGAGGAATGCTCGTGACAGAATCTCTACAAACTGCCACGAGATTCGAACCAACCAGCAACCTTTCACACCGTTAGCATGCGCGAGAATCTGCAATCGCTAGGCCTCCTTCTCAGCTGTCTTCTCAGCTTCCTTCTTCGGGAGTTGTTCACGGATCTTCTTGCCGATGTAGTCGAGCAGGAGCTCAGCGCGCGCGACACCAGCAAGATCATCGTCTCTTCGCATCTTAGGCCTCCAAGCCCTGCTTGATCTCTGTCTTGACGCGCTCCCGCTCTTCCTTGCTGTCCCTTTCAAACTTGACTGCTACGATGCGGCAGTTGAGAAGGTTCTGCACGCGCTCGCGCAGTTGCTCGTCCCTATCCTCTCGGCCTTCGTGCACGGGACCGTCGATATAGATGAGCACGTTTGCGTCTCGCACGTACCCGTCGGGAACCGTTTTTTGAACGCAGAAGTCCACGTCCGTCTCTATGGGATAGCCTTCGGCTTGCAGGTCTTGAATCACGCTTAGTTCGAGGGCGCTTTTCTGCGGGCTCATCTCCGCTTTTCTCTGTTGCCAACTGTCAAAGTCGCGTGGCCTTGCGTCTCGCGCTATTGCTGCTGGGTGAGTCTTGCCCTTGTCGCGGTAGTTGAAGAAGGCCTCGTAGGCTCCCGGGTTAGACTGGGCGCGTTCGAAGCATTTGCCGCACAAGTTATGCTCGTGCCAGGGCTTGCAGTCTCTTGCGTTGACGTGGCAACGCTCACACTCAACAAGGTCCGGAACAGCATCGGGAATCTTAACAGTCTGGTGCACGCGTGCAGCAGAAACAAATCCGCCGACCGCTCCAGCCGCGACTTTCTCTGGCTCCTTAAGATCCTGTGGAAAATATTTGTATACCGTTCTCAGAGCCAGCCCCGACATAGTTGCGATCTCATCTGCTTTTAGTCCTGCTTTCGCAAGAATCGCTACTCGCATTGCTATTTCTGAGCTTGAAACAAGTCTTCGATTGGTATTGACCGCTAGTCGTGCAGCTTCAAGCTTCTCAGGAGTATCGATAAAATCAACCGTCACGCTAGGCCAATCAGGGTAAAGCTCTAGCCTATGCAGCCCATCGATCACATTACCATACTTGTCTTTTATTACGGGGCTAAGTTTTCCGAGAGCTTTGACTGATTCGCGTAGATCATACTCTTCGCTCATAGTCAACCCTTCTTTCCTGAAATAGCGAAGAACTCACTGATGAGAAGGCGAATGACTTCAGTATTGTTGGTTAACCCTTTTTTTCCCTTAATCGCCAAAAATTTATGGGCGACGTCCCCTTGGAGTACGCAGTTCAATTTTACGACTTTTTCTTCCCCTTGCACACAATCACTTTCTGATACATATCTTATGTATTTGCATATAAGCTTTGTCTTACATTGTTTATGAGAATAATGTTTAATAGCAAATAGTTGCTTATACATAAATTGTGTCAAAATGTCCAACGAAATATATGCCGCGCTAAGACTGAACATTCAATTAAAGGGCGAGATTGCAGACAGATTCACGCGAATAAAAGCCTTCTTAGGCCTAGAAAACGATACGGAAGTAATTCGAGCACTCATCGCATGGTATTACAATCAAAACGAGAAGGACCTGATAGGACCGCCGAAGACTATCTGGCACCTCAACCTTAACAATGATGGAGTATGGATATGGGATCCTGACCTGCATAAAGCAATTCAAATACAGTTCAAACCTGAAGGAATCCAATGTTTACGTTGTACAAAAGACGATTGCAGGCACATACAATTCGCAATCTCCAAAACGGACATTCAGGGAGTCATTCGTAAGAGGCGAAAGGAAGGGTGGAAGCTTCCTGACGTTTGAGTCGTGTAAAGAATGAATTTCAGAATAATAGCTATCGTCATTTCCTGCATCGCTTTTCTGCTTGCCTTATATAATATCCTGAGTATTCCGAGCTATGCTTGGCAATACGTGACAGCTACGGAAGCATCTGTTCTGATCTCCAACATATGTGTTATCGTGTCTGGGCTCTTTATTGCTTGGTGGATTTATCATGACTATGAAGAGATCCAAAAACGATGGAAAGATAACAAGGTAGCGAGCGACAGAATCAATACACTTGAAGAAAGACTTAAGAAATTCGAAGAAGAAAATAAAAAGGCTTGACAAGTTAAAGTAACTATTGTCTCCGTAATCTTCCTTCTTTGAAGTCCTGGAGCATTAACTTGAAAGTTGCAAAGTCTTCCTCGCTTATGCCCAAACGCTCATTCTCAGCGGCCTTGCCACTGTAAACATTCACGTACGGTTCGAGCTTCGCGTATTCCTTCTCAACTACGTTTGCGTAAAGCTCAGGAGTCCGATCATAGGGTCCACCAACACTGTGAATTCCGCCTCTGTGGCCCATCATAAACTCGACATAGTCACTGTTTATGCCTCTTTCCGGCGGGCTACTTTCAGTTTTGAACATGCGTCTGAACATGTGACTGCGAAAAAGAAACGCGCGTTTATGGAGGCCCAATCTGCAGGTTTTTTGGTAAAAGATACATTCAAACTTCTGCCTAGTTAACACTGAACCCTTGCGAGTGATGAAAATGGCATCGCTTGATTTCTTCGCTTCGTTCAACCATTCCATCCGAGTCTTAAGCCACACACGAAGTTCTTGGCAACCGTCAGCTCCGATGAAGGTGAAATATTGGAAATTGTTCCTCTTACGTTCATCAAAATCTACGCGCAGCCTGTTAGCGCCACTGTCAAGCTCTTTCTGAACATAGGCCAGTTGATAATTGAATTTGTTGAGAACATCACCAATGCTCATGCCACTCTGCAGCATAACGAAACAAATTGTCTTTTCCCTCTCGCCCAGTAAACCCAAAGCCCTCTTTGCTTCTGAAACACTCAGCTGCTCAATCGAAAACTTCCTCAAACACCTACCATTCCACACGTGTCCATTGGACAAGTCAGCAGCGTGATAAGCAAAAAACTGTTTCAAAACATTGAACAAACTGTGCCGATAAGTGTCAGAACACCCGCTAAAATCAGGGTTATCACGACAAAAGCCCAGAATCAACCGCGAAGCCCAACTCCGCTCCCGAACAGTAACAACATTTCTTCGCTTCACATGTTCATTCAAAAACTCTTCAGGACTCAACTCAACATTCTTCACAATTTTCAGCCAACGAAAGAACATCGCCAAAGTTCTAGCATAATCCGAAAAGGAACTGCGACCAGCATACTTATCCAAAAACTCCCTAACCACACTACTGCCCTCAACAAAAACAGCAACATTATCCCTCGTCACCCCATAAACATACACACAACCCCGCCCAACCACAGACCCACACCCTCAATCAAACCGACAAAGCTTATTAACAAATATAACACTTCCCTATACTTAACGGTAAAGCGGTAATATGGGGGCTAGTGTTTGTTAATAACTTCTATATCGATGAATGCATTAATGATAATTGAGTGCTGTCGAAGCGAGAATTAGGAGAGTGGAATAATCTCAGAATCTGTTGAACATGAAACTTTGAAAGCCATAGGAAAAGAAATATTGAGAAGCAAAGGTTTTACGGACAAAGAGATCTTCGTAGAATTTCCAGTACTCTACGCGGGCCAAATCTTCGAGAAAGAATGTTACGGTGAACGTCCTCTCAAGATGACGGTTAAGCGAGGCATCATCGCCGACGTTATTGGATTGAATGAACAGCATAGTATTGTCATTGAGTGTGGCTCCACGCCCTCAGATAGGTTATGCCAATTGAAGCTGTTTTTTGATGAAGTTCTATTTCTTCCTTATGTTAAAACTATGGGTCGTCCTGAAAAAGACATCCTTGAACTGAACAGTCAAATCACATCACTCACTGAACAAAACATGCAGCTACAACGAGAGAATGAGTGGTATAAGCAAAGGCTGGACGCTTTAGAGACTAAAATAAGAGAGGCACTTCGAAAATAGGGCGGGTCTGGGAGGGCGTAATCCCTGGTTGAAGAGGGCTAGTTTGAAGAGGATTGAAAATTAGTGCTCTTCAATGGGGTTTTTGCAGTGCTGAAAACTCTGGTTGAAGAGCGCCCGTTTCAAGAGCGCCCAATCCCTGGGAGGGAAATCTTTAAGGTTGAGAAAGAGAGTCGTTATCAGGGCTGCTGGCTGCCGAACCAACCTTTTTCAAGCCTAAACCTCTTGAAAAACCGGTGGCCAGCGGCTCTGTTGATACGCTTCATTTCATTGACAAACGTTTAAATCTGCCAGTGCCAACAGTTCTTTTAGAGGTTTAGGCAAATGCAAGACGTAAAAATAGAAAAGAGGCCAGATTTGGCTTTAGTTAAGAAAAAAGATTTTGAGCCAGTGTGCTATAACTGCAGCAGCCAGTGCGACCGCTATGATAAATGCAAAGGAGCGCAGAAGATGGCGAAGGCCGTTCAAGTCTGGTGGAACGGAAAACTAGTTGATATCATCTCAGACTTGGAGGCACGCAAGATCCTTGCAGACGGAAATGCAGTGCAAATCGCCGAGAACATGATTAAGATAACGCCTCAGTGGTGATGAAGTGCAGTCGAAGGGAAAGTTCTGGCCGCGCATAAGGCCGTTGATCTGGGAGAAGGCCCAGGATCTCTTCCAGGCAGAAGAGGCCAGGCATATGGAAGAGGATTTTAAGGGAATAACAGCAGAGAGGCACGAGCTGCGCCAGGCAGGATATTTTTATACCGCAAAACTGATAGTTTTGAGGGATCTCTGGTTGCAGAAGAAAGGTTTACCAACAAGTGATGAGGAGGCTCAACAGCATGGCCATTTTTAAGCGGAAGTATATTCCCCTAGTTTTGGATGGTCGAAAGGTTCAGACGCGGCGTGTCCACAAGCAAGAGTGGCAAGTTGGCAAAACTTACGCGGTCCGGGACACGTGGTTCAGCAAGCCCCAAGGCCGCATAGTTGTTCTGCGAAAATTCAGGCAGCGGCTAGGAGATATCTCCACTGAAGATGTGAGAAAAGAAGGATTCAGCACCTTGGACGAGTTTGAGGAAGCGTGGATAAAAATTAACGGCTCCTGGGACGCAGACAAAGTAGTGATCGTCTACGAGTTTAAGCTAGTTCGATCGCCAAGTCTCCAGAGATGAGGAATATCTTCTTTTTCGGGTCAGATTTATTCATGGGTACGGCCTCATCCCCGATGAT
>Ga0315277_10002517_pt1 | contig 25495 bp, 15 predicted proteins | sample YL17G05_15_MG_FD_203695 | JGI IMG/M metagenome (GOLD analysis project Ga0315277, IMG submission 203695) | Sediment microbial communities from Yellowstone Lake, YNP, Wyoming, USA - YL17G05_15 | ecosystem: Environmental > Aquatic > Freshwater > Lake > Sediment | place: USA: Wyoming | collected... | reverse complement strand
GGATGATGTCGAGTCTCGCTCGCGTTCTTAGTGTGGTCAACTCTATCCGAGCATAAGTGGTCAAATTCTCGCAAGCGCCGAGGTACCGGGGTTACGGCCCGGAGCTATAGGCCACTCAGCCAACCTGCCGCCTTGTTCGGGTCAGCGGTTCGGCTCTGTCACCTCTGGACTGCTGGCCCATTGCATTTACCCTCAAAACTCAGGGCAGGAGTAATATAGCAAAAATGCTATATTGCATACAAGCTTTTTCGCTTGACGTTATAGCAAAAAAGTAATATCTTATGTGGAGATTTTACGAGTTTCTGTCGATAAGCGGCAGGGGGCGGATAACTGAATGGTGTGAAGGACTTAATGAAGAAGCACAGCAAGAATTTGACGTCTTGCTGAGATATCTAAGTGTTTTAGACAACCAGTTTTGGGTAAGGCCATGGTTTGCTCCTCATTCGCATAGGATCTATGAGATGCGTTTCCATGCGAATAATGTCCAATATCGACCCTTGGGATTCTTTGGCCCCAATCGACATGAGTACACAATTTTGATTGGTGCCAGCAAGAAAGGTAAAATATGGACGCCGGCAGATGCTTGTAGAGGAGCCTTGAATCGGATGGCTATTGTTCTCTCCGACAGGAGGCGCATTAGAGAATATGACTTCTAAACTTCTGGAGAAACTAAGGAAAAGCAAAAAATATCGGGATCTGTTTGTGGAGGGCCAGATTAGAACCGGCATACCGTTTCAGATTCGTGTTATGCGCGAAAGCCGCCCATGGAAACAGAGCGAATTAGGGGACCGGGCCAACATGCCACAGACCGTTATTTCTCGAATGGAGAAGCCTGGGAGTGGAAATTTAACGATAAAAACATTATTGCGTTTGGCGTCTGCTTTTGATGTCGGGCTAATAGTGAGATTTGCTCCATTCAGTGAAATTGTTGATTGGGCGAATGGGCAATCCCATATCGTCCCAGGTCTATCGCAGAACTACTTATCTGTACTGAATTTTGACGAAGATGAGGGGTTCACAGAATCGCCAAACAGTACAACTGCAATCCCCGGAGAATTAGATTCAATTACCCGACGCGGCGAATCAGATTGTAAGCGGGAAATAAGACTCGTCCATAGTACTGACTCTATACGACCTCAAGGGGTTTTCCCATCGTACCGACCGCATGAAATTCCGAAATCCACAGCCGATCAACATGACCTGGATGCCATCAGTAAGTGCTGGACTGATCATTCAGCAACATCTCGGGGAGTTCAATATGCCAGATAATAATGCTGTTGTTATTGGGAGCGAAGCACCGCAAATTGAAGAATCTGACATCAAACTTCATTATGAACGAGTATCAGACTTTAAGATGTATTTTTGCAACAATCTTCAAATATCTCCATTGCCAGACTCTGTCATACAATTCTTCTTTGGGCAGATTCTCGCCCCTCGGGTTGGAGAAAATGCAAAAATCATCAACTGCACCCAATTGTTTGGTGTGTCCGTTACTCTTGATCATGCAAAGCGAATCTTAGAGCTTTTAGATCGTCAAATTAAAATGGCAGAAACTCTACATAAGGTTCAGCAAGGCCAAACCATGGCAGTTGACAAGAGCAACACGCCTTAACGCTTCCACCTCGCCTCTGCCGCCTTCTTAGCAATCTCTTTCCGTTTTTTTGCTGAGAGCTTCACGGCCCTGGCCTTCCCGCCCTTCAATCCTCCAAGATGACCAAGGGCCACAGCAGCAGGATTTTTCTGTGGGGTTTCTGGGGGCGCTTGCGTGGCATCCTGGACAATGGATGCGGCAAGCTGATTTAGGTCTTTTGGATTGCTTGAGCGCTTTTGCATGCCTCCAGTGTCGCAGATTAGGGGCAAAAGTCAAGAGCGCCCTTTTTCAAAATGACCCATTACCCGTTCTTTCAGGGACGCTGTTTCTTGATGGCGGCGATGCGCAGGTCAAGGTACGGCTTGATCTCGGAGGACAGGGCCAGACAACGATCGAAATCTCCCTGGGCTTCCACCTCTCTGTTCTGCTTCATCCGCACCAAGCCACGGCACATATACGGCGAAGCGGTGTCCGGCCGGAGCTCGATTGCGCGGCTGATATCCGCGATCGCATCATCCAACCTGTTGCGCCATTCCCGCATGCGGCCACGCCCGGCGTACGCCTCGGCGCACGCCGGATCGATTTGGATCGCCTGCGTGTAATCCTCCTCCGCCTCGTCAAAATTCCCCTTCAGTTCCCAGACAAATGCCCGGTCGCAATAGGCCGTAGCTTTCTTGGGATTCAACAGGATGGCGGCGTCGACGTTGCCAACTTCACGCTGGAGCCGACCGCGATTCAGATGATACGCAGCAACCTGCGGCAAAGCGGTTGGCGGACGGCAAAACGGGGAGGGGGAGCGGGGCGCGACGTCGTGCTCCGCTCCCCCTCCCCGGGACGGCGCTGCTTTCAGGCGCACTCCTCCCAAGGTGGCCGACAGGCACAGGGAGCCGGAGAGGAGGCCGGGCCGTCTCGCTGGACTGCATCCGCCAAAGGGTGGCCTCGAGGAATCCGGCGAGATCGCCATCGTATTGGATGGATCGATCGGGAGCGCGCGGCGGCGCCGGCTCAATGCCCTGTACCTTCACAATGCTGCCGATCGTCCAATCCGGAATGCGGTGACCAGGATTCATCAGCGCGACTTGATCTCTTTTTCGATCGCCGCCAGATCCGATTTTGTCTCGGCAAGCACCGCGCGCTGCGCGCCTGTGGGTGCGGACAAGGTGCCCGTCTGCGCGCCGGAGATCGTAAACGCGCCCAGGAGCCCGCTCAGACGCTGGCGCACCGGCTGCACGACGCCTGCGCCGCCGCCCCTGCCTCCTCCTCTGGCACCTCCTCTGGCGCCGCCGGCGCCACCGAGCCTCTGCTCAAGCGCCTGCAGTCGCGCGGCCTCATCGCCGGTCGCGGCAGTGCGCCGGGCCGCAAGATCCTTCGCGAGCGCATCCACCTTCGCCTGCAGGCCCATCACTTCGACCACAAAGGCTTCCCGCGCTTTGTGTTGCTCAGGCGTGACCGCCGACATCGGGTCGGCGCGCACGTCGAAGGTGCGCGCACCCGCCGCCACACCATCCACTTCGAGCGTCACCTTGAAGGTGCCGGGTGCGATGTGAGGTCCGCGCAGACCGATGTCATGCGCCGGAATCGGCAACTGCACCACACCTGCCCGCGCTGCGCCACCGCCGCTTCCTCCGCCCTCTTCCCCGACGGGGCCACCGCCGCCGCGACCCGCGGACGCCGGCGCCGGATAGCGAAGATCCCAGTTCACCCGATGAATGACGCCGGCTTCGCTAGGGCCCGTTACCTCGCGAATCACATTCCCGGTCGGCCCGGTTACAATCAGCTTGACCTTCTGCGCCGGCTGGCCAAGGTGATACGTGAACGCAGCGCCCTCGGCAGGATTCTCCGCGGTATAGAAGTAATGACCCATATTCGAGATGTCTTCCCAATAGAGCATCAGGGTGGCGCGCGGCACATTGAAGAGGTGCGCCCGCTCGGCGGAGATGGCCGGGGTCCACTCCGCAATCGGCGAGGCGTCGTCGAGAATCCAGACGCCGCGCCCATGCGTGCCGAGAATCAGGTCCTTGGTGCGCGGATGCACGACGATGTCGTCGTATCGGGTCGTCGGCAGGTTCGCGGCGAGTCTGCTCCAGTGATCGCCGCTGTCATGAGTGACGAAAAGCGCGCGCTCGGTGCCCGCGAACAGCACGTTTGGTTTCCCCGGGAATTCGGCGAGCCCGCGCACGGACGCGTCATCACCCGGCAGGCCGTTCATCACCGCTTTCCAGGTCTTGCCGAAGTCCGTCGTGCGGAAGAGATATGGCTTGAAGTCGCCATCGCGGTGCGCGTCGAACGACACGAACGCAGTGCCCCTGGAAGCCGATGACGCGACGATGTCGCCGACGAATGTGCCGTCCTTCACGCCTCCGGCAGAGTGAATGGCGCCGCTCAGCTCGGTCCAGGTGGCGCCGCCATCGGTGGTGAGCTGCACGTTACCGTCGTCCGTGCCTACCCAGAGGATCTTCGGGTCGATCGGTGATTCGGCGAAGTTCGAGATTTCGCTGATTGCGTCGCCGTCGTTGCGCGACAGCCTGATGTCGCGGTTCACCACGCCCATCATCGTGAGCGCGTCGCGGCCGATCGAGCGCGTCAGATCCTTGGTCCTCGTCCAGGTGGACCCGTAGTCCTTCGAGATGAAGAGCCGGTTGCCGCCGAGGTAGACCGTACCCGACGTGTGGCGCGACGCCATGAGGGGAGCGTCCCAGTCGAAGCGATAGCCCGGTTCACCGCCGGGCGGACGCGGGGTGATGCCCTGCGTGTCGCCCGTAAGCGGATCGACGAGCGAGAGGTTGCCGCCGGACGACGATGAATAGACTTTGCGCCAGTCGCTGACGTCGACGGCTTTGCCGGTGCCGTCGCTGAAGCCGATCTCGACCCAGTCCTGATTGAGGATACCCAGCCAGTGGCGGGTGGCGCTCGGGCACATCCATGAATGGTTGTCCTGCAGGCCCGCGTACACCCAGTACGGATCGCGGTTGTCCACAGCGACGCGATAGACCTGCGACACCGGAATGTTGCCGTGGCGCATGTAGGTCTTGCCCATGTCGAAGCTCTCGTTCAATCCGCCGTCGCCCGCCACATAGATGTGGCTCGAATTCGCCGGATCGACGCGCAGCACGTGATGGTCGGTCTTGAGGCCGACGTCGTAGGCCGGCGACGTGGGCTCTTCAATAAAAGTGGCGCCGCCGTCTTCGCTATGCACGATCGAGACGCCGGGCAGCCAGACGCGCCTGTCATTGTTCGGATCGATCGTCGGCTTGCTGTAGTACATCGGCCGAGGGTTTGTGCGGCTCATCTGTTTCCATGTGGCGCCCGCGTCCTCCGTGCGGTACGTCCCGCCTGCGGTGGCGTGCTCGATCGTCGCGATGAGCACATCCGGCTTTGACATCGCGATCGCCAGGCCAATGCGTCCCTTATCGCCGGCCGGAATCCCGTTCTCGAGCTTCTTCCAGGTCGCGCCCGCGTCCGTGGTCTTGTGGATGGCGCTGCCGGGCCCGCCGCCATTGAAGCCGAAGGCTTTGCGGAGCCGCTGATAGGTAGCCGCATAGAGGACCTTCGAGTCGCGCGGGTCCATCACGAGGTCCGTCGCACCGGTAAAGACATCAACATAGAGCACATTGGCCCATGTGCGGCCCGCGTCGGTGGTTTTGAACACACCGCGTTCAGGACTCTCGGCCCACAGGTTGCCGACCGCGGCAATGTAGGCGACGTTTGGATCGACGGAGTCCAGTACGACGCGCCCGATCGAGCGCGTGTCGCGCAGGCCGAGATGAGTCCACGTCTCGCCACCGTTGGTGGAGCGGTACACACCGGTGCCCCACGACGAGCTCTGCCGATTGTTGTTCTCGCCGGTGCCGGCCCAGATGATCTGGGGGTCGCCCACGAAGATTGCGAGGCCGCCAAACGTGTTATCGGGCTGCTTGCCGAAAATCTCCTTCCAGGTAATACCCTTGTTGGTGGATTTCCAGAGGCCGCCGGAGGCCGCGGCGACATACAGCACCGCAGGATTCTTCGGGTCGATCTGGATGTCGTGGAGGCGCCCGCTCGTCACCGCCGGGCCGATGTCGCGGAAATGCAGCGCATCGAACGGCGAGCGCGCGGCCTGCGCCTGTGTCAGAGTTGGCGCGAGAGCGGCAAACGACCCCAGCGCGAGGAGTGTGATGACTGCGGCAAAACGGGAGACACGACGCATGACGACAACCTCGACGGATAGTCCAAACATGGAATTTATGACGATCGGGTTTCGGCCGAGGGCCGGCGCAGCTTCCAAATTGGGCTCTTATCTTTACTTCTGCCAGTCCCAGAGCCCAGAGCAAATCACGGCTGCGATTTTACTCCCAAACGATGCCGCAGGATATCAAATTCTCCAATCATGCCGCGCGCGGCATTTCGCGGTTGCTTTGCCAGCTCGTTGAAAGCACGGCCAACGGCTTTCAGGTTCGGGACGCGCATTTCCTCGTACTCGCGGGAGACGACGATGCCGCCGGCGCCGGCCTCGAAGGCTTTGAGGGTCGCCTCGTAGATTCTCTGGGGATCCTCGGGCGGGCTCCCCGGCACGTCGAATCCGATGCCCGAATAGATCTTCGTTTTGCCATTGGCCGAGGCCACGCTGCGCCTGGTTTCGCGATAGACGTAGTCCGAAGAAAATCCCTGGCGCGCAAGGTCGACGACCTTGGGCTCCACGTTCGGATCGTAGCCGAAGAGGGCATAATAGATTTGCAGCGATTGATCGAGCGTCAATTCGCTCAGGATGGTTTTCTGGAACCGGTCGAGATACCAGGAGCGGATGCGCCCACCCAGGACTCCATGATAAAGGATGAGCTTAATGAAGTCCGAATAGGGCGCCATTTCCTCAAAACTCATCTCGGCACGATAGACGAGATCCCAACTCGACGGCTGATGGTCGACGTGCCAGCCGACTTGAGCCGCGGGCTTGATCGCCTTGATCGTGTCATACATTCCCTTCATGACTTCTTCCCGGGACAGCCGATACTGGTACTCCCATGCCAGAATCTCGGGATAACGAATGAGGTGACGCAGGAAGACTGTGAAGACTCCTTCTGCGGGTTTGGGTTCCCCGGCCATCAGCCCGCGCACGAATTCAAACAGTTTCCTGAAGCCTTCGCGGGCGCGTGCAGGATCGATCCCTTTGGCCTTGCCGCGGGCGATACAGTGCTCGCAGAAACAGGTTGGCGGAGTGTCGTTCCACGGAAGAATGACGTTCATCAGGGGGCCCATGCGTTCCGCACCCCACTGAAATCCATCCAGATCGTAGCCGCGGAACATATCCTCGACGATGGCCGACCAGAACGCCTTGTAGTCGGGATTCGTCCAGCAACCCACGCGCGTGCGCTTGCCGTAAACGTCCGTTGTTACCGCACTGTCGAAGTTCACGATTGAGCTGCCGGAACTCTCAAGAATGCGCGCATAGACTTTCATGCCGCGGCGGCGCGCCGGTTCCAGCATCTCCGTAAACAGGTCGCGATCCGCATATTCCAGGCTCGGATCGGTCGGACGGATGCGAAGGCGGGTGTTCTTGAAATACCGATCGTGGTGCCTCACCCACACGGCGGGCAGCGGGCTGCGATTCGCGCGCGGCGGCTTGCCGTGATCGGGCGCCAGGGCGTTTGCCGGCTTGCGCAGGTCGCCGTGAAATGCATGGCTGTAGGTGAACACCGCATTGATATTGGCGGTTTCCTTGATCAGGTCGAGGCAGGGCTCGATGCCTTCGTCGAGCATCGTGTGCGGCCCCATCTGGATGCCGTTGAAAAGGGCTGCGGCCGGGACGGAGGGAAGATTCCGCACGGCGGGGGGCACATTGGTCTGCCGACGGCTTGGCGCCGCGGGGGATTGGGCCAGCGCAGCCTCTGAGGCGCCAAGCGTGAGTGCGACATTCCGCATAAAATCGCGCCGGCGCATCGCCGGCAATGCCACTGGGGATTTCGTTCGTATCGTCATTCCGACCTCGTCATGCAATAGTGCAGCACTTCATTTTAATCTGGATCTCACCGGCCGACTGCTCGAATTCGGGGGACACTACCAACTCCCGAATTCGAGTGTGCAACAACTGCGCCTCCGGTTTGGAATTCGGGAGTTGAGTAGCCTGTCCCCTGAACTCAGGTTGGGAAAACTCGAATAGACAATCGAAGACTACTACCATGAAATGCCGCCAATTCAGCGGCAGCTTTGAGGAGCACTGACAGCGATGCTGCAGACCTCTCGACTCATCATGCCAAGTTGCCCGCACTCCATTGTGTATCATAACCAGATTTCGAGGTTATGGCGCCTGTCCCCGGAACCTACATCGCGGTCGGGAACAGGATTGCTGCGAGCAGCAGGCGGTCGAGGCCCCTCCAGTAAGCCCTCCATGTCGGATCATTCGCAAACAACACAACGTGCCCGCCGCCAAGCGGCACATCCACCATATACGCTGCCTGCTTGAGAGCTTCCTCGGTGTCTTCCCAGACATGTCCCATGATCCACGATTTTTCCGGAAATGTAACCACGTTCGCTCCGGCGCGCGACAGGGAAAGAAACGAATCCCCGCGCATCTGCACCGCAATCTCCGGCGCCTGGGCGATGCCGAGATAATAGTCGGTATTGACCGTCCCCCTGAAAATCGCGCCGGGCAAGCTGGTGATCGGTTTTTTTGCCTCCTGTTTGCCCCCGGCTCCGTCAGGTACCTCAGTGACCAACTGCACGTCGGTCAACTCCACTCCCTTTCGCGCGGTGAATGCGGCACCGCCGTGAATCCCGATAAAGGTGCCGCCGTCGCGGATCCACTGCCGTAGTTTGGCGACACCGGCTTCGCCGAGGGTTCCCTGGTATTGCGCGGGTGGTGCGTCCGGGAAGATGATCACATTGTAGCGGCTCAGATCCGCAGACCTAAAACGATTGCCGCGCAAGGCGGTGAACTCGAGATCGAACCGCTGATCGAGCAGCGCGTACACGGAACCGTATGCAGTGGCGCGGGTCGGTTCATCCGTCAACACCATGATTTTGGGCTTTTTCAGGTTACGCACGAAGGAAGACCCGAATGAAATGCCCTTTTCGGCCCAGCCGGAATTCACCGACGATACCTCAACGCCATACTCGCCAGCCAGCTGCGCGATCCGTGTGTGAATACTCTCAGGATTGCGGCCGGACCGGACCAGCATGGTTCCAGGCTGGAACTCGCTTCCGCCGTTGACAAAGCCCTTGAGCATCAGTGCGACGTTATAACCCTCCTGCAGGAGCTTGCCGGTCAGCTTCGCACCTGCATCGGTGGCAAAAGAGAAGAGATAAGCCTGCGCAGCCCTGCCTCCGATGACCCCGCCGGATGGCCTGGGCGGCTCTGCCACAAGAGTTAATGCAGGGGTGCTGGTTGCGTCCTCGGAAAACGCGGCGTCGACGAGACCATAGGTTACCGGCAGCGACCATGCGGTGATGTCATAAAACCAGAGCGGCTCTTTCGGCACACTCGTGCCCAATTTTCTATTTCGCTCCATGGTCGCACGGACTTCCCGGATGAACTTGTCTTCGAGCTTCGGATCGGGCTCGAACAGCGCCTTCAGAAGACGCTTTTGCGGTTGCTTGATGGGGATGATGTAAGTCCCTGTCGGGAAAGTCCGCGGTTTCGAGTTACGATCGAAATAGGTTTGCGACCTCTGAACGGAAACAGGTGTTACGGCCCGGTAGACCTCGATGTTGTGACGGAGGCAGAGTTCCACCAGGCTCTGAGTCCGCCCCGGATCCGTTCCGGGGGGAAGGATGTACTGCTTAACCGGTTCTTTCTCCGCTTCCTCCATGCCGGTTCTGCGGAAGTCGTAATAGTACTTGAGAAATCCTTCCCGGTTATCCGCGAGCACCTCCAGCGAGGATATGTCTGCGATGAAGTGGGCGTGGACCGACTCCCGCAGCGTCGCGACGGTTCCGTCCGAGCGTTCGTATGCAAAGCCTTTTCCCCCGCCGCCGTTGGTTTCGTATGTCATCCCAATGGCGCCGCTGAAGGAGGGATAGGCATCCCAGTAACCCGGATAATAAATGTCGTACCTTTCATCCTTGACGTAAGTCCATCCGTACTGGTCGAAATATCGGGCGTTGCTCCTGCCTATTTCAGTAGCCCACTTCAGCACTTCCTGCGGGTAGTTGAGGTTGACCGGCGAACAAAAAGGCGCAAAGAAATATTCCTCCGGTTCTCCGTGGTTGTCGACCCACAGCTGCGGATTCCAGTGATAGAGAGCTTTCGAGGCCGCCTGAGTCTCGAGTTGTGACAGGGCAAACGCATCCCGGTTGACGTCGATCAGGTAATGGTTGCCGTCCGTCGAGATGAACCATTCATCGGCATGTTCGGCAGCCTGCGGATCCGGATTCCCCTTCCTCCGCGTCGTCACCGCCTTCGCCCACGTTGCAAACCACTGATGACTGTCCGGGCTCAGGCATGGGTTAATGATGACTACGACATTATCCGTGATCTTCCGGGTCAAGGAATCAGTCCCCGCAGCCAGTTGATAGGCGAGTTGCATTGAGCATTCGAAAGCGCTGGTCTCATTGCCGTCGGTGCCGAAATTGATCCATCCTATCGGCGGCGTCTCTCTGGCAATCCGGGCAACCTCGGCGGGAGAGGTTTTGCGAGGGTCGCGCAACCGGGCGATCGTGACGCGGATCTGTTCGAGCTTCGCCATGTTCTGTGGAGAACTGATCGCGAGCAGATACATCCTGCGCCCTTCGTAGGTCGCTCCATACTCGAGCATTTGCACCCTATCGCTCGACTGGTCCAGTTTGCGCATGTACTCGACCATCTGGGCATGGTCGGTCAGGTAAGTTCCGATCTCATATCCAAGAACCGATTCAGGAGTGGGAATGGCCGCGTCGTAAGTGCCTTTCTTGAGCCATTCAAATTTCTGGGCCCAAAGCGGCGTCATGAAAAAGGGTAAAACCAAGCCGGCAATCAGGATTGCTTTTTTCATATTCCGCAAATTCCCCTCTTGGGATGTGCGCAGCTCAACAGGGTGCGGCATTTCGCAACTGCTTCAACCTTACATGCAGCAGTGTTGATCCCCGGCACCTGGATAGGCTCCGCGAGAATAGTATGCAATTGCTTCTGAATTGTCGGGTGAGGATAGCATGATTTTGGGGTCGGGGTATGCCCCCTTTTTTATTTCGAAAGAACACAGAGGGAGCGTGACGACTGAATCGCTTCGCCGGGAAAGGTGAAAATTGCGCTTTTCAGCCAGGGGCGATTCCTGATATGAAATTCTGCTGATGTTGTTATCATGCGGAAGAGTCAGTCGCAAATCTACATCGGCAGGAAAGAGAGCAGTTCCCTCTTTCCCCAAATCCGCCGTGTGACATTGTATCCATCCGAGGAGGTCTCATGATCCGAAGCAACCAATTCACTTGCATCATCGGAATCGCGATCCTGTTTGCGGTTGCTCTAAGCGCAACCCCTGCGGTCGAGCCTCAGGGCAACGCGGCTGCGAATGTCATGAAGTCTTTCGCGTTCCGGGCGATCGGACCGGCGCGACAAAACGGCCGTGTCCTTCACGTGATGGTGAACGAAAAAGACCCGTACACATTTTACGCAGTGCCATCCACCGGCGGGATCTGGAAGACCGTCAACAACGGGACGACGTTTACCTCCATCTTGCCCGGCCAGGGGATGGTGTCGATCGGGCATGCGGCAATGGCCCCTTCGGACCCGAATGTTCTCTGGGTGGGAACGGGCGATGCAGCCTCGGGCCGCATCCCGCTGCGGGGTTTCGGCGTCTGGAAATCGACCGACGCCGGCGCTTCCTGGAGCCACATGGGGCTAACCGAGACACGGCATGTCGGCCGCATCGCCATCCACCCCAGGGACCCGAACACGGTCTATGTCGCGGCCGTCGGATATCACTTCAGCTTCAACGAGGAGCGCGGCCTGTATAAAACCGTGGATGGCGGCAAGACCTGGGAGAAAGTCTTTTTCGTATCCGACAAAGTAGGCGTGGTGGATGTCGTCATCGATCCGCGGAATCCGGAGACGGTTCTGGCGGCGACTTACGACAAGCAGCGCATCCCCTGGAATTTTGACGAAGGGGGGCCGGAAACGGCGATCCACCGCTCCAAGGATGGGGGCAAAAGCTGGAAGCGGCTCGCCGGCGGATTGCCTTCCGGCAAGCTGGCCCGCGTCGGATTGGCCATATATCCCAAAAATCCGCGCATCGTGTACGCGGTCATCGACAATCAGAACACGCGGCCGGCCCCTGCCGGCGCGGCCGCCGCCCCCGCCGGACGCCAGGGCGCCGGCCGGGGCCGGGCGATCGGCGGCGAGGTCTATCGCTCCGTGGACGGCGGGGACACCTGGGTGAAGATGAACTCGGAGAATGACAGTATCGGCGGTGGCAAGTGGTATGGCTGGATTTACATCGATCCAAACGACGACAAAGTCATCTACGTGCCTAATGTGAACATGTACCGGTCGACCGACGCCGGAAAAACGTGGGGCGCGAAAGGCCCGGAGAACATCGCCGGCTCCTTTCATGTCGATTACCATGGGTTATGGATTGACCCCAGGAACTCGAATCACCTGATCCTTGGAAGCGACGGCGGGCTGGCTGTTTCCTATGATTTCGGGAAAACCTGGGATGTGTTCGATCATCTTCCCCTCGCCCAGTACTACGACATCGGCGTGGACATGGAGGAACCCTATAACATTTACGGCGGCTTGCAGGACAACGGATCGGTCAAGGTGCCTTCCAACGGGCCGGGCGGCCAGATCACTCGCGACGACTGGCGGTCCGTCGGCGGAGGGGACGGCATGGTCAACATCGTCGATCCCGAAGATTCGCGCTGGCTCTACAACGAATCGCAGAACGGCGCCATTCAGCGCGTCGACCAGAAGACCGGCACCAGCCGCAGCATCCGGCCGTCCCGGCCGGGGGGGCAGCCCGCCCTGCGCTTCAACTGGACCGCGCCCATCGCCATCTCGCCCCACAACAGCCGGATTCTATACCTGGGGGCCCAAGTCGTCTTCCGCTCCATGAACCGGGGCGATTCGTGGCAGGAGATCAGCCCCGACCTGACCACCAATGATCCGGAGAAGCTCAAGGGCAATATCGAATTCTGTACCCTGACATCCATCGCCGAGTCGCCCGTATCCCCGGGAATCATCTGGGCCGGCGCCGACGACGGCAAAGTGCAGGTCACACGGGACGGAGGCGCCACTTGGACCGATACTACCGCAAGCCTCGATGCTGCCGGTGCGCCGGCTGATTATTGCGTAACGCGCGTGTTCCCATCCCATTTCAAGGAAGGAACCGCCTATGTGACCAAGGCCGGGTGGCATCGCGACGTCTACCGGCCCTACGTGTATAAGACCGAGGACTTCGGTAAAACCTGGACGTCGGTCACCGGCGATCTGCCCGAAGGCACCGTATACGTGATTGCCGAAGATCACAAAAATCCGAACCTGCTTTTCGTGGGGACGGAAATGAGCGTGTTCGCCACACTGGACGGCGGCAAAACCTGGGCGCGCTTCGCCTCGGATCTGCCGCCCAACGCCCTGGTCACCGACCTGGTGATCCATCCCCGGGACAACGACCTGGTGGCCGCCACGCACGGGCGCGGCCTGTTCATCGCCGACATCGCTCCGCTCCAGGAGATGAAAGACAAGTTCTGGCAGGAAGACGCATATCTCTTCGAGGTGGAGAGCAGGATTCAGTGGACCGCGCGCCGCACTGGAATTGGAGGGAACCAGGGAGAACGGCAGTTCACCGCGCCGAATGAACCCAGCGGATTCATGATTTATTATTTCCTGAAGGAACCGGCCGCGGGCAAAGTCGCGATCCGGATCACCGATCCCTATGGCGAAGAGATGGCCGTTCTTGAAGGAAAAGCGGCGCTGGGATTGAACTCGGTCCTTTGGGACATGCGGCGCACGCAGGGACAGGCGCCCCAGGCGGCGGGACAGGGGCGCGGCGGCGGGCCGGGTGGCCGGGGCATGGTCCGCCTGGCGCCGCCGGGAGAGTATGTCATCGTGCTCGCAATCGGCGACAAGAAGTGGACCCGCCGGGCGACGATCCGCCCAATGCCGGGGATTGACTGACCTTGTTGCCTTTTACTGTCCCCTCCGCATCTGAAGCAATATCAACGAGATAGAATGGGGATGAGAATAGGGACAGCATAACCAGGCACTGAATCTTGCTACGGTTTGGGATAGAACAACCGAACTTCCGGCATCGGATAGTGCTTCTTATTGAGCGTCCAAAGGCAGAGGCCGGCCGCGCTCGCGGAGGCGGCGATCAGTGCGTCACCAAGCTCGAGGCCGTGGGATTTGGAGTATTTCTGCATGTATCGTCCAGCTTCCTGTCCGATCCTTTCAGAAATCGGCAGGGTTTCGAGGATCAAGAAAAGCGTTTCGATGCGCGCGCTTTCGGCTTTCCTTGCTCCAGCGAATATCTCGGCAATGGAAACGGGCGTCCACAGAAGGTTGTGGCCGCCTTCCAGCAGATGCATGACGGCGCCGGCCACGGATTCGGATCCGCGCAGCCATGAGATGATCACGTCGGAATCGAGAAGGATGTCAGTCAATCCGGATCCTCTTCAGCCTCGAGCCTCTTCGGAGCTTGCGAACGGTAGCCTCGATATCCTTTAGATCCCGGCGATTTTTCCATATTCCAGTCAAGCTCCGGGCAAGCGCAACCCGGTCGAGGTCCTTGCCCGGCATGTAGCGCTCACGCAACCCGGCTCTGACCAACTCGGACACAGTCGTGGCCTTCTGGCGGCTTAAGGTCTCGAGAGTTCTTGCCATCTCTTCATCAAGGTACAGCTGCGTCCTCTTCATGGGTTTTCTCATGATGTATAATATACATCGTGCAGGCCCATGAGGCAACGCAGACTCAATAAATGGTGACAGGCTAGAATGGCACGAAGTGAAGCATTACAGCTGTGAGCCTGAAAGGGGCCAGCAGGGAGTCCTTAGCGTGGAAGGGCCTAAAACGGTTGGATCACCCTCAAGAAGGACACCAGTGGGGGCGGGCTTCAGCCCGCCACTCGGATCCGGCGGCCGGGCTTCAGCCCGGCCCCACACAAACAAGACACAATGAGATAGCGCTTAACTTAGTGCCATTCGTGACAGACTAGCCTGTCACCGGCGCTGTGCGTGCGGCTCCGTTCCTCGGCGGCGCTCTCCGCTTTGATATGGAAAGGAGGCGGCTCAGTTCATGATATGATAGAGGGGCGTCGGGGCATGGTACAGGCATACGCTGTGCCCAATCCAGTGCTTTCACTTTGGCCATCGCTCGATCGGATACGATCATGGATCTTGCACCCGGTGCCACCGTCGCCAATTACCGCATCACCCGGCTCCTCGGACGCGGGGGCATGGGCGAGGTTTACCTTGCGGTCGATCAGGACCTCAATCGCGAGGTCGCGCTGAAAGTCCTGCCTCCCGAGTTCGACCGCGAACCGGAGCGCATCGCTCGCTTCCGCCGGGAAGCCGCGCTGGCAGCCGCGCTCAACCATCCCAACATCTGCACCATTCACGAAATCAAACAATCCGAAGGCCGCACCTTCATTGCGATGGAGTATGTCGAAGGTGCGACGCTGCGCGACCGCATCCAGGCCCGTCCGATGGAGACGGAAGCAATCCTCGACATCGGCATCCAGGTCGCCGATGCGCTGGACGAGGCGCGCAGGAAGAACATCATGCACCGCGACATCAAGAGCGCCAACATCCTGATTACTTCGAGGAACCAGGCGAAGATCCTTGACTTCGGATTGGCGAAGGCATTCGAAGCGAAGGGAGGCGGGGAAGCCGCCACGGCAACCGAGCTGACGCAGCCGGGAGGGATCGTCGGCACGGTGTCGTACATGTCGCCCGAGCAGGCCCTGGGTAAGGCGCTCGATCACCGGAGCGACATCTTCTCTTTCGGAGTGGTGCTCTACGAAATGATCACCGGGCGTCTTCCTTTTGCGGCGGGCTCGTCCCAACAGATCCTGGATATCATCATTCACCGGGAGCCCCCGTCCATAACCCGCTATAACGACCAGGCGCCGGAGGAACTGGTCCGGATCGTGCGCAAGATGCTCGAGAAGAACCGCGCCCGTGATCTTCCAGAACATTGTCCCGAGCACCTTGCCATTCCTGGCACGCGCCGGAGAGACGGAGCTCGCATTCCACGTTCTGAGCCGCGCGCGGCAGGCGGGCTACTCCCCTCCTTACGATTGGCTCGTACTCGATACGCGCCTGGAATCCTTGCGGCGCGACGGCCGCTTCAAGCCGATTCTGGAAAAGTCTCGTTAAAACTTAGTGCTTATCCGGTTTGGTCCGAAGGATACAACCGCTTGTAGATCGGGCCCTCCGGGCGAGTTTCGATTGCTCGATGCACCAGGGATACTACGTTGCGCCTGGACGCGCCACAGAGGCAGCGTTTGGAGCCTGGGAGGGGCGCCATCAAGGCGCTGCACGGCACCAGGACGCTCCTACCCATAGTGGTCTTCGGAGTCAACCGGATAAGCATATAAAACTTTGAAGACATGCTGGATGTCATGCGGCAAGCCCGTTCCCGCGGCGAGTTCCCTCAATATCTGGAAAAGCCCCTGAACGAACTGCTCCAAAAGCTGGACATGAAATGGTAGCCCGAAAGATCGCCCATGGAGCGGCCTTTGACGCAGGCGCGAAAGCAGGTCGTGAAGGATGGTTACCCGCGCGGATTCTTCCTGCACATCCCGACGAATTCGGGGGACAGGCTACGCAACTCCCGAATTCGAATGTGCAACCACTGCGCCTCCGGTTTTGAATTCGGAAGTTGAGTAGAGCATCCCCACCGGCGAAAGTGCGGCAACTGAAGCGCCTCCATTTTCTCCCGCTGTTCCCTCCGCTGGCGCGACATCATCAGCATGCGCGCGATGGTGCTTTGCTGACGCGCCTCCGGGCTAGGGCCCTTTTGCGATGATGTTCGGGATGTTCCTCTTGCGCAGCATGTCGTTGAAGCCGGCAAGGTCCTTGCCAAGAAGGCCTTCGATCTGGCTCAGGGCGCTGCGCAACTGTTCTTCGAGGATCTTCCGCACCTCGACCTGTTGCCCCGTCGGCTTGAAATCGCCGCCGGCGAGGCCGTTGGCAAGATAGTTGATCTTCGAGATGAGCTTGGCGCCGTAGCGGACACCGTCCTGCCCTCCCGTGAGGCGCAGGTCGACCAGGATCATCTCCGCGTCGGTTAGTTTCTGGTTCAGGTCCTCTCCTGCCTTTTTGATCGCCGCGTCGTCGACAATCCTGGCAAGCCCCTCGATCTGGCTGCGCACCAGCTCGACCTTATTGACTGAGTCGGCTGCGTCGTTGAGGTCCTTCCGCAGGTCGAAGAGCAGCCGCATTTGCGCATCAATTTCCGCTTCGCTACCGCCTGAGTTCGGGTCCTTGCGCACCGCAAGCGGCTGCGTGAGCTCGCGCCCGCCAGCGGAGAGCTTCACGGTGTAGGGACCCGGAGGCGCCAGGATGCTCATCGAGCCGGCGCCGGCCGCCGGCCGCCACCCGTCCGGGCCGACGCGCAGCCACGGAGCGTACATGGGGCTGGTGCGCAGGCGAATTTCGCCAGTGGGCTCATAGCGGAGATCCCAGTAGATCCGATTGACTCCCGGCCTGTTTGTTCCGGTCAACTTACGGATAACTTCACCTTTCTGATCCAGAATCGTGATCGAGACACTGCCCGCCGAGGGTCCTTTCAGGTAGTAATTGATCGAGGCGCCGTACTGCGGGTTTTCGCCAATCGTGGGATCGTCGTACGACGATGAGGGCGCCGCCACGTTCCGGAAGCGGTACGCCGGCCGCGGCGCGAACAGATGGACGTCGGAGGCAAGCACCTGAGCGGTGAGTTGTTGAAGCGGCGTGATATCGTCGAGAATCCAGAAGCCGCGCCCGTAGGTCGCGATTACCAGATCGTTGAAATGCTCCTGAACCGTAATCCCGTACACCGGGGCGTGCGGCAAATCGTTTTGCAGCGGCTGCCAGTTCTCGCCGTCATCGAACGACACGTAGATCGCGTTCTCCGTGCCCAGGTAGAGCAGCCCACGCCGCACCGGGTCCTCGTAAATCCAGTGCACGTAGCTGAGCATACTCTTCGGAATTCCATTGATGATTGGCTTGAACGTCTGACCGTAGTCGGCCGTCTTGTAGACAAACGGATCGCGGTTGTTCATCTGGTGAAAGTCGACGGTGAGATACGCCGTTGCCGCGTCGTAGCGGGACGGCGCGATGCAGCGGACGGAGCCCCACGGCGGCAGGTTCGGCAGGTTCCTGGTGACATTCGTCCAGGTCTTGCCCGCATCGCGCGTCACCTGCACGAGCCCGTCGTTCGTGCCGGCCCAGAGGAGCCCGCGTTCCTTCGGCGATTCGGCGATCGCATAAACGACACCGGCGTACTCGACGCCGATGTTATCCGGCGTCAGGCCGCCCGAGGGCCCCATGCGGCTCCGGTCGTTGAGCGTGAGATCGGAGCTGATCGCCTGCCACGTCTGGCCGGCGTCGGTCGTCCGGTGGACATACTGGCTGCCGACATAGAGAGTGTTGTGGTCGTGCGGCGAGATCAGGAAGGGGGCGTCCCACACGAAGCGGTACTGGACCCCCTCGGCCGGACCGTTGGACTGGTCGGGCCACACCTCGACGTTGCGGAACTGCCGCCGGTTCTCCTCGAACCGCACTACGATCCCGCCGACCATACCCGAGCCGGACGCGGTCGACCAGATGATGTTGGAGTCGGTCGGATCGGGTGTCGCCCAACCGCTCTCACCGCCCCCTACCGAGTGCCACATGGCACGAGGAATGCCTGAGCCGCCGAGACGGCTGTTGCTCGGACCTCGATACGAAGGCTCGTCCTGTTTGTTGCCCAGGACATTGTATGGGATCTCATTATCCGTCGTGACGTGGTACATCTGAGCGTTGGTCAGCCGCTGGCGGAACCAGGTGCGCCCTCGATTGATGCTGATGGACAAGCCCTGGTCGTGACCAACAATCATGCGGTTCGCGTTGCTCGGATCGATCCAGATGTCGTGGTGGTCGCCGCCGGGCGCCTCGCCGCGGCTCAACACCGTCAGCGTCTGCCCGCCGTCGACGGATTTGGCATACGCCGCCGTCAGGTAGTACGTCTCATCTTCATTGTCGGGGGCGACGGCCATGCGCGAGTAGTAGTGTGCGCGGCCCATGGCGTAGTGGTCGTAGCTTACGACCTTCCAGTTTTCGCCGCCGTCGTCGCTTCGAAACACCTGGCCGCTGTCGGTCGGCTGCCCTTTCCAGGGAACGCCGTCGCCGGTCTCGATCAGGGTGTAGACGCGGTTCGGATTCGAGGCGGCGATGGCGACCGCCACCTTGCCCACGGACCTGGCCGGCAGACCGCGGCCCGTTAATTTCTTCCATGTCGCGCCGCCGTCGCGGGACATGAACAGGCCGCTCCCCGGCCCGCCACTCTCGCGGCCCCAGGTGTGAATCTCGAGCTGCCACATGCCCGCAAAGAGAATGCGCGGATTCTTCGGATCCATCGCGATGTCGGAGCACCCCGTGTTCTGGTCGACGAAGAGCGTCTTGGCCCAGGTTTTGCCGCCATCGGTTGTGCGGAAGACGCCGCGATCCGGCTGCGGCCCATAAGCGTGACCGAGTGCACACGCGCACACCACGTCGGGATTCAGCGGGTCGATGACGATGCGCGGGATGCGCCCGGTCTGCTCGAGGCCCATCAGCCCCCACGTCTTGCCGCCATCCGTTGACTTGTAGATCCCCTGGCCGACCGAAATGTGGCTGCGGATCTTGCCTTCTCCGGTTCCCGCCCATAGGACGTTGGGGTCGGACTTCGCAACGGCCATAGAGCCGATCGACTGGACCGGCTGGTCATCGAAAAGCGGCTGCCAGTGGACGCCGCCGTCGGCGGTCTTGTAGATGCCGCCCGAGGCCGCGCCGGCATAATAGATGTTGGGATCGCCCGGCACGCCGGCGACTGCGCTGAAACGGTTGCCTTCCGGCCCGATGGTTCGCCAGTGGAGCCGGCTATATAAGTCGGCGCTCGGGCGTGCAGCCTGCTGCGCGAAACCCGTAAACAGTAAGGCCGTGACCAACACCACAGTCAGGCCTGCCACGAAGATCCTTGCCTTTGACATGATGACCTCCAGTTGGGGTGAGGCCGGTGTGAAACGGATAGTCCGTACGGGATGCGATTTTCCATTGAAGCCGGGCTATGCCGCCTCCTCTCCTTCAGGATTGGAGCGAATCTGCCAATTCTCAGGATTGCGCCGCGAGCGGCTCAGTCCCCGTTGCTGTGGATATTACACCCGCATTGCCCCGATGGCATACGAATTAGCACGCATGGCCGCAATACCGTTGCGAAGCAGCCGGACGGCAATGTATACTTGGATCCAATCCAACGTACCCGATCTTCAACAGGAGGATTTGCCATGCGTTCCTTGATTTCCTTGCTCGCACTGGTTCTCGCCGCCGTTCTGCAGGCCCAGGATGCTCCCCGGCTCGACTCCGCGCTGTTCGCACCGCTCAAATGGCGGAGCATCGGGCCCGTGAACACGGGCGGGCGCATCGATGATTTTGCCGTCGTCAAAGTCCCCGGCGCTCCCGAAGTGATCTACGTTGCCACCGCCAGCGGCGGGATCTTCAGGAGCACGAACGCGGGCATTTCCTGGTCGCCAATCTTCGACAACGTCGATGCCATGATGTCGATCGGCGATATTGCAGTCGCGCCGGGAGACCCGAACGTCATTTGGGCCGGAACGGGCGAAGCGAACAACCGGCAGAGTTCGTCGTGGGGAGATGGCGTTTATAAGTCCACGGATGCCGGCCGCAGCTGGAAAAACATGGGATTGAAGGAAACGCGGCACATCGGGCGGATCATTCTTGATCCCTCCAATGCCGATGTCGTCTATGTTGCCGCGGTCGGGCATCTCTGGGGTTCCAATCCTGACCGTGGTGTTTTCAAGACGACCGACGGAGGCCGGACCTGGAACAAGATACTTTCCGTCGACGAGAACACCGGCGCGAACGACATCGTCATGGATCCGCGCAATCCCCTGATCCTGTTCGCATCGACCTACCAGCGCCAGAGGAAGGCGTGGGGTTTCAATGGAGGCGGTCCCGGAAGCGCGATTTACCGGTCCTACGATGGCGGCACCACCTGGACGAAGCTGACCACCGGATTGCCCCAAGGCGATAAGGGGCGCATCGGATTGGATATTTTCCCCGGCGACGGCCGCATCGTGTACGCAACCGTCGAGGCGGGCGGCGGACGCGGGGGCGCGCGCGGCGCCGGCGCCAGGGGCGGCGCGGCGGCAGCGGGCGCGGGACGAGGGGGCGCGGCGGGAGCGCCTGCCGAAACCGCGGCTCCGGCAGGCGGCGGCGGAGTTTATCGCACCACGGACGGTGGCGACACCTGGGAACAGCTGTCGACGATGAATCCACGGCCGAGTTATTACAGCCAGATACGGATCGATCCCAAGGACAGGAACCGCATTTACCTGCTCGGGTCCAACCGGGGATTTTATGTCTCGGACGACGCCGGCAAAACCTTCCGTGACGTTTTCAGCAACGTTCACTCCGAAGATCACGCCCTCTGGGTCGACCCGGATGATTCCAACCACCTGATCCTGGGCGGCGACGGCGGCGTGTCGATTTCGAGAGACCGAGGTCTGACGTGGGACTTCCGCCGCAACATCCCCATTGGGCAGTTCTACGAAATCGGCGTGGACAACCGCGACCCATACACCGTGTGCGGAGGGCTGCAGGACAACGGCGTCTGGTGCATTCCGAGCGCAACTCGAAACCGCAACGGCATCGCGGACCGCGACGCATGGAACATCGGCGGCGGCGACGGATTCCACGCTGAGATCGATCCCAAAGATCCCACGGTGGCCTTCATCGAATCGCAGGATGGCAACATTCAGCGGGTCGATCTCGCCACCCTTGAACGCCGCACCATCCGGCCGGGCCCGGCCGAACGGCCGGTGCCGGGCGCGCCGCGCCAGGAGGGCTACCGGTGGAATTGGGACACCCCAATCATGCTTTCGCACTTTGATTCCAAAGTTCTCTATGCCGGCGCAAATGTGCTGTTCCGGTCCACCGATCGGGGCGGCAGCTGGAAGGCCATCAGCCCGGATCTCACCCTGCACATCAATCGGGACACTCTGGAAATGATGGGCGGCCCGGTCACCGCGCAATCCCTCTCCAGGCACGACGGCCAGTCGAGCTACGGGTCGCTTACGACGGTCGGTGAATCGCCGCTGGACGGGCGCGTGCTTTACACGGGGAGCGACGACGGGCAGGTCCAGGTGACTCGGGACGGCGGCGCGCACTGGGACAACATCACTGCCCGTTTCCCCGGTCTGCCGGAACGCACGTACGTGAGCACGGTGCTGCCTTCGCGCTATTCGGTGGGCCGCGTCTATGCCACGTTCGACGGCCATTATGGCGACGACTATCGCCCGTTTGTGTACGTCAGCGAGGATTATGGCCAGACGTGGCGCTCTCTTGCCGCGGGTTTGCCGGAGACGTCCATGAATCGCATCCGCGAGCATCCGAAAAATCCCCGGTTCCTCGTGCTGGCCCATGAACGCGGAGTGCATTTTTCGAATGACGGCGGCGCTACCTGGACATCTCTTGCCACCAATATGCCGACGGTCCCGGCGGACGACGCAATCATTCATCCGCGCGACAACGCGCTCGTCGTCGGCACGCACGGGCGCGGCATCTGGATATTGGACGACGTCGGACCGCTGGAAGCGCTGACCCCCGAGGCATTGAAGGCCGACGCGGCGCTCGCATCCGCTACTCGCGGGCGCGAGTGGAACATCTATAGCCCTCAGTCTTGGTTTGGAGCCGGCGAATTCTTCGCGCCGAATCCGGAATTCAACGCGGTGATCTCCTACTACCTGCGGGACGCGGTGTCCGGTCAGGTGCAGATTGGAATCAGCGACACCACCGGCGCCCCAATCCGTACTTTGCGGGGACCCGGTGCGCGCGGCTTGAATCGTGTGACGTGGGATCTGCACATGGACCCCGCGGTCGCGGAACCGGATCGGACGGCGGCCACTCCAGTTGCCGGCGGCGGTTTCGGCGGAGGCAGGGGCGGAGCACCCACGGGACCACTGGTGCTGCCCGGCAAATACCGTATCGCCCTGAAGGTGCCAGGGTTAAACCGCGAGCTCAAGGGAGAAGTCGTGGTGGATAGCGATCCGCTTGCCAATTTCCCTGAGGCCGATCGGCACGCGCGCCAGGCTATCATGTTGAGCATATACGGGCTGCAGAAATCGCTCGGCAACGCCCGGACCACGGCACAGACGCTTGTCGCTCAGATGGACTCCATCAAAAAAGAGGTCACCGCGGGCGGCTCGAATGACGCAACCAAGCGCGCCGAGGCCTTGGCCGCACATCTCAGTCAGATCTTGATGGATATCAATCGCGAATTCTCTGCCGCGGCCGGACTGATCCGGCCCATCGAAAGCTTCTCCGGCCTGCCGGCCGCAGATCAGATGCGGCAAATCGACTGGTCCTTCGAGGATGCCACCAAGACAGTGAACGAGTTGAACAGCGTGATCCGCTCCGAAATCCCCGGGCTGTACGCGCAGTTCGCAAAGCAATCGTGGCCGAAACCGGTTCAACCACTGCCGCCAATCCGTCGCTGAAGTAAACTCTCCAGACATGCCATATGGTATAAATTGAGCGGCTGCTCATCGGATATCGGCAGAGGAGGAACGAATGCGCATACACGGGTGCTGGCAACTGGTTGTGCTGGGCAGTCTGGCGGCGGTGACAGGCATGGTGGCGGCACAGGGACCGGCAACGCCCGGCGCGATTGCCATGGCCGTGCGTGCGTATCGAACGGCGCACGAGCAGGCGATCGTCAAGGAGCTTGTCGACCTGCTGGCGATTCCCAACATCGCATCGGACGAGCCCGACATCCGCCGCAACGCCGGGCAGTTGAGGGGCATGCTCGAACGCCGCGGCATGCGCGTGCAATTCTTCGAAATCGAACACCGCGGGCCGATCGTGTTCGCCGAACTGCCTGCGGCCAACGCCGCGCGCACCGTCGTGTTCTACGCGCACTACGATGGCCAGCCTGTGGACCCGAAGGCCTGGACCGGAACCGGGCCATTCGAGCCGGGCCTCCGGACGAACAGACTCGAGGCGGGCGGCGCATTGCGTCCGTTTCCGCCTGCCGGCACTCCCTTCCAGGACGACTGGCGGATCTATGCGCGGTCGTCGTCCGACGACAAGTCGCCGATCGTGGCACTGCTGGCTGCCGTCGACGCGCTCAGTGCTCGGGGCATTCCGCGCGCCATCAACCTGAAGGTCATTCTCGACAGCGAAGAAGAAAACGGATCGCCGGGCCTGGAAGGCGCGGTGAACGCGCACCGCGATCTCGTTCGGGGCGACCTGCTGATCAGCGGCGACGGTCCCGTCCACCAGTCAGGCCGTCCCCTGGTGTACTTCGGCAATCGCGGCGTCGCCGACTGCAACCTCACCATCTACGGGCCGGTCCGCGGGCTGCACAGCGGCCACTACGGCAACTGGGCTCCGAACCCCGCGATGCGGCTGGCGCAGTTGCTGGCGTCGATGAAGGACGCCTCGGGGCATGTGCTCATCGACGGTTTCTACGCGGACGTGGCAGCGTTGACCGCCCGCGAGCGGGCCGCGCTGGAGGCCATGCCCTTCAACGATGCCGAACTGATGCGCGAGCTGCAGTTCGGCGAGGCCGAGGGTGGCGGCCGGAAACTCGTCGAACTCATCAATGAGCCGTCCCTGAACCTGCGGGGTCTGCGCAGCGCCTATGTCGGCGACCAGTCTCAGAACGTCGTGCCTGATCAAGCCGAGGCATCCATCGACCTCCGTCTCGTGAAAAACATCGAGCCGGATCGCCAGTTCGAGCGGGTCGTCGCGCACATCCGGAAGCAGGGGTACTTCGTCGTGCACGACCGTGCGCCCACGCCGGAGGAGCGGCGGACCCATCCGCGCGTCGCACGCCTCGATTACGGAGGCGGGTATCCCGCGACCCGCACGTCGATGGATCTCCCGGTGTCAGCGGCAGTGGTCCGCGTCCTGGACGACGCGCTCGGCGCCGGCGTCGTGAAGGCGCCGACCCTCGGCGGCAGCGCGCCGATGCACATCTTCGATCGCCTCGGCCTCCCGGTCATCGGCGTGCCCATCGTGAATTACGACAACAGCCAGCACACCCACAACGAGAATCTCCGCCTCGGCCACTTCTGGCGCGGCATCGAAACCTACGCAGCGCTGCTTGCGGCGCTGCGCTGGTAGCGGACTGTGGCATCCGAAATCGGCGCCTGGGCATTCTGGCCCCATTCTCATGCCAATTCCATCTCGTTGGTGTTGTGGCAGATGTGGAGGGGACAGGATAACCAGGCACCGATGATCCTACATCGTCAACGAAAAGGGCGATATCGTATTCAAGCACGTGGTCCCGCCCAGCGACGAAGAAGTCGCCCGGGTCGCCGGAAATGTTTGCCGCCGTGTCAAGCGCCTGCTTGAGCGCCGCGGTCTGGGACCGGAGGCCGCCCCTGAGGAGGCGGACACCCTGCGACAAAGCCAGCCGTTGCTCGCCGAGCTTTACAGCTCTTCCGTCTCGGGCCGCGCGGCCCTGGGACCAAGTGCCGGCCGCTGCCCTGTGAAAGTCGGCGACGCCGTGGAATGCGAGGACCTCACCGTGCCGTCCGGCCCGCGCTGCGCCGCTGTTTCGGGCTTCAGTCTCCATGCCAATGTGTGTATCCAGGCGCATGACCGCATGCGACTGGAAAGGCTATGTCGCTTATGCGGAGATCTGCATAATCGTGCTTATGCGGACCCCGGCATTATGCGGACCAGTTGAGTTGCTGGATTTACAACGGTCGTGAATCATGTGACTTAGGGGGACTCGGCAAGCGAGTAGTTGTCCGCATAATAATAATGTGAGCAGA
>Ga0315277_10002516_pt1 | contig 25497 bp, 27 predicted proteins | sample YL17G05_15_MG_FD_203695 | JGI IMG/M metagenome (GOLD analysis project Ga0315277, IMG submission 203695) | Sediment microbial communities from Yellowstone Lake, YNP, Wyoming, USA - YL17G05_15 | ecosystem: Environmental > Aquatic > Freshwater > Lake > Sediment | place: USA: Wyoming | collected... | reverse complement strand
GTGATCTCGGGCCGCCCATCTCCCTCGAGTATCGTGAAAGAACCGGCGCTTGACCCGACCGCCGTGGTCTTGCCCCTGCCGACCTCGACCTCACCAAGATGCTGTCCCTGCTTGACAAGCTCTTTGGGCGCGAAAGCCGAAAACCCGTAGTCAAGCAGCGCCGCGGCGTCGCGCCACAGCAGGGTTGATGAAGTGGACCCAAGCACCACCGCGATGAGTTCTCTATCTCCACGCTGCGCGGATGCCACGATTGTATGAAGGCTTTGCTGCGTGAACCCGTTCTTGATGCCCGTGCAACCGGCATACCATCCCAGCATCTGGTTATGGTTCGTGAGAGTTTCCTTTCTGACTGCACTGCCATTTGCACCTGGGCCATTTGTCGTAATCTCACGTGTCTGCGCACCCGCAATCCGGCCAAATGCAGCCATTTTGAGTGCGGCCCTCGATACTAGAGCCAGGTCCAGAGCTGTGGTATAGTGGTTATCGTCAGGCAGACCATGCGGATTTGTGAAGTTTGAACCGGTAGCGCCTGCACTTCGCGCCGCTTCATTCATTTCTCTGGCAAATGCCTCGATTCCGCCTGATACTTTGTATGCCAGAGCGACGGCGCTGTCGTTTGCAGAACTGAGCATCAGAGCATACAACGCGTCTTCGATGGTCATCTGAGAGCCTGGCGTGAGAAAAATCTGCGAGCCACCGGCCTTTCTTGCTTCTTCGGGAACTGTCAGACGATCGCTGAGTTCGGTCTTGGACACAACAACAAGAGCTGTTAGAATCTTAGTTGTGCTCGCCGGATATGCCTTTTCGCGACAGGCGGATTCATACAGAACCTGTCCAGATGAAGCGTCCATGAGCACGTAGCGCGGTGCTGAAAGGCGGGGGCCGGCGACAGAGACGCCGGGCTTCAGGGTAAGGGCTAGTGCTACGACAAGGCAGAGTAAGGTTTTCCGTGTTCTCATTGCTTGGGCTCCGGGCGTAATGTCTCTTAGGCACCATTCTAGCCGAAGCTTGGGGCTTTCGCCAGTAATCTGTTATGCCAGAAGTGGCGGCTATCAAAAGGAGATTTGGAAGCCACCACCGAAGTACATGAGATTATACGGGACTCTAGCAGCGTCTAGACCCTCCGGACTCTGACGGCAAGGGAGTACGCTAGAGGGACTCTGACGACAGGAGAGTGCGCGAGAGAATGATGCAGTATACCGAGATGACCGAGGAAAGGCGCAACCAGCTTATCGATAACATCTGCCAGAAAGTCATTCAGTACGGGATGAGCACTCCCGCCATTTTCTTTCTGGAGATGAACAAGCCCCTCAGCTATATCGGCAGCCAGGCCATGCATTTCTTCTCGCCAATAGTCAGCGTTCTATTCACATCTTTTGAGGAGTACGCATATTTCTTCGAAGACAGGCAGAACGTCGAGCGGCTCATAGTGCGTCTTGAGCAGATGTCGTCCGAGCAGGACCAGAAGGCCCGCGATGCGCGAGAGGCGGCAAAGACCGCCAGAGCCGCACAGAGCGATGCGCCGAAGAAGGGGCTGTTCGGTCGCTTCAAGCGCTAGTCGAGTGACCTGGTAAGGAGCTATCGAGGCGGCTCTGCCGGGTGTTGTCTTGGGCGACTCTACCACCCAAAAGAAGGGAATAGCCGCACCAGCACGAACTTAAACACGTTTTTATCAACTAAGTCGAGAAATCGGGTGTACAGCCAGTGTATACCCTGGCACCAGGGGAGGAGGAGCGGTAGTTGCCTGAGACATCAGTCCCAGCTGCGAAGTACAACCTTGGTCGGGAGATAAACACAATCGTCGCAACTGACTGTGGCAGCACTACGACCAAGGCGATTCTCATCGAGAAGATGGGGGACGAATACCGCCTGATAGTCCGAGGCGAAGCGCCGACAACCGTTGAGGCGCCGTTCGAGGACGTTACGGCCGGGGTCCGCAACGCGGTCAGTGAGGTGGAGGAGCTCACCGGGCGCGTTTTTCTTGATGAGGGTGGTGTAATCACTCCGAAGAGACCGGACGGTTCCGGAGCAGACATTTACCTGTCAACGTCAAGCGCAGGCGGCGGCCTCCAGATGATGGTGGCCGGCGTGGTCAAGACGATGACAGCCGAGAGCGCCCAGCGAGCAGCGCTTGGTGCGGGCGCCATCGTTATGGACGTCATCTCTGTGGACGATGGCCGGAAGCCCCACGAGAAGATCCAGAGGATCAGACACCTGCGTCCCGACATGATACTCCTGTCGGGAGGCATCGACGGCGGTACGGTCACGCACGTGGTCGAGATCGCAGAGCTGGTTTCCGCGGCCGAGCCGAAGCCCCGCCTGGGGATTGGCTTCAAACTCCCCATCATTTACGCGGGCAACAAAGACGCCCGCCAGTACTGCAAGGACATCCTGGGCCAGAAGATGGACCTCAGGATCGTAGATAACCTCAGGCCAGTTCTTGAGAGAGAAGTCCTGGGCCCTGCGCGCGAGGAGATCCACAACCTCTTCATGGAGCACGTCATGGCGCAGGCTCCTGGCTACAACAAGCTGATGAAGTGGACAGCGACACCGATCATGCCTACACCAGGCGCAGTCGGTATCTGCATGCAGACCACAGCCCGCACATTTGACATCAGCGTCATAGGCGTTGACATAGGCGGAGCGACAACGGACGTGTTCTCCGTGTTCGGCGAGATGTTCAACCGTACTGTGTCCGCGAACCTCGGCATGAGCTATTCGATCTGCAACGTCCTGCTCGAGACGGGCATCGCTAACATCATGAGGTGGATACCGTTCGACATTGACGAGGCAGACCTGAGAAACCGTATCAGGAACAAGATGATCAGACCAACAACAATCCCGCAGACGCTGGATGAGCTCGTCATCGAGCAGGCGATCTCACGCGAGGCTCTGAGGCTTGCGTTCATTCACCACAAGAGCCTGGCCGTCGGCCTGCGCGGTGTCCAGAGGCAGCGGTCGATCGGTGACGCATTTGAGCAAACCGGTAGCGGCGAGACCTACATCAACATGATGGAGCTGGGCATGCTCGTTGGCTCGGGCGGCGTCCTCTCGCATGCGCCAAGGCGTGTGCAGGCAGCACTGATGATGCTCGACGCCTTCCAGCCTGAGGGCATCACAAGGCTGACGGTGGACTCGATCTTCATGATGCCCCAGCTGGGCGTGCTCTCCGAAGTGCACCCGCAGGCGTCCATGGAGGTTTTCGATAAGGACTGCCTCATCAGGCTCGGTACGGCGATCGCGCCTGCCGGCACAGCTAAGGTCGGCGATGAGTGCGTGAGAGTGGAAGGCACGGCCAGCGACGGCCGCAGCTTCAATGAGTCCGTCAAGTTCGGCAGCATGAAGCGCATCCCGCTCGACGAAGGCCAGACCGCGGAGGTCGAGATTCACCCGCACCGGGGATTCAACACCGGCGAAGGACCTGGCCGGACGGTGAAGGCCAAGCTCGAAGGTGGCGTCGCCGGCATTCTCATCGACGCCAGAGGCAGGCCGTTTGAACTGCCCACAGATAAGCAAGTGCGGGCCAAGAGCCTGCTCAACTGGTTTGAAGCTCTTGATGTGTACCCGATGGATCTTCTCAAAGGCTATCGCGACAGGGGAAGGGAGTGACACTAGATGGCACATGCGTATACACCAGGCCTAAAAGTAACTGAGAGGGCAACAGTGCGCAAGACACGACGGCTGCCCATCCTTGGCGAGGTGCTTGTCGAGCAAGGCCAGAAGGTCACGCCCGAGGTCATTGTCGCGAGAACCAAGATCCCAGGCAACCCGAATACGGTGAACGTGGCCAACGCTCTCGGCCTTGAACCTGAGGACATCGAGCACTTCATGGTGAAGAAGCTCGGCGACCAGGTCCACAAGGACGAAGTGCTTGCGCTGTACAAGGCGTTCTTCGGCCTGTTCAAGCACTATGCCCGGTCACCGGTGGAAGGTGTTGTCGAACACATCTCTCCGGTCACCGGACAGGTGACTCTGCGTGAGCCCCCGATTCCGGTCCAGATTGACGCGTACCTCACGGGGACAGTGAGTGAAGTGCTCCCGCGCGAGGGCGTCATCATCGAAACGGCCGGCGCGTTCATCCAGGGCATTTTCGGCGTCGGCGGAGAGACCCAGGGCGAGGTGAAGGTCGTCGTCAACAAGGCCGATGACGTTCTGGATGCAGACCTGATCACGAACGCCGACAAAGGCAAGGTCCTCGTGGGCGGCTCGCTAATAACGGCGGCTGCGCTACGCAAGGCGAATGAGATCGGTGTCTCCGGCCTGGTGGCCGGCGGCATCATCGACAAGGACCTCGTGGAGTTCCTTGGCTACGACATTGGCGTGGCTATCACGGGGCATGAGGACATCAACTCGACGGTCATCATCACCGAGGGCTTCGGCCAGATGAAGATGGCCGACAAGACGTTCTCGCTCCTCAAGGATCTGGCAGGCTGGAATGCTTCGATCAATGGCGCCACTCAGATCCGCGCGGGCGTCATGCGGCCGGAGATCATCGTACCCGAGTTCAAGCCGAAGCACGCTGCGGTGGCTCAGGGTAGTCTTGCCGAAGGTATGGTTCCGGGAACTCCGATCCGCGTTATCCGTGAGCCGTATTTCGGCCTGCTCGGTGAGGTCGTTGACCTGCCGCCTGAGCTGCAAATCATCGAGACCGGGGCACACGTGCGTATCCTGAGGGCGAAGCTCGCCGACGGCCGTACGGTCACCATTCCACGGGCGAACGTGGAGATCATCGAAGGCTAAAGCAGCAAGAGACATTGAGTCCATCAAACTGAGGCAGGAAGCGGGTTTCGACCAGGCTTCCTGCTTTTAGTTTTGCGCAGGGCAACGCAGGCCCGGCATAGAACACCTAGACGTTTTGCTTCATTAGACAAGGGGGGAAGGATGTTGCTGGCGATAACCAACGCCAAGGTTCTCACGATTACCAGAGGCACGATCGAGAAAGGCACAGTGCTGGTTGACGCAGGTAAGATCGTGGCTCTGGGTGGCCCGGAGCTTCCGGTGCCAGGCGGCTGCGAGGTCATCGACGCGGCGGGACGCATGCTCACACCGGGCATCATAGACGCCCACGCGCACGTGTCCATCTGGGAGGAAGGCCTCGGCTGGGAAGGCGATGACGTCAACGAGCTCACAGACCCGTTGACCCCGCATGTCAGGGCTATTGATGCCATCAACCCGGACGAGCTGGGGCTGAAGGATGCCGTCAAAGGCGGTATCACCGCGATCTGGTCGGCGCCGGGTAGCGGCAATATCATCGGCGGCCAGGGCGTGGCCATGAAAACCTACGGCAAGATCATGGACAAGATGATCTTGAACACTCTTGGCCTCAAGGCGGCCCTCGGCGAAAACCCGAAGAGGGTCTACGGCTTCCAGAAGAAAATGCCCTCGACCAGGATGGGAAGCGCTGCCGTGCTCCGCGAGGCTTTCGTGAAAGCGCAGAACTACATGGCCAAACTCGAGAAGGGCAAGAAGGATCCGGATAAGGCGCCGGAGCGGGACATAAGGCTCGAGCCCATCGTCAGTGTGCTGAAGGGCGAGCAGTACCTGCGAATGCATGCGCACCGGGCCGACGACATCATGACCGCAATCAGGGTGTCTGAGGAATTCCACTTTAAGGTGAGCATCGAGCACTGCACCGAAGGCCACAAGATCGCGGATGAACTTGCCAGGAGGAAGATCCCGGTGGTCATTGGGCCGACGCTGGGCGCCCGGAGCAAGATCGAGCTCCGCGACAAGACCTTCAAGACCCCCGGCATCTGTGTCAAGGCAGGGGTGAAGGTCTCGCTCATGACCGACCACCCTGTTATCCCAGTGCACTACCTGCCGCTGTGCGCGGGGTTTGCGGTCAAGGAAGGCCTGGCAGAGGACGAGGCGTTCAAGGCGATCACGATAAACCCCGCCGAACTGCTCGGAGTCGCGGACAGGCTCGGGAGCATCGAGCCAGGCAAAGACGCCGACCTGGTGCTGTGGAACGGCCATCCCATGGAGGTCAAGGGGAACGTTGAGATGACGATCATGGACGGGCAGGTCGTCTACAGGAAGGGGTGCGGCGCATGCTGCTAGCGATCAAGGACGGTAGAGTCTTGACCATGGCCGGTCCGGTCCTGGATAGGGCGACTGTGCTCATCGAAGATGGAAAGGTCAAGGCTGTCGGGCTGAACGTGGGCGTGCCGGAAGGCGCGCAGGTCATTGAGGCTGCCGGCAAGGTCGTCATGCCGGGTATGATGGACGCTCACACGCACATCGGTGTGCACGAGGACGGCCTCGGGTGGGAAGGCGCCGACGGGAACGAATGCACTGACCCGGCGACGCCTCAGGTGCGGGCGCTCGACGGGATCAACCCAGAGGATATGGCTTTCGAAGATGTGCGGGCAGCGGGCATCACGGCGTGCACGTCGGCGCCGGGCAGCGGGAACGTGATCGGTGGCGAAGGCGCTGTCATCAAGACGTACGGCAAGACGGCTGACGAGATGTTCGTGCGGGTCTGGGGCATGAAGGCTGCTTTCGGCGAGAATCCGAAGCGTGTGTACCGCGAGCAGAAGAAGATGCCCACCACCCGGATGGGAACTGCGGCCATCCTGCGCGAGAACCTGGTCAAAGCCCAGAACTACTTGAAGAAACTTGAGGCCGGGGAGAAAGACCTGGACAAGATGCCCGAGAGGGACCTGAAGATGGAGGCGCTCGTGCGCGTGCTCCGGCGGGAGCACCCACTGCGCGCTCACGCGCACCGGGCGGACGACATCGTGACGGCCATCAGGATAGCTGAGGAATTCGGCATCAAGGTTTCGATCGAGCACGCCACTGAGGGACACAAGATCGCGGATTACCTGGCGGAGAAGGGTGTGCCGTGCTGTGTTGGACCGTCCATGACGGGCCGGGAGAAGGTTGAACTCCAAAACCTGACTTTCGAGACCGCGGGCGTCCTGGCCAGGGCGGGGGTAAAGATAGCCCTGATCACTGACCACCCGGTCATCCCGCTCCAGTACCTGCCGGTCTGTGCGGGGCTGGCGATCCGCAGCGGGCTTGAGGAGAACGACGCGCTCAAGGCCATCACGATCAACGCAGCCGAGATCATGGGCATTGACGACCGGATGGGCAGCATCGAGCCGGGCAAGGACGCCGACATCATCGTGCTGACAGGCAGCCCATTCGAACTGATGACGACGGTGAAGTACACGTTGATCAACGGCAAGGTCGTGTACGAGGCGAAGTAGCTGCGGGGGCTTGCGGAACAGTGCCGGGAGCTTGGAAGGGGAGGAGTCACTGTGAGGAAGTGCGTCAATCTCGCGGAATCCGGGCTCAGGCTTGTATTGGCCGAGGTAACTTATGAGTCGCTCGACCGGGCGCGGGACACGCTTCAGGTTGTGCGCGAGTGCCCGCACGTTGTGGCGCTGTCGCCTTCGCGAGATGAGCCAAGGCGCCTCGTCGGCCTGTATGCCCTGCCTGAGGCCAAGCTGTGGTGGCTTGAGATGCTGGTCGACAATCTGTCGTTTATCAAAGCAGAATCAGCAAAGGTGTCCGTTCTTGGTCCCGGCTTGCCGGAGGATGTCTGGCTGGACATCAGGGCGGCGGAGGGCGCGCCACCTTGCGGCAGCGACTGCACGAAATGCCCGCTGTACAGGGAGAAGTGTAAAGGCTGCCCATCGTCCGGGTATTATCTTGGTGCGTAGATCAGGATCGGGGCAGCGATCTGCAATCTAGCAAGGACGCAACCGTCAATCGCGAGGTGGATTCAGCCGTCGGCAGCCAGAGGAGCCAATGTCCATTTTACGGACATTGGCTCCTCTTCATGTCATCTAGGATAACATTGCTGAAGTCTCATGTTCGCCAAACAGACAAGCCGGAATCGTTGTTTGGCAGGCGGACACCGGTGGGTTCCCATGTTCGCGACGCTGACATCGTGATGGTCCTCTGTCCGCTGGGGGGACATACTAGGCCCTCTGTCCGGTAGCCTGACATCATCGTGGTTTCGCGTCCTTCATGATGACATCGAACGTGACTCATGTCCGCCATGCGGACGTGGGCGTTTCGCGTCCCGTACCGAGCCGGATTCACCTCCGAACTCCTGGCTGGTCGGGTTCTTCGATGTCGTCCGCCTGTTTGGCTCTCGCAATGTACCCTCTGCATATCTTGGCAAGCATCTTGTAGTAAGGGCCATTGACATCCACCGGATTCCGCTCGAGATCGGGCGGCAGAAGCTGCTCGAAGACATGTGGCTCAAGATGTCCTGGACAGGCCCACGCGGGCGGCAAGTTCGCAGATACTTCTTGACAGACATACTCTGGAGAATGCGTATAGAGACTTTGCTGAGAAGCCTAGCGTTGTGTCGCTCAGAAGGGCGTCCAGCACAGTATCAGGTATCTTCACCTGACGATCATAGCCTCCTCGCCAGCGCCCCTTCACACTTTAGCACACGCCGTCAGTCACTGAGAAGGAAGACCATTGCTTTATCTTGGTGCCTGGTCTGCCAGGCCATCCGCTGAGCTACTCACCGGTCATCTGCCAGGCTACTCACGCTGAACTGCGGTGCTCCGGCACCACCCGCTGCGCGAACAACGGCTGTCCCTCGCGCACAGCCATCATGAATAGCAGGGACAGGCACGACGCGCCCGCCAGCAGGGTCCACGGCAGCCTGAAGCTGCCGGTGGCGTCGGCGATGTAGCCGAACAGCGGTGGACCGAAAACAGAACCCAGCGACATCACTGTGGTACCCACAGTCATCACAGTACCGGTCGCTTCACGGCCCCCAATCTCAGCCCGCAGGGTCGCTTCGAGAGGGAGCCAGCCCATCGCCACACAGCCCAGCACTCCGGCGGCAGCAAACACGAGCCATGCAGGCGTTGTCTCGCCGATTGTGGAGACCAGGACCAACAGGCAGGCGACCATCGCCTGGACGATCATTATGATCGGCTTCCGCTTGCCGCCGAACAGCGTATCACTGAGTGGCCCGAAACCGAGCCTGCCCGCTATCGCTCCGGTTTGGACCAGCGCCAGCACCCTGCCCGCCCTGACGACATCGTAGCCGGCATCGGATTTCAGGAAGAGTATCAGCCAGGTCGTTGTGCATATCTGGCAAGTCATCAGGAAAAGCCCTGCGAGGTTTAGAAACCAGATGTTCCGGGACTTGAGCGCGGCAGATAGGTATGCCGGTCTGGCGCTGCCGCTTCCTCCTGTTGGAGAGCGTTCGAGCGGGTGTTCCCGGTACAGCACATAGCACCCCACGCCCAGTCCGGCCACGCACAGCCCTGCAGACATGAGCGAGAGCCGCCACCCCGTCGCCAGTGCGGCAACAGGAAGTATCATTGCGGCGAGTGCGGCCCCGGCCGAGACCCCAGTCTGTTTGATACCCATGTAGGTTGCCCTGGCCTTGACTGGAGCCCAGTACATCACCGCCTTTGATGTGGCAGGGTAGACCGTCGTGAACCCGGCTCCTGCGATAAGGAGGCAGAGGTATAGGAGCGAAGGAACCCGTGCGAAGGAAGCCAGCATGGCGAAAACGCCGAGCACGAGAAGGCCCACGAGCAGTGTGCGGCGGACCCCGGCGCGATCAAGGATGATGCCGATGGGTATCGCGGAGAGAGTCATACCTATCCAGATAGAGCTGGTGACCATGCCAACCTGCGCTTTGGACATCTGCATGGTGGCCTGGATGAACGGCGTCAGGGACGGCAGGCCCTGCACCAGAAATGCCTCGGACGCTTGTGCTATGGTGATTGCTGCCAGGACCAAAAGCGCCTGTACCTGTTCGTTCGTTCGTACGGTCTTCATAGACGTGCGCGGCTCCTGCTGCGAAATTCGATGCTTTCGACGGGTCATTGCCTCAGGAAGTGTTGCCCGAAGGAGTTCTGCTCCGGGCCGCGCGTAACCTCTGCACAGCGCGCCAGCGGGAACACTGTTTCTTTCAGGAAGGATTAGGAGATTATAGGAAAGAAAGAGTGTCTTAACCAATATCGAGGAGAGAACAGGCGTGAGCGCACTCAGCGAGAACCTGAAGGAGTTCATGGCGGACCGGAATCTTCTGGAGAGGGTCAAGATCGAATGCTATATCCTGGTCGCCCTCGGGATTCGCAAAGCCGGCCTGGTCATGGTACCCGCGGAGCTTCCCGGTCTGGATACCGTCGGCCCCGAGATAGATAACGAATTCTACTGGCGCACCACGGGAAGGCGCGACCCCAACCGGCCGCTTGTGGAGTTCCTTTCGACTAAGCTCCAGGACACGGTCAGGCGCTTTGGCCAGAAGTCACTTCCGTATAAACTACAGCTGCTGAGGGAGATTTTCGACAGGGCCGTGCTGACGACTCCCCAGTATAACGCGCACCTTGAGTGGGCGCACAAGCTCGGGGTCAAGTACAAGACGGAAGAGGTTCGCCCGACCATCAGGGAGATCTGGATATACCATGATACCGACACGGCACTGGAGATTGACAGGCTCGCTGATCTCAGGAAGGACCTGCGCTTTGAGGCGCTGCGTCACCCGCGTACGAGCGCGCCTTCCTACTACAGGGTATTCCCAGAAGAAGCTTCCCCCGAGTTCGTGCGCGGCGTCGGGGAACTCCTCGGGTACCCACCGTCATGCCTAAACAAATACGTTGCGGACAGGGCATCGCTCGACACCAGTGTGGAGATGCGTGCTGCCGCTCAACTAGAGCAACACCAGAAGGCGGGGAAGCCCACGTATCCTGAGGCGTATTTCGTGAAGGACTTCTTCCCCTGCACACCTGACTGCCCGGAGGCGTGTGAGATAGGGAAGAAAGCCCTGGAGGCAATTCGTGCGCTGGATCCAGGTGTCGCCGCGCGGTACGAGGCCATCCTTAGAGAGAACGTGGATATGGTGCTGAACTATCCCGAGATCATCAAAGCTCACGCCGAGGGCCTCTCGAAACGTCTTGAAGCTTACCAGCAGGAACTTCAGAGGACTCAGAAGGAGAACCGGTAGGGAGGGGCGATGTTCTTGCCCGGCACCGACAAGGCGGCCCAGCTCTCGCTGTTCGACCAGGAGCCGGCCGCAACACGCGTTGCATCTAGACCAGAGGCAAAGAAGCCTGCCATTGACCCCGTATTTGCCGCATGGCGCGTAAGAGAAGACCCGTTCCCAGCGGCGGCTACACTGCAGGAGCTCCAGCAGGCGATGGCGGGCTGCCAGCGCTGCGTGCTTCACGAGCACCGCACGACCATCGTCTTCGGCGAGGGGAATCCGAAAGCGCGCCTTATGCTCGTGGGGGAAGGTCCTGGGGCCAACGAAGACGCTACGGGCAGGCCGTTTGTGGGGGTTGCGGGCCAGTTGCTGGACAGGATCCTGTGGGCAGCGGGGTTTGCCCGTGAAGAGGTGTACATCGCGAACGTCGTGAAGTGCAGGCCGCCCGGCAACCGGCTGCCCGAGCCATCGGAAGGGGCCGCGTGCTTCCCGTACCTTCTGTGCCAGGTCCGCCTGATCAAGCCGTCAATACTCGTCTGCCTGGGAGCGCTTGCGACTCAGGCTCTCGTGGACTCGAGGGCCCGGATCACGAAGGTCAGGGGAGAGTGGTATGAAAAAGCCGGCATCAAGATCATGCCGACTTTCCATCCTGCAGCTCTCCTGCGCGATCCGTCAAAGAAGAAACCGGTATGGGACGATTTCAAGAAGGTCCGGGAACTTCACGATCTGGGCTAGGCGCGCTGGTGCGGGGAACGGACAGACCGGGCTGGTCCAGCAACGCTGCCTCCAGCCGGAACTCTTCTTCCGAGATGATTCCCTTGTCCACCAGGACTTTGATGATCGTGGCGATTGCCAGCGTGTTCCGGTAGTCTATCTCCTTGAGATCCCCGATGGTCGCGTAAACGTGCATAACCTCGTGCGCTTTCATAAGAGCCACCTTTTCCATGTTCGCAAAGGATTATTGCCGGGTGCGGAACGGGCTATTCAAGGAACTGGGGTGCCATGGAAATACTGCTTGCCGGTCCCGACGATACAAGGAGGTTTGCCTGGACGATTGCGCCGCTTCTCCGCCAGGGCGATGTGCTGGCCCTGGTCGGCCCTCTTGGGGCAGGCAAGACGCTCCTGGTAGAAGCTCTATTCCATGCGCTCGGTGTGCAGGATTACGTGCGTAGCCCGTCATTCACTCTGATCAACGAGTATAGCGCCCGGATTCCGCTGTATCATATGGACTTGTACAGGCTCCGGTCACCGGAGGATCTGGAGGACATCGGGTTCGAGGAATACTTTCTTCTGGGCGGTATAGTGGCGGTGGAGTGGGCCGACAGGGCGCACGGCAGCCTGCCGCAGGAGCACATCCTGATCGAACTCGAACTCGTCCAGGGAGACGAAATGGCCAGGAAGGCCCGTATCGGCGGGGCGGGCGCCAGGGCGCAGGAGTTCATCGCGGAGGTCAAACGCGTTTGGCGATCCTTGCAGTAGAGACAAGTTCCTCGGTCTGCGGAGTGGCTCTGCTGGATGCAGGCTCCGGGCGCATCCTATACGAGTGTAACAGGGAACTCGTGCGCCTTCACTCGAAGGAGCTTTTGCCGATGATAGACCAGGCAATGCAGGAGGCAGGGGTTCCGCCGGGCGCGATAGATGCTGTGGCAGTTTCCGCAGGACCGGGTTCCTTCACCGGCATACGCATCGGCTTTGCCACAGTGAAGGCGCTCGCGTGGTGCTGGGATGTGCCCGTATGCCCGGTCGGCTCGCTCGATGTCATCGCGTCCAACGCCCCTGCAGGCACACTCGCCTGCCCAGTGCTTGACGCAAGGCGAGGCCTCCTGTACTCGGCAGCGTTTGTTCGAGGTCCGGAACCCGGCGACACAGAGGAAATCCATCCTGCGGGAGCGTACTTGGCATTTGAGATAGCAGAGCAAACGGCGGCCCAGGCCAGGCGCCTCTGCAGGAAGGTTGTCCTGCTCGGCGACGCCGTTAGTCTGGTGGAAGCAACGCTCCGCCAGACGCTGTTGGGAAGCCTGGACGTCCTTGTCCAGGGCGAGTGGCACCCCCGTGCCGGGAACCTTGCTGCCCTATCACTGCGGAAGTTCCGGACGGGGTTGGTGTCACGGGCTCAGGACACAAAGCCCACATACATACGGCGGTCCGAAGCCGAAGACAAGTGGGATCGAGCTTTCGGGGGGAGTGCCAGGAAGTGCGGGATGTGACCAACGAACCACGGTTTGTGTTCAGAGAGATGATGCTTGGAGACCTTGACGCGATCATGGAAATTGAGGCTCTGTCTTTCCCCACCCCCTGGTCACGCAGGTCTTTCGTCTCGGAGCTGACTGAGAACATTTACGCCCATTATGTCGTGGTCGAGGTGGGCAGCCGCATCGTCGCCTACTCCGGCATGTGGGTGATCATAGATGAGGCACACGTAACCAATATCGCCGTCCACCCGGACTTCCGGCGAAAAGGCCTGGGTGAGCGATTCATGAAGGAGATGATGGAGCGAGCCAAGTCTCGAGGCGCAACAAAGATGACGCTAGAGGTGAGGGTGTCGAACCTCACGGCACAGAGGCTTTACGAACGTCTCGGGTTTGTTCCTCGGGGCTGCCGGAAAGGGTACTACTCAGATACCGGAGAAGATGCGATCGTCATGTGGCTTGATGACCTTGGTCCTCCGGGAGCCGTGACGGATGGTGTCAAGTACAGGTGAGGATTCGCCTGTAGCTTCTCTTGCAGCAGCTTTGAATTCCGTGGAGGGATACCGGTGGCTGGTGGAGAGTTGCGACTTGTCTGCAGGGTTTGCGGCACTTATTTCTTACAGGATACTAATGGGAATCTTATTATGACGTCTGAGCAACGGTGCATGAAGCTGGCGGAGGATTTAGGCGAGACGGTGGTTGCCTATAAGTTCACATGCCCGGAGTGCGAGCGGGAGGCTAAGAGCAGGAACCCGTAGGCCAGCGGACGGCCCGCCATCCAGGATGGGCGATGGCCTGGCGTGTGTACCTGGTGACGGCTGCCGCGAGACAAGGAGACAGGACAAACGCTGAGAGACGAGTTCCGGAAGGGGCTCGTTTCTGATTTGGTGAAACTACCCGGGGGCCCCCCAGGAGGATGCGTTGAGAGAACCCGCGCTGGTGCTCGGTATAGAGACGAGCTGCGACGAGACTTCCGCTGCTGTGGTGGAAGCCGGCAGCCGCATTCTCTCCAACGTAATAGCATCCCAGGTGGACCTCCACGAGAAGTACGGGGGTGTGGTGCCCGAGATTGCGTCCCGTAAGCATCTCGAGACATTCATACCGTGTGTCAATGAAGCCCTTGAGCAGGCAGGCATAACCCGCCGCGACCTTGACGCGGTCGCCGTGACATGTGGCCCCGGCCTGGCAGGGGCGCTGCTGGTGGGGGTGACCGGCGGCAAGGCTCTCGCCTACGGGACGGGACTCGACCTCATCGGCGTGAATCACCTGGAAGGCCATATCTACGCCAATTTCCTCGACGGCCAGCGGCAAGACGCCAACCCCCTCCATGGAGAACAGCGAGATGTCAACTCCATTGCCGAGCAGCAGGCAGCCGGACCCGAGTTCCCGCTTGTGTGCCTTGTCGTGTCCGGCGGGCATACCGACCTTATCTTCATGAAGGATCATGGCCGGTATGAGGTGCTGGGCAGGACGCGGGACGATGCTGCGGGCGAAGCTTTCGACAAGGTTGCCCGGCTCCTTGGGCTTGGCTACCCCGGAGGTCCGCTGGTGGACTCGCTGGCGCAGAAGGGTAACCCCGGCGCCGTCAGCCTGCCGCGAGCCTACCTTGAGGAAGGTTCGCTGGACACGAGTTTCAGCGGGCTCAAGACCGCCGTCGCGCATGTGGTCAGGGCAGGCTCGTTCAAGCCGGAGGATGTTGCGGCGTCGTTCCAGGCGGCAGTGGCATCCGTGCTTGCCGATAAGGCCTTCCTGGCTGTAGACAGGACCGGCGCGAGGATGCTAGCCCTGGCAGGAGGAGTGTCGGCCAACTCAGAACTCAGAAGGACCATCCTGTCGTCGTCAAGGCGCCTCGGGGTGCCTGTGCACATTCCGCCGGCGCGGCTCTGTACCGATAATGCAGCTATGGTGGCCTGTGCCGGCTATCATGGTCTTGTGCGGGGCCTCAGGTCCGGATGGGACCTGAACGCGTTGCCCAACCTTGCTCTCGGAGATGAAAGCATCTATCTCCGGACTGGAGGGCAGTGATGCCCAGGAAACTCGAGCGCTACCCATGCCCCGGTCCGAACCCGATGAGCCGCTGGATGTCCAGGGTGAGTCCCTGGAGGGCATCCGTCAACTTCGCCGTCCTGCAGGTAGCGCGGTTCTTGCCTTTCGTCGGACTCAAGAACGCCATGTACCGGTTGCTAGGGGTCAAGGTAGGTAAGGATACTGCGGTTGGCCTGTTTGCCATGCTCGACATCTTCTTCCCGGAACTCATAACCATCGGTGACAACAGTGTCATCGGTTACAACTGCACGATACTGGCGCATGAGTTCCTTGTGCATGAATGGCGCAAAGGCCCTGTTCAAATCGGCAAGAACGTACTCATTGGCGCCAACGCCACCGTGCTTGCGGGCATAACCATCGGGGACGACGCTGTGATCGGCGCGGGGGCTGTTGTTGTCTCGGACGTGCCCGCGGGGGCATTCTACGCTGGAGTGCCGGCGCGGCCGGTAAACAAATCACTACGTGGTGAATGAGTTGCAGATAGTGCGGTTTGTCCAGAAGTTCGGGAACCCCGTCCTCGACATCTTCTTCATCTGCGTGACCTCAGTGGGGTCGGATGAGTTCTTGATGATAGTTCTCGCCTCAATGTACTGGTGTGTGGACAAGTCACTGGGGTACCTGACAGGAATCGTGCTCCTTGCGTCCGCCGGGCTCAACAACCTGATCAAGGATATCGTGCGCGCGCCCCGCCCGTCTGCACCCGCCGTCAGGGTAGTTTACACGGGCGGAGCCACCGGCTTCTCGTTCCCCAGCGGCCACACGCAAAATGCCATGGCTTTCTGGGGAGTGCTTACCCGGGAGACCAGAACACGTGCAATCATGAGAGCCGCACTGGTCGTGATTCCGCTCGTCGGTCTCTCCAGGATGTACCTCGGGGTCCACTGGCCTGCGGATGTGCTCGGCGGCATCCTTTTCGGGGGGCTGGTGGTGGCGCTTTACCCCTCGCTCGCCTCGGCCGGCGCCCGGGTGTTCGAGGGACGCCTGCTTGCGCTGAGATGTGCCGTGCCCCTCGTGCTGTCGGTGGTGTTTCTCGCTGGAGACCCGACGCTTGACGCTGCCAAGATAGCAGGCTTCGTCGCCGGATTCGGGTCGGGTGCGGTCTTTGAGAATGCCTTCATACGGTTCTCGGAACTCGGGCCGAAGAGCAGGCGCGTCCAGCGCTTCGTGCTTGGAGCGATACTTGTGCTCGCCGTCAGGCTCGGGCTCAAGGCGCTGATGCCCGATACAGTGGTCCTGACCTACTTGAGGTATTTGGCCGTGGGCCTCACCGGCAGCGTAATCGCGCCGGCCACATTTGTCCGCCTGGGGCTTGCGGACACGCGATGAGGGACCTTGACGTCGTCCTGCGCGAATCCGCCCTGCTGCACGGTGTGCTGCCACTGACCAGCATGTGCAATGTCTCGTGCGCGTTCTGCTCCAACCTGCAGAACCCACCTGGTGTCGAGCAGTACCGCATTACCCACCGCCCGCTCGAAGATGTCCTCCAACACATCCCCCTCCTTCGGTCCCATGAGAAGGTTGTCATCGGAGAATCCGCCACCAGGATAATCGAGGGCGAGCCCTACACGTACGGGCAGGTCGATGAGGTACTGCTGGAGATAAGGCGGCGGCTGCCGGGCGTAGCGATAGCGGTCACGACCAACGGTATGCTCCTCCAGCCGGGCAACGTCAGTGTGCTGTCTGAGACCGGAGCTCAGGTGACGCTGTCGCTCAACGCCCTGAGCCCTCGGGCGCGACTTGACCTGATGGGAGATAGGTCGCCGTCGCGGGTCGTCCGGGCTGCGGCGGCCGTCGCGCGGGCTGGGGTCGAGCTTTACGGCAGCATGGTGGCAGTACCAGAGGTGACCGGGTGGGGCGACTTCCGGGACTCGGTGCGCTTCCTTTCAGACCACGGGGCTAAAGCAGTGCGAGTCTTCATCCCGGGCTCCACGAAAGTCGCGTCGGGCCCGTTCATTTCGCGGACAGACCAGGAGCGGCTATTCGAAGAAGCCGGAGCTCTGGCCGAACTCACAGGAGTGCCCGTGCTGGTGGAGCCGGTCGAACTCGGGCCGGATATTGCCCTCGTGGAGGGCGTAATCCCGCGCTCGTCTGCTTACGCCGCAGGTCTGAGGCGCGGGGATCGGCTGCTCGCCGTCGATGGCGAGCCCGTGGTCAGCTCCACGGACGCACACGATATACTCGTACGAGCAGCGTCGCCTGCCGTCACCGTGAGCAGGGCCGGGCAGGCTGTGGATCTGGCTCTGCAAAAACGCGCGGGTGAACACTCAGGCGCCGTCATGCGGCACGACATTGACAGGAAGAGGCTCGGCACAGTGCTGCGGAGGCTGCGCGGGCACAATGGGCGTTCCGCCATTATCACCTCCCGGCTTGCAGCGCGCTTCTGGAGAGGCGTGGTCCGCAGGGAGTCTCTCGGCGCGTGTGGGGTGTTTGTTGCCGAAAACACTTTCTACGGCGGGAATATCGCCTGCGCCGGGCTCCTTACGGTTCAAGACTTCTCGGAGGTCATGCAGTCACGCTGGTTCCGGGATTGGGCCCCGGCGCTCGTCCTTTTGCCGCAGGAGCCTTTCGATCCAGAAGGACGCGACCTCGTGGGCGTTGATTGGCGCGAAGCGCGTGTGGACGGTTGCGTGACTGAGCCAGCATAGAAACCTTGACGGTAAGGGGGAAGGCAAGAGTGCTGGAGGCCTTGAGAATCCGGGCCATGACACACGCCGATGTCCCGGCGATGGCGCGGCTCATGGCAATCTCGGAGCCGTGGCCGCACTACGGCGTGGACGAAGCGCAGGCCACTTCCACTCTCACTGGTTTCGTGGAGGACTCGGCGAAGGATCCGCGGAACTTCGCGTGTCTTGTGGCCGAGCAAGAGGCAGAGCCCGTGGGCTTTGTGGTGGTGCTTTTCAATGGCTGCTTCGGAATGAGCGGCTACATCAAGCTGATTGGCACGCGGGAGGATAGACGCAGGATGGGCACTGGCCGGGCCCTCCTCGGCGCGGCCGAGGCCCTCACATTCGCGCGGGGCCCGAACGTCTTCCTGCTCGTGTCCCATTTCAACGCTCCCGCCATCAGTTTCTACGAGAAGATGGGGTACCGGCGCATAGGCGTCATTGAGGACTATGTGGTGCCCGGCATCGACGAGATCCTGTACCGGAAGTCCAGCGGGGCCATCCGGAAGGATTTGGGCAGGGAACCCCTGTCAATTTAGCGTATTATCCAACGTTATCATGCGAGAGGAGGATGCACTTGGATTCCCAGGGCTTTCTGAAAGCCATCGTTGAGGAAGCGGGCGTGTCCGGTTACGAAGGCCGGGTGGGTGAAATCGTGCGCCAGGCGTTCGCCGGGCTGTGTGATGAGGTCCGCGAGGACAAGCTCGGGAACGTCATCGGGCTGAAGAAGGGGGCAGGCTCGCGGGGCGGTCCCAGCGTAATGCTGGCAGGCCACATGGATGAAGTGGGTCTCATGATAACCATGATCGACAAGCGAGGCTACCTCAGGTTCTCGGCTCCCGGGATAGACCCGCGGACGCTTCCTTCTCAGGAGGTGGTCGTCCACGCGGTCAAGGACCTACCGGGGATCATCTGCGTCAAGCCGCCACACCTGCTCAAGCCAGAGGACCGGGAAAAGGCCTATAAGGTCGAGGATCTCGGGATAGATGTTGGCCTGCAGGAGGCGCGGGTGCGCGAGCTGGTCAACGTGGGCGATACCGTGACGCTAGCCAGGAAGTTCTACAATCTCCAGGGCGGTTTTGTCGCGGGCAAGGCCTTTGACGATAGGGCTGGAGTTGCAGTGATCCACGAGTGCCTGCTCCAGCTGGCGAGGATGAAGCATGCGGCGGATGTTTACGCGGTGGCCACCGTGCAAGAAGAGGTGGGCCTGCGGGGCGCGGCAGTCGCGACGTACGGCATAGTCCCGGATATAGGGATCGCCATTGACGTCGGCTTCGGCACCCAGCCGGGGAGCGACGATCACCGGGAAATCGATCTCGACAAAGGTCCGGGGCTTGATATAGGGGGCAACATACACCCCAAGATCCTGGAAGCTCTGCGCAAGGTGGCCTCCGAAAACGGCATCGCATACCAGACAGTGGTCACGCCCGGCCGGTCCGGGACAGATGCCTGGTCGATGCAGGTTACCCGCGCCGGGATACCAACCGCGCTCATCTCCATCCCGAACCGGTACATGCACACGTCGGTCGAGGTGTGCAGCATGAACGATATCAAGAAGGCGGGCAGGTTGCTGGCGTTGTTCATCCAGACCGTCGACCGGTCCTTCGTGGAGGGATTGGTATGCTGCTAGGGAGATTGTGCGAGGCCGTAGGCCTCCCCGGTCAGGAGGGTGAAGTCCGGGCGATCCTCAGGGAGGAGCTCGGCGGCAGGGTGGACGAGATGCGCTCCGATACCATCGGCAACCTGATCGTCCGGAAAGGGCCCGCGGGCGGGCCCAGGGTGATGCTCGCAGCCCACATGGATGAGGTCGGTTTCCTGGTTTCCGGCTTCACCAAGGACGGCTGCCTCCGGTTTGTCAAGGCGGGCGGCACGGATGACAGGGTAATCCTGACGAAACCCGTGCTTGTAGGCCCACAGAGGTTGCCCGGAGTGATCGGCTCCAGGCCGTATCACCTGGAGACGGACAAGGATCGCGAGGGCCCGGTCAAAGGCGACAAACTTTGCATAGATATCGGCTGCACATCAAAGGAAGAGGCAGAGCGTAAGGTCAAGCTCGGTGATCCCGTCGTCTTCGACACCTGCTTCGCCGAGTTCGGCGAAGGGTATGTGAAGGGGCGCGCGCTGGATGACCGGATTGGCTGCGCCGTGCTCGCCGAAGTCTTGAAGCAGGACTGGAGCGTACCCGTATGGGGTGTCTTTACCACCCAGGAGGAGATCGGATCCCGCGGCGCGACTATCGCGGCATACAGCATTCAACCCGAGATGGGCATCGCGCTCGAGGGCACTGTCTCGGCGGATGTGGCGGGCGTGGATAACGACGGCCTCGTGACTGAACCGGGCAAAGGCCCTGCTATTGGCATCATGGACTCGGGATCGATTCCGAACCGCAAGATGCTTGCGCAGGTGGTGGGCCTGGCCAAGCAACATGGCGTGCCGTTCCAGTTCCGGCGGACCACGAGCGGCGGCAATGACGCCGGTCCGATCCAGCGCACCCAGGCGGGCGCTGCGACTGTAACGATATCCGTGCCGTGCAAAAACATCCATTCCCCGGTCGCCATCGCGAGCATGAGCGACTTCGATAACTGCGTCAAGCTTGTTGGGTTATTCCTCAAGAGTGTGGAAGGAGGTTTCCGTGCATGAAAGACCTGATAAGGAAGTTTGTAGAGGCATACGGGCCGTCGGGCTATGAGGATAAGACCCGGGCCGTCATACAGGACGAAGTGGAGAAGTATGCCAGTGGGATTTCAGTTGACGTCCTGGGCAATCTCATCGCGCTCAAGAAAGGCGACGGGACGGGCAAGAAGATAATGATCGCCGGCCACATGGATGAGATCGGTGTGATCGTGCTCAGCATAGACGACAATGGCTTCCTGCGTTTCTCAAACGTCGGCGGCCTGAACCCGGCGGTCGTCCTCGGCCAGAGGGTCGTCTTCGAAAACGGCACCACTGGCGTGATCGGTTCAGAGAGAGTGGACGACCTCAAGGATCTGAAGCTCGAGAAGCTGTTCATCGACATAGGCGCAAAGAACAGGCAGGAGGCCGAGGCGAAGGTATCGGTGGGCGACATGGCAGGTTTCCACCTCCCGATGGTGGATCTGGGCACGCGGCTTGTCTCGAAGGGCATGGACGACCGGATAGGCTGCGCTGTCATGGCGCTGGCGATGCAGCGTATGGGCCGGACGCCGAACGACTGCTACTTCGTCTTCACGGTGCAGGAAGAGGTCGGCCTCAGAGGTGCGAGAACCTCCGCCTTCGCCGTGAGCCCGGACCTCGGCATCGCGCTGGATGTAACGCGCACGGGCGATACACCCAAATCCATCACGATGGCGGTCGGATTGGGAAAGGGTGCTGCGATAAAAGTGAAAGATGCCAGTATCGTGGTACACCCGAAAGTGAAGAACCTCATGACGGAGACCGCGAAGAAGCACGGCATCCCATACCAGTTCGAAGTGCTTGAGGCAGGCGGCACCGACTCAGGCGCCATCCACATGACCAAAGAAGGCGTACCTTCAGGAGTAATCTCCATCCCGACGCGCTATATCCACTCGCAATGCGAGATGGTTGATCTCAGAGACGTGGAGGCATGCGTCAACCTGCTGGTGAAGATACTTGAGGGGCCTGTGAACCTTTAGATGTGGCGCTGAGGTGATAGTGCTGTGATTATCGAGTACCAGGGGAAGCGGCCGGCCATAGACAAGGGTGCTATCATCACGGAAGGCACGTACCTGATCGGCGATGTGACGCTTGGCGAGGGGACGAGCGTATGGTTCGGTGCCGTGCTGCGGGGGGACTTCGCGCCCATCAGGGTCGGGAGGTTCTGCAGCATACAGGACAACGCTGTCGTCCACCCGGTACCCGATAGACCTGTCTGCATCGGCGACCATGTGACCATCGGTCACGGAGCGGTGGTTCATGCGTGTACAGTAGAAGACTGTGCTCTGATAGGGATGAACGCGACCGTGCTGGACGGAGCGGTTGTCGGCCGGGGCAGCATCGTTGCCGCAGGCTGCGTTGTGACACCGGGCACGGTCATCAAGCCGTGGAGTCTTGTGGCCGGCGTGCCGGGCAAGGTCTTGAAGGACCTGGGTGAGGCCAGCGAACAGGAGCGAGTCTCTCACGCCAGGCACTACTGGGAACTGGCCAGGACTCACGCCAAAACCTGAGATGCGAGCGGTTTTGGCACAAGCTGGTACTGCGGAGAGTGCGGTAATATAATGAGAATGTAAAACTCCCGGAAGGGCCGGGAAATTGGGGGGAGTTGCGTGTCCCGATTGGTTTATCTGGACGGCGGCCTTGTACCCGCCGGAGAAGCGAAAGTGTCGGTTTTCGACCACGGCTACCTGTATGGAGACGGTGTTTTTGAGGGCATCAGGTGCTACTCGGGTGTCATTTTCAGGCTCAGGCAGCACATACGCCGGCTGTACGAATCGGCAAAATCCATCCTCATCGAGATCCCCATGACGCCGGAGGAGATGGAAGCCGCTCACGTCAAGACCGTAGCGGCCAACGGCCTTAAGGACGCCTACATACGCACGGTGGTCTCGCGAGGGCCGGGTGACCTTGGCCTTGACCCGAGGAAATGTCCCACACCGACCGTGGTAATCATAGCTGATGCCATCAAGCTCTTTCCGCCGGAGATGTACGAGACCGGCATCAAGACCCTCACTTCGGGCTACAGGCGCACGGCAGTCGATGCCCATACATACCAGGTCAAGTCGCTGAACTACTTGAACGGCATCATGGCGAAAATCCAGGCGAACCTGGCCGGCATGTCTGAGGCGATCATGCTTGATTCTCACGGGTTCGTTGCCGAAGGCACCGGCGAAAATCTGTTCATCGTGAAAGACGGTGTGCTTGTGACGCCGCCCGGGTCAGCCGGCATACTCGAGGGAATCACCCGAGGCGCGCTGATCGAGCTCGCCCGCAAGGATGGGATCCCGGTGGAGTTCCGCAACATCACCCTGCATGACGTGTACGTCGCCGACGAGTGCTTCCTCAGCGGCACGGCTGCTGAAGTGATGCCCGTGGTCGAACTCGACATGCGCAAGATAGGGGGCGGGAAGCCCGGGCCCATCACCAACAGGCTGCGCAAGCACTTCTACGACATCGCCCGGACGGACGGCACAAGGGTGCTGTACGAAGCCTAGCCCGAGTAGCCGCATCCCGGCCGTGGGCTAGAGTGCCAGGGCGCGGAGACCTGCGTGTTTGGCTCGCAAGAAGAGATGCCCCGGGAATCAAGGCCCGGGGCATTCTGCTGGGTGCGTTTTCTCTCCTGGCGGTTACTTTCCGGCTTCGGCTGGCGGTTCCGGATGATGGCTAGCCGGCGATCTCCAGTCTCCTGGTCCTCGGGAGTTCGGGCTTAACCTTCGGCAACTTCAGTTCCAGCACGCCGTTCTGCATCGTAGCTGTCGCCTTCTCGGTGTCGATTTCCACCCCGAAGGGCAGCACTCTGGCGAACGAACCAGTGTGCCTTTCCTTGACCATATAACCTTCGCTGGTCGATTCTTTCTGCTCTTCGTAGTTGCCCTTTATGACCACGGCGTCCTCATGGACCTCTATCTCAAGGTTGTCCTTCGAAATGCCTGGAACATTGGCCTTTACCACGAACTCCTTTTCGTTTTCCACCACGTCGACAGGCACTTGATGCCCCGAAAATACGGCAGGGACGCGCTCAAAAGGCATAGAATCATCGAAGAGGCGATCCACTATGCTCCTCAACTGCCTGACGCTTCCGAACGGTTCCCACCTGATAATTGACATATGCAAACCTCCTTAGAAAGGGTTTCCTGGGATTCTCCGGTGTCCCCGGCCCGGCTATAGGATAGCACGAAGAGCAAGGAAAGTCAAAGGCTAATTAGCAAGCCTCGCGCGGTGTGCCGGTGAGTCATAGAGAAGGATATTGCTCGCGTAATCAGGAACTATTGCCGGCGAGGTCGTCACGGCACAAGCTGCACGGCGGCAGCGCACGACAGCGGATCGAAACAGCGGAGGTGGTTTCATGGACCCCCTTGGCCTTGTGAAAGGGCCGCTCGTCCTACCCGACGTCTACGAGATCGAGCAACAGTTCGACGCAACGAACGTTGCACACATCCAGAAGGCGGTGTTCTCCGCCCTTGATGAGAGTGGCGCGGCGGCAAGCCTGCGCCCCGGCGCTCGCATAGCAGTGACAGCAGGCAGCCGCGGGATACGGAACAATGTGAAGATGCTTCGTGCGGCCGTTGACTGGCTCAAGGTCAAAGGCGCAAGTCCATTCATCATAGGGGCCATGGGCAGCCACGGCGGCGGCACGGCCGCAGGCCAGAAGGAGCTGCTGGCCAGCCTGGGTGTGACTGAGGAATCCGTTGGTTGTCCCGTCATCACAAGCGATGATACGACCCTTGTTGGAACCACGAGCAAGGGCCATAAGGTATTCTGTGACAGCATCGCTTTCGAGTCGGACGGCATCGTGCTCCTCAACAGGGTCAAGCCGCACACGTCCTTCAGGGGTCCCATCGAAAGTGGGCTCTGCAAGATGATGACCGTCGGGCTGGGAAAGGCCAGAGGCGCCACATATGTGCACATGCTGGGCTCTCTTGGCATGGTTGAGGCGATCCCATCCATGGCTGAGGTCTTTTTGGCCTCGGGAAAGGTGATCGCCGGAGTCGCCGTGCTGGAGAACGCTTTTGATGAGACTGCCGAGATCACCGGTCTGAATCCAGGCAAGATCCTCACAACTGAGCCTCTGCTCCTCGAGAAGGCCAGAGCGATGATGCCTTCGCTTCCAGCGGATAAGATCGATGTGCTGGTGGTCGGTGAGATGGGCAAGAACTTCAGCGGCACGGGCATGGACACGAACATACTCGGCCGGTTCCGCCTCGAAGAGCTTCCGGACCCCGAGACGCCGAAGATCAAGCGAGTCGTCGTGCTCAACCTGTCTCCGGAGTCGCATGGGAACGCCACAGGCAGCGGGCTTGCGGACGTCGTAACCACTCGGATCGCCAAGGAGTATGATCGCAAGTCCAGTTACCTGAACTGCCTCACCAGCACTTTCCTCGGGCGTGCCGCGCTCCCTCCGGCCATGGACAACGACTGGGCGGCGATAGGCCTGGCGGCTTCGGGGATTGTTGAGAATACGAAAGACCTGAAGCTGATGATGATAAGGAATACGCTCCGCGTGGATAGAGTCTATGTAAGCGGGAATGCGCTCGACCAGGTCAAGAAAAGGCCCTGGGCGAGAGTCGTCGGCGGGCCGTACGAGATCAAGTTCGGCCCCGACTATAGCCTGGTAAAGCCATCGTTGAGCAGAGCTTAGCAGCTCTAGTAGGGCTCTATGCGCCGGGCGGCGGCGCGGATTGGCGGGTGCGAGATGTTCAGGATATGGCCAAAACCGGCCCGGAAGAACTTCTTCCTGATCCTTGCGTTCCGGTTCTCCGGGAAGCACAGGATCGTGGTGCCATTTCCGCTGTTTGTCGTGGATGACATCCTGGAGCCGCTCGGGCTTCTCGGTGGACTGCTTCCTCTACGCTTTCCCATCAGCCTGGCGCGGCGCTTCTCCCTGCGGCTGGACGTAGGAGCTCTCGCCGGGGCCGTATCTGAGGTGTGGCGCTCGTTGAGGTGGAAGGGCGCGTTCACGCTCGCGGATGTGAACCAGGATGGTGTGGAGATCTCGGTCCGGTTCGTCTAGACAGGGCGCGGCCAGCCCGACAAG
>Ga0315277_10002515_pt1 | contig 25503 bp, 16 predicted proteins | sample YL17G05_15_MG_FD_203695 | JGI IMG/M metagenome (GOLD analysis project Ga0315277, IMG submission 203695) | Sediment microbial communities from Yellowstone Lake, YNP, Wyoming, USA - YL17G05_15 | ecosystem: Environmental > Aquatic > Freshwater > Lake > Sediment | place: USA: Wyoming | collected... | reverse complement strand
TCTTCCAGATAGAAGCCAGCCCCTTTCTGGAAGACAATAAGCACGGAATATTTTCACAACGGACAAGCCAATATGAGTGGGCCGGTGGGGGCTTCTGATCGCAAATATTCCGTGCTTATTGTCTTCCAGAAAGGGGCTGGCTTCTATCTGCTCCGTGCATGATCTGTCAAAGTGGTAGAGGAGAATCGCATGGCTGAATCCCTCAAGGTCTTTCAGGCCTTCGCGGTATTCATCCTCCAACTCGGCCCATGCCTCAACGTCCGGTTTGAATATCCCTTGGATAGGCATATCTCTTAGCTCCTTGTAGGGAGAGTGTATTACGCCTATGGGATGCATAGTGATTTGCATTTTCTGTTCCTGCCGTTTGCCGCTATGTCTCTGCAAGAGCCTTTGCCTGGTCGGCCTGCTCAATGGCAGTCATGGCCGTGGCAAGCATCCTGGGCGGAAATCTCCTCCAGTTTTGCCTGGCCAAGACTCCTGGCGACTTCGTCCACTGAATGCACATCTGCTCTGTACACCTTGATCCCGTTCTCATGCAACCTCTGCAGCGCTCTTCGGCCTATTCCTTTGCAGACAATTGCATCAATCCCGAGTCCGTGCAAATTGCTCATCGGATGGCACGTTCCGTGCTCGTGTTCGGCGTTGGAGTTGGCCACGGTTTGGAAAGTGTTTGCGTCGGAATCATAGATTACAAAGCTGGGCGCGCTGCCGAAATGGTCGGACAGCTCCGAGAGCCGTCCTTTATCGTTTGTAGTGGGGATACATATTCTCATACCGGCATTCTCCTGCATCTTCTCCTTCGGCGTCCGAGGCCTCGCGGGCCTGCCCGGCCTTTGTCCTCTTCGGCCCTGTGGATGTTCTCATTGTGGCACTTGGGACATTCTGCGGGTCTGCCCGTGCCGTAGGCAATCTCCCACGCATGACTGCACTCATAACATTTGAACCTTCTCTTATCAGGCATTTGATATACACCTCCTTCAATTTTCATTGCCTTGCCGTTCACGAGGGCATCTGCGATTTTGTTCCGGGCTGCGTTCACAATATTCCCAAAAGTCTGCCTCGATACTTTCATCCTCTTTGCCGCATCGTCCTGGTACATTCCTTCGAGATCCGCCAGGCGAACAGCCTCAAACTCATCAACGGTTAGTATCACCTCATCCAGCGCGGTCACGGGAATCCCCCGAGGTTTGAAATAACAAACGTCAGGCTCGCACCCCACGTGTCTGCATTTGAACGGTCTTGGCATAATCAATCTCGAATAGTTATTGGCATACGCCAATTATGATACCGCGAAGAAACCGGTCCGTCAACGTCTTTTTGGAAATATTTTCCAAATCTTAGCTGGCAAAATAGACGTTGTCTTTTTCGAGCCTTTCCCTGAGATCGTTGTACTTGAGTTCTCTCGTTCCGCAGTTTTGGGCTACGCAGAGGGCCGCTGCGGTTCCTGCGGCCTGGCCCTGGCCCATACAGCATACGGTGTTTCGCGTCGACATGTGCGCCCTGCGGTCGGATGTAATCATCATGCCCGTTGCCAGCAGGTTTTCTATCCCGGCTACGCGCAGGGCTTTGTACGGTACGCCGTAAGTGCCGCCGTTCTTAACTTGCAGTTGCGGGGCGGAGTCGTGGAAGCCGTAGGCGAAGACATCGTCGTCGAAATGCCTGCCGTCGATAACGTCCTGGTGCGATATGTCATAGTCGCATTCAATGAGCCTTCCCCGCCTGATATTGAGGCGGGGGCTTGTCCTTGCGATAAACGCCTTCTCGCAGCCCGGGATGTACTTTCGGAAGAGCTCGACGGCTTTTAGCTGGCGTCGTCGCAGCTCCAGCTCGGCCTTGGCGACGGCGTCTCTGCTGGTCGGGCTGACCGGCATCTTCAAGTTAAGCTTGATGAACATAAGGTAATTGTCGTGGACAGTGGTGGTGGTCATTGATAGTCCGATCTTGCCGGCTTCCCGTCCGAAACCGTCGGGCAGCTTGGCGGCTATGCCCTGGAGGCGCACGATTTGGCCGTCTTGGCCGCTGCGCATCCCCTCGGCCCGCTGGACCAGGGCGTCGTGCTCCTTCAGGTAGTCGTGCAGCTTCTCGACGTCAACGTTGGCGACGCCGATACTGTTGCAGACCTCGTAATCGTTGGGCTCGGTGTATTTCGCCCCTGCGAAGGCCGCAAGGTCTCCGTAGGCGGTGCAATCGACGAAGGACTTGGCATAGATTGCCTCTCTGCCGGACCGGCTCTCGGCGATAACGCCCCTGATTCGCGAGCCATCCATAATAGCCCCGGCGACCATCGTGTTGACGCACACGTTGACCCCCGCATCGACAAGCATCTCGAAGGTTATGAGCTTATACATCTCGACGTCAATGGCCGTGCAGACCGAATCGTAATCGTAGCCAAGAGACATCTCTGCGTGTCCCGATGTTCCGCCGACCTTCATCAGCCGATCAACAATCTCCTGGGCAATCCCTTTTACGACCTGTCGTTTTTCGACTCCGGGGAATGCCTTCCACAGGTTATAGAAGCTGTGAAGCGCGGTTCCGCCTTCCGTGGCCGTGCCGCCCGGATAGCCTTTCAATTCGATGAGTATAGTGCCGGCGCCCCGTCGTGCGGCCGCCAAGGCAGCGACCACGCCCGCCGTACCCGCCCCCGCAACGACGACATCGAATCTTCTAACGGGCAGATTCTTCGGCGGCTCGGTGTAGTATTCTCCTCGCTGGCTCACGGTGCTTCCTTGATTGCCTTGGGCGGTGCCTGTCAAGGCGCCGAGGCCCAGCAACAGACTCTGTTTGGAAAAATCTCTACGGTTCATTCTTGCCTCCATAACAACCTGATTCAGTCCCATACGATTTACAGCTTCAACGCCGACATATTAGTCCATCCTGCAAATAGAAGCAAGCACAGCCGGCCTGTGATTGCAGCGGCCCGGACTATCAGTTTGAATTCTCAGCCACGGCTCGTTATTCTATGGTGAAAAGCTCGGCAACGCTGCTGAGCCGGTCACGGCGCGATTGCAAGGAGTCTTCTATGGGTAATCACAGCGATTTTGGAATTAGCTACGGCAGGTGTTCTATCGTCGTTATGCTGGCGTTCTTAATCAGCGGCCTTTGTGCGGGCGAGGGGCAGGGCCTTACTGAGGGTATCCCGGACCCCGGCATAATCAAGTCGAGAGAGGACGCCTGCTATTACATCTTCTGTACGGGGCGAGGCATCCCGATCCATCGCTCGAAGGACCTGGTCAACTGGCAGCGGGTGGGCAGGGTCTTTGAGAATTCCGTCCCGGGCTGGGCGGCGACCGAGGTCCCCGGCTCAAGAAATATATGGGCGCCGGATATCGCGTATTTCAACGGCAAGTACCACCTTTATTACTCGATCTCGACTTTCGGCAGCCAAAGGTCGTGTATCGGCCTTGCGACCAACACAATCCTTGACCCTGCAGGCAAAGACTACAAATGGATCGACCACGGCAAAGTAATCGAATCGGCGGCGGGCAGGACGGAATTCAACGCGATCGACCCGGCCATCTTTGTTGATAAAGACGGCGGCATTTATCTGGCATTCGGCTCGTTCTGGGACGGGATCAAAATGGTGCACATCGACCCGGCAACGGGAAAGCCCAATCCCGTTGACAGCCGGCTATACTCGCTCGCCCGCCGGCCCGTTCACCACGCCATCGAAGCGGCCTACATCATCAGCCGCAACGACTATTATTACCTATTCGTTTCTTTCGATGCCTGCTGCGACGGCGTCAATAGCACGTACCGTGTTATGGTCGGGCGGAGCAAGCAAGTTACCGGCCCTTATGTTGATATCGAAGGTAAACCTATGATGGACGAAGGCGGCTCGCTCGTACTGGCAAGCCACGAGAACTGGCGAGGCCCAGGCCATAACTCGGTTATCCAAACCCCGCAAGGCGATTTTCTGGTGCATCATACCTACGATGCGCGGGAAAACCGGGGCGGGAGGAACCTGCAAATTAGACCGTTGTTCTGGACAAGCCAGGGCTACAACGAAGGTTGGCCCGTTGCAGGCGAGCCGCTTACTGAGCCGCCCGGCAAAGAGGCCAAAGTGGAACCGTCAGCCCTGCTCGGAAGGTGGAAGCACCTTACAAACTACGAGGTCGAGAGCACCGTTACAATCCTGCCCGAAGGCAGGCTCAACCGCCCCGATTCCAACGATAGATGGACCTTCGACGGCAATACGCTCATAATGCGCCACCCGGACAAGGACGCCCCAAACGGTGTTTGGCTCGACGAGCTCCACGTCGCAGCCGACGGAAAATCCTACGTCGGGAGAAATCAAACGGGAATGGTAATTCGCGGCATCAAGCAGGAGCAATGATATTTAGTGCAGTCAGAGCGATAGGGCCATTGAACTAAGAGCGTGTGTGAGAAGTGGCACGGCCATCCTGGCCGTGCGTTTCCCCAGGGAGTCCGCTCGTGAGAAAAAGACCAATTGCAGGGTCAGGCTGACCCTGCGACGCATGGGCAAGTCCCACGGACTCCTTGCGGAGATGCCTACGCCACGATAGAACGGCTTCTCACACGCGCTATAAGAGATTTTTCACCGGGATTCGGCTTGTTTGACGGATTATTACTTGCATTTGAACCGCTTTGAGATATAATCAGGCTGTCTCGTGGCGAGGGGGGGGGGCGTCTGAGGGCTAATTATGAGGATTACCTGGAGAGGGTGAATTGATGTTGAATGTGTTGAAGGTTGGTTATGTTTTCGGATTATATTCGTAATGTTGCGATAATCGCTCACGTGGATCACGGCAAGACGACGCTGGTCGATCAGCTTCTTTACCAGTCGGGGATGTTTCGTGATGAGGACCTGGACAAGCTGGCGGGGGCCGAGCATGGGCTGATTATGGACTCGAATCCGCTCGAGCGTGAGCGCGGCATTACGATTCTGAGCAAGAACTGCGCGATTTACTACACGGATTCCAAAGGCGTTGAGTACAAGATCAACCTAATCGACACTCCCGGCCACGCGGACTTCGGCGGAGAGGTGGAGCGCGTTCTGAAAATGGCCGACGGCGTGCTGCTGCTGGTCGATGCGTTCGAGGGGCCTATGCCGCAGACGAGGTTCGTGCTGACCAAGGCCCTGGAGCACAAGCTGCGTCCCATCGTGGTGATCAATAAGGTAGATCGCATGAATAGCCGGCCGGACGACGTCGTTAATGAAGTATTCGATTTGCTCGTTCATCTCGGGGCCAAGTCCGAGGCGCTCGATTTCCCTCTTGTTTATGCATCGGCGAAGGAGGGCTGGGCGACAACCGACCTTGAGAACAGGACCGACAATATGGAGACGATATTCGACGCTATCATAAACAAGGTCCCTGCGCCGAAGGTGAGGCCGGATGAGCCGCTGCAAATGCTCGTCAGCAACCAGGAGTATTCGGATTACGTCGGGCGGATAGCGATAGGCAAGGTCTTTGCCGGGCGGATAGACCAGGGCCAGAGGGTGACTGTTATCGACAAGGATGGGCTGCATACAATGCAGAAGGTCATGCAGATTCATCAATTCTTCGGCCTGGGCCGAAAAGAGGTGGCAAGCGTCTCCGCGGGCGATATATGTGCGGTTTCTGGGCTTGACCCGGTTGAAATCGGCGATACTATCGCCTGCGCGGACAACCCTTCGAGGCTTGCCGTTATCCCTGTTGACGAGCCGACGATGACAATGACCTTCAGGGTGAATGACGGGCCTTTTGCGGGCAGAGACGGCAGCTATCTGACGAGCAGGCAGATTGGAGAGAGGCTCGAAAAGGAGCTTGCGAAGAACGTGGCCTTGAGGGTCGAGCCGGGGCTGACGCCTGAAGAATTCAATGTCTCAGGCAGAGGACTGATGCATCTCGGCGTTCTGCTGGAGAATATGAGGCGCGAAGGGTATGAGGTTTGCGCAGGAAAGCCGAGTGTGATTCTGAAGATCGTCGAGGGTAAGCGGCATGAGCCGATAGAATTGCTGGCTGTCGATTGCCCGCTGGATTGCCAGAGTGCGATAATGAGCCTCGTGGGCGACCGGCGAAGTGAGATAGTCAAAATGGAGGCCAAGACCGGAACGAGCGACTTCATTCACATGGAATTCTTGATTCCTTCGCGTGGTCTTTTCGGCCTTCACGCAAGGGCGCTGAACGCTACGGGCGGGCAGGTGGTCTTGCACCATACGTTTGAAAGGTATGAACCGATGCGAGGGACGATACCTCAGCGAAAGGCCGGCGTTATGATTGCCACGACTACGGGGCAAGTGACGGCCTACGCCCTCGACGCCCTGTACGACCGCGGAATATTCTTCGTCGAGCCGGGCGAGAAGGTCTATGAAGGGCAGGTGGTTGGGGAGCACTGCAAGGATAACGATATACCGGTCAACGTGGCCAAGTGCAAGCAGATGACCAACATTCGAGCCGCGGGCAAGGACGAGGCCGCCAAGGTCAGAACCGCCAGAAAAATGAGCCTCGAGGTCGCCCTCGAGTATATCCAGGAGGATGAGCTTGTCGAGATATGCCCACATTCGATTCGCATCCGCAAGAGGCTTCTAAAGGATACCGACCGGCGACGCCAGGCCCGCAAGACACGGCGGTAACAAGGGGGCGACAGGGCGTAAACGCCGCTTGCCGTGGAAGTTACGGGAAGACGGCATGGTTTGGGCGGCGTTTTTTGTCTCATGGGCGTGGCTTATCCGTTGAACCTGATATATTTCAATGACCACTGCCCGCAGTGACGGCCCGTTTGGGGCGTATTTAGAAACTATCTCAAAACTGTCCCCCTGAGCGCAGCGAAGGGTCTGGCAACGGAAAATAGCAGGTTTTCGTCGCGATCGGAATGACATATTGGGTTTTGAGATAGTTTCTTAGTCTCTCGGCGTGCATTATTGAGGCAAAAACGGCGGTTTCCTTTGGAATGTTGCGGTTCCTTGCCCATCCTGAGATGTCGCCGCCGGGTCATATTTTTTACCCCATTTCTGGATTTTTCTTGTCTTTCCAATATGTTAGCGGTATATTCAAACAATCAGAAAGGTGTGTTTTTTCGTCTCTCAAGAGCACATCTTTAATAACAATAGTGAGAGACAGTGGCTTTGCGGCCTATGAATAGGCCAAGGAGAAGTGTAAGTGAGTACAGGTATTGTGAAGTGGTTCAATTCAAGTAAGGGATACGGATTCATCGCCCCGGATGACGGCGGCGATGATTTGTTTGTCCATCACTCGGAAATTAAGACCGAAGGTTACGCCTCGCTCGAGGAAGGCCAGAGCGTCCAGTACGAGGTGGGACAAGGCAAAAAAGGCCCGTGTGCTACCAATGTAGTCCCGGTCTAAAGAAGTACAAGGCTTGAAATGATCAAAAAGGTCCTGCGGCTTAGTTGCAGGACCTTTTTATATCGAAGTGGTTAACTGCTTTGTCGGCAGGTTGAGTCTTTCGGCATACCGTTTTTTCTATTGCACATCACCTATTCAAAGGCGCGAATAGGGAATGCGGTTCGGTGGGAGCACTCCAGCTAACTTCAAGGATGCGGTTGCGGTCTGCGCAGGTTTTCGCAAGGGCGGCCGCCTTAAAGCTCGATCTCCATAGGTTCATCCTTGCGGATTTCTACATCGCGGGTCGTCCCATGCTCATTCTCCCAATCATCTTTATCCTATTGTCGGCCTGTGCCTTCGGTAAGGGTAATAAGTCTGTCGGCCGCGACGTTCTTGAAGACATCAGCTCCTCCGCCGATCCAATTCACTTCAATTCGGTCAACGGCTTCGTGATCGCCAAGTCCAAAATAGAGCCGGCTGCCGTAATGACTCTGGTAGCCCCGACCGCTGTGCACCTCGTCTATGAGGGTCAATTCGCCCGCGTGGAGTTTGATGCGAGCGCCCACGCCGTCGCGGTTTGTCTTTGTGCCTCGAATGCGAATTTGCAGCCAATGGCCCTGTTGCGGAGAATCATTTCGGAGAATCGTCGGCTCTCGGCGCGAGTTCAGGATCACAACGTCCACGTCGCCGTCATTATCAAGGTCGTCGAATCCCGCGCCACGACTACTTAGCTCGATCTGCATGCCGCTGCCGCTTTCTTCCGAGACGTTTATGAATTTGCCGTCGCCTGTGTTCATTAGGAGGATGTTCTTCTCGTAATACTTGGAAGTGTCGTCATAGAGCTCTATGTTGTCCTGCAGATGGCCGCATGCCACAAAAATATCGCGGTCGCCGTCGTTGTCGAAATCAACGATAGAGTTGCCCCATGTGACATTCGGATAAGTTCCCGATGCTGCGTTGGTCAAGAGACTCACGTCCTCGAAGATACCGTCTCCCATGTTTCTATAGAGCGCCGTCAACTGCGCCTGAAACGTAGTCATGTAGAAATCCATCCATCCGTCGTTGTCGTAGTCTCCGCAGTCAACGCCCATGCTCCCCTGTGAATTACCCGTCAGATCATACGCCGTGCCCCTGGCGAGCGCCATTTCCTCGAACTTCCCGGCACCATCGTTGACGAACAGAAAATTTTCCGCAACGTCGTTGGCGACGAATATATCGGTATCGCCGTCGGCATCGAAGTCACAGCAAACCGACCCCATTCCCCAACCAAGATGTTGCGCGATGCCGGAATCCTCTGTGACGTCGGTAAAAGTACCGTCGCCGTTGTTGCGAAACAGGTTGTCCGAAACCGGCTTATAGAACCTGGGGTTTGCGTAAACCGGCACGCCCTTGGTCGTCTTTATTACGTGAGCATCGTATGAGAACTCCAGATAATTGGCCACAAACAGATCCAGGTCGCCGTCTTTGTCCACGTCGAGAAAGTTCGCGCCTGCCCCGACCTGAAAGCCGTTGGCAAGCCCTGCGGCCTGGGTAATATCGGTAAAGGTCCCGTCGCCGTTGTTGCGATACAGGACGTTCGGTCCATAGTTGTTCAGGTACACGTCCTGGTCACCGTCGTTGTCATAATCGGCGACAGCGACGCCCAGCCCATAGCCGGTGTCCCCGAGCGAGGACTGTTCAGTGACGTCTGTGAACTTCCAGCTGCCGTCATTGCGGTACATAGCATTGGTCGGAGGTTTGTCAGGCGTGGTTCCCCGCAGCGGCGCGCCGTTAAGAAAATAAATGTCCACGTCGCCGTCGTTGTCGTAATCAAACAATGCAAGGCCCGCACTTACAGTCTCCACGATATAGTACTTTCCGCTGCTGCCGTCCGTATGCTTGAAGGCGATTTTAGTATGCTCGGTGACATCGGTAAGACGAATCGTACTTGCCGCAAACGCGCTCAACAATTGAGTGAAAAGAGCAAGGGCCAGCATAATCAAAAATCGAAGCATCTTCATTTTTCCAACAGTCGCAATCATGATTCTATTTAGCCTGATTTGAAAGTCGTTGGAATATATTCCTATAGTCTTCATTATTCGGCTGAAGGTCCAATGCCCGCCGGATCGCGTCAATTGCTCCCTGTTGGTCATTGTTGATTTCGCAGGCCCAGGACAACAGATAAAGGTTTCTATCGCTGCCGGCTATGCCAACGGCTTTACGAGCCAATTGCAGGGCTTCGGCGGGTTTGATCCTTGCCGTCAGGTAGAAGCGCGCAAGCTCCCTGTAGCCGACGGCCTGGGTCGGGTAAAGTCGAGTGATTTCTTGAAATGCCCTCTCGGCCATGTCTAATTGTCCGAGCGTGGCGGCACAAATCCCTTTGCCCATATAATGGTCAATCCTGCCGGGTTCGATACTGATTAGTTCGTCATAGAGTTTCAAGGCTTCTTCGTTTCTTCGGATTTGCTGATACAACGACGCCAGGAACATGCGACTGACGACGTTTTCAGGATCGAGCTGAGCGGCTCTTTGAAAGAGCTGCTCGGCTTGGGCAGGCCGTCCGTTCATCAGATAGAGCTTGCCTGTTGCGGTATGGGTTTCTGAGACCTGGCGACAAACCGATTTAAGATCGTCAAAGGCTTTATCACGCTTTTTCAGGGCGTCCATCTCCTGCAGTTTCAACTCCCTGAACGTATTCATGTACTCCCTGGATGTTTCCATCTCGCCGGTCCTGGCGTAGGCATTTGCAAGCCCATAGTAGGCATTCAAGTAGCCGGGCTGGTGCTTGACGGCGTCCTTGAAGGCGGCCTTTGCCTTTTCGTACTCCTTCAACAGCATGTGCTGATTTGCCATCATGACGAGGCTGTGTGCCGGCCTGGGCGAGAGCTGGACATCTCTTTTCAAAGACTCAATCGCTTGTTCCGACCGCCCCAGGCAGACCAGAGCGCCAGCCAAAGCCCCATGCACGCCCGGCAGGTTGGGATCAATTTGGATTGCCCTTTGCCATAAATCGACGGCCTTTTCGTACTCGGCTTTCATCATGGCAATCCAGGCCATGCCGTTGAACGCAACGGCATTATTCGGGTCAAGCCTCAGACTCTTTTGCCAGCACTCGACGGCTTCTGCGGAATTGCCGTTATTGCGGTGCACGTCACCCAGGAGGGCGATAGATTTGGGGCCGGGCAGGTCTCGCATGAGCTGCAGGGCAACGTCAACAGCTTCGGCCTTGACCGAATCGATCTCAATATCCGGTGCGAAGAAGGATTTTGGGTCTTTCGGGGTCGTCTGTGGGATTTCTGTCGCAGGCTTCTGCACGGCAGTCGAAGGCTCGGGCGCAGGTGAAGAAGGAACGGGGGCGGTCTCTATTGTCTTATTATCTGATCTCAAGGAGTACGTAAGTATCACCGCAGCACCGGCAATCACCGCCAAAGCAGCCGAGGCTGTGATGCTGACTCTGCCGGAGACTCTTCGGACGGGAAAATCGGTCTTCTTATCATGGAGCCCCGTGAGTTTGTTGCGCTGCACCTGAGAGTTCTCCGGTTGTGAAATCGCTTCTATAAATGCTTATGACAAATAAACTCACTCCTGTAAGCGAGAGTTTTCGGGCCTCCCGGGCTTACTGAAGACCACGAACCAGAACGATCAGAAGGGGTTGAGCATTTCCTTGACCTGCTTTGTGCCCCAGATGATTACCTCGTCGATAAAAGAGCCTTCGGGCACGTCGATGCAGTGCACGAGGGTTCGCGCGAAGTCTTCGGGCGAGGGGTAGCCTTCGAGCCAGGAATCGTCGATCCCGGCGGCCTTGCAGAAGTTGGTCCTTGCGGCGCCCGGGACGAATGAAGTGGCCTTGCCACCCCACTGGGCCATCTCCTTGTGCAGGCAGCGGGTGAAGCCGACCATCCCGCCTTTGGCGGCGGTGTAAACGGCCCAGCTCGGCCAGGAATAATGCGCGCAGCCGCTCGAGACGTTGATAATGTGTCCGCTGCCCTGTTTCTTCATCAGGCCGACCACCTCGCGGCAGCCCTTCATTACCGAGATTATGTTCACATCCATAACCTGCTGAATGTCCTGGTCGCTCATCTGCTCGACCTCGGCGATCTTTATCCCGCCCCCGTGATTGTTCACGAGGACGTCGATCCTGCCGAATCGTTTTTTTACCGCAGTTATGAGCTTGCGCCAGTCTTGGGTCTTGACCGCATCGGCCCTGATAGCTAACAGATTCTTATCGGCCAGCTTCTTCTTGGCCTGGTCCAGCCGCTTCTGATTGCGCCCGGTGATGGCGACTTTTGCGCCCATCTCAAGGAGCATTCTCGCCGCCTCCAATCCAAAACCCGAAGTCCCGCCTGTTATAATGACCACTCGATCCTTGACATAGTGTTTCATCTCGATCCTTTCACAATAAGCCAATACGCGCCAACGGTAGTTAAAGCCGGATACCATCGCCCCATTTGGGCGGCCCGCGCCAAGATACCAGAACCGCTTTGGCGGGTCAATACGCTCAGGAACAAAGGATGGAGTGGCTAAAGTGAACTAAAGTGAACCAAAGTGAGCAAAAGTGAGCTAAAGTGACTAAAGTGGGCAAGGGGGTTGCATTGATTATTGATGATTTACGATTGATTATTTGCTCGCGAATTGCGAGATGGCCGATCGGTCGGGCGGTTTACTTGGGCACGCAAGCTGGGTCCGGTGGCTCTACATAGCAGTCGATTAGCCAGTTTGCGGCCATTTGGGCGAAATCGTCGAAATCGACTTCGCAATCATCATTCAAGTCGCCGGCAAGGACGTATTGGCAGACGCGCTGGAGGGCAAGACTATACTGCCATGCTGCACTGACGCCGATGAAATCGTTTCCCACAGGCGGCGTTGCCTGACCATAATTATTGTAGCCCCAGGCAGCAATACCGCCGTCGGGCTTGAGGGCAAGCGAATACCAGCCTCCTGCACTGACGCTGGTAAAATCGTTTCCGGCAGGCGGGGTGGCCTGACGATGATCATTGGCGCCCCAGGCTACGACAGCCCCATCGGGCTTGAGGGCAAGCGAATGGTTGCTTCCTGCGCTTACGGCGATGAAATCGTTTCCATCAGGCGGCGTTGCCCGACCATCATCATTTTTGCCCCACCCGACAATACTGCCGTCGGCCTTGAGGGCAAGCGAATGCAACGCTCCTGCGCTTACGGCGACAAAGTCGTTTCCATCGGGCGGTGTCGCCTGACCATAATTATTGTAGCCCCATCCGACAATAGAGCCATCGGCGTTGAGGGCAAGCGAATGAGCCCCTCCTGCGGAGACGGCGACAAAGTCGTTTCCATCAGGCGGTGTCGCCTGACCATACTCATCCCGGCCCCAGCCGACGATGGAGCCATCTGCCTTGAGGGTAAGCGAGTGGTATCCTCCTGCGCTTACGGCGGTAAAGTCGTTTCCGTCGGGCGGCGTTGCCTGAGTTGAACCATTGGAGCCCCACCCGACTATGGAGCCGTCGGGCTTCAGGGCAAGTGAATGCTGGTTTCCTGCGCTGACGGATGTGAAATCGTCTCCTATAGGTGGCATCGCCTGAGCGTATTCATTGTTGCCCCAGCCGACAATGCTGCCGTCGGTTTTAAGTGCAAGCGAATGGAAGTACCCTGCGCTGAGGGCGACGTAGTCGTTTCCATCGGGGGGCGTCGCCTGACCATACCATACTCCTCCCCTTAGGTCATAGTTGCGGCCCCAGCCGACTATAGTGCCGTCGATCTTCAGGGCAAGCGAATGGAGTCGTCCCGCGGACACGGCGATGAAATCGTTTCCATCGGGTGGGGTGGCCTGACCATCATCACTTTCGCCCCAGGCGACAATGGTGCCGTCGGCCCTCAGGGCAAGCGAGTGGCAACCTCCAGCGCTGATGGCGACAAAGTCGTTTCCATCAGGGGGCGTTGCCTGACTATACTCATTGTAGCCCCAGCCGACGATCGAGCCGTCGGCCTTGAGGGCGAGCGAATGCCAGCCTCCTGCGCTGACGGCGATAAAATCGTTTCCATCGGGCGGAGTTGCCTGACCATCAACATTGTGGCCCCAGCCGACGATGGTCTCGTCGGCCTTGAGGGCGAGGGAATGATATCCTCCAGCGCTGACGGCGACAAAACTGTTTCCATTAGGCGATCTCGCCTGACCGTAGTAATTGTAACCCCAAGCAATGATAGTGCCGTCAGTCCTTAGTGCAAGCGAATGGTCCGCTCCTGCGCTGATGGCGATGAAGTCGTTTCCATCAGGCGGAGTTGCCTGACCATCATCATTGTGGCCCCAAGCGACAATAGTCCCGTCGGCCGTGAGGGCAAGGGTGTGACCCTCTCCAGCGCTGACAGCGATGAAGTCTTTTCGGCCGGGGTCTCTGCTGTCTATGGCCATGCTTCCCCATCCTCTGATTGCGGCGGCGGGGGATGGTTGGGTGGCGTATAGGGTGCAGATGGATGCGGCGATTAGGATTATTGGGCGGAAGATTGAGGTTCTTAGTTTTGACATAATTCCAAGCTCCTTAAGGCCGCATGGGCTAAAGCCCATCCTACGGGTCTTACCCGGTCGCCCCGTAGGGGGCAAGCTCACGCTCCCGGCTTGTTAAGATCATCCGGTCGCCCCCTAAGGGGCAAGTTCGCGGTCACGGCTTGTAATGAATTTTGCTTTAACTGCATAGCACCTGAGCATATATGGTACTATACTTTGGGGGATTTTGTCAAATGATTTCGGTCGTAAATCGGTGGGGGAGTCCGTATTCTGGTTGCATAGAGGGGGGTTTGGGAGTATAATACAGTTGCGTTTTGCGCACTACCGGCTACCAGCAGGACAGGCCCGGCGGGCGGCGCAGCGGACTTCTTGTCTGCTGTTAGCTCAAAGGCGATAAACGCATTTCCGGGCAGCCGGAGCGCGTTGTTCCAGCGGAAGCAGCGTTGTGGCTACAAATCATTCAATTGAAGGGCTTTGGGATGTGGAATTATCGTGCGATTCTGATTGTGGGGGCGGCGGTGTTCGCGTTAGTCATTGCCGGCGATTGCGCGGCGAATACCAACAATGGCGGCGCGGCTGACGCCGTGAGCAACTCCGGGCCGGGTGCGGTGAGTGCGGATGAGCTGGGCTTTGATGAGATTATCTTCGTGAAGCGCAAGCCGTATTCTTCAGACCATTATTATACGGATATAGACAACGGCACGAGCGAGGACCGGTTCCTGCCTGATAACGGCATCTATATCTATAACGTTCGCACGCGGCAGGAGCGGGCGGTTGTGATGGGGGCGGACTTGCCCGGCGGGAAGGGCTTTATCGGCAAGATCAGCCTATCCTTCGACGCGAGGAAGGTCATCTTCGATTCTCGGGAGAATTCGGGGTCCGGTTTTCGGATATGGGAGGTGAACGTTGACGGCAGCGGCTTGCGGCAGGTATCGTTCCCGCCGGCGGATGAAGCGGAGAAAGTGGCCCGATGGGGCAGGGCCTGGCACACCGACGATATTCATCCCTGCTACCTGCAGGATGGCAAGATTATCTTCTCATCGACTCGCTGCGAGCATACTATTCTGTGCGGCGGCTCCGCTGGCTTAGTGGCGCCGGCCCTGCACCGGATGGATGCCGACGGCGGAAATATCGAGCAGCTTAGCAAAAGCCCAGTCAGCGAGTTCTGCCCCGTGGTGCTGGACGATGGGCGGGTTATGTATCACCGCTGGGAGTATGTCGATAAAGGCGCCCGGGTTTGCAAGACCATCTGGTCGATGAATCCGGATGGGACGATGCCGCAGGAGCTTTACGGCGTCGGCGACGACACTACGACGATATATATGTACCCCCAGGCGATGCCGGGCGACAGCGAGCGGGTGGTCTGCGTGGGCACGTGCCATTTTCCGCAGGGCGGCTGCTTTGGCGCGATTATGCTGATCAATCTGCAGAGGGGGCTTCGCGTTCGCGGGCCGGACCCGGATGAGCCGGGTTACATGAAATGGGATGAGCGATACGCCGTGACGAATATCACGCCGGAAGTCTTTATCGAGCGGCGAACCGAGCCGGGCTGGCATTTCCTGAAAGAGGACGGCACGTATGTGCACGACCGCGAGGGCCGAAGCGGCCATCTCTATACGCATCCCTATCCCGTCAGCGAGAATAAGTTCTTAGTCTCATACAAGGTCAATCCCGCCGACCACTACAAAGATGTCGCCAATGCTTATTCGATATATCTTATTGATACCGAGGGAGGCCGTCGCCTTGTCCACAAGGACGATAATCTCTCCTGCTGGCATCCGACGCCGCTTGTGGCCCGCAAGGTCCCGCCGGAGGTTTATTCCTCTCGCTATCCGGAATACGCGGCTGAGAATGAGGCCCTGTGCATCGTCGCTAACGTGTATGAGGGTATGGAGGGAGTTGAGCAGGGAGAGGTCAAATGGCTGCGAATCAATGAGGCGATTCCCCGCTACTGGGATACGGGGCGAAGATGGAGCCCGGCTACGAGCAGTTCCGCCTGGAATGCCGCCCTCTGGCCGAGGGTGCAGTGGGGCGTTGTGCCGGTGGAAAAGGATGGCTCCGCCCAATTCAAGGTCCCGGCCAATCGCAGCATCTTCTTTCAGGCGTTGGATAAAGACTTCCGGGAAATCCAGCGCGAGCGGACTTATGTGAACTATCATCCGGGCGAGGTGCGTTCGTGCGTGGGATGTCACGGTCGGGCCAACCGCGCCGCCGGCCCGATCGGCGCTCGCACTCCAATCGCCATGACCCGCGCTCCGAGCACTCTGCAGCCGCAGCCTTGCGACCTTGTCGAGAACGGGGGCGATGGCCTTGCTCAGCAGGTGATTCACTATCCGACGGATATTCAGCCCATCTTCGACGCCAAGTGCGTTTCTTGTCACGGCGGGGACAACCCCGCCGGCAGCCTGAAACTCACCGGCGAAGTCACCGTCTATTACAATACGTCTTACGAAGAGCTTGCGAAGAAGGAATTGGCAGGGCCCATCATCGCCGAATTCATATCATTTCTGAAGGGAGACCAGGGCAATTACAACGGCGCGACTCTGCCCCCCAAGAGCCTCGGCTGCTATAAGAGCGTAATGATTGATATGCTGGCCAGCTCGGCTCATCCTAAGAACGCTCAGGACGACCATTCAAGAATGTTGACCGAAATGGAGCTGATGATTCTAAGCCGCTGGGCCGATTCCAACTACCAGTTCTACGGCACCTACTACGGGCGGCACCACTCGGCCTGGGTGAACGCGGACCCCGCCAAGCCGGCCTACAACCCCGCCACCGATTTCCGCCGCAAGCCGTTGTTCTCCGAGGCCATAGCCATGTTCGCCCCCGCCTGGCATCGGTAGCAGTATAGTCAAGGCTTGGCGTGAAAGCCGAAGGCAAATACATCTGCATCCTTGAGAGCAAATCTGAGGCGAATCGGCTGACCGGCCAGACTGGCCACGTCGGCCTTATTCCACACTACCGCCTGTTCGATCCGGTCGCCATAGAGTTCCGTGCATTCAGACAGGGCATATCCTTCGACCGGCCTGCCGCTGCTATCCTGAATCTCGACCTTCAAAGAGCCTGCTGCGGATGTGGAGAAGTTCACCATCAGGCAGTCTCCTTTGAATACGAGGGGCTTTGTTATCATTTCGCCGCCCTGAAACGACGCGTGCAGCGAGATGCCCATGCCACGGTAAAACCGCTTCTCATCCACGCTCTTGGTCAACCTCTGGCAATCCCGGCGACCTTCAGCCATTCCTGGCCCATCAAATATGCTCCAGCCATAGTCGGATGAACTCCATCCCCGGCCCAGTGAGCCGGCGGAGCCTTCTTTGCGGCGTTATCGAACATTGACTGGAACGGAACAAATCGAGCGTTGAACTGCTTCGACATCTTTTCAGCGACGGCACGATATCTATCGAATTCGGGGAACCATTTATCATTCACAGCGCCGCAGCGAAGCACAAAAGGCTCGCAGATAACCAGCTTGACGTTCGGCAGCGCCTTGAGCGTGCGCTCCAACAGGGCCGTGTAGTCTTTCTCGTATTTTTCCACCGTGCCGTCGTAATTGCCGTTCAAAGCATGCCAAATATCATTCACGCCGATTAGGATGCTCAGCACATCGGGTTTGAGCTCCAGGCAGTCCTTATCCCATCTCTCGGCTAACTGGAACACCTTGTTGCCGCTTATGCCCCTGTTGTAAATTTTCAGCCCGTCGCCGGCTCTATCGGCTACGAGCTGGGCGGCGATTGAATAGACGTAACCCTTTCCCAATGCATTTGTGTCGTTGGCATTTCCTTCCCTGCCTCTATCCCTGCCGGCATCGGTTATCGAATCGCCCTGGAACAGGATTGTGCTTTCTTTCTGAATGAGGCAGTTTTTCCTGCGGCCGGAACCGGAGGAAGCACCGTTACAGCCGCCCAGCAGAATTGCTGTGCCGCCGATTGAAGCCGCCGTTAGCGATTTGATAAAATCTCGTCTTGAGGTTGGAATACCATTGCCCATTGTTGATCTCCATAATGTCAAATAAGTTAATAGCGGATACCTGTCAATCAAGGATTGCGAGCGGAGGGAGTCGAACCCACACGTCCTTACGGACACAAGGTCCTAAACCTTCTTATTATACTCAGTATTGCCTTTTTAATGCCGTTAATGGGGGCACACCCCCCATATCTTACCACAGTTTGCCATAGCTCGGAGTAAATTTTCACCGGATTTTCACCGGAGTAGAAAACGGAAGGGTTCTGAGTAGGTCAGTATCCCTATTCAATGCTCCGGCTCAATTATGCCACAAGAAATATTACCAAATTCATCCCAGCAGTTCCATTATTATCTTCTTTTGCCGAAGAAAAAAAAAGATATATGTTCTCAGCAGGTCAGTAGGGAGTAGTCTAGCCCCACACCCCCCTCACAATTCTCCAGCACTTTGTACAATCTAAAAACTCTTTACACTGAGACCTACAAGGCCAAATTCTTTTGATTATTTGATTTTTAATGGGATTTTAATAAAAATATATGAATGGGGGGGAAGGTGAAAAGTCTTGCCGATTTGCTCCTGCTTTCAAGTGGCATTTCTTACCACTGGATATCCTCTATTGTAATACCGTCATAACATTGGAGAATAGCAAGCAATCCTCAGGATCAGGACATCAACCTGTGCCCCTCATGAGGTATGAAATCGTTTCGGGTCCAATCAGTGGGATCCACCACTGAGACACTGGTGATATTCCCTTCCTTCGCATAGACATATAACACCTGATGGCGAATAATATTGGCATAGATCATCAGCATATCGGCATCGATAGATGGTGTCCCCTCAACAGACCATAGACTATATTCACGGGCTGCTTCTCCTGCCAAATCCATTCGGGGCTCGCCGTATTTCCGCTTGAACTCTGCAACTGTCTGTGGGCATTTCTTCTTCAGAAAACGATAGATGGCTGGCGTTTTGGGTTTCTTGGCAGGTGTAGGCTTTTCAGGTTTCCAGCCAGGATCCAAAGAAGTAATAATTCCAGCCGCTTTCGCCTGACGGTAAGACTCCCGAATACTCCTCCTTATCCCACTTCCAAAGCTGATATTGTGAATGGTAAATAGGCCATCCCAAATTATCTGATTCTTCCAGGGCAAGAGCACTGCCTTGATAAGGATGGGCAAGGCAGGCGGCAGTAACTCAGTTATCTCATCGGTCAGACCAAGAACTCCATACGCTTTAGGAAAATCGTGGCTTGTCAAAAAAACCGTGTATTTTTTCAGATCTTGAATAGCAAAGAAATTATCTTGCATAAAAAGAGACCAATCTGCCATATATCCCAATTCTCGCTCACGAAATCCATCAGGGTTCTCTTCCATATAATCTTTGATCAGTTGAATGTTGTTCAAAAAATAATCACGAGCCTGAGCCTTGGCTTCATTCGGAGCCGACTTGAAAGTGCCAGCATCCCCGATACCCTCGATGCCACCAGCTCGACCGGCTGCAAAACCAACCACCGAAGGATACAAGGCAAAGAACAGTCTAGCTTCCTCTGGAGATATCAACATGTTGTCAGATTTCCTTTATCTCTAACTACCTACCCTGTCCCAACTTCTTCACTACCACCTCCCTCAGATTCGCCTTACATGACTTCTTCATTATCTCCCTGCCCAACAGCCCCCTGAACTCTTCCAGCCTACCACCTTCACCAGCAATCTTCTCAACATCCTGATAAACACTGATTATCGGAACCGACAAAGTAGGAATACGTTTCACTGATGAAATCTTCTCTGGTGGTAGGCAACAGTCGATCTGCCCATATATGGGCAAGGCCTGAATAGACACAGATTTCTCCCCAGTAGTCACGTAGGCTGTCAAATGTTCCCCATCCATCTTCAACAATAGCTTCATACAGTTTATCAAGCCACTTGCCCCTGGTGTTCATATCCCAGTCGGCCTGGATAAGAATAGGGAGTAGGGATTCGATAGTCTTGTTCATGGCAGTTCCCAAGGCTCCAGAGGAACTGTCAATCTGCATCAGGGCAGGATATAGGCGGTAGAAAAGTTCGATTACTCCCTCTCCGGCAAGGGCAGGGTCTTTCTTGGATACTTTCTTGATCTCAGAAACTGCCTCTCTCATTCTTTTAGAGGCAAGGGAAGTGCCTTTCCAGCCGTAGGCTTCCCTACGGAAGTGGGACTTGAATGTCCAGGGGTGAGTGGGCATGGCTTAGAAGATCCAAAATACTTTTCCAGATGAGAACAGCCGGAAAGGAAAAACAAGAAATTCACATCATAAAGCCATCATTTTGTGGTGAAGGCATTTGGCCAGCCGGTGTGAGCGGCGATTACCTCGTCGATTTGCTTCATAATTTGAATGGTTTCATTTCATCCCGGCCCATACATAGTGTCCGTCGGTGGTAATGCGGAATGGCTCGCGAGGGACATTTAGTTTGCCGCGAATACGTTTAACAGAAGCAGGAACTTTGGTCTCGATTTTCTCCCAAGGCACAGCAGCAGGAATGTTATCCGGGACGCTCTGTTCTTTAACCAACGTGGTAAAGTAACGCGAGAAGGCCACGCGTCGCTCCAGCCGCTCCAATGTTTCACGCACGACGCCCCAAGCCGCTTGAACGCGGGTATCCTGCCAAACTGCGGCAGACCATTTTTCCAGCTCAACAGGGCCACCACCGGCTTTCTTTTCAAGCCACCATTCTACCTTTTCGGAGAGCCACCATTCAAAGGCATCCACGAATTCGGCATCATAAGCTACCGGGCCGCACTGCCAACCGTTGCCGACCTTCCACTGTTCATCCCACCGGCGCTTATAGACCGGCTGTTCAATGCGGCGAATGTGTTCGTTGTCGCGGATTACCTCCAAGCGCACACGCCAGCGCTTTTTGCGCTCGTCAGACCACTCGGTTGGAATCAACCCCATGGCCTTATCGAAATCACCGCCCGCCTGCGCCCAGAGGCCGAACGGACGCTGTTCGCGGCTGAGGGACGCTGGCATCTTAGCCCGATCCAGAACTGGCGAATCAACGGGAAGCAATCCGTAGGCGGCGTAAACCAGCCAGTCCATTTCTTCCTGCAACGCGATCATCTCACCACGGAGTTCCTCACGAATGTTACTCGCTTTGGAGAGCGCTGCTTGCAGATCATCCAAGGTCTGGAAAGGCAGGCCTAATCTTGTGTCCGGCGTGATATAGCCTGGCAGAGAAGCATTCCAGTCGTGGTATGCCTCGCCGGGTTTCTCAAACAGCTTCTTCATCGCCAGCGCTGGCATCTGTCGCCCCCGTTCCCAACATGCCTGTGACAACGCCTGCAAACGGTCTGTTAACTCGCTACGCTTGCCTCGAAGGGGGTCGGCGATGGTATTGGGTATGGGGAGTTGCTGGACCTTGCCGCCAGCGTACTCAAACCGATCCCGTTCTTCGTCCTCGCCTGCGCCTTTGTTGTAGCAGACCTGCTTGAGCCAGAACAGAGTTGTCGATGAGTTCAACAGTGCTTCAATCAAATGATATTCAGTTTCCGAACAGTTGCTCTGAAGCTCAAAAACAGGATTAGCTCGATTGGCTATAAACGGCTTCCTTACTACCTCCACGTGAACATGCGTTCCGATTTCACAGATGCAGAGAGCCATTTCCCCTCTGATCCTTTCTGGAAATATCAGTGAGTACTCCCACCAAGCTAAGCCACGCTCCAACTGTGTTTGCCCGTACGAAAGACGATTTGTAAGGAAGCTTTTCCAAGGGTGAAGATAGTTCTTTATGGGATCGGCATCTGCTTCGCCCAGGAGCTTTCCGTTTTGGTCATAAGGAGAGAGGCAGTGCGTCTCTATATGAGTCCAGTTCCGGAAGAGGTCGCCTGCGGCAAAACGCGCAATAGCTTTGTTTTCTACACCAATTCTACGCAGAAAGTCCTCCCCCACAAAGAAAAGGTCATCAGCGCCTGTAAAGCACACTCGCCCAATGGAACCATCCAAGAAATCACCAAGCACATTCCCATCCGATGCCTCGATTTTCAATCGAAGGTTATCAGCACCAAGATCGAAGTTCATGGGCCAGTGTAACAATCGTGATTTATCCCACGCATAAACAGCGATTTTCGAGTCCTCATATCCCGGACAGTCGTGTCGTTCTGATATTGTCATCCAAAGGCTGCTATCTTCAGGAGGCGTCCTCAAATCGCCGCCACCGGGCAGGAGCGCAGTAACCGTAACTGATTCCTTCTGTTTGACTGGATGCGAAGCCCCAAAGATGATGCAGGTAGGCGTGCCGTGTCCAGGAAACATCAGACCGGAGCAATCCACAATTTTCTGCAAATCCACGGTGGGGAAGAATTCCTCAATCAGCGGCTTGCCAAATTCGCGTTTGGCAAAAGCGTTGGAGACGATGAAACCAAGATGTCCGCCAGGTCGGAGCAGGCCAAAGCTGAGGTCAAAGAATGGACAGATGAGAAGGTATTGCCCTTCGCAAACGCGTTTCCATCGCTGGCGGTAGAGTTCACGCTTCTCCGGGTTACGTGCAGTGACGAATGGGGGATTGCCGAGAATGAGGTCGAACCCTCCGGGCAACGCCGTCTGCGTTTTGCCATTCGCAGCCGCAATGTCTGCACCATTCTGGAAGATGTCAGCATAATCAATGCGCCAGGAGAAGTTACAGGGACTGTCGAAATCCGCACCTTCGAGCTTGCGGAGTTCCGGGTAGAAGCTGGCATCGTAGGGACGCGCGGCGATTTTCTCAAGTGCCTTGCGGTCGGCAGCAACCTTTTGCAGAGCGGCTTGCAGTTGCGAGATTTCCGCCGCGATCTGCCGGCGTTTTTCCGTCTCCGACGTGGTCTCGCCGAACCACGTGGCAGCGAGCGAATCCTGGGTCTTGAGTGCCTTAATCTCGTCATTTAACACTCGCTCGCTCAGGTCCAGATGGCAGCGGAGAATGTCGATGCGCAATTCTCGTTTGCGGTCGGATTTCTTAGCCAAATGCAGTTTGCGACCAAGGTCTTTGATTTTCTCGTATTCCTTCTTGTATGCCTTGCTGTTTTCCGGTGCCACGCGCACATTCACACCACAGATATGGTCAAGCAAGCTATCGCCTCGACGGAAGTTCATCTCAAGGTTGGGTAGTTGAGAGATATTCCCGATGGCCTCACTGAATTGAACGGGATCGGCCTCAAAGGGGTCAAGGCCGAGGTCGTAATCCACGATCAAGCTGAGCCAGAGCCGGAGGCGACAGATCTCAATGGCCTGCTGCTGGATGTCCACACCGTAGAGGCAATTGGCGACGATGTCCGCCTTTGTCTCGTGTATCCAATTTCTCCCCTCGCGGCGGGCAGGGTCAACAAAGCCGTTGGCGATGGTTTCCGCGATGCGGCGGAGGTTTACCAACTCATGCAGAAGGCCAACGGGGAACGCCCCGGACCCGACGGCGGGGTCGCACATCTTGATAGGTTTGAGGATGTCCAGGAGGCGCCGGCCATCGGCGGCCTTGAATACGGCTTTGAGTTGGGTGATTTCATCAGCATTGAGGCCATCAGAGTCATCTATATCGAACAGATTCTTAATTTTAGCCGCCCAGTCCACACCAATTAGGTGCCCAAGGAGATACTGCCGCAACGCCTCGCGGCAGATGAAATGCACAACGATGCGGGGCGTATAATACGAACCAGTAGCCTTGCGTTTGTCCGGCGCGTTGTATTCTGCCTCGGCCTCGGCGTGGAGGACGATGGACTCGAATACCTTGCCGAGCATTTCCGGGTCCACGGCCACGTCTTGATTGAGCGGTGTATCTTCGCGGACGGTGAAATTGAAGGCTTCGAGGAGGTGCTCGAAGACAAACGCGAACGTGGCGTTGCGGACACGGAGGGGTGGGTTTTCCTTACCGCGATTTGGTTTGATGACACCGATGAACTCGTCATCGTCAAATAGTCCGCCATTCAAGAAGGGGATACCGTCCAACCGGGCGGGACTGCCTGGGGCAGTGGCAAGGGTCCAGAAGAGCTTCTCCAGGAACTCCACGTAGTAGGTGCATTCTTCAGGACGGTCGCGGTGAGGTCTGAATTTCTCTACAAGGCAATGACGTTCGCGGTTGAGCCAGCCGCGGTTTTGGAGGAAATAGAGAAAAAGCAGACGCTCAAGCAGGACCTGGGCGCGACTGTAGGCCTCTGCCGAGGGGAGCTTTTGAAGCTGTTCGAGATCAGTCTTGATGGCCTCCAGCGATTTGTCGAAACGCTTGAAGAATTTTCTGGTGAGCGGCTCTTTGTTGAAAGCAACGGACCACTGTCTGAGCCAGCCGACAGAGTCCGATGGATCTTCTGGCCAGCAGAGAGCAGGCAGGTTGAATTCGCACGCGGTTCGGCAAGGAATATCCGGCCCCCACCCGAAGGTAGTCAAGGGTTCGGCGTGCCCCTCATGGGGGGCCTTGAAGTATGCGAAGCGAAAGTGCTGGTATTGATGTGTTGTGCAGATAAAAAGAAGATTTTCTCTGGCCCATGCGCGGCGGTTCGGCTGCCCCCTGCGTTTGGGCACTAAACCACGCAGGACATTACGCAAGGGACCCGTCAGGCCGCGACCGGTCACAAGCGGAGCAATGTTGGCAAACTCAAGAATGAAGATTCCCCATCGCTGTTCATGTTCCTGTTCGAGCGATTGCATTTGCAGAACAGGGCCACTGAGGATATCTCTGCTGAGGCCAATGGTGTTAAGTTCTTCATCGGTCCATTCGTATGTTATGTCCCCGATGTTTTCAAAGTCGAGGTTAATCGGCCAGCCAAGCGTCTCTCGCAGCAGCACGTCTATGAAGGAGCGCGGGTCGCTCACACTTCGAATTGCCTCTTGTATCTGTTCGGGAGTGGGCATCAGGAAAGCTCCATCCATGCGAGCAGTATCGGCTTTGCTCCGATGGGGGCCTGGGTGTCTTTTAGATAGGTGTTTTTGATATGCTTTTCGATGGCTTTGCGGGCATCGGCAAGTTTGGTCACGCCCTGCTCAACGACTCGCTTTGTATCGGGGGAACAGCGAACCGCCGTCCAGGTATTTTCCGGCAGCTCGGAGATCTTGCCGGTTTCGGCATCCCGGAAATACCACTTAACTTCGCCCTGGGGATGTTTATCGGGGTCGAATTTCTCGGTGGTAAGTTCCATCAGATTCCCGGCGGCCTTACCGACGATGGGGGGCATACGGTAGCAGGCGAACAAGCCGGGCTTTCGATTCGGCTCGAGGCGGTCGATTTCCTCACCGCGAGTATTGACGATTGGACGAAAGCCGGCCCCGGCCTTCTTGCCGCTGAATAGGCGCTTCGGCAGGCCCGGCAGCGATCGCCAGAGTTCCGGGTTCTCGGCCTCAATTCTCTGCTTTTCCAGGCGCATCAATTCTTCCGTCGATTCCTTGCCCTCGTATCGCTCGTTAAAAAGTTTTAAGGACATTTCCGGGTCATCCGGCATAAGCAAAGCGCCCTCAATGCCGAGGGTCTTATTTATTCGCAGGATTTTGCCGTCGAGTTTTTGCTTGAGGTGGAGGAGTTCTTCAATCTCTTTGGGGGGCAGGAAGTTCCAGAAATAGACCTTGCCCTTCAAATGAGCCGGGCGGTCGAGGATTTCTTCGATTTCGGGATTAAGGCGCCTGTCAACACGGCCGATACGCTGCATAAGGCGCACGGGGTTCCAGTGCAAGTCGTAGTTGATTATCAAGGACGCATCCTGGAGGTTCAAGCCTTCGGAAAGCACGTCAGTCGAGATCAGAATGTCAATTGGATCATTGAGACATCTCGACAACTCGCTCTCTCCCACCAGATTCTCGTCCGTGCCCGCCAGATTGTAGT
>Ga0315277_10002513_pt1 | contig 25512 bp, 18 predicted proteins | sample YL17G05_15_MG_FD_203695 | JGI IMG/M metagenome (GOLD analysis project Ga0315277, IMG submission 203695) | Sediment microbial communities from Yellowstone Lake, YNP, Wyoming, USA - YL17G05_15 | ecosystem: Environmental > Aquatic > Freshwater > Lake > Sediment | place: USA: Wyoming | collected... | reverse complement strand
CTGCGAAAATGCTGGCGCTACGCGTAAATCGCACTAATGGTGATTGGGAAAAATATTGGGCGCAAGCGGCTTGAAGTGAGTCCCACTTCCGATTGCACCCAGCAAAAGAGTTTTCGCCGCCCTTGTGCCTCCTGTTCCCTCGGTTTCTCCTACGCCTTCCTTTTCCTGAGAGGCACCAGCCAGCCATTGCCCGTTCCACCGCGGAAAAGCGCCACCAGACTGAGAACCGGAGTCGCTACCACCAACAGCGCGTAAACAATGACACCGTCTTCTTCGGGATGCGGGTATTGATCCACGAGGGCCCAGCAGACGAATCCAAGCAAAACCGCATTGCAGACAATCGCCACGATTTTCATGACCGTGCCCGAGGATGAGGAGCTATCCATCTTCCTCTGCTCCGCCAACTCCTTCTCTTTCGCAGGAAGGCCCATCCTGCCAACCCGCGCCCCGCCGCGGGAAATGACCAACAGGTTGAGAATCGGAACCAACAGCAACAACAGGGTGAAAGCAATGTAACCGGCTTCCTTGGAGGCGCCATCGGTCAGAAGAACAAAGCAGGTGAATACAAACAGGACGACGTTACAGATAAACATCGCGATTTTCATAGAAGCCCTCCTGGAAGATCTTTGGTGCCGCACGGCCGCACGGCGTCGGACATCTCCGCATCGCTGCCTTCTCCGCCGAAGTATGCCTTCAGCACGCAGAAGATCTTTCGCATGGCGACAGAATACATGATTCTCGAGAGTCGCGAAACATGGCGGTATGGGGATACAGAGGGACAGTCATCAGTGTCTCCGACAAATGATGCCGGGCAAAATCTACAGCTCTCTGCAGGATTGACTCTCACCTCCTCTGGGTGATCCGGGGACTCTGGTGACTGTCCCCCACTCGTCATGATACCTCCGCCCTTTGGATCTACCGTACACCCATTAAAACCGGTTTGCCAGTTCTTCAAAGGCATTGAATGCCGGAACATATTCAGAGGGCAGCAGATATCAAACCGATTTGCAGACGTATGTGGGCGGCGCACATAAAATCAGGTTGCGTGAACCGCGAAGGGATTTTGTCCGGTTTACCCGTTATCCGTCCAAAATGCGGCAGACACTTGAACCCAAAACGGATTCTCGCTATCAATAGTGTGAGTACTCCTGCGATCCCATTTGCTAGTTTGTTCAATGTACTGCCTCATGAAGGAGGCCAACATGAACGTCTACGCGTTGCTCGTCTTGCTTACGATTGCGAACAGCCCTCTGGCTATTCTTGGTAAAAGCCTGTCCATCTCCGCATTTGCCGATCGGCAATCGAAATCCAATGCCACGGAGTTCGACGTTGTCTCGGTCAAGGCCTGCGATCCCAACGCGGTGGCGCCTGGTGGCCGCGGCGGCGCGGCGGGAGGGACGTCGCCGGAAAGACTGCGGCTGGTTTGTCAGAGCCTGGGCGCTTTGATTCACTCGGCGTATCTCGCCTACGCGAACGGCCGCCTCAATCCGCCAGGGACATACCCGAGCGTTGAGTGGTCCAAGGCATCTGAACGGCTGAGGTCCGATCTATTCACGATTGAAGCGAAGGCGGATGGCGCGCCACCGGCTGCGGTCATGCGGGGTCCGATGCTGCAAGCGGTTCTCGAGGATCGATTCAAGCTGAAGATCCATTACGAAACCCGCGAGGTGCCCATCTACGAGCTCGTCGTCGCCAAGAGCGGCTTGAAGTTGACCCCGTTCAAGCCGGGCGCCTGCATCCCGTTTGATTGGAACTCGTATCCACCGCCGCCCCTCGAGCCCGGTCAGCGTCGGTGCGAGAACACGACATTGAGAGACGACACCGGAAACTACTGGGTTGCAGCCGCCGAAGCGATGACGCTCGATGGCATAGCCGCAGAGCTCCTCAACGGACTCGGCCGGCCGGTCGTCAATAAGACCGGGATTACGGGACTGTTCGCCTTCCGTCTCGTCTACGAAGACCCCGACTCCTTTATCCCCGCCCTCAAGAACCAGCTCGGATTGGAGCTGCGGCCGGCAAAGGGGCCGCACCGTTTTCTGGTGATCGACCATGTCGAGCGGCCGACGCCGAACGCTGCATCAGCGATCGGCAACACGCCAAGGGGGGCCGGCGGCACCGGGCAATAACATCGTCGCGATGGTCGCTGCATTTTCTATAGATGGACTAACTGACAGACAACCTGTCACCTGGCCTTATAACGGCGTACTAGAAGCGAAACTGCTGATCTAGCTTAAATGAGTGAGGAGATGACTGCGTCGGGTACTTGGACCTATTGTGGGTTTACCGGACATTTGGATGTCAGCAAAGATCCGCGCTGAATTCGTTCACCGAGATCGTGCCGTACAGGTCAAGATGGTTTTGCTTCCGAAAATTGGCGGATCCGTGTTCCAGGATTCTCATTTGCTCGGGCTCGGCGGCGCTGCGGTGCGAATAGGCAGTGGGAAGTTGTGTGGTCGCGACGGCCCCCCGATACAGATGCATGCTGTTTCGTGGGGACGCCCTCCGCACGACGGGCCTCTGGTTCCTCAGTTGTTCCACTTGAAGCTGACAAGAACTCCTCCCTTGAATTCCAGATCGGCAATTGAGCGATCGCGGCCTCTGGGATCGCGGAAATCGACACGGAATTTGTGGGCGGCATTCAGATCAGCGGCCTCCCCGGCGTTTGATTGCGTACCGGCAGCGTCTAGCCTGGCCACGTGCCAGCCGTCCTTCCCCTCATCGCCCGGGCCCGTCATTCCCGCATCGGCGAAGAAATCGCCGATCTTTATGCTGCCGGGCTTGTAGGCGGTGAGCTTGGCAACGATGCCCCGGGCGACGAGGCTGTCGCGCGGCACGCGAGGAACCGGAGGTTTGCCGGGATCGTCGGTTGTCCGGCGGCGTGGTTCCACTTTGGTGACTTCGATCCGGCCGCCATAGAAATCATCGAGGAACTGGTAGGCATCGGGATCGTATTTCTTTAGTCCTTCGGCGCCACTTTCTGGTTTGGATCCGGTCATGCTCAGGTCGCCACGGGTCCCGAAATACCACATGGTCAGCTCGGCAAAGAATTCGCTCGAGTTGGAACCGGCGTAGGAATTGACCCAGAGCCCCTTTTCCTTCGACTTTTTCGCCTGCTCGTCGATTTTTGCGCGAACCTCGGGATTGATGCCGGAGCCCATGATATTGTGCGCAAACTCGTGCAGGCAGATGTCGCGGCCGAAATACCGGTCCTGCTCTTTCGGCAGCCTGAGGAGGTTTTCTTCGCCACAGGAGGTAATCCGGCCGCCCATGCCTCGAGTGCGCTGATCGCGGGTCAGTCCGTTGTACTCGTCCAGTGGCACATGCTTGTCGTGTCGCCATTCCGGCAAGTCGGTCGTCACCTGATTGCGGCCGATGATATGTAACTCGGCGCCGGCGGCCGCAAGGTTGGCAATCACCATGGGCAGGTTTTTAAGCTGGAGGCTCAGCCGGTCGTAGGCCGCATAAAGCGCCTCGTCGGAGACCACCGTGTGAGCTTTGATCGGAATGCCGTGGAAATCGAGCACCTTTGAGTAAAATCCCTGTTCGGGCGGATCGACGATCCGAATAGCGGGCCGCGCAGCCTTCACTTCCTGGTCACTGTGGCCCCAGGCCGCACTCCCCAGGAACACCGCAGCGAATACCATCAGAACACTCATCAGTCTCTTCATGGCAATCCTCTCTTTCTGCGCCATTCGGGACAAAAGGCGCAGCCGGAGGATTCTACTCCAGCATCCGTCGTCAAGGCTTCAGAATATTGCAGCTGGCGCAAGAAACTGCCGTAATCAGCGGGCTGGAGCCCGAATCAAGGTCCATCGGTATCTACAGGATTCAATTCTTGAGGACCATCAAAGGCCTGTGTGCCATAACCATCTTCTTGAGTACTTCGGGAACGCCGTCCCGTTCGGAATCCCGTTGCTATTGCCGCCAGGAAGATCTCAATCCTGACCACTCCTGATCCGGTTGTGACTTCGGAATCTTGCTGCTGGGATAGATGGTTACTTTTTTGCGGGGAAAGCCGATAGTCCAGGTTTATGCTCGATTTTGATCACGGATGAACTCCGCGGCCCCAAAAAACCCGGAAATCTGGATCTGTTGTGGGTGAATAGTTGTTCGCTTTGTGGAGGTGTCTGTGCCGTTAAATCTTTATCTTGCAGTTAGATCTGGATTCGTGTGGATCATGGGGTCGTATAGTGGTCTATCCGGACAAAACCCCGTCCCGGCGGGAGGTGCGACCGTTCTGTCCGGTTTACCCGTAATACGTCCAAAATCTCCTTTTTCGAGTTTGTGGCCTCGGAGCGCATTCCAATTCACTGCAACGGAACAGGCTCAAGCACCAGATCGAACGGCGATACATTCGGCCCTATTTGGAAACCGGTGTTTTTGAAGCTGTGCGATATCCGGGTCGCGCGCGCACTCGCACGCCGGGCTCATCGACAACAACATTGATTCGTCGAAAGGCGCCATCATTCCTCTGATCCGTGGGGTAGTAGTAGAGCATGTATTGGTGACGCAACTCTTCGGCAATCAATGAGAAGGCAAACGGAAGGTCGGCGCCTTTCGAGGCATTCAAAAAGCGTCCTCCGCTCCTGGCGGCGAGGTCCTGCAAGTATTGCGCACCTCGCGCGTATGCCGCGGCCGCCGCGGCGTTGGCATCGCGATATCTGGTTTTCCGCAAAGGCGTGTCGTACTTGACCACGTATACCGGAATGCCCGACTCCTCAATCCTTGCCAGTGTGCTTGGCGCGGTCGCGAGCCGGCTCCCGGAATCGACCCCATCCGTGAACAGCAAAATCGCCTTGCGACCGGTAATATCGTTCAGTCTTTCGGTCACCGTCAAATCAACCGCATCGTAGAGCCGGGTTCCCATGTAATTGGTTGTGTCCCCCTGCTGCTTGTACGGCGTGACGCTCCGAGCCGCTGAATGCGCGATCGCACTATGGAGGCGGCCGCGATCCCGGGTGAACTCGGAATCGATGGAAATTACGTTGCTAATCGAAAGCGCCATCAGTTCGTCGTCAGGGCGCAGTGCTTCGAGGAACTTTAGAGCAGCGCTGTCGATGTCGGCGCGCACGAAGGCGGTGCTGTAGGAATTGTCCATGATCAACGCCGTGTGAATCGGCGTCGACTCGTCGATAAGCCGGTCGATCTTCTGCTCTATGCCGTCTTCAAACAGGCGGAAGTCTTCCGCCGCGAGATCGGAGATGTACTTGCCGTCCACATCGCTGGCGACCAACGGCACCGTCACCAGCACCGTCTCGGTCCTGATCACGTTGTCGGCAGGAACGGCCCTGGTCTGTTCTGATGGAAGGGAAGATTTTTGCCCGGGGTCACGCGTGATATTCGCCCCCTTGCCTGAATCTGTGTCCGCAACGCCTTTCGCCCGGACCGACCAGGCGGGACAGATGGGCGGGATGTCGGCATCCCATTTCGCCCTCTTGAAGAACTGCGACATCAGCTCTTTGATGGAAGCGGATCGCGCAGATAAATACGGGTCCATTCCCCCCTTGAAAGCCAGGAGAGACGGTCCCTTGCAGACAGATGCGCCCGCCCATAGACTGCTCCGCAACAATGCTTCAGGATAGGCCGGGTCGCGCCGGTAAACCTCCGACGGCACGGCCACGGCAATGGCAACATCGCGCAACTGCCTTCCCGCAAAGAAGGGGTCCAGAGCGTTATAATGTATCCCGCCGCCCTCAGGATTCCAATAGCTGTAATACAAGCCCTCCACGAGCAAGACGACATCCGCCTGCTCGGGGGAATCAACAAGCTCGTAGTCCATCTTTTTGTTAAATTCCGCCTCGATCTCCTTGCGCATCCCGGGATCCACCCAGCCGGATGGGCATACCCCGATCGCCAACCTGGCCAATCCCTCCCAATCCGGCCGCGGGCGCTCGAGGATGCCGGCAGCGTCCGGAAGAAATGGAGGCGGGACACCCACGGACGAGTGTACAATCGCCGCGGCCGGATCGGTATGAAACGATATATGCAGCATCCCGTACGGCTTTATCCAAATCCGGTGCCGCTTGAACTGAAACATATCATTGGACGTGTATCCAAATACTTTTGTCAGGCGCCGGAAATCTCCGCTGACGAGCGCAGCGCGGAGCTCCGGGGGGCAGAGGGTGAACAGGGAAGAATCGTGAACCGCGACAACATACAGTCGCCGCACGGTATCAATTTTGCGGTTCTGAGCCGCTAAGCCCGTGGCGAGAAGAGCGACAAAAAGTACAGCAGACAGCTTGGCACTCCAAAATCGCACTGTTATGATTGCCACCTCTCAATGGAACAGGCTTGCGCTGCCCAGCTCCGAAATATCTGATGAAAAGCTAGATAAATGAGATCACCGCAAATGATTCTACGTTAGGCATAATCCCAGAGGCAAGTAAAGTGAACATAACCGTTTAGCAGTATGACGAAATGACCGCGGGCGATAAGTGGTCTTCTGCCTATCCGGTTGACTCACCACGCCCCAATTGGTAGTGTTGCCACGTCGCGGCAGGACCGGACTTTGTCGGCTGCCTATGGGGCCTATCGGTCTCATGCTCGCCCTGTCGATGGGGTGGCCCACCGGAGGGGTGCACATCGCTGCATCGCCCCGGCTGCGGCTTTCAAGAGGCCACGATCTGCCCGCGCGGTTGCCGTGCCAGCTACCGACAACGCACCACCTACAACATATAGTATCGTGGTGAGTCAACCGGATAGGCAGAAGTGGTCTTATCGGACAAAACTACCTGCCACCATCATCGCTTGATGCCAAGCTCAAATCATGGATTTTCTTGCGATCGGGCGGGGGACGCCGCATTCCTGCTGCATGTTTGCCTGGTCAAAATGCCTTGCCGTGGAACGTGAGCCGGCGAAATTCAGCGGCGCGCCTGGGCCTTCAAGGGTGCGCGAGTTTCCGTATAGGCACTCTTCGAGAACCTCGAAGATGGAGCCTGCAAGGAAGAAAGATCTCCATCTTGATTCTCCCTACCGCCGGTTGGTCCAAGATACAGCGGAATCTTTTCGTTGTGAGCGCCGCAGTTGACGAGATTTGCCCGGGTGAAATTCAGGTTGCTAGGTTCGCAGACTGACTGCTGACAGGATCGACGAATCGTGTGAAGGCTCGGGATTCGGACCTCGATGGAGCGCGGACATCTCGCCCGCACTTACAGAGCAGCGCCGAGCCGAGGGATTCGCTGGCGAGACGGCCGCGCTCCAAGGCGCGCCGTCACCATCAAAGGCGAAGATCACCAGGCAGGGATTCGCCGGAGGCGACAAGATGGATTTCGTTTCCCGTGGCTTCGCAGCCCAGCCGAATACGGATCGCTCTTGAATAATTCTTACGTTTACGTTAGGATTCGAGTGTGTTTTTGAGGTGCAGAGCCTCAGGGAGAGGACTATGGCCAGAATTGCCGACAGCATCGTGGATCTCATAGGCGGAACTCCGCTTGTCCGCCTCCACACACTCGCAGAAGGCTGTGTGGCAGAGGTTCTGGCCAAGCTCGAATTCTGGAATCCGGGCGGCAGCGTCAAGGACCGGATCGGCATGAGTATGGTGGAGGCCGCTGAAAAACAAGGACTTATCAAGGAAGGAACCGTCCTGATCGAGCCTACCAGCGGCAACACCGGGATCGCGCTGGCTTTAGTGTGCGCGGCAAAGCACTACCCCTTGATTCTAACCATGCCGGATACCATGAGCCTGGAAAGACGCAAGCTGCTCAAGGTGTTTGGCGCCAAACTCATATTGACACCCGGTTCTGAGGGCATGCCGGGGGCGATCAGGCGCGCCGAGCAGTTGGCAGCTGAAAATCCGAACTATATCTTGTTGCAGCAGTTCAACAATCCGGCCAATCCGGAGATTCATCGCCGCACCACGGCAGAGGAGATCTGGAACGATACGGATGGCCGCATCGATATCCTTGTGTCTGCCGTTGGAACGGGCGGTACCCTGACCGGCATCGCCGAGGTGATCAAGGCACGAAAACCGGATTTCAAGGCTGTGGCGGTGGAACCCGAGGCCTCGCCTGTCCTGTCGGGCGGCAAGCCTGGGCCGCACAAAATCCAGGGGATCGGCGCGGGATTTGTTCCCAAGGTGCTGCGCACGGACCTGATCGACGAGGTGATCCGCGTCGGCCACGTCGAGGCCGGAGAGATGGCCCGGCGCGCCGCGCGCGCCGAGGGTCTTGCGGTCGGCATTTCCTCGGGAGCGGCGCTGATCGCCGCGTTGCAGGTAGCCCGCAGGCCCGAGAATGCCGGCAAGCAGGTCGTCGTGATCATCCCCTCCAACGCCGAGCGCTACCTGAGCACCTGGCTGTTCGAGGGTCTGGAATCGGAGGATGGCAATGCGTGAAATCGAAGTGAACAGCGAAAAGACAACGGCGATCGCCCGGGAACTGCAAACACACTTCCTCCGGTTCGCGATGGACGGCAATCGTCCTGCATGCGCCTGCCCGCTTCCCTCGCGCGGAGCATTGGCCGAAATCGCTGAGCAACTGAGGTCGGCATTGTTCCCGGCCCATTTTGGCGAATCCGGGGAAAACGGCGCCCTAACCGGCTTTCATTTGCAGGCGACTCTTGATTTCGTTTCCAGAGGACTGGAAGAGCAGGTCAGGCGGGCACTCTGCTTTGACTGTGCGGCGCCGGAAGAAATTCCGGGCTGCGGCCTGCGTGCGGATATGCTGACCAGGCAGTTTATGCAGCGCCTTCCTGAAGTTCAAAAGATGCTGACCGGAGATGTGCATGCAGCTTACGAAGGGGATCCGGCCTGCACGACTCCCAACGAGGCGGTCCTGGCCTACCCCGGCGTATACGCACTCACATTTCATCGTGTTGCACATGAACTCCATAAGCTTGGGATTCCGCTGTTACCGCGGATGATCGCAGAGATCGCCCACGGAGCGACCGGCATTGACATCCACCCCGGCGCGCAGATCGGCAGCCGGTTCTTCATCGATCACGGCACGGGCGTGGTGATTGGGGAGACCTGCATCATCGGCGATTATGTCCGCCTTTATCAAGGGGTCACCCTGGGAGCCAAAAGTTTCCCGGTGGATGAAAACGGCCGTCCCCTCAAGGGCATCCCGCGCCACCCGATCGTCGAGGACGCCGTGATCATCTATTCCGGCGCCACCATCCTCGGGCGGGTAACCATCGGGCGCGGATCCGTGATCGGCGGCAACGTCTGGCTCACGCGCAGTGTTCCTCCCGGCAGCCGCGTGACCCAGGGCAGCGCGCAGTACGACGTCTTCCACTTCGGCTCCGGAATCTGACCAAGGGCTTCGCCCTTGATATCCCGCCCAAAGGCGGCGGGATATGAGAAGCCGGAAGCCAGAAGCCAGGAGTCAGAAGGGATCGACGGAGATTGTCAATATTCGCTGGAGATGAAAGCGACGTGGTGATTCGGTCTTCGGAATTCTGACTTCCGGCTATCGGCTTCCGGCTCTTGACTCCCGGCTTCCGGCTTCTGGCTTCCAACCCAAACAAGACTCCCATAACTGCCCATTCGCCACTCATCGCTCATTTTCCTTGAATCGCGCTATTGTTTCATTTAGGTTGCTGTTGTCGGCGAGTGTTTCTAAGGCCTACATTTATCCCTCAAGCCGGGGTCGTCCGTGACGGCGATCCGGCATTCAAACGGAGCCGCTTCATGAAAAATCTAAGAGCCAAGGATCTCCGATTCCTTGTTTTGGTGTCATTCATAGTCCTGTTCACCGCGGGTGTCTTTTCCGTCGGACGGATGCCGGACGACAGCGAAATGCCGGATTCCTGTACCAGCATCCAGGTCGGCCGCCTGGCTTCGGCGGACGGATCCGTGATCACCTGCCACACCTGCGACGGCGGTGTCTACCGGAACTGGCTGAACATCGTTCCCCACAAGAAGAATCCCAAAGGTGCGATGAACAAGATCTATTGGGGCACGCTGCACACCGAGTATCCCGAAGACATGCGGGGCAAAATTCTCAAAGGCGAGATCCCTGAAGTCGAGGAGACCTTCGCTTTCATGAATGTGGCCTACCCGTGCCTGAATGAAAAGCAGCTGGCCATCGGCGAAACCACGATCGGCGGGCGGCGCGAACTGAATAATGACGACGGCATGTTCCTGATCGAGGAGCTCGAGCGCATCGCACTCGAGAGAACATCGACAGCCCGCGACGCGCTCCGCCTGATCGGCGAGCTTGTAAAGAAATACGGCTACGGCGACAGCGGCGAATGCATTACGATCGCGGACAAGAAGGAAGTCTGGCAGCTCGAGATCATGGGCGGCGGCCCGGACGGGCCCGGCGCGGTATGGGCTGCGGTCCGCATCCCCGACGACCACGTGGGAGTCTCCGCCAATATCCCGAGGATCAGCGAAATCAATCTGAAGGATCCCGACCACTACATGGCGTCGGACAACGTCTATTCGCTGGCCGAGAAGATGGGGTGGTGGAAGCAGGGCGAGACCTTCAAGTTCTGGAAGGCCTACAGCGGCAGAAAACCGTTCGCGGACCGTGAGTTCTATATTTTCAGCACGCTCGCACCCGACCTCAACCTGAAGCGGGACGCCGAGGAGCTGCCGTTCTCCGTGAAGCCGGCCAAAAAGCTCTCCGTGCAGGACGTCATGAAGTATTACCGCGAGACCTATGAGGGCTCGGACATGGATCCGACCAAGAACCTCCTGGTCCCCCGCAGCGCCGGACGAGGCGCCGCGCCGCCGGCTGCGGGAGCTCCGCCGCAGGACATGGTGAAGAGCCCGGCTGCCAATCCCTGGATGGGAGGCGACATGGCCAGGCTTCTCAATACCTTGAAGCCCGGAGTCGTGCAGACGCCGCGCACGATTGCGATTACGGGGTGCGCATATTCGCAGATCATCCAGGTGCGGGACTGGATGCCGGATGACATTGGCGCGATTGCGTGGTTCTCATTTGACAATCCCGCGCAGAGCCCGAGGATGCCGATCTTCTCGAGCGTCCTGTCGCTGCCCAAGAGCTTCGAAGTGGATGCCCAGAAGAGATACCGGGAGGATTCCGCCTGCTGGACCTTCCGCAAAGCGAACCGGCTCGCGATGATCAAATGGGGAACCGCCCGAAGGATACTCGAGGGCGCCGTCGCCGATTTCGAAACCAAGGCATTCACGGAACTCCCCGCGATTGAGAAAATCGCCCAGGAACTTCTCAAGACTGACCCCTCAGGCAAAAAGACGAGGGAATTCCTCACCCAGTACACGAACGATTTCGCCCGCGCCACCATGAACAAGTGGACCGAACTGGAAGGCGTTTTCTGGGGCATGTTCGGCAAAGGCTTCTGATTGAATTGCGAGCGACGACGGGCGGCCCGCAAGGCCGCCTGTTGTTACGGGCATTTCCAATATTCCCACCGGCCGCAATGCGTACTCTGCTCCCAGCCCTGGTGATCTTTTTGCTGTATCTCCTCTGGGAGCGCATCGCTCTCGATCGGGCGCGGCGGCGCATACCTGTCCGCATCGCGGTCACCGGCACACGCGGCAAATCAGGAGTCGTGCGCCTGCTCGCTTCCATTCTCAAGGAAGACGGCCGCAGGGTGCTCGCCAAGACCACAGGTTCGGAAGCGATCGTGCTGATGCCGGACGGCAGCCAGATTGCCCTCGACAGGAGTGCCGGCCCCTCGATCATGGAACAGAAGCAGCTGATTCACCGCGCTGTGCGGTCCGGGGCTGACTGCCTGGTCGCCGAGGTGATGAGCATCCGCCCGGAAAACCACTACGTCGAGTCCCGCCACCTGCTCAGGCCGAATATTGTCGCCATCACCAACGTGCGCCGGGATCACACCGATTTGATGGGCGAAACCGAAGACACGATCGCTTCCGTGCTCGCTCTCGACATTGTGGGCCGGTCCGAGGTCTTTGTGCCGGAGAAGGGCATTTGCGAATTATTTCGCATGGAGGCCCGGCGCTGCGGTGCGTCCCTGATCCCGGTGCCGCGGGATTCATCCTTGCCCTGGCTGGAAAGCGCGCCCGGCATGCACAAGCTCGAGTTCATGGAGAATCTCGATCTGGTCTGCGCCATCGCCGCCCATCTCGGCGTTTCCCGGACCAACATCGTGGAAGGCATCCGCAAAGCGCGCTTCGACATCGGCGGGCTGGCGATATGGCATAATCCGGACCGCCAGTGTTATTTCGTCAATGCTTTTGCCGCCAACGACCCCGAGTCGACATTCCGGGTCCTGGACAAAGTGTCTGCCACAATTCCGGCGCGCGCCGGATCCGTGGTTGGCATTCTGAATTTGCGTGCCGACCGGCTGCCGAGAACTCTGCAGTGGCTTGAAATCCTCCACAAGGGCACGCCCCGGTTCCGGCACCTGTTTGTAATTGGAGAATTCACCCGCGCCATCGAGCGGCGTCTTCCGCAGGCCCGATTCCTGAAGGCGCAAGCGCCCGGCCCAGTCATGCAGGCCATCTACGAACAAATCACGGAACCATCCATCCTTTTCGGTTTCGGCAACGTAAAGGGTTCGGGCAGAGCGCTCATAGAACACTGGCGAAGCATCGGCGCCCCATACGAACCATCAGATTCACCAATATGGAATGGAGGCAGAAAAGGGGGTTAACCATCAACCGGCAGTTCTTCTGACTCCTGACTCCTGACTCCTGACTCCTTATTTATGGAATACGAAACTTCGTTCCTCGGATTACTTGTTTCGCTACTTTTCATCGGCCTGACCGGAATTTACCCGGGGGGCGTGATTGTACCCAGTTATCTGGCGCTGTTTATGAACTCGCCGGCGCGGCTGGCGGGGACGCTGGCCGTGGCGCTCCTGACGCTCGCGTGTTTCAAGATCGCGTCCAATTACCTGATCCTGTTCGGCACCCGGAGGTTTGTCTTCATGGTGCTGGTTGCCGGCGCCTGGACATTCGCATGGCTGCGCTTCTTCCCCGGGTTTCTCCCGGGCTCGATGGAATTCCGGGTAATCGGCTGGGTCATCCCCGGGCTGATCGCCAACAATTTTGAAAAGCAGGGAGTGCTGGTAACCACCGGCGCTCTCGTTACTGTTACGGTCGCTGTCTATTTTCTCTCGCAAATCATTCGATTGGTTTAGATCGTTTGGAGTGCGGCGACTGGTCGCCGCTCTGGAAATCGGCCTGCAGCCACGTCCGGGCAGCTTGCTGCCGGGAATTCCGTGAACCGGAATCCTGCCGTGCTCCCAGGCGTCCTGATGATTCAGGGCGGCAAGCCGCCTGGTGCGGCAGCAGTTTGGTTTGTGCAAGCGGCGACCAGTCGCCGCACTCCAAACGGCGGGCGGGACGCCCGCGTTCCCAGGAGGATCATGCCTGAGCTTACGCGTTCCACACGCATCGTGGTTGCCGGGATTTTGAGCCTGGCGGCATTCTGGATTGTCCGGGTGCTGCCGGCAGGCATGATTCCCCGCAATGCCGAGGCAATGGTGCGCGCCGGCATGATTATGGAACAGGCGATCGGCGCGGTGCGCGCCGCACGAGTTCAGTCCGGTAATGGTTTCAATCCGGCGTTGGATCCTAATCAGACCGGTCTGATCGGCCCGGAGCTCTCACCGATCATCACAACTCTGGGCGAACTGGAAGCCAAACGCAGCACGACGAATCCAAACATCGCGGGATACCTCGTCTATCTGCTCGACCGCGCCGGCGTGAGACCGGGGGATTCGATCGCCATCGGCAGTTCGGGTTCGTTTCCTGCGCTGCTCATCGCCTCGCTTGCCGCAGCCCGAGCCATGGATGTGCACCCGGTAACGATCCTGTCGCTGGGGGCTTCCTCGTATGGCGCCGGGGATCCGGCATTCAACCTTCTCGATATCTACGAAATCCTGGAACGCGAAAAGATATGCAACGGACGTCCCGCCGCCGTGTCGCTCGGAGGCGAGAAGGACATCGGGAGTGATTTCGACCCGGAAGTCAGAACGCGGCTGATCCAGAGGATCCAGGCCTGCGGGAGTCCGCTGCTGGAAATTCCCGACCTGCGGCAGAACGTGACGGAGCGCCGGCAGATTTACCAGAAAGCCGCGCGCGGCAGAATTGCGGCATTCATCAACAGCGGCGGCGGATTTGCCAGTCTCGGCACCAGCCCTCTCGTGCTGAACCTGCGCCCGGGTTTGAACACGGATATCACGCTGCCCGCGGAAGCCGAACGCGGGATGCTCCACGAAATGGCGGCGAGCAAGATACCCGTAATCCACCTGCTTTTTGTCAAGGGCCTGGTCAATCAGGCAGGCCTTCCGTGGGATCCGATTCCTCTGCCGAAGCCGGGTGTGCCACAACCGGCCGGTGCGGCCCACACCGGCGCATTCTGGCTGGTGACGGGCTGCTATTTCGCATTGCTTTTGCTGCTGGCGGTCTATCGAGATAAATCACTTGATTGAAGCGCGCCGGAACATTACTGTGGTTCCATCATCTGAGTGGGATCATGTATTTATCAAGCCGCGGGCGGACGCGGGAACCGGAGTCATCCGCCCATTCCGCCCGGGGATTCAGGGCAGGGAGCGCATCCATGAAAAATAACAGGCTGATTCCGATCGCAGTGGCATTGTCGCTGCTTCTATTGCTGGCAATGCCGGCCCATGTAGTTCCTCAGCAGAAGGCGGCGGCGCCACCGGCCGCATCCGCAGGCCCCAAGGCGCTGCTTCCGGTCCTGGTCACTTCCTGCGGGCAAAGCCCGGGACCCGACCAGTTCAAGATTTTCCTGGGCCGGCTCAAGATGGACTTTATCTACAAGGTCGATGCGACACCCGCGGATCTCAACGCCAAGAGCCCGGCCGGAGCGCCGATCAAAACGGTTATCATCGTCACCGGCGCCAGCCTGAAGGGAATGGGAGCAGCGGGCGTTTCCATCGATGACGAACTCGCGCGCATCAAGGACCTGATTGCCGCGGCCAAAAAGCAGAACATCAAAATCATCGGCGCGCACGTCGAGGGCATGACGCGGCGCGCTCAAGGCGCGGATCCCGGGGACAACACCGACGAGCAGACCATCGATGCCGTTTGCCCGTTCTCCTCGCTGCTCCTCGTCAAGAAAGAGGGGGATGGGGACGGCAGGTTCACGACGATATCCAAAGGCAAGGGTATCCCCATGGTCACCTACGAAAAGAACATGGAACTGCAGAACGTTCTTCAAGCCCTGTTCGGCAAATAGGTCAAGGCCATGAGCATGTTCTCTTATGCCGAGATCATCCTCGGCGTCATGATTGTGGTGTATGTCCTGACCCGGCTGTTCACCCCCTCGACCGAGCTGTCGATGCTGGCAGCCGCGATCGCCGGCGCCCTGGCGGGCGGATTCGGCATTCCCGCACGCCACCTCGCCGAAGGCGCGATCACCTATATCGACATCAACCTGATCTTCATCACGGCGACCATTTTCATGAACATCCTGAAGGAGTCGGGCGGCGTCGCGTTCGTGGTGCGCGCCATTCTGCGCCGCTTCCATTCCAAACGCCCGCTGCTGCTGATTATGCTGGCGCTCATTCTGCTGGTGCCCGGCGCGCTGACCGGAGCCGGCAGCGTGACGGTGCTGATCGTCGGCGGCATGGTGGCCACGGTCCTCTACTACATGGGAGTTTCGAAGATCAAGACCTCCGCGATCATCTTCCTGATCGCCGGCTTGAGTGCGGCGGCGCCACCCGTAAGCCTCTGGGCGATGCTGGCGGCGGCCGGCACCAACATGCCCTACGTCGGCTTTTTCTGGCCGTTGCTGATTCCGTGCGTCCTGTGCGCCATCCTGACCATTTTCATCCTTGGCTGGAAAGGGACCAGGATGGAGATCGACAAGGCGCTTGAGGAGCTCCCAATGCCGCCGCAGCGCATGAACTGGTTTCGCGTGCTGCTGCCGTTCGCCATCTTTCTTGGATCGATTTTCCTGTATCGCGCTCTGCCCTTTTCGACGCCCATTCTTGGTCTGCCGATGATGTTTGTGCTCGCCGCCGCCGCATCCTGGGCCCTTTCGCCGTTGAAACTGAATCTGTGGCAGATATCCTGCCGGACGATCGAACAACTGCTCCCTTTGGTCGCAACCCTCACTTGCGCGGGCATTCTTGTCCAGATCATGACTCTGACGGGAGTGCGCGGACTGCTGGCGGTCACGGCGGTGACTTTGCCCCTGGCCGTGGTTTATGCGACTCTGTTTGTGGTCCTGCCGGTCTCGGAATCGGTCCTGATGTATGCCGCCGCGCCGGTGCTCGGCGTCCCTCTGGTGCTGCTTTTCAACGCCACCGGATTGAATCCGATCGTCGCGCTGGCCGGCATGAGCATTATCTGGCCGCTCGGCGATGCCCTGCCGCCGACCGCGATCATCGGCCGTTTGACCGTCGATGTCGTGGGCTACCGGGATTCTTATGGGCAATTTCTGAAGTGCTGCGTGGTTCCGGCAGTGATCATCATGATCATCGGCACCCTGATGGTTATCTACAGCACCAAGCTGTCGTTTTTAACCGGCGTGTGACGCCGGCAGAGAGCTGCCCGCGAGGAGACAAACCGATGCTGGGATTTCTGACAAACCTGATTACGATCGCTTATTACGCGCTCGTGGCTTATGTGTCGGCAATACTCGTAACCAGCCTGATCAAGTCGAAAAGCTGGGAAAAGGAAGTGCTTTATGTGGTCGTGTTGCTTCCCTTCCTGCTGCGGCTTTTCTTGTTGAAGTGAGAACGGTATGGAAACCATCCGCAAGGTCGTGATCGGGGTTCTGGGACTGCTGCTTTTTTCGGCCGCGGGGATCGATTTCTACCGCAGCCGCCGGCTCAAAGAGCCGGTAGTTCTCGGTCCGGGCGTGACTCAAGTCAAGAAGCTGAGCGACTATTTCGCCGGCGTGCGCGGCACTGCCAATGACTGCAACCTCTATGTGCTGGAAGGCAAGGAGCCCGGTGCAACCATGATGGTTCTGGCCGGCACCCATCCGGAGGAACCGGCCGGCAGACTGGCGGCCTGGATCCTGGCCGAGCAGGCGGTGATGGAGAAGGGCCGCCTGATTGTGGTGCTCAGCGCCAACCGGAGCGCCACGACGGTGACGCGCGTCAGCGGCGCCTACCCGGCTGATTTCACGATTTCGACATCCTGGGGGAAGCAGAAGTTTCGCATGGGAGATCGGTGGTCCAATCCGCTGGACCAGTGGCCGGATCCCGAAGTTTTCATACACTATCCGAGCCGGCAGAACCTCGCCTACATGGATGTCCGCAATCTGAACCGCACCTGGCCCGGGCGGGCTGATGGGACGCTCACGGAGAAAACCTGTTTTGCTTTCATGAAACTGATCGACAATGAAAAGGTCGACGTCGTTGTCGACCTTCACGAAGCCGAGCTGCAATACCCGGTCATCAGCACGATTGTCGCCCATGAAAATGGGCAGGAGCTGGCGACGATTACCTCCATGATGTTGAGCGACGAAGCGGGCTTCAAGATCGGCACGGAACGCTCTCCCAAGGGCCTCCACGGTTTATCGCATCGTGAAATCGGCGATTTCTCGAAGGCGATTTCCCTGCTCCTGGAAGCGCCGGAGCCGTTCCTGGATGCGACGCGGGGCAAAACCGATCAAGAGCTGCTGCTCACCGGCAAGGACGAGTTCGTCGTCAAGGCGGGCAAGTACGGCCGGCTGTATGAGAAGATCGACGAGAAAGGCTGGCCGATCGACATCCGGGTCGGGAGACATACTTCCACGCTGCTCGGCATCATGGAGAACTGGAGCAGTTCCAACCCGGAAAGGCAGATGGTCTGCGTCAGCGTGCCGCGCTACCAGGAGGTGATCGCCAAAGGAACCGGTTTTTATTTGCGCGATCCAGCCAAAGCCGAGCCCGGCCGCGTGCGGTTCGAGTAAACCATTTTTTATCGCGAAACTCAGCCAAACCGCGGAAAACTGGTAATTGGAGGCGAAGCCCTTGGAGTGCGCAAGCTTGCTCTGCTCTTTAGACGCATCTCCGCCTGATAGACAACAGGACGGGAAGCGTCTTTCAAGTGCTTCGATGATTGAGATTCGGTCGGTGGGCAAGAATCAGCGCCGAAGGCGCGCCCTATACCAGCCTGGGGCACCGCCCCAGGGAAAGATTGGAGAATGAAACAAGGGCTGTAAGCCCGCTCCATAATCGATTATAGGGCGGGCCTACAGCCCTTCCGTTCCTTTTGCGGATCGCCTGCATCCTGGGGCGTTGCCCCAGGCTGGTATAGAACGGGCCTTCGGCCCTGGACTTCGGCCACTATTATGGATGGTGCCTCTGCCTCAGTGTGGGCCTGATGATTCGGACTTGTCTGCCTGCCAAAGATCCGTGTAAAGAGCAGAGCTTGCTTGCGCCTTGGTTCCGCATGGTTTCGGGGCGCGGATCGATTCGTGATCATATCAAAGCGGCAGGATGGTGAGCCGGTGTGTAACAACCCCTGCAAACAGGATCAGAGCGTCGCCCGCATCCACGGCGGGAAAGCCCTGCGCGGCACCGTGGAAATCTCCGGATCGAAACACTCCGCCCTTCACATCCTCGGGGCGGCCCTGCTGGCCGGCGGCGAGGTCGTCATTGACCATTTCCCCCTGATCGGGGATGCGCTGAATTTCCTGTCCATCTATGAATCCATGGGCGTGGTCTGCAGCCTGCAGGGCCCATCCCTGGTTCTCTCCGTGACCCCCGGGGAAATCAGGTTCGACCAAAGCAGGCTGCACCTGGTCCCAAAGCTGCGCAGCTCGGTCCTGCTGCTGGGGAGCCTGCTGCTGCGCAACCGACGCCTCAAAATGCCCATCCCCGGCGGGGACAAAATCGATCCGCACGGCCGGCGCGGCATCGACGAATTCCTGAGGGTCCTGGACCTGTTCGGCATCCGGCATCAATTGCACGGCGAATATCTCGAAGCCTGGCTGGATGGTGAACTCGAGGGTGACCGGGAAATCGACCTGGGAAGACCGGATCTTTTCTGGTTCCCGACGGGCAACAACCGGACTGCCCTCGCGATGATTCTCGCCGCCGGGAACCGCGGCCGAACCAGGATCAGGAGCGCGTTGAGAGCGGCGGAGATTGTGCAATTGGGAGAGTTCCTGCTCACGCTCGGCTATCCGGTCAAGGGCCTGGGAACCGACACGATTGCCATTCAAGGAAATGGAGCGCGAGAGGCGCCGGACCAATCCGTGCGCGTGGCCCTGTATCCGGACAAATGCGAAATCGTATTCTGGATCGTCGCCGCATGTCTCACCCACGGCAATCTGGTTTTACGATTGCCCGAAGAATGCAGCGGTTATTCGTTGGCGGATTTCGGACCGCTCTATCGCATCCATGAAACCATTCTGGTAGAGATGAATATCCGGATGGAAAAGATCGGGGACCGCGAGTTCAGGATCGACGCCTCCGGAGCGCATTTTCGCGGCATGGATCTGATCCTGGATTATCTGGAAACCGAATTCACCGGCAAGGTGATGGATGCGTCCCCATACTTCATTCCGCTGATGTGCGTGGCCGAGGGCGACAGCCGGTATCTGGACGGCAAATTCGGGAGTTCACGGGTCAGTTTCACTCGAGAACTCAACAAGCTCGGGGCGAATATCCATGTGGACGGCGGCGGGATGGCGCACATCCGGGGCGGCAGGCAGCTGCGTGGGAATCACATCTGGTGCGAAGCCGGCGACATCCGGGGCGCAGGCGCTTTGCTGCTGGCGCTGCTGGCAGCGGAAGGGGACAATCGCCTGGCCGGCTTGGACATCCTGAAGCGCGCAAATGATTATGTTCCCAAATTGATCCAACTCGGGTGTGACATCGAGTTCGTGGAATGCGGCGCAGAGGATGACCTGGCGCTCGGCAACAGATTCCGGATCCGCAAGGTGACACTCCTGGGCAACGGCGCCCTGGCCGTCGACTTTGAAGAACGCGCCCCGATTGTTTTCGATCGCAGTATTCCGATGGCCAAGGTGCTCTGCGCGGCATTTGCGCATCCGGACCTGTGCGGCATCGAGGGACTGACGGGCCTTCTTTCGGATATTGCCCGGGTATCCTGGACATGCCTGGAAATCGACTGCCTCTCCTTGCGGACGATTGAGGTGCGCATCTTTTTGAGAGATGAGGCGCCAACACAAAGGTCGCTCACCAGGAATCCGGAGAAAAATCCGCTGCCGGCGGGCCTGGCCGAATATCTGGAAATTCGTATTGGAGGCAACGGATACTTTGCCGGCAGATGCCTGAGTCCGGTCCGTTTCGAAGAATGGCGGGCCAGAATCGCCGAGGTCGTGTCCTCACCTGAAAACACCTGGATTCCGCTCACCGTAACGATCGGAATCACCGACCAGTGCAATTTCGACTGTGATTACTGCTTCTCGCGGGGCAAAGAGAGAATCGACAGTCTGCCTGGAGAAGCACTGGTCCGGCTCATCGATCAGCTGGCGGATGCGGGCGTCAGAGCCGTCCGGTTCGTGGGCGGCGGGGAAGCCACGATCCATCCGGATTTTGTCGCAGCCCTGCTGCTGGCCAGAGCTCGTGGCCTTGGGACCTTTCTTATCACCAATGGATCCAGGATGCACCTCATGCCCGGGATTCTGGCCGGATGTCTGGATTCGATCCGCGTCAGCATCCAGTGTGCTGCCCCTGCCTTCGACCTGGCGCTCGAAGGCATCCGGCAGGTGAACAGCGCAGGGTCAAAGAATGGTGCAAGGAAACGGCCCCTCCTGGGAGCGAGTTATGTAGTCACCGGGCACAACCCCGCGGGTATGATCGCAGCCGCTCGGGAACTCAAGTCGGCGGGAGCGGATTACCTGCTGTTCAAGAAGGCGCACGGAATCGAGCTTGGGGCGCAGTCAAGGATGGCGCTGGAAAAAGATCTGAAGACCCTGATATCCATGCTGCAGGATGATTCCTTCAGGATCGTGCCGGAGTTGTTCGATTACGAAGCGCCTGCACTCGAAGCCGGCTACTACCAGGGGCCGGCGGGATGTTTGCTGCATCACCTGCGCGTCGTGATTCAGCCGAACGGGGATGTGCTCACCTGCAACCGGAAAGGGGATGCCTGGTTTGCCCGCATCGGCAATATCCATCGCAGTTCCTTTCTTGAAATCATGCATGGCGAAGAGCGCAAGCAGGCAACAGCCCTCCGGCGGCGGGCGGGATCGATCTGCCCTGACTGCCTGTTCAAGGATGCCCATCTGTTGATCAGTAGAGTCCTGAAAGAACATCCTGGTGAGGCATGAGCAAACGGCCTCGCCCTGTTGGTAGGGTCCGAAGGAAGGACGCCTATGGCGCATCATTCAAGATCGAGAGCCTGCAGATCGTTTCCATGGATTCCCCTGGTACTGGCGTTGGCTGCAGGGCTCCCGGCCACACAGTCCCAATATGCGCCCTCCAGCACGCGCCCTTGGTCGGACACTTCCCCCAGGATCTCGAAGGCGGCATTTTCGCGAGACGGCAAGCTGGGAGCCTTGGTTTACAGCTATGGAGTGACATTGTTGGATCTCGAGAATCGGCGGGAGAAGTGCCTGATTCTCAAAGAGGGGATCACCGCGCTCGCGTTCACCCATGACGCCACCGAGTTGGCAATCTCCGCGAAAGGTTCCTACGATAATTCTCCGATCGGCGAGCCCGCACCTTTTGTCGAGATTCAGATCATTGATGTGCGCGCCGGCGCGGTAAAGAAAAACCTTCCTGACACAAGAGTCACGCATGTTTTGGAAATGGCGTTTACGTCCGCGGGAACGCTGTTTGCCGTGGTGGTCAACCCGGGACCCAATCCGGCCGGGACGTCCTATTTTCGCCCACTCGGCGAATTGTTACTCTGGGATGTGAATGCCGGCAAACTGACGCCTCTGTTGACCGGAAACAAAGCGCGGAAAGTAATGCGTTGCCTCGCCGCGTTCGCTCCCGACGGCGATGCCCTGGTTTTGTCGCTGAGCATAGGAAGCAAGGAAGAGGTAAATTTGTATAGTACCGCCGCTCCATCCGTCGCCCACAGGATCGCCGGTTTAGCGGCGCTTGGAGACTACCCTCCCGGCATAGGGGCCCGCATTGGACCATTGGCGATTTCAAACGACGGAAAGATGTTGGCTTATGGCGCCAGCCAGTTTGTCCCTCGCGCCCCGACCGGCATCCATGAAATCGTATTGTACGACCTTGCCAAGAAAAAGGTTGCGCGGAAGATCCGGAGATTCCAGGCTGGCGGAATGTCCCTCATGTTTCTGGCGGATGGGAGGCTCGCGGCGGCTCCTTTGTTCCCCGCGCAAGCACGGTTGCGGGCGGAAAATCCTCCGCCTGGTGGGCCCGCGCAAGGGATCCAGGAGCTCCTGGCCGTTTCGATCTGGAACCTGGCGAACGGGAAACTTGAAAAGAGGATGGATCTGCCGGGAGACGCTGTCGTGAGCCTGCTCGTCTCAAAACAGAATGCGGTGGTCTCGCTGGCCGGCGGCGCCTGGTCGATCCGTGACCTGCAAACTTCCGAAGTCAAGGGCAGCATCGCAGCTGTGGAGAACCAGTGCCTGCCGGCCGGCAACGCACTTCTGATCCAGGAAATGCGAAAGGCGCTGCAATCGTTCACCATTCGTCGAATCCTGGCCGTATCGTTCTTTCCCGACAGGCCCGGCGAGCTCATGGGCGCCAACGATGGCGGTGTCGCCTATTTCTGGGACGTTGTGACGGGGAAGGAGCTGCACAGGAATCAGTTTGCGCCTACCGCGACCCACATCGCCATATCGGAGAACGGCCGGACTGTTGCCGTGGCGGGAGAGGACCGGAATTCGGTTTTTATTTTGGAGGAAGACGGGAGCGACAGGCAGATTCCATTGGCGGACTTTGCGCAGAGGGCCGCCGCCCTCGCGGCTTCAGCGGGCGGAGAAATGGTGGCGTTCGGCGGCACGGATGGGAACCTCGGAATCTGGGATGTGAAAAACCGTGTGGCAATCCGGCAATGGAAGGCGCACCGCTCCGCTGTGCGCTCGATGGCGTTTTCCCGCGATGGCACGATGCTGGCCAGCAGCGCGGATGACATGACCCTGAAATTGTGGAGCGTGGGTACAGGCGCCATGGCGCAAACGCTGGAAGGACACAAGGGAAAGGTATATGCGGTGGCATTTGCGGCAGGCACCAATGCGCTGCTTGCAAGTGGCGGGGATGACTCGAGAATCATTTTGTGGGATGTGAAAGCCGGAAGGATTGTAAGAAGATTCGAGGGGCACAGGGGTTCGGTACGAAGCATCTCATTCTCACCCGACGGCTCGATTCTCGTCAGCGGGGCCGATGATGGCTTGAGCGTGTGGAATGTCAAGACGGGCAAACGGGTCAAGGTCCTGTTGGCAAACTCGGCAGAATGGACCGAAGGCCGCAGCGCAACGGCAGGGAAACGGGTGGGCTACGGAAGCAACGACATTACCGCCACGTCCATTCGCTTTTCACCAGACGGCAAAGTTGTTGCCTGCGGAGGCACCAACAACACAGCCATGGTCTGGGATACAAGAACTTGGGGAAGAAGGTTGTTCAGGCCAATAGAAAAATAGGAAATCGGGGCGAAATCGGGGACGCACCGACGCAACCGCAGTAATTCTCACATTTAGCCGAAAAAAGAGCCCTAAAACACGCCTTGTGGCCCTTTTCCGAGGCTGTTTTTTCAGAACTCGGAGGACGAGCAAGGCCAAAGTTGCTCTCCTGTTTTCGGGAGTGCAACGGGGATCAACTTCGGGCGACGGCACTCCCCAACGCTCCCCGGTTTCAGAGGCAGATGTCCCCGATTTTTCTGTTTCTTATTTTTTCGGCGCCTGCGCCAGGATCCGGGCGATCACCTTCGGGTCCTCCGGAATTTGGCCGACCTTGGACAGCCGCTCCGTCATCAGCAGCCAATTTTTATCGGCTGAAAAGACCTGACGGAAAATCGGCAATGCCTCTTCGATGCGATTCATATTCGTGAGCGCAACGGCATGCCAGTAACGCATCTCGTTCAGCCGGCTGGGCAGGATACCGGGAGTCCCGGCAGCAATCTGCTCGGCCGTGCCATACTCCCGGAGCGCGCCTTCCCGGTCGCCATGTTCCGTTGCGAGATCGCCCGCATTCATGTGGTTATAGGCTCGCTGCAACGCAACTAACCGGCGCAACTCCCGGAGCGGGTAATCCGCATCGTCCACTCGCAGGTCGAAGACGCGGTCCTGCCATGGCTTGCCGCTCGATCTGGCTTTCACGATAATCAGCGCCGCTGACTGGCGGCCGCGGGCATCTCCCCCCACAGCCTGCGCTGCGTCCAAAGCCGCCAGCATCCGGTCCACCAGCTCGCCTTTTGCCTCGCCGAACGCCTTTGCCATTGCCGGCCAGACCTTGTCATTCAACATCATGTTGGCCTGGACCGAAAAATGCTCGCCGATGTGAATCGCGCCGGCGGCGGAAGCGCCGTCAATTTTTTGCTCGCTGATGCGGCCATTCGCAGGCAGGCCTACGACGTCTCCCGCCGCGGCTATGTCCTTTGCGCCCGTCCAGGCAGCGGCGCGCCCCTGATTGTCAATAACGGCAACCTGCCGGACATTGCGGGCTTTGTCCGCCTTCAGCAACTGGGCAAGCGCCTGCGGCGCAGGCACTCCTTTGCGCAGCAGGTCGAGGCCATCCCGGCCATAGGCGGGTTCCACAAACGACTGCGTTGCGATCGCTCCCACACCGGCTTCGGCCCAGGTAACAATGCATCCCACGCAGAACCAATGGGACTGGACGGCAACGCCCATCTCGCCTGTCTGAGCGTCTCGTGCGACGATGGAAAACGTGTGGACCGGCGAACCGGAGCGGACGGCCGCAAACTCCGGTGCCGGCGCAGCCAGGGAAACAAGCAGTGCAAATGCCGAAAAATACCAAATAGGTCTCATAGTGACTCCGATCGGTGGAAGCAATTATAGCTCTTCCCCAGGATTGGCCGTCAGTTCTTTGTCGGGAACCGCCTTGATGGTGATGAAACCTGATTTTACCCGAGCAGGGCAATTGGCCTCCACCCGCGGTTTCCCGCCGGGAAAACCAGGGACGGCTAATCTGTTTACCTGTATTTGTCATCAGGTAAACCAGATGCGGATTTCACCTTGCTTCGGAAATCAGTAAACGTGTGCGACGTCCCGGATCTTAATGAAGATAGTTTTGCCAGATCCGGCGGGGCGCATCCGCGCCCATCCGGCGTGATTACTTTCCTCGGCGCTTTTCAGGAGGAGAACAGGCTTCCCGGCAGATGCTCACCACGCGGCCGGCGCGCTGACGGGCGACTCTTGCGTGTTTCTCTTTGTAGAAAGAGTGGGGAGTGATGTCCTCGCTGCCGTAGAAAGCAAGCTCCCGGTCGCGGCGCAGCTCCTGGGAGATCTCCATCAGTTCCTCAAGCGTCTCGCGCACGACCCGCGGAAAGCGGGCGCTGTTTTCCTCGAGTACTTCGCTCACGTCGTGCACGCGAGGCACTTCGATATCGTGGTGGCGCAATAGCCCTTTGAGCGCCAGTTCGACGATCTCCTGGCACTCGCGCACGACATCGGCCCACATACGTTCCTCGAGCAGTGTGTCAACCGCCTTGAGCCTGCCGTTGGCCCTGAGCAGGTAGTCCCTTGCGAGATCGAGGTTTCTCATGACCCTCCCCCAGAAGAAAGCTCCTGGCCGGCCTGG
>Ga0315277_10002511_pt1 | contig 25522 bp, 20 predicted proteins | sample YL17G05_15_MG_FD_203695 | JGI IMG/M metagenome (GOLD analysis project Ga0315277, IMG submission 203695) | Sediment microbial communities from Yellowstone Lake, YNP, Wyoming, USA - YL17G05_15 | ecosystem: Environmental > Aquatic > Freshwater > Lake > Sediment | place: USA: Wyoming | collected... | reverse complement strand
GGGGCGAGGGGTGAGGGGCGAGGGGTGAGGGGCGAGGGGCGAGGGGTGAGGGGCGAGGGGTGAGGGGCGAGGGGTGAGGGGCGAGGGGTGAGGGGCGAGGGGTGAGGGGCGAGGGGTAAGGGGCGAGGGGCGAGGGGCGAGGGGTAAGGGGCGAGGGGCGAGGGGCGAGGGGGAAGGGCGAATCGCAACCGGGCGGGGCCTTCGTTTGACTACCTACCGCTTCGCCCCAACTCCCTACTGCATATCGCCTACTGCCTACCGCATACTGCCCACTGCCTACTGCCCACTGCCCACTGCCCACTGCCCACCGTCACCGCTGGATGATCACCCGCGAGCCGACCGAAAGGATGCCAAAAACGTCCTCGATGTCTCGATCGCCCAGGCAAACCGAGCCGCGGCCTGCCGTACGATGCAGGTTCTGAGGGTCGTTTGTTCCATGGATGCCGATCTGGTTGCCCAGGTCGATCCAGTAGCCGCCCGGGTAGCCGCCGTCGGCCTCGCCGGCAGCGGGGGACGCCTCCCGGCCATAGCGGGCCGGATTGCCGGTCTTGTTGCGGACCACGTAGGAACCCTCGAGATTCGGGTGATCTCGCCCCACCCCGATGGGAAACCTCCCCGCGTAGCGGCCCCCCAGCATCAAGGTCAGCTCATACCTGTCCAGGTCGATCAGGGCGTTGAATGGCCCGCGGACGACCTTCAACTCCCGGCCCGGTTCCAATCGCTGTTGATCGCGAATCCCGTTGATCTTGGCCAGCAGTTGCGCGGGCACCTTGTACGCCTCCGCGATCTGCTCCAGCGTGTCGCCCGGTTGCACCTTGTAAGGCTGCTCCAGCAGATGCTGCCGCGAATAGATCACCGTGCCGGCAAGTTTATCGAGCAAATCGGTGATTTCCCGGGCCTGTTCCGGCGGGACATCCGGGCTGTCGTAGAGCGGGCTGAGGTCCGAGAGGGCCTCGGCCAGCCGACCCTCGTCCAGCTTTATCTGCACCGCCTGAAGGAAGGCGATATAGTTTTCCTCTGCCGCGTTTTGCACAGGCCGGCCGGGCAGCGGATCGGACGGCGGTCCCTGGGGAGCGCGGAGCGAATTGGTGCCCAGTCCTTGGGTGTTGCCGTAGCCGGGCGGCCCTTGGCGGCTCCCTGCCCCGAGGGTGGCACTCGCTGAGGCGACGCTGCCCGACGCCCCGATGTCCCCCGGGGAAGGGTACACTGGCGGTCCGCCGTTGGTCACAGTCCCCAGTGGCGGTGCGGGAGTTCCCAAGGGAGCATACGGCGGCGCGGCCGCGGATCCGCCGGCTGTCGTGGACGTATCGGCCCCCAAAGGACCACCCGCAGGGGCCCCCGTCGGACCCGAAGAAAAAGGCGGCGTCATATCGGCCGCAGCACCAGCCGGGGGAGGATACTGCGGCATCGCTGCCCCGGGTCCCGGCATTTGGACTTGGGGAGCCTCGGGCCAGACTGGGGCGATGTCCGTTGTCGCCGGCGTCTCCGGATTGCGGTTGATCGACACGTATACCCCGTAGGCAATGGCCCCCAACACCGCCACGATGAACAGGGTCTTCAGCGAGTTCATGATCGTCCTCCTTGACGAATCACGTCGATGACACTGTCTTGCCGGAGACCGGCGAGAGAATGACTAGAACTGAGCAAGAGCCATTCCTGGTGGCGATCCTGGCCGTTCTGCGGTGTTCTACCCGGTGAGCAACCCGACCCGACCCCTCCGGACCGACTCAGGGGGGACGCATCATAAGAGAATTCGCCAACCAATGCTACATCAACCTGAAAGGATCTCTGCGGCCATCTTTCGGGTGGTGGATCTGCTGTCAGTCGTCCACAAGTCGTTTCTCGACAACGTGTTGCGACTATTTGGCCGACCCTACCCCCGCTCTTGCCCCCCGCGAAGCCGCGCGCGAATCTCGGCCAGGCGCTCGGCCAGTTGCCCCTCGAATCCCCGCTCGACCGGCCGGTAGTACTCCCGCTCGACTCCCAGGTAATCCTGCTGGGCCACCGCCTCGGGGAGATCGTGGGCGTACTGGTATCCCTCTCCGTGACCCAGCCGCTTGGCCCCTGGGTAGTGGGAATCCCTCAGGTGCACCGGGACCGGCAGAACCCGGCCCTCACGGACATCGCGACGGGCTTCGCCGATCCCCACGGTGGCCGCGTTGGACTTTGGCGCGCAGGCCAGGTAGGTCACCGCCTGGGCCAGGTTCAGTTGGCATTCCGGCAGCCCCACCAACTCGCACGCCTGGGCCGCCGCCACCGCCAACGGCAGGGCCGCCGGGTCGGCGTTGCCCACGTCCTCGCTGGCCAGGATCACAATTCGCCGGGCCAGAAACCGTACGTCTTCGCCCCCCTCCAACATGCGGGCGAGCCAGTACAGCGCCGCGTCGGGGTCGCTGCCGCGGATGCTCTTGATCAGGGCACTGATCGTGTCGTAGTGCGCATCTCCGTCGCGGTCATAGCCGACCGCCTTCCGCTGCACCGATTCCTCGGCCAACTGGCGGGTGAACTCCAGCGGCGACTGGTCGCTGGAAAGGGCCCCCACCTCGAGCGCCGAGAGGGCCCGCCGGGCATCGCCATCGCTGACCTGGGCCAGAAACTCCAGGGCGTCGTCGTGCATGCGGATCTCGCGCCCGCCCAGGCCCCGCCCGGCGTCGGCCAGCGCCCGGCGGAGCAGCGTCTTGATGTCCTCCACCGAAAGCGGCTCGAACTGGAAAATGCGGCTGCGGCTGACCAGCGGGCTGTTGATCGTAAAGAACGGATTCTCGGTGGTCACCCCCACCAGGATCACCACGCCTTCCTCCACCTCCGGCAGCAGCACGTCCTGCTGGGCCTTGTTGAAGCGGTGGATCTCGTCGATAAACAACAGCGTCCGCTGGCCCGTGGCCGAGAGCCGATCGTCGGCCCCGGCCAGGATCTCGCGCAGCTCCTTCACCCCGCTGGTCACCGCGCTGAGTTGACAGAAGTGGCTGTGCGATTCCCTGGCCAGCAGCCGGGCCAGGGTGGTCTTGCCGGTGCCGGGCGGGCCATAGAAGATCACTGACCCCAACCGGTCGGCCTGCAGCAACCGCCGCAACAGCTTCCCTTCGCCCAGGAAATGCCGCTGCCCGACGAATTCGTCCAACGACTCCGGCCGCATCCGCGCGGCCAAGGGCTGCGCCCCGCGCCGGTTGGCTTCTTCGCTGGCTTCGAATAGTGACATGGCGTTCTGCGACAAGGTCGCCGTGCCGGCGACCGCTACACTGCTCGCCTCGGCGGTGCGCCGGTAGTTTAGCGGCCGCCGGCACGGCGGCCAAGCGCTCGTGTTAATCATCCGGTTCCAGCGGCCCCCCGTCGGGCAACAACTCCCGCAAGGGACACTGCCCGCACCTCGGGCCTTTCTTGCGACAGTACTCCTTGCCCACCCGCACCAGCAGGGCATGATACTCGTTGAACAATGCCGCGTCCTCGGGCAGACTGCTCTGGAAGTAATCTTGGATCATCTGGTAATCGGCGTCGAACCCGATCCAACCGTGGCGGGCCAGGATGCGGTGCGTGTACGTGTCGACCACGAAGACCGGCAGCCCGCCGGCGTAGAGCAGAATCGAATCGGCCGTCTCCGGGCCGATGCCGCCTACCGTCAGCAGCCCTGCGCGGAGCCTCGGCAGGTCCGTGCCGAACATGGCCTCCAGCGAGCCGTCGTAGCGGCCTACGAAGAACTCCAGCAAGTTATGCAAACGGCGTGCCTTGATGCGAAAATATCCGCTCGGCCGGATCAGCTCTTCCAGCTCCTCCAACGGTACCTCATACAGTGCGTGGGGCTCCAGCAGGTCCGCCTCCCGCAGGTTGTCGATCGCCTTCTCGACGTTTTGCCAATTGGTGTTCTGCACCAGGACGGCGCCGACCATCACCTCAAACGGCGACTGGCCCGGCCACCAATGCTGGGGCCCCAGGGCGTCGAACATCCGCTGGTAGACTTCTCTGAGGGTTGCAGTCATGGCTCGACTCAAGCGGCACGTCCGCCGGGGTCGAAGATGAACAAGGGTCCGGCCCGTGCCTCCGAGCCGGCACGGGGGCCGCCGGGAGGCCCCGGCTTCCTGATCCACTCCATCTTATCTCCATGACCGCTCCACCGCGAGACGACAGTCCGCAACGTCGCAGCCCTTTGGCCTGGGCAGCCGAGGGATACTGGGCCGAGTCGCGGCAGCCTTGGCCCAGCCTGGTGTTCGTGGCCCCGCTGCTGGTGGCTTACGAGGCCGGAGTGCTCCTGCTGGGTCCGGAGGCAGTTCGCAACGGGGCAGACGCCTGGCTGCGGCAACTCTTGGACCTGATTGGATTTGGGCAGTACTTCCTGTTGCCCGTCCTGACCGTCTGCATACTACTAGGCTGGCACTACACCACCCGCCGCCCGTGGCGGCTCTCGCGGGGGTTGCTCTGGAGCATGGCCGCCGAGTGCCTCCCCTTGGCCGTCTGCCTGTGGTTGCTGGCGCAACTGCAAGGGATCGTGCTGCAAGCCGTCGCCCGCCCGGTCGCACTGAGTATCCGCTCGATCATCGAATACACCGTGAGTTATCTGGGGGCGGGGATCTACGAGGAGCTGCTGTTTCGGCTGATTCTGCTTTCGGTGGTAGTCTGGGGGTTTGGGCGGCTGGGCCTTGGGCCCCGGCTGCGCCTAGTGGCCGCCGTGCTGCTGACCAGCCTGCTGTTTTCCGTCGCCCATTACGTGGGCCCGTCTGGCGATCCGATTGAGTGGCACAGCCTGCTGTTCTGGAACAGTTTTCTGTTTCGCTTCTTGGCGGGGGGGTTCTTTTGTGCTCTGTTTGTCTACCGCGGGTTTGGCATCGCGGCGGGCGCCCACGCCGCGTACGACATTCTGGCGGGTTTTTTTGCCTCGGCGTGAGATTGATGCTAGCAATCCGCCGCGCCGCGCACCGCTTGTCAAGCCCGGTTTCTTGCGGCGGTCCGACCGCCGGCGAAAACGCCCTTTGTGCCTTGCGCGGGAAATGCTTATAATGATCTCTCGACGTATGGCAATCGTTCCCCTGCCCGAGGGTTCGTTCGATAGACAATAAGGAACTGCCGTTGTGCTTACCGTTCGACCGAAGGTGGCGGAGCTAGTCTTCCAAGTTTACGGCCGACCCCTGCACCCGGAATTGTTCGAGGTTTATCATTCGCGTTCGGTCCAACGAGGGGACTACCAAGCCAAGATCGACATTACCAGCGCGGGACACGTGGTGACCTGGCGTTACGCGGGCCTGACGCTGACGGAGGTGGCCGCTTCGGCCCACCACCCGCTGCCCCAGCGGCGGCGGCTGTTGTCCTACCGGCTGAAAGGCCAGCGGAGCGATCGCATCGAGTGTCGCGGCGGCGTCTGCTACCAGGTGAGCTTCCAGCTCGAAGCGGTCGAACCGGAAGTCTTCTGGACCTTCCAACAAGAGCTGGCCGCCGACGCCCTGCGGCAAGGCATGTTCCATCAGTTCCATTCCAGCGGCCGGATGGCGTTGGGCGCCCTGAGCTACATCAACGTGGAAACCCGGAATCGCACCCTCCTGATCCAGGCCTTCCACACCTTCCCCGACGACTACGCCATCGTCAAAAGCCAGACGATCTTTCAGACCCCCTGACGCGACCACTACGCCAGCCCGCCGAGAAACTCCCGCATCGCCGCGCTCACCTCGGTCGGCCGCTCCAGCGGCGACATGTGCCCGCAGCCGGCAATCTCGACCAGTCGGGCGTGGGGAATCGCCCGGGCAATCGCCCGCATCTCCTCGGCGGTCGAGATTGCGTCCAACTCGCCCACGATCACCAGCGCCGGACACTCGATCTGGTTGAGCTGCGAGACCATCTCCGGCCGTTCAGCCATCCCCCGGGCGGCAGCGGCGATCCCTCTCGGATCGGTCTTAAGCATCACGCGCCGCAACGACTCGACCAGCTCCGGCTGGTCCTGCGCCGTCGAGGGCGCAAACAACCTGGGCATCATCTGCGCCACCAGCGGCGCCGGCCCCTCGCGTAACACCCGTTGGACCATCTCGCGGCGCGCGGCGGCCGCCTCGGGCGTGTCGCTCACCGCGCGGGTGTCGCAGAGGATCAGCCCGCGGAGCCGCCGGCCGTGTTGCCGCCAGAACTGCCAGGCCACGTACCCACCCATCGACAGCCCGCACAAGACGACCGGCTCGTCCACTTGCAGCGCGGAGAGCAGCCCAGCCAGGTCGTCGGCGAACTGCTGCATGGTGACCGTGCCGTCGCTCACACCGCTTCGCCCGAAGCCCCGCAGATCGGGCGCGATTACGCGGTAGTCTTCCGAAAGCGCCTCGATCTGGGCGTTCCACATGCTGTGGTCCAACGGAAAACCGTGGACCAGCACGACCGGCCTCCCGGCCCCCGCATCGACGTAGGCGAGCTCGGCGCCGTTGACTGTTTGTGTTTTCATATTCCCCTATCAACGGACTGAGTCAGCTTGGGCTTCACGCGCTTCGGAATACGGCCACATATATCCAGAAGTACGTGGCCGCTGCAGCGGACATGACTGCAGCGCAGCGGTAGGGGCATGAAAGCACCTGAATTCGGATTCACTGCTGCTTTTCCTTCTTCGTCTCTTCCCACTTCTTGCGGAACACACCCAACTGCCGGGCGATGAGCTTGGAGTGCGGATCTAACTGGAGGGCCTTGGTCTGCGTCTCCACGGCCTTCTGGTAGTCGCCTTTGGCAAAGTAGACGTGGGCCAGTGTGTCGTAAAAGCCGCCGCTGGCGGGACTTAGCTCGATCGACTTCTTGGAAAACTCCAGCGCCGCCTCCAGGTCTCCTTCGGTGTTGGCCACCAGCCACGCGAACTGGTTGTACGCCGTGGCGTCGTCGGGAGCATGGACCGTCTCTTGGCGAAACGTGTCCGCCGCCTGCTTGATCAGCTTTAGCGTCTCCTCGCGGTACTCGCGGGCCTGGTCGGGGAGCCGATAGCGGGCGATCAGCACGTCAACGTCGCCCGGATCGGCTGCGATGCCCTTGTCGAGGTGCTCGCGCTGCTTGGTGCGATCGCCGCGGCCGGCGAAGTGGCAGGCGTAGAAATACTCCATTCGCGCGCGGATCCCCGGCATTCTGGCCTGGATGATCGCGGCCAGATTCCGCTGCTGCTGGCAGGCCTTGACCAGCCTGTCAAGCACCTCGGCAGCCTTCAGCTCTTCTCCCTGGTCGTGGAGCATCTCACCCAGCAGCGAGGATGCCACCAGCACGATCTCATCGACCGCGGTGCTGGTATCGACGATGTAGCGGAATTCCCGCTCCGCCCACCCCAGCATGCCCCTCTGCCACAATACCCGAGCCACCTCGTAGTGCAGGATCAACTGCTGAGGACTGTTGCCCTGGTTGAGTGCCAGCGCCCGTTGCGCCGTCTGCTCGGCCTGGTTCCGCTCGCCCTTCTCCATTTGGGCTTGAGCCACCGTATACAGCAGGAGGGGATTCCGGGCGAATTGTGCAGGGAAACGGGCCGTCAGCTTGTCGATACTCTCCCAGGCCTGCTGCTCGATCAGCCAGGTGACTAACTCCCCCAGAGTGGCCGGGTTTCCCGTCTCCAAGTCGACCAGCCGCTGCATGGCTGCCAACGCCTGCTCCTTCTGATCCAGCTTCTTGAACCACGGCACCTGGAAACGGACCAGCCGGGCGAGGATGCCCAAATCGGTCTGCATGGGCGACTGCCTCAGCAGCGCATACTCCGCCTCGGCCAACTTCGCCCAGTCGGCGCTCGCCGCCTGTGGGTCCTCGCCGAATCGCACCCAGGTCAACAGCCAGCCGGCGGCCGTCTGGCGGCTGGAACCAAGGTTCTTTCGCAACAGTCCGGCCAACTCCTTGCCGGGCGGTACGCCAGGCGGCTGACTGCCCACCAGCTCTACCGCGGCGTACTTCGACAGCACCGGCGACGTCTCGTATCGGACCAGCCGGCACAAGGCGGGAACGCCTGCCCCCTCCGGCAACGCCGCCAGGTTCCGCAATTGCGCAAGTTTACCCGCCTGGGTCAACAATTCGTAACCGGCCAGCAGCTTCTTCACCTCCGGCGGGTCGCTCGGCACCGTCCACTGCACACGCATCAACTGCAACAGGTGCTTGGCCCGGGCGGCGATCTCCAGGTCCTCGTGGGTGGTCGCCGCACTGAGCGCGTCGAAGGCCTCGAACGAGTACTTGGCCAGCTCCGCCTCCGCTTGCTGCCGGATAAAGTAGTCCGTGTCGCCAAGCTGTTCGATCAGCCGGTCGATCCGCCGCTGGGTCTCCTCGGACTCCTGCCGGGTCCCTTCGGCTGCGGAACCGGCCAAGCCGACACTCCAGATCACCGCGGCCGCCAGCGCAGGCGCGATCCACCTTGGCGTGATGATCTTGGCAATCTGCATGGCTCAGCCGCGGCGGGACAATCCCGCCAATCTCGCGTACGAAGTCTCTCATCCCTCGGCGGGGGACTCGTCTCTCGGCTTGCTGCGTGCGGAGACTTCAGCCTCAAGCCGGTGGACCGCCTCCAGGACGGCGGCCGCTGCCTGGCAGACAATAAACACCAGCAGGAAGAGCACGACGCCCGGAAACCACGTGTAGTGCCAGTACGACAGCAGGAGGGAAATCACCAAGGTCAGGCCCGCCAACCCCGCAGCCACGTAGCCACAAAGTCGCAAGCTGCCCGAAGAAGACGGCCACGCTCGCACCGTCTGCAATAACCCCAGGATTCCGGAGACGTTCGTGCCGGCCTTCTCGGGCAGCCGTGGAGGCTGCGGACCGGGCCGAGCGGGCTGGTCGCCGAACAGGCCGGCCATGTCGCCCGCCCGCTTCCACTTCGGCATGCCCTCTCGCCAGACCAGATCCTCGCGGGCCAACTCCCCTCCGGCGGCCTTCTGCTTCAGCGCGGAGAAAGAGATTGGGCCCTGCTGGCCGCGGCCGCCTGCCGCGAAAAACCAACGGTCAGCCGCCTCGGCCGACCCGCCGGGAAACACCCCGATCTCCCCCGTCTCCATCTCCGGCTCCTCCGCAGGCAGCATGTCGTAAACCTCGAAGCCGCCCGCCAGGCCATCGTCCGGTTTCTGTTCAGCCTCCGAACGCTCCCGGTCCTCCGTCGGCTTCACGTCGTCACTCTCGACCATGTTATCCTCCCATTGCGTCCCGACCGTTGGCCGCGGGAACCCCCGGTTGGTAAGGTGATTGAACAGCCTGATGGGTCAATTGTCAATCCCTCGCTCGATGTGCGTGGGGCAAGCCCGCCTGACGCAGTAGCCGGCCCTCAGCTACCCGCTCCCCAATTCGTGCACGGCTTCGACCAAGGCAATGGCGTTCTCAACGGGTGTCTGCGAGAGCACGCCGTGGCCGAGGTTGAAGATGTGGCCCGGGCGGCCCGCCGCTTGATCGAGGATCTCCCGGGCACGGCGGCGGATTTCGCCTGGAGTGGTCAGCAGGACGGCCGGATCGAGGTTTCCCTGGATCGCCTTGTGGTAGCCGATCGCCCGCCAGGCGTCGTCCAGACGCACCCGCCAGTCAATCCCGATCACTGCCCCGCCGGCCTCGCTCAACGCGGGCAGCAACGCCGGATTGCCCGTGGCGAAATGGATCACCGGCGCGGAGGGTGCGACGGCCTCGATGATCGGCCGGGTGTACGGCAGGACGTAGCGGCGATAGTCGTCCACCCCCAGGCAGCCGACCCAACTATCGAACAACTGCACCACCTGGGCCCCGGCTTCGATCTGCGCCTTAAGATACAGGATGATCGCCCGGCCCAGACGGCTCATCAGGGCGTCCCACGCGCCGGCGTCGCGGTACATCAGCGACTTGACCAGCCGGTAGTCGCGGCTGGAACCTCCTTCCACGGCATAGGCGGCCAGCGTGAACGGGGCCCCGGCAAAGCCGATCAGCGGCAGCCGCTCGGCCAGCCCGGAGCGCGTCTGCCGCACCGCCTCCATCACGAAATCCAGCGGCCCGACGCTCTCCAGCTCCGCCAGGCGATCGACGTCTTCTGGCCGGCGGATCGGGTTGTGCAGCACGGGGCCTTCGCCGCCGGGAAACTCCAGCGCAAGCCCCAGCGGCTCGAGGATCAACAGCAGGTCTGAGAAGACGATGGCGGCGTCGACTCCCAATCGCTCCACGGCCACCAACATCACCTCGGCGCAAAGCTGGGGGTTTTTGCACAACTCCAGGAAGCCGGTCTTCTCCCGCACTGCCCGATACTCGGCCATGTAGCGGCCGGCCTGGCGCATCAGCCAGATCGGCACCCTCCCCGACGGCTCGCCGCGAACGGCCTTCATCAGGGGACTGTCGTACCAGGCCGGAGGCTGTGCTGACGAGGTTGGCATCAGGCGGGCTTGGTCAGTGATGATTGATGATTGATGATCGAGCAAAGACCGTGTCGCCGCAGACTCTCTGCATCCAACTATGCCATCAGTTCGCAGGTTTAAGGAGACATCCTCAAAGTAGTCATCTCGCTCCGCGAGATGAGGCCCCTGCGAGGAGACCGTGCCCTCCCCGCTGCCGCTTCGTCTTGCGGAGCGAGACGGCTACTTTGGTTGCGGCTTCGCCACGATATGATTATCAATCATCAATCATCAATCATCAATCACCCTCCAAAAGAACAGGTCTGCCCGAGATACGGATCTCCGGCAGACCTGCAACAAACGTTCGATTGGACAACGACCCTAGTTGCGGACGATCCTGCGGTAGTACTTTTGCGTCGAAGCAGACGGATCGGCTACCGGGGCCTTGGGCAACGGGGCGGCTTCCTCCTGCGGGGCAGCCGCCGGAGCGGTCGCCTCGCCGGTGCTAGCAGAACCACACCCCTCGCCACATCCCTCCTCGCAGCAGGAAGTCTTGCAACGCGGCTTGCAGCAGAACAGGCCGTCCAGCGCGTCCAACAGACCCAACCGGCAGGACGACTTGCGGCACGACTTGCCGCACTCGGGCTCACAGCAGGCCGGCTTCTCGCAACAGGCCGGCTTCTCGCAGCAGGCCGGCTCGCAGCACTTGGGCTTGCGGCACTTGGGCTTGCAGAGCAATGGCTTGCACCTGGGCTTGGCACAAGCCGGCTCACAACAAGCGGGCTCCGGCGCGCAGGCCTTGACCTTCTCGCAGCACTCCGGCTCGCCGCAGTTGGCGCAGTTGGCCTTGCCGCACGACCGGCAAGCGAACAGCCCCCTCAGGCCCCCAAACAAGTCGCAAGCAGGCCGGCAGGTCGCCTTGCCGCACTCCGGCTCGCAGGCGGCAGGCTCGCAAGTGGCCGGCTCGGGCGCACATGCAGGATCGCAGGCTGCGACTTTGCCGCACGGATCGCACGTGCCGCAGCCGGTGTTCAGCCCGAGCATCCGATCCAGAAGCTCGAATCCGAACGCCTGGCTGCTCAGGGCTGCGCTCACCAGGAGCGCTCCTAAAAGTGTTTTGCCTCTCATTGAGCAACAACTCCTTTACAATGAACTGGGGTACCTTCTCCCGGTTCTGCGACCGCAAACCAGAGTGCCACAGGCAGCCAGAACAAGAAGCACCACTCTGTCGCGTGGGCGGGTTCTCCCATGGGAAAGAACCGACTTAGGCGTGGTTTCCAGCCGCGGGGTGGGAAGGTGGGTTGGTACCCGCAGTTCGCACGGTGTACTGCGTCAGGACCGTCGAGCCATTCCATGACCCGAAAACACCCGATCCGGCCACCTGACGCGCCCTCGGAGCGTGCTACCACAGCACGCGGAAATCGCTAAGGGTCAAATACCGTATCGGTCCGCTCAGCAAGGGCCCTTGAGCGTACGGAACCCTTTTTCAGCAAAAGGTTTACCACTCTTGCTGCGCAAACATTTCCGCCCACGCAACGCAGCAAAGCTTTGCCGGTTTTGCGGCCGTCCGCAGCACGTCGCGCGGCTGAAACCCTTCGGCAACCGTCATACTCTCCCAGCCTTCGCCCGCTCCTCCCCGCGGCCCTTCCCCTGCCCGATCCCCGCACCACCCCCAAATCGTCCCCTCGCGGCTCCCAACACCACGCCCCGATGATAAGATGTAAGGACCCTCGAGGACAACGTGCTGCTCCGCTTGACGGATACCCCCCATGAACACCCCCGCCAAACGCTATCAAATCGTCGACTTTGACCGGCTTCCGGCTGTGCCTTGTCCCTGCGGGACCGCCCGCCGGGCCCTGCTCGACGCGCCCGACTTCCCCGGCTCCATCCACCGCACCGAGATCACCGTCGACGCCAAGCTCCACTACCATCGACGGCTGACCGAGACCTACTACGTGCTCCGGTGCAACCCGGACGCTCAAATGCAACTCGACGACGAACTAATACCCGTCCGCCCCGGAACCTGCATTCTCATTCCTCCCGGCGTGCGTCATCGGGCCGTCGGCGCGATGACCGTCCTGATCGTGGTCCTGCCCAAGTTCGACGCCGACGACGAGGTAATTGTGCAAGACTGACCCCCTTCCTCTCCAGTCCTTCTTCGCGCCTTGGCGAGAGGTTTTCCTTGAGGCTTCGTGATGACAAAACCAATCCTCGTCGTCCTTGCGGTCTTGACCTTGGCCTCGGTTTCGGCGCGTGTCTGCCGAGCCGATTGGCCTCAATGGGGTGGCTCGCCCGCACGCAACAACACGCCCGACGGCAAGAACATCCCCGTCGAGTGGAACGTGGGAAAGTTCGATCACCAGACCGGCCGCTGGCTGGGCGACTCGGCCAACAACGTCCTCTGGGTCGCCAGGCTCGGCAGCCGAACCTACGGCTCCCCGGTCGTCTCCGGCGGCAAGATCTTCTGTGCTACCAACAACGGCGCGGGCTATCTCAAACGCTATCCGGCCGACGTCGACCTCGGCTGCCTGCTCTGCTTCCGCCAGGGCGACGGCCGCTTCGGCTGGCAACTCTCGCGCGAGAAGCTCCCGGCAGGCGGAGCCGTCGACTGGCCCGACCAGGGAATCTGCTGCTCGCCCCTGGTCGAAGGCGACCGCCTCTGGCTGGTCACCAATCGCGGTGAGGTCGCCTGCCTCGATACCAACGGCTTCTACGACGGCCAGAACGACGGGCCGTACACCTCGGAGCCCAGCACGGCCCGCGACGAGGCCGACGTCGTCTGGTATTTCGACATGATGCACCAGCTCGGCGTGGTGCAGCACAACATGGCCAGTTGCTCGGTCACCGCCGCGGGCGATTTGTTGCTGGTCTGCACTTCCAACGGCCGCGACGATGCGGCCGAGGAGATGCCCGCCCCCGACGCCCCCAGCTTCATCGCCCTGGACAAGCACAGCGGCAAGCTCGTCTGGGCCGACAACTCGCCCGGCCGCAACGTGCTGCACGGCCAGTGGGCCTCGCCCGCCTTCGCCGTGCTGGGCGGCCTGCCCCAGGCCATCTTCCCTGGCGGCGACGGCTGGCTCTACAGCTTCCTGGCCACGCCGCCCGAGAACGCGAAGCCGGAATTCAGTAGTTCCAAGTTGCAGAAAGGGGTGGCTGGGGTCGAACGAAGTGAGCCCCCAGAGCGCCCGATTTCCGGGGGCTCGCCCGCGCTCGATCCCGGCCACCCCGCGCAAGCCCCCAAACCGATACTCCTCTGGAAGTTCGACTGCAACCCCAAGGACTCGGTCTGGAAGGCGGGCGGACAAGGCAGGCGAAACCACCTCATCGCCACCCCCGTGGTCTGCGACGGGCTGGTCTACATCGCCACCGGCCAGGACCCTGAGTACGGCGAAGGGCCGGGTGACCTCTGGTGCATCGATCCCACCAAGCACGGCGACGTCAGCCCGGAGCTGGTTTTCGACCGCCAGGGCAACCCCGTCCGGGCACCGACCGAAGGTTGGTCGCGGCGGGTCCAGGCGCTGGACAAGCAGGCTGGCGAGCAACTCAAGCCCAATCCCGACTCGGCCGCCGTCTGGCACTATGCCGGCCACGACGCCAACGGCGACGGCAAGCTCGATTTCGACGAGACCATGCACCGCACCCTGAGCATGGCCGCCGTCAAGGACAACCTGCTGGTGATTGCCGACCTGGCCGGGCTGGTGCACTGCCTGGACGCCAAGACCGGCAAGGTCCACTGGACCCACGACATGCTGGCCGCCGTCTGGGGCTCGCCACTAATCGTCGAAGGCAAGATCTACATCGGCGACGAGGACGGCGACCTGGCCGTCTTCGCCCTTTCTGCCCAAAAAAAGCTCCTGGCCGAGAACAACATGGGCAGCTCCGTCTACAGCACCCCCGTGGTGTCCGACAACACCCTCTACATCTCCACCCGCGAAAATCTGTTCGCCATCGGTGCGAAGCAGCCGTAAGGCCTTTACGCAATAAAGCGGAATCCAAGTAAGGCGAACGCCCGAAAACGCTCGCCACCCAGTGTGCCTTCCGCCCAGGAACGGCGCTGATTAGCGACCCAGCGGGCAAGCTCAGGATCTTCCGGCCAATCGGCGGGCACATCGCAGTGGCCGTGCTTCTCTTTGTAGCGCGCAAGCCCGGCGAACATCTGCTCCCATGTTCTTTCGCGCGCTGCGCTCACTTCGGTGCTCCGCGGAGGCGATTCCCCACCCGCCTGCTGCGAGAGCCACTCCCCAGGGCGGTCCCAAACAGTGACGCTTGGTGCATTTTCACTCTTGTTCGATCCTGAAAGTCCGGTCCCCGTTAAGGCAGGCGGCGGCCGCTGCACCCCGGCGTGACGATCGTCACCGCAGGCGTCGCCCGGGACAACCTTAAAACGCTCGCACTCCTTGGGATGCTTCGGACATTCCCACACCTCCCCACGGCCTCGCCTGACGCGACGATACTTCGTGCGCTTGTCGATACTGCACAGGGGAGTCTCAAAGAACGGTGGACGCTCATCGATACCGACGAGGTACTTGCAGCCCGTCTGCTGATAGTCGGCGCACCCGACCTTAATTGGCTGCTTGTCACCGCGCCGGTTCAATTGCCTGACGTTAACGAGTTGTGCTGGGCCGTGGCAGTGCGGGCAGGTGCGAGGCTGCTTCCCTTGCTGGCTTGCAGACCGTATGTGCCGCGCCTGAAGGTACTCCAGAGTTACCTTGGCTAAGTCGGCGTGCACGAATCTATGCACTAATTCCTCCAGACCGCGATGACTACCCCAGTTCATGCTACCGGTATAGAGAATACGGCTGTCGATGATCACATTCTTGGGGTGAAATCCGGTCGCGAGAATGACCAATGCACCAATGGCTCGCAGGGAAGCGATAACCTTCTGAACATAACTGGGGTTCTTGGACTTCTCGGGTGGCACGCAAATGATGAGCGTCACTTCTACGCCCCGTTCGAGTGCCGCCCGAATGTATGGCTCGATCCGGGGCCAACGGTATTCTCCGATATAGGCCAAAAGCCCGAAGATACTCTCTTTGGCTTCACTCAGGTCAGCGACAAACCGGTCGAAGAACGTCTCTTCATTGAGAACCTCGAACAGAGGGGCGTCGCCAATCAGAGGTACTTGGTACTGTCCCGGTACGAAGCCAATAACGCGACGCGAGAATCCCGCTTTGAGCAACTCGTCCGCGGAAACTAGGTCCGCGTGATCTCTCAGGTACTGCCAGAGCTGCCCAAGACCGCTCGTTGGTTTCGCGTGACGGTTCAGCCACTCTGATGAACAGACCAGAACGAACTTCGAGCGAGCGCGTGTTAGTGCCACATTCAAATCACGTTTAACTTCCTTCGACCGCTTCGGATTGCAGAGCCTGGCCGTCCAATAGGGCTCGTCGAGTACGCTGTCAAAGATGATCAGTTCCGCTTCGCCACCCTGGAGTTTGTGAACAGTCCCGCAATGAACCCAGTCCGTTAGCTCAAGTGCTTCAACGAGCTTCTTGAGCAAACCGCCTTGCGCGGCGTACGGCGTCACAATCCCGATCGGCCGGGCGTCGGTCGGGCCGGGCCGCGGAATCGCCGCCGCAGCCATTTGCGCCAATTCCACCGCGATCTGCGCCGAGTACAGGTTGAATCGACTTAGACTGCCCGCCTGCCGCCCAGACCAACAGTGCAGGTCTACCGTGTCGATGACCACGAGCGGATTCGACGGGAGAAACGTGAGCCAATCCGGTTGCCCCCTCTGCAAGACATCCGGGTGGTCCTCAAGCCCCTCCGGTCCGTACGAGATGTGCCGTGCGGCGTCTGCGATCGCGGGAAGCATCCGGCGCTGCACGTGAAGGCGGGTCAAACTTGGGTGGTCGGTGGGTTCCAGTTCCCGAGCGATGTCCGCCAGATGAAACGCATCCTGTCGCAGCCTTTCGTCAGCTATTTTATTGTCGCTTCGTACAATTGGAGGAAGCTGTTTGAAGTCGCCGACAAGAATCGCGCGCCGAAGGGCGCGGCGCGCCGCGACAAAAAGCAAAGGCGGCAGGGCCATCGAAATCTCATCGACGATCAGTGCGTCGAATGATTCGTGGTCAAGCCAGTCACCCACGTAACACTTGGTGAGCGTGGCGGCAACAACACGAGCATTCGCGATAATGTCCCTTTGAAGAGTATCGAGATGCGCCCTGAGTTCCGTAAGACGTTGCTCGAGTTGGTGCAGGTCTGCTTCGACGGAAACCAACTGGTGTCTGAGGGTTTGGGCGGTGCCTAACCGGGCGCACCTCCTGGCGTGTTCTTCCGTTTCGACTTGGAGAGATTGCGCGGCGCGTTCGGCATCGCGCGCGGAGGCCGAAGCGTCGTCGGCAACCTTGCAGGCTCTTGCGAAGGTTCGTTCAACTGCCGCGAGGGTTTCCTGCGCCTGCTGAACCTTTCGCGCCCGAAAGAACCAGGCCCGACGGGCTTGCTCAACCTGCTGTCTGCACTCCTGGATCCGGGCGCTCGCTTCCACCCGCTGCGCCAGCTTGTGGTTCGCCAAAGCAGCAGCCTCGCTGACGCGCCGTTTGGATTCCACGAGCCTTCGTTGGAGCTCGTTCAATCGGTCCCATTCGGCCAAATCAGCTTTCAAATGATCGCGGTTTGCGGATAGCCTCCCAGCCTTGCGTTCTAGGTCACTGATTTTAGACTGAATCCCCTCTGCTTTGCGCTCAACGATGCTATCAAGACGAACTGATTCCGGCACCTTCGGGTTCGTGACGCGCCCGAGCCGAACAATCTGCCCATCGCGTTCCAGGTCGGTATTGGCGAGCGGTCCGGCGCTTGTCGAGCCGCCAGGACCGGCAGGTTTCACTGTTTCATAGATCGCCTGATCCACAGCGGCATGAGTATGGCTTGTCATAAGGACCCGCTCGCCGCGCGCGATCAGGGCGCCAATCACGTGCGCGATGACGTAGGTCTTCCCCGTGCCCGGTGGCCCCCAGACGAAGGTTATCTCTGAGGCGCATGCTTGTTCTACGACAGTCCGCTGCTCCCCTGTCAGGCGGTCCAAAGCTGGCATCGGAGGGAGCGGCAGCTTGCGTGCCCCGTTCCGTTTTGGATGGAAGATGCCAGTCGTCAGGGGTGAAACGGGCTCGGTCCCAGAGGCAACCGCTTCCAAGACGTCCGCAAGTTTGCGCAAAAGGGCTAAATCATCGACACGGAGAAGAGCGCGAGCTATGAATTCACCAAGAGCTTCGGCACCCTCGATCTGGATATCGACTCGGCTGGTTTCCTGGGCGACAACTGATGCCTTGAACTGACTCCCTTGAACTTCGATTTTGCCGCTGGCATCCTCTGGCACAAGCGTGTTGTCGGCAAGCGTGAAGCGGTAGATCGCGTAGGGCGACTTGTCGGGCGTGACACGTTGTCCGGCGTGCAGCTCGTACCGCTGGTCACTTCCCTTCTTCTCCAGTTCGGTAAGCTCGGCGCGAACGCCCTCGGCAAACCATTCTGCCAACTCATGAGCTTCCAGGGGTGGGACGATGGCACTCATGAAGGGCGAAACTCTCTTGCGCTAGGCGTGGGTCAGGGTTCGGCGACGAAAGGGGCCTAACAACCACCGTACAGCCTGTATGACCCGGCTCAGAGCCCATCGACCGGGCTGCTCTTGAATCCGCCGCACTGCGGGATTACGGTGTTCGTTCAGCGCCTTGAGGTAATCGAAGACCTGCGAAATGCGTTGGCGACAGATTCGCTGCTGTTCGGATTCCATTCGTCGCATTCGTGATTCCTTGAGAACCTGCCGCCTAACTCAGCGCGATCCCGCGGTCGGTCGGCTCTGAAGGCGGTAGCCTCGCGCCTTTCGCCTATCCTACACCATCGGGGTGGCGGGGACAAGAGGTCGGGGGGATAGGCTGCGGCAGAAAAGCCGGGGCTGGCCACGACCCGGCCGGTGCCTGGCGCACGGCCGCTGACGGAAAAGGTGTCAGAAAAGGTGTCAGAAAAGGTATCAGGAACCGTTTTCTGGTCGCCGTGGCCGTCCGCGCGGGCGAAATGCTGATCCCAGACCAAACCGCTTCGTCATCCGCTCCACCCACTCGGGCGTGCCAAAGGGCTGACCGCGGTTCGCACAACGCCGCAACGCCTCCAACTCCCTGGCGCTTTCGGCGCGGTTGACCCGCGACGCCCAGTCCTTCGGGCGCAAGATCGGCCAGGGGGCGAGTAACGCCCGCGCCGTCGCCTCGCCGCAACTGAGCCGCCAGAGGCTCGACCACCGCCACTGTTGTGCCCGCGCACAAAGGCCCGCCCGCAACGCGGCTTTGATGCAGTGTCAAGGCCACCCCGCCGCACCATTGGCGGCGAATCAGGTTGCCTTCCACTGATAGAACGCCAATTCGCCCTGTCACACCGTCAGACATTTTCAGAAAAGTCCGCGCAAATCCGACAAACCCCGGACGCAACTTCCACTTCACTTCCGGCGGTAGCGGCTGTAGCGGTTGCCCGGGGGTCACCCGCACCGACGCTTTGATTCCGAATTGTCAAAGAACACTCGTGGGGACCCGCGCTGCTCGGTTTTCTCAGCTACAGTGATTCGTTGCGACCGGTACTTTTGGGTACTGATTCGGCGCGGGTCCCGCCCTCTATCTGGCACATCAGCCCCAACATCAACTATCAGGGCCGGCATGGTTTGACGAAGTCCGCTTCGGGAATCGCCGGCACCGTGCGCCCGCTCGCCCACAAGCCCACAGGTGCCGTGGGAGGGTCTTCAGGGCAAAGCATCGGGCTGGTTGCCGGCGATCGTCGGCCCTTGTCGGGGCCGGTTAGAAATTGGACCATTTGGCCGGCCAGCGGTGATCGACAGCGACCCGCCAGAAGATGACAACAGAGAGGAAGCCCAGGTATTCCTTCCGTTGGTCTTCCAGCCGGCGTAAGTGACGCGCGTGCTGCAATTCAGGAAACGCTCGGTGACCCTCTTGGGCGTATCGCAGCAATGCCCCTCCGTTGGGGCGTAGTCACGAAGTGCTGGCCGGCCGATTGGACTTGTCGCTGGCCGCCCCTAACAGCCTGCTGGCATCGGCGTTTTCCGGCGCTTTCCCGCGCAACTCTTGCGCCGCTTTCTCGGCAAGTCGAAGAAGAACCGCCCGGTAGTCGGCCCCACGGGGGCAGCTTCATCTTGTCAAACCGCGCCCAAGCCCGCCGCAACACCTCATCGGCCCCGTCTTCGGCCCCCAGCCAGTTGACAGGTGTCGATGGACAGGAACTCTTACGAGGTTAGTAGACACGAACTGTTACGAGTTGACTGAGCAGAGAGAATCCAGGGGCCCCTGGCCAGATTGCCTACTTTAACAACTTCTCCAAGTCCTGCAGTTGGTAGCTCCGGCGTCGGATGTTCAATACGACGCTCTTGTGCAGCAGCCGATCCAGGATGGGCGCCGTCGACGCCTCGTCGCTGGCGAAGATCCCCGGCCACTCCTTCACCGACTTGTTCGTGGTGATCGCCGTGCTGCCACGCATGTACCGATAGCTCACCAGGCGGAAGAACAGGCTGCCGTCCTGGTGGTGCATCGGCTCGAAGCCCACCTCGTCCACCACCAGGTACGCGACGTTGAAGTACTTCTTCCGCCGCAGCCGCTGCGGGGCCACGTCGGCGTCCTTGCGCATCTCGTGAAGCACCTCGTCCGGCAAATAAAACCCTACCGAGAAGCCGTGCTCGATCGCCTTCACGCCCAACGCCACACAAAGATGGGGCTTCCCAACGCCCGGCGCGCCTTGAACCAAGAGCGTCGGCGTAGCGCACAAAGCGGAGCCCCCGCCGCTGCAATTCCCAGTCGAACTCGTCGAGCACGACATTGGAAAGTAACGGGGAGGTCAGCCCGCTGGCCAACGTCTTCCTGCATTACGTCTCGGACTTGTGGGTTCACCAGTGGCGGCAGCGGTACGCGCGAGGTCGGGTGATCATCGTGCGTTACGCGGACGATTTCGTGATGGGCTTCCAGTACGAGTCGGATGCACGGCGGCTGTTGGCCGACCTCAAGGAGCGCCTGGCTAAGTTTCGCCTGGCACTTCACGAGGACAAGACCCGCTTGATCGAGTTCGGCAGGCTTCCCAGCCTCCGGAGAGCTAAGCGGGGTGAGCGGCGGTGTACGACGTTCGCCTTCCTGGGCTTTGTGCATTACTGCAGTTGGACCCGGGATGGGCGTTTCGTGGTGAATTGGATGAAAGGCAACTCCAGACAAGTACCTTCCGCTTTCCTGCAGACTGGCGAGTTGCGCCCAGGCACCGCGCCGCCATAATCAGATCGTTCCATCCGCAGACTTGGACGCGAGAATGTGACTGTCGGAAGAGAAAGAGATGCGGAGCACACGCTGACTATGCCCGTGAAGAACACGGATGGGCTTGCCGCTGTCAGCGTCCCAGATGCCGATAGTCCCGTCTCCCATACCAGAGGCCAGTATTCGACCGTCCGCAGGCCAGGCGACGCTGTTGACCGAATCAATGTGTCCTCCCAGCGTGAGGCGGAGCTGGCCGCTTTCGACGTCCCAAAGGTGGACAAGCCGGTCAATCGAGCCCGACGCGATAGTCCGACCATCGGGGGACCAAGCGACACTCAGGACACGGTTATGATGTCCTTCCAAAGTCGCACGCGATGTGCCGTTTTCCGGGTTCCAAAGCCGCACGCTGCGATCGTACGATCCTGAAGCCAGCATGCGTCCGTCCGGCGCCCACGCCAAAGAACTGACCGCGTCTTGATGCCCTTCCAACCGGCGGGCAGTGCCTTCGGCTACGTTCTCAACCCACACGAGCTTCTCTACCCCGCCGGAAGCCATCTCGCGGCCATCTGGCGACCATGCCAGGTCATAGATGGCACCCTTCTGGCTCCGAAGCGGACGGTAACGCAAGTCTGCGGTTCGGAATCTGAAAAGGTAGCAGCCATAGGGTGGGATGTCCAGGTTGAGCCCGCGTCGCTGCAATGCGCTGCCGTCGCGCAAGTATCTCGCTTCGCCAAGAAGGTCTTCCAACACCCAGAAGTGTCCGTCGAGGCCGGGTAGTTCAATGGGGAGCATGCAATGTGCCGGTGAGTCGGTCAGGTTGGCCACGATAAGCCGCTTCTCGTCTCCGCTCGACCAACTCATCCCCCCGCAACTGCAGTCAGAATCGCCTCCGGTCGGAGATGCTCGAAGGTGTAGCGGCCGCCAGCGGCCATCGTGGAAAACCGGGGCCGAAAGAGCAGAGAGCAGTCGGCTATAGAACCGCTGCACGCGCGGCTCAAGCGGCTCCAAAGGACGGCGCCCCAGTTGTACGGGCAACTTCTGTCGGCATCCTTCCATCTGGCCTTCATGCACCAAGCGTAAGCCGGGTAAGGTCAGTACGACTGTGGCGGCGGCCTCGGCGGGTTTCGGCCCAAAGACTTCTGGGGCGCGCCGTTCGTCGTGCTTCTCGATGAAACGCACCAAACGATGCTGGTCATGCACGTTGTCTCTCAGACCAGCGTTGACCGCTCTGAGATCGCCTTGAAGCAGCCTGTCATAGAGAGGTTTGCAGTAGACGTAGTCGAATCCCTGCTCGAGCAGACTCCACTCGTAGCCCCAGTAGGCTTCCGCTAGCATGAGGAACTCGCGAGCCTTATCCTTCACCTCACGAATCGCCTCAGGCCAGAAGTCAGAGCCCACCGGCTCGAAATCTCCACCCCATCTTCCGGTGAACACGTCGCGATCGCGTCGAACCGATAGCCCGCCCGTCGTTCCAGTTCTGGTTGCGGTACGGTAGCAAGGTTCACCCGGCGGCCTGCCTCGCGACTTAGCTCGTTCAGCCACACCCAGGCATTGATCTCGTAGACCGTGGGAGAAGTGGGCCAGGTGGGCATTTGGCTTTCGCTCATTCGCTTTCAGCCTCTTGACGCACGACGCGTCACGGCTCGTGTTTGAAGATCAACGCCGAGAGCGGGGGGAGAGTGATGACGATGGAGTCGCACCGGTCGTGCCACGGCTCATGCCTTGCCTGAACACCGGGGAGATTGCCGCAATCGGTCCCGCAGTAGTAGCGAGAGTCGCTGTTGAGCACCTCGCGCCACAATCCGCTTTCCGGCACGCCCACGCGGTAGTGCTCCCTCACCACGGGGGTAAAACTGAAGACGCCCAAGAGAAGGGAACGTCGCTTCTCGCTTCGACGCAGGAAAGAGATGACACTATTGTGCACATCTCTGCAATCGACCCACTCAAAGCCCACGGGCTGCGAATCCGTCTCGTAAAGAGCAGGTTCCGAGGTGTAAAGCCGATTCAGATCTCCGACCCGTCGAGCCATACCAGAGTGCGACTCGAAACCGCGCAGATGCCAGCCAACGCTCTGATCGTAGGCCCATTCATCCCACTGGCCAAACTCGCATCCCATGAAGAGAAGCTTCTTGCCCGGTAGGGAGTACATGTAACCGTAGAGAAGCCGGAGGCTGGCGAGTTTCTCCCAATCCCCTCTTGGCATCCTCCGCAAGAGCGAGCCCTTTCCCTGGGTCACCTCATCGTGGCTGAGGGGCAACAAAAAACTCTCATGCGAGACGTAAAGGCCGCGGAACGTCAAATCGTTCTGGTCGTACTGCCGGTAGACCGGGTCTTTCGACATGTACCGGAGTGTATCGTTCATCCAGCCCATGTCCCATTTGAAGCCGAAGCCCAGCCCCCCTTCGTCGGCTGGATGGGTGACCCTGGGCCATGCCGTCGATTCTTCAGCGAACGTCTCGACTCCCGGAAAACACCGATAGATCTCACGGTTAAGACGCTGCAGGAAGTGGGCGGCTTCCCAATTCTCATTACCTCCGTGGTGATTGGGGATCCACTGTCCGTCCTGACGCGCGTAATCGCGGTAAAGCATGGAAGACACCGCGTCCACGCGCAACCCGTCCACATGATACTTCTCCAGCCAGAAGAATGCGACGCTGGAAAGAAAAGAACGCACTTCGTGCCGCCCGTAATTGAAGATGCGCGTGCCCCACTCGGGATGAAACCCCAGGCGGTCGTCGTGGTGATCGTACAGATGCGTGCCGTCGAAGGAGGAGAGGCCATGCCCGTCGAGCGCGAAATGTGCCGGCGACCAGTCGAGAATCACCCCAATGCCGCGCCGGTGCAGGCAGTCGATCAGGTACATCAGGTCCTGGGGGTCGCCGAGACCGCCGCATGGGGCGAAGTATCCGGTCGTCTTGTATCCCCACGAGTCGGGGCGGGGATGTTCCATCACCGGCATGAACTCCACGTGAGTGAATCCCATTTCGCTCACGTATCCCGCCAATTCAATCGCCAACTCGCGGTACGTCAAAGGGCGATTGTTTTCCTCGGGATTCAACCGCCAGCTTTGCAGGTGGACTTCGTAAATCGAGACCGGTGACTCACGCAGTCTGCGATGCTTTCGCCCCTCCATCCACTCACCGTCGGACCAATGATAGTCCAGGTCCCAGATGATCGACGCGGTCTTGGGAGGGGTCTCTGCCAAGAACGCGAAGGGATCCGCCTTCTCGACCTCATGCCGGCCGTAGCGCGATCGGATGAAGTACTTGTACAGATCACCTCGGCGGGCCTCGGGGACGAATCCCGCCCAGATGCCCGAGCAGGCGACGGGGGAAAGCGGATGCCGCCGCCGGTCCCACCCATTGAAGCTGCCGATCACGCAAACGTCGACGGCATTCGGCGCCCAAACGGCGAAGGCGGTTCCGCTCCCACCCCGGGGATGCGCGCCAAGTTTCTCGTAGAGCCGGAAATGGGTGCCCTCGTTGAAATACCAAACGTCGTCGGCCGAAAGAAACGACGGTATCCCTTGCATGCGTACACCCCCGCGGCTGCTTACCGCGGTTTCGTGGGATGTTGGAGGCTCTCACGCATGATCCTCATTGCCACCAGCAAGTTGGCCTGGGTCCAGAGCAGCGGAGTCGCGTCGTTGGCCACCCAACGGCCGTTCTCCAGGTAGTACAACTCGGGACACTTGAACGCGCCGAACGGGTTCTCCTTGCCGGTGATCTTCCCCAGCGACCGATTCAGGTATAGCACCTGTCTGGCCAGGTCCTCCCTCCGCCCGTTCCGCTGATACCTTCTCCCGTAGATCGCAGACACGATCGGGTCAAAGATGCACCACTGCGCCTCTTTGCCCTCCTCACCCAAAGCATCGCGCCACGACAAGTCGTCCGCGTAGTTCGCGGTCCGCTTTGCTGGGGGCACCTTCTTTTTGTAGTTCGGACACCAATAGGAGTCGCCCAGGTAGCGGCGAATGCCGTACTCTCCTTGCAGATAGGAGGTTACGTCGGAAAGGATTCGACTGGCCATCTCCTCCTCAACGACCTCCATGGGAAACACCAGGAACAGCAACGCGGCATCGTAGCGGCGGCTTCTGGAGGGATCGTTCTCCACACACTCGGCGGGCAGAATGTCCGCCAGCGCTTCCCGGCCTTCGTGGATCATCGCCTCGCAGAGCGCGAACTCGCCTTGCGCCCAGGACTTGCCGACATGACCCGTCTGGCGCAAGTGCCCGACAAGCAACCGGTACTCGCGAAGCCCCCCTACCACCACTCCGATACTGGATGCCGACACTTTGGGCGTTTCCTCCCAGTGGCCGCTGTCACGGTCCTGCCAATACTGAATCCTCTCGAAGTACCTGGGAAACATCGAGAGCGTGTCGAGTTCCCTTCCCAGCGCGCGCACGTCGATGAGACCCTCGCGCGCTAGCCGGCACGACAGCCAGAGAAAGTAGCCCAGTGCGTCATTTTCGGCGTGGGACCAGCGCTGCTTGAGTTCACCGAGCGTGGCTCCACTGAAACGCACATGCGGGCGGTTGGCCCGATCGCGAGGATCAGTCTCTCCGCGGATGATCCTGTCGAACCGCAGCCGCTGCCCGGCGACAAAGTCCATCAGGGCTTGCGTGGCCCGCACGGCCGGGCCGCGGCGTCCCGCCAGCCAATGGGCATAGATCACATAGACGTTGTCCCGCAGCCAGACCTTGTCGTACCTGGTGTACCGAGTGCTGGCATCGACTGCGGCGGCAGGGAAAAGCCCCTGACGCGTCACGGGAAACTGGAAGGTTCCACGCTTCCACAACAGTTCCTCCAGCGCATCCAACGCACCGGAAGAGTACGAGTCGCGCGCGTGATCAGCAATGTCATCATTCTGGTAGATGACAGGCGTCGTTTCGATGCCGGCAGGAGTCATGCCTAAGCCCTCGTTTCTAGTTCTACTGTCCGAGTTACGACATTTGGCGTCGTGGGAGACAACAATGCTTCACAGTAGGAGGTTTGGGCAACTCATCAGTTTACCCAATCCTCCGGTTTGTAGCGATGTTGAGCGAACTCGGAT
>Ga0315277_10002510_pt1 | contig 25540 bp, 20 predicted proteins | sample YL17G05_15_MG_FD_203695 | JGI IMG/M metagenome (GOLD analysis project Ga0315277, IMG submission 203695) | Sediment microbial communities from Yellowstone Lake, YNP, Wyoming, USA - YL17G05_15 | ecosystem: Environmental > Aquatic > Freshwater > Lake > Sediment | place: USA: Wyoming | collected... | reverse complement strand
CACGTATCGGCATCGTTCGAGGACAGAACACGGATTCGGCCATCGGTAGAGACGTGCCCCCGGCCTTCGCGGAAGGCACAGTAGAACTGCTCCTTCCAGAACGTCAGGTCGGTGAATGCGCTATGTGGGGCCTGATCCCAGATCTTCTGGACGCTGACCAGTTCCACCTTAGGAGGAGCAGAAGCTGATGCGACAGCCGCCAACGAAGCAATCAGCGCGATGGAAGCAAGTTTTGTCCTCATGTATCGGTCCCTTCCTCTTGCTCTGTTCCGATGTCGCCGCCCGGCGCCATGTTCACACGTTTGTGGAGATGCTTCAGCCGACAATACGAACATGCTTGCGCGAGCGTAAGCATGGCGCCCGAAGACATGGGCAAGATGCCCATGCTGCTTTTCAATAGACTTCCTTGACTCGCATTTTGACGCCGTAGACCGAGTCGCTGGCGGTGATGAACAGCAGGCGCCGGTCCTTGCCGCCGAAGGTGACGTTGGCCGTCCAGCCTTTGTCGATATCGATGTGGTCGATCTGCTTGCCCTCGGGATTGAAGACGGTGACGCCTTTGCCGGTCAGGTAGACGTTGCCCTCGTCGTCGATCGTCATGCCGTCAGAGCCCATCGAGCAGAAAAGCGTCTTACTGGACAGCGTTCCATCGGGGTTGATCTTGTAGCGGTACGTCTTGCGCGCGCCAATGTCGGCGACGTAAAGGAGCTTGCCGTCGGGGGTGCCGATGATGCCGTTGGGCTGGACCAGGTCGGTGGCGACTCGCGTGAGCGTTTTGCGGTCGGGGCTGAGATAGTACACGTGCTGGCCGTCCTGCTGCATCGCCGGGTCGCGCGTCCAGTAGTCCCTTTTATAGAGCGGATCGGTGAAGTAGATCGCGCCATTGGGGGCGATCCAGAGGTCGTTGGGGCCGTTGAGCTTCTTGCCGCCGTAGTCCTTGACGACCACCGTGACCTTGCCTTGCGGGTCGATCTTCCACAACTCGTTGTTCATATCCGCGCAGGCCCAGAGGTTGCCCTCCTTGTCGAAGAACATGCCGTTGGATCGGCCGCAGGGCTTCATGAAGTCCGTGAGTTTGCCGTCCACGGACCATCTGCAGATTCGGTCATTCGGCTGATCGGTAAAGAACACGTTGCCTTCCGCATCGGCGGCGGGGCCCTCGGTGAACTTGAAGCCGCCGGCGAGCAGGACGGCCTTCTCGCCCGGTGCGACAACGGAGGCCGGCTTAGCTGTTTCGGACGAGGCTTTCACAAGCTCGATCCCTTCATTTTTGCCGAGGTTGCGGGAGTACTGCTTATCGGTCGCGTTGTTCCAGTGCTCGTGTGCGCCGAGACTGGCGAGCCGGACCGTATTCGTTGCGTGGTCCGGATCGTAGTACGTGCCGGAAGGGGGATCGTTCGCGAGCGCCGCCTCATGGAGATAGTCCTCGGTGCCCGGCATGCAGGAGTACTTCTGGACCGGCGTCTCCGCCTGCAGGAAATCGAGACCCACCGAGTCGATCGCCACCGGGTCCTGCGAGGCGAACACGCTCGACGTCCAGTCGTCGTTGAACGGGGTCATCTTGAACTTCCTTGGCACCTGCTCGGCATAATGAATGCCGCCATAGAGCCCGTCGAGCAGGTAGAGCACGGTCTTGCCGCCGATGTGGGAGTGGCCCGTCAGATCGACAAGGTCTCTGTACTGCCGGGACCCGTGGTTGAAGCCGCTCTTGTGCATGTCGTAGTAGCCCCGCTCGAAGGGTGTCCGAAGGAGTGAGCCGAAGTGATTCTTGGCGCAGAGGGTGACACCGGCGCCGCTGTGGGCCTTGAGATTGGCGAGGTTGATCAGGTACTCGGCCTCGGCGTAGGCCTTGGGCACATAGTCCTGCTGGACGTTCTCGGGTCGGCAGCTCCAATACAGCGGGACAGTCGAGAGCTCCATCTTCGTCCGGCCGGATGCGCCGTTGCAGTCCAGGTACGTCACGTCGGGGAACTGCCCGTGGAGCATGTCATAGTACTCCTTGGCGAAGTAGCACAGGCTGTCGCCGATAGCGATGTCCGACTGCCTGACTCCGACGGTTTGCGTGAGCTGCTTGAGCACAGAGGCGATCAACTGCGGGGAGGTGTTCATGTAATCCACCCATTTCTCCAGAGCATACGTCTCGCGATTCACGGAGTCGAGGGTGCGGATGAAGCCGACGAAGTTCACCTTGATCGTGACCTTCTCGCCCGGCTTGTAGCTAACATCGCCCTTACCGCGAGCCTTGTTGTGATAGCGGAACAGGGCGTCCCACGCCTTGGCGTCCGTCGATTCGCCCGTCAACGATTGAATGGCCCTGGAAATCATCTGGTCGCACACGACCTGGTTCGTGTGCTCGTTCTGCCAGAGGTGTCCGCTACCGGGTCCGGCCCAGTCCGTGGCGTCGGGATCGTGCACCCAGACGACGCGGCCGGGATGAATGCCCTTGGCCTGGCCGAGAGGTCCATGACTCTGTTGCTCGGCGGCCGCCACCGGGCTCTCCGGCATGTTCGTGATCGCCACGACCCCAAAGACGACCGCCGCCGCAATGCACGCCAGCGCCAGCGGCCAGCGCGACTGCCGCAGCAGGCCCTTGGCCTTTCGGAACGCGACCAGCGAGCCGACCAGTCCGATCAGCCAGGCGACGAAGCCTGACGCCAGCGGCATGGCCACCCGTTGGCAGGGATACATGGCTCGCGAGGGCTTGGGAATCACGCGAATCAGGAACCATGCGAGCGAAAGCAGCCCGGCTATCGGCAGCAGCCAGCACAGCCAGCCGTGTCTGAGCCTATCGATATAGCGTGGGCCCTGTCCCGTCGTCCGCATGCAGCAGTGGTGCCCGCTCCGCGAATGCATCGCCTCGGGTTTGTGGTTCTCACCGGAGTGTGACATCAGTTGTACCTCCATCAGTCGATTCTGGATTGTGACTAACATTGAGCAGGCATTGTACCGCGCACGACCCGGCAAGTCATTCGTGCAGGAAAAATCTTATGCTGCTCGGCCCTGTTGGGTGCTAAGATACGGCAAATCGGCAGGTGAAATGAAGCTGGGTGGAAGAGCAAAGGGGGAACCATGGCTCAGACAAGAAAGATCCATAAGGTTTGGCGAAGCGTGCCTACGATAGAAGGGGCGGGCGTGCACCTTCACCGAGCGTTCGGGTTCGACGAAGTGCCGCTGTTCGACCCGTTTCTTTTGCTGGATGATTTCCGGTCGAATAAGCCAGCCGAGTACATCAGGGGTTTTCCCTGGCATCCGCATCGGGGAATTGAGACGATCACCTACGTCCTCGACGGGACGGTGGAGCACGGCGACAGCATGGGCAACAAAGGCGTGATCCAGGCCGGTGACGTGCAGTGGATGACAGCAGGCAGCGGGATCATTCACCAGGAGATGCCCAAAGGGAGTGCGGCCGGGGCGATGGCCGGCTTCCAGATCTGGGCCAATCTGCCGGCAGACCACAAGATGATGGCCCCGCGCTACCGGGATGTGAAGGCCGGCCAGATCCCCGAGGTGATGCTGGACGACGGTGCGCGGATTCGGATCGTCTGCGGCGAAGTTGCCGGCACCCGTGGGCCGGTTCGTGACATCGTGACCGACCCGATCTACCTGGACGTAACGGTCCCGCCGGGGTCGGAGCATATTCACCCGATGAAGCCGGACCACACGGCCTTTGCCTACGTCATCGAAGGCAAAGGATACTTCTGCAGAGAAAGAGATCCGTTCTCCTACGAAATGCAGGGTGCGAACTACTTCGACATGCAGCGCGAGCCCTTCCTGGAGAACCGGGTGCTCGTCCTGTTTGGTGCGGGCGATCAGATCATCGTCTCGACCGAGGAGGAGCCCGTGCGATTTCTGTTCTGGTCCGGCCGGCCCATCGGTGAGCCGGTCGCGTGGTACGGCCCCATCGTGATGAACACGGAGCAAGAGCTGCGCATCGCTTTCGACGAGTACCGCAACGGGACTTTCATCAAACGCGAGAACAGGTGAAAGCGATGGAGCAGCAGACGGTTCCCCGTGTGCGTTCGACATGCCGACGGATTATCTCTGCAGCCCTATTGATTTACCCGGCGTGGGACGCTATCGTCTTCCGCTATTGGCGCGAGCGTCGGATGCTGACGATGGCTCGTGGGCCGAGGGAGAGGTGGTAATCTGAACAGCGGCCCGCCCGGGTGAATCGTTGGTGGCTCGTCAGGAACGTCCGAAGATTGCCGAACCAGGTCGCCAGGGAGAAATCGGAACGCAAGATGGACCGATCCTCATTAGCAAGATACGCATGGCTGTCGATAGCGGCCGCGATCGTCACCATCACGCTCAAGAGCTTCGCCTACCTCTTGACCGGCTCGGTCGGCCTGCTCTCGGACGCGGTGGAGTCGCTGGTCAACCTGGCGGCGGCGATCATGGCCTTATCCATGCTGATTGTCGCCGCGCGTCCGGCGGACAAGGAGCACCCCTACGGACACAGCAAGGCGGAGTATTTCGCCAGCGGCGCCGAGGGAATCCTCATCCTGGTCGCGGCCGTCAGTATCGGCGTCGCCGCCATTCATCGCATCCTCGTTCCCCGCGTGATCGCGCAGCTCGGGCTTGGCCTGGCCATCGCAGCCGTCGCCTCGGCCGTCAACTTCGTCGTGGCCCGCATCCTGCTGAACGTCGGAAAAAGGGAAAACTCCATCACACTGGAGGCCGACGCCCACCATCTGATGACGGATGTATGGACCTCGGTGGCCGTCATTGGCGGCGTCGGAGCCGTTGTGCTGACGCGATGGCAACTGCTGGATCCGATCATCGCCCTGGTCGTGGCCGCCAATATCGTGTGGACCGGGTACCATCTCATGCGACGCTCGGTAGCGGGCCTCATGGATACGGCGCTTCCGCCTGAAGAATACGAAAAGGTCTTGAAGGTCCTCAATAAGTACAAAGAGCAGGGGGTCCAATTCCACGCGCTGCGGACCCGTCAGGCGGCGGGCCGCCGATTCATCTCCATTCACGTGCTGGTCCCCGGGCGGTGGACCACGCACAAGGGGCATCACCTGGTGGAAGACGTGGAAAACGACCTCCGCAGCGTGCTTTCCGGCGTCACCGTATTCACCCACATGGAGCCGGTGGACGATCCGCTCTCCTTCCAGGATATTGAGATCGACCGCCATTGACTTGGCGGATGTCCCGTGGTATCGTTTGTGCCATATGCGGAGGAGGATCGGGTTTCTTGTATCGCAAGGCAGGGCATTGCAGACGCACCGGCATGCGCCTGCGTGACATGGGATTCTCACGGAATGCCGAATGGAAAGGAGAAATTACGATGCAATACCGGATTCTTCAATGGGTGGTCGTCGTCATTCTGATCGCGGGGCTCTCAGGATGCAAGTGCCCCTGGGGGCAGAAGAAGGAGGCGCCGGCCCAGGCGGTGACGCTGTCGGATGTCCCCGCGGCCGCGCGCGCCACGATTGAAAAGCTGACCGCCGGGGGTGAGATCACGAAGATCGACCAGGAAGGCCAGGGCGCCAAGGCCGTCTACGACGTCGAGGGAAAAGTGCAGGGCAAGAACGTGGAGTACGACGTCGCTGCCGATGGCACTGTGCTCTCGTCAGAGGAGAGTGTCCCCTACGCATCGCTGCCGGCGCCGGTCCGAACCGCCGTGGTGAGGTATTTTGGCACCGACCAGGGACTGTCGGCCTCCAGGGAACTGGAGAACGGCAAGACGTTCTACGAGGTCGGGGGTAAGAAGGGCGAGGCCACGATCACCCTGAAGCTCTCCGACACCGGCAAGATCCTCGAAAAAGAGAAAGAGTGAGACTGGAATGGCCGTATCTGCCGATCGCCGGCGTCCTCGGCCTGAAACTGAGCCGGTGAGCAAGCTCACTCCGCCTGCGATTCGATCTCCGGCGGGAGCCGGCCCTTGATCTCGGGATGTGCTTCCACCATCCGGAGGATATCCGCCAGGTCTTTCTGGCGTTTGCTCTTAAGGTGGCGAGAGAACAGGACATCGCCACTGAGGCCCAGCGTCTCATAGCTGAATTGATCGGCCGGCTCTCACCGCATCGCCTATAGCGCGCTGAGGCACATGTCATTGCGCCCCGACGGGTAAACCTTGTTGACGATCTCGATAGCAGATCCGAGTATGAGACACAAAGAGGTGATCGTAAACGACAAGATGCAGAAGGGATATCGATACGTCCTGGCGAAGCCCATGGCAAAGGGGTTCGATCCGGAATTCACGCCGGACTTGACTCCCAAGGAGATGCTCCAACTGGGCATTTTCGGCGGCAAGTACATGACCGATTGTCGCGGCGAATTCCCGAAATCGTGGTTCACCCATGCCAAGCTCTCACCCGAGCGGCGAGACCCCAGCCTCAACTATTTCGGCGTGGATGCCTCACAGCCCCTGTCTTACTGGCGGGAAAAAGGATGGATTTATCACGAAGACCCTCGCGGGTGGTTTCAGTGGTATTGCCGGTACTATGCGGGACGCCGCTGTCCTGACGACGAGCGACAGATCAAACGGTGGAAGGCCATGCGCAGACACATCGCCCAATTGCGCAAACGTTGCCGCAAGGGCGACATTCATTGCCGTCCGAGGCAGCGGCAAGCCCTGCTACACTGGGCCTACGACAGCAGGACGATCTGACGGCCGAGCGGGGGCCGCAGCCTTTGTGGGAACATGGATTCACGAGCTTCAGTCAGTCAAGGCGATATCGAGCATGAACGGCTTGTCGGTTGGGATTGTGGGTGGGGATTCGGCGAGTTGTCTGTTCGCCAGTCTTACGCCGCGGACGGGGCGGGCGAAGTTCTCCAGGTGGACGACGATGCTGGAGATCGGCTCTCGCTGGGGCGGGTCGCAGGTCAGGCGGGCGGATTTGCCGTCTGATGCGACTTCCAGCGTGAGCGAAACGGGGCCGAAGGAGGTCGGGACCTGGGTCAGGCGCGTGGTGCGGCCGGGCTGGGTCCAACTCGTGGGCAATCCTTCGAGCAGGTGCAGCTCCTGGCCGCGTTCGAGGACCAGGCAATGGCGGGTCAGGCGGATGAACTCGGCGCTGGCCCAGTTGTGGGGCATGTCGCCGCAGTACTCCTCGCGGGCGCCGACGAGGTTCTGCTCCTCCCGCCAGCAGAGCAGGGGACTGGCATGATTGCCGAAGGCGTAGAGGGTTGCGGCGGCTTTGCGGCCGCGGCCGAGCCAGAGGTGCGCATGGCCGCAGAAGGATGCGGCGTAGTTCCAGATGCCCTCCGGCAGCCAGCCTGTGCCGTGGATGAGCCCTTCCTTCTCGTTGGCGTCGAGCATGGCCATCGTGCCGAGCATCAGCGCGTCGCCGCGGTCGAAGACGCGTCCCGGGAAGATCGATTGCAGGAACGCCCATGCCCCGCGCTGAGGCAACTGCGGCGCCTCGCCTTTCATTGTCACGGGGACATAGATGTTGCCTGCTCCATCCCTGAGCTTGTCGCGATTCCTCGCCCGCTCGAAATATCTCCAGTAATCATCGAACTGACTCTGCCACGCCGTGCGCTGCGGCTTGTCGAGTCTGGCCGCCACGTCGATCGCCGCCTTGAGTCCGGCGAGCGTCCAATAGACGTTGGTGTATTCGCGGTGTTTGCCGCCCAGGCCGCCGTCGCCGAAGCCGATGGGCATGAGGCCGTAATTGGCCTGGTTGGGGTCGCTCATTGTCATGCGCCGGTACTCGACGATCTGCCCGACCTCCCGCTCGACGCGAGGCCACATCTTTGCCAGCCAATTCCAGTCGCCGGTCAGTTGTGCATGCCGCCAGATCATCCACAGCCGCAGACCTGATTTTTTCGAGAACTCGACGCCGCCCGGGCCCTGGTCCTGATCGACCTGGTGCTCGAGTCCCGCGCGGGTCTCATTGGCCCGGCCGAGGTACGTGATCGCTTCGAGAATGAACGGGCCGTCCGCCGCCCACGTGCCGCGATAGCAAGTGGGTCCGACCTGGAATGCGGGACTGCCGTCTTTGATTTCCCTCGCCTGGTAGATGTTGCGGATACAGCCGTCGAGCAGGGCCTGGACCCGCTCATCGGGCACGACGATACGGTCGTAGGGCAGATTGATCTGGCCCCAGTACTTGACGGCTCGGTCGAATTCCTGCTGCGCATCGGACTCGGAGGTCACTACCGATGCGTCCTCACCTTGATACAGGGCCAGCAGCACGCGGTACTCTTGGCCGGGAGCCAGCGTTTTGGCCTCGAACAGGAGCTTGACCGTGTTGCTCTGATGAGCGAGTGCATTGATATCGGCCACGGCCAGCGCCGCCTTGTCGGCCTTGCCCGCGCGAATGTCGGCATCCGACGGGGCTTTGGCGGGATCGAAAACCCACAGGGCCGAAAGGATCGTGTTCCTGTCCGTGGCGCCGTCGGGAGAATAAACGCCCATTTCGAGCAGGCCGTTGCCGTTGCGATCCTCGGCATCGAAGCAGAGCACGACCGGCTGGTTCCTGCCGAACTCGCGGACGAGGTCCACGGTGCGGACGGTCTGCCCCTCGATGCGGATTTGCAGCGGCCGCACACCCGCCTCCGCGTGATAGCCTTCGATCAACCCGAAGGCAACGCGGTACTTCCGGCCAGGTTCAGCCTGGTAAGTAAAGGCCAGAGGCTGTGCCCAGCCCACCAGAATGTCGCGAAAGCGCGGGTCGCAATCGATTTGCGGACTGGCCCAGTTGCGATTGATGCCCGGCGCGTGGTCGATGAGCAGCCGAGTATCCGGGGGGGACGTGTACTCGATGCGCTCACAGGCGGGACTCATCACGGCGAACGTCGCGCCGGAGTTCTTTGGATCGATAAGGCGGTCACGTTGCTCATCCGGGACGAGCCGCGTTTTAGGATCGACCTGCACCACAATCCGGCCGGTCGCCTGGCGCGTGCCCTTGTTCGCCATGGTCAGCCACAGGTAATCGACTCGCCGCCTGCTCCATTGTTCGACATCCGCCGTCTCCGGTGCGCGGGCCCAGGCCTGCTGCCGCAGAGTCAGATCGCCCCAGCTTTGCTCCGTAATCACAATCGGGGTCCGGGCATTGTACAGATGCTGGCTCACTTTGCCTTGAGTCCCTTCGGCATCGAGTTGCGCGAGGACCCTGGTCTTGAAGTCGTAGAATCGTCCACCGCCGTAATCGTAGTACAGCCCGCCGTCGGAACCGACGATGCTTTTGTGCGGGTCGTCCGGCAGGCCGATGCAGGTCTGCCAGCGGTAGGGCGCGTAGCGAAAATCGAGGCTCTGCGGCTCAAGGTTTTGCGTCGGCCCCTGAAGTGGAAAGGCCTTGACCTGCAGCGTGGTCGTCTTCGACGCCGCCGAACTGCCACCCACGAGGAAACTCAATACAAGGCAAGCGAGGACAACCGCTCGCATACAGTCACGAACGTTCCGAATCATCTGATCACCTTTTCGACGGGCTTTCTCAACCATCATTCGGCCTCACCCAATGTTCACTGACATCTGCAACCCGTGCCTTTATCGTTTGCCGAGTGGCTCATGGACCCAATTCCTATCATTGGTGAGGACCGTAGTCAAGGAGTGAACGGGCTGGTCCACACACGTTCCTTGTCTATCGCTCGATCAGGCTTGCTTCAACTTCCGTGCCGAAGTGTGGGCTTCATTTCTCAATATTGGGCGTGACTTTGTTGCCGGACTTGTAAAACGAGGCAGGATGCTGTAGACTGAAGCCATGAGCAAGCCAAGTGTCTATGTTGAGACGACGATTGTCAGCTATCTTACAGCTCGACCGAGCCCGAGCCTGCTCACGGCTGCATGTCAGCAAATCACCCGAGACTGGTGGGAAGACCGGCGGGGTGGCTTTGATCTGTTTACCTCGGAGGTTGTCCTGTTGGAAGCGAGGGACGGCGACCCCAATGCTGTTGCCCGTCGTCTGGCGATTCTGCAAGGAATTGCGGAGGTAATCCTGACGGACAAAGTGAGGGAACTGGCTCGAATGTTTCTGGCTGAGAGGGCCATCCCACCCAAAGCGCAAGTCGATGCGCTGCACATAGCAGCGGCTGCTGCACATGGCATGGACTACCTGCTGACCTGGAATTGTCGCCACATCAACAACCCTGAGATCAAGCCGGCGATCAGAAGAGTCTGCGAATCTACCGGGGTCTTCTGTCCCGAGATTTGCACTCCGATCGAAATCATGGAGATTGGCCATGGTAGAAAATGAGATCCTAAAGGAAGTCTGGCGGAACCGCGATGCGTTTGCCAAGCGGCATCGATACAATCTTGATGCTATGGTGGAAGAACTGCGCCAAATGGAGCGCCAATCCCCGAACAAGTTGGTGGACCGAAGCGGGGAGTCAGTAAAGAAATCGCGGCATCGCAAGCGTCAACGCTCGAAACGCTGAGTATGGGTGAGCGAAAAACTACGAGCCAACTAAGGGCTGGCATAATGGACTATTCCTACTACTTCACCTCCATCAGGCGTAAGCCCGCGAGGACGCCGTGTCCTCGTGGGCGCCATAGTGATGGAGGTGTCATATGCTCGAATCGAAACGACCTCAGAAGCGAACGAAGGCTTGGCGTCGTCATCATCGCATGCGGATGATCGCCAAAGCGTGGCGAACTGCCAGGGAACGCTATCCGCATCCGAAAGGGATTGCAGCCGTTGATTCGTGGCTCCCCTGGCAGGACATCAAGGGACAGTGGCGCACAGGACCCGTTGCGTGGGAGGATGTATTTGCCCTGCGTAACGAGTTCGCTCATCGCCACCATGACCATTTGGCTGTCTGCTCTTGTTGGATGTGTGGCAATCCCAGGAGATTCCAGGGCGAACGTACCTTGCAGGAATGTCGTGCCGACGACTCATTTCGGGATGAACTAGCCGAGGACTTCCAAGGCTGATCTCGATTGCCGCCGGCTGAGTCTGGAAAGCCGCCGCAGGGTCAGGACTCCGTCCGTGAGAGACGCTATCGTTCGACAAGGCTCTCTTCGACTTTCATGCCGAAGTGCCGGCCGGACTCTTCGATGTGCGCGAGGACTTTGTCGCCGGGTTTCAGGTTCGTGATGGAGACGGGCTTGCCTTGCGGGTCCACGAGGCGGATCGTCTCGGCGTTTTGGAGGACGAGGGTGATCGGCAGGCCTTCGGCCTCGGCTTCGACCAGCATCATGGGGCGTCGCTCGATCTTGTTCCGGCCAAGGTAGGCGGTCTGGGTACGGCCCTGGTAGTCCACGAGCATGACCTCGTCGCCGGCCTTGAGATCGGCCAGGTACTTCGTCTTGCCGCCGGGGGTGAGGATGTAGGCGTGCACGGCGCCGGCATTGACGCGGAAAGGACGCGAGGCGACGTAGGGATTGTCGATGGATTCGGAGTGGACGAGGAAGAAACCGGAGGCGGTGTTGCCGACGAGCATCCCCTCGCCGACCGCCATCTGGGTACAGGTATCGAGACACGAGCGGTCGCCCATGCCGAGCTGCTTTGCGGCCTTGATTGTGGCTTCGACGAGATCGATCCGCTCGCTGATGCCGTGAATGATCTCGGCGGTCTTCTTGATCTCGTTGATATTCGTCGTGTCGAGCAGCACGCCGTCGACGCCCTTTTCAAGGATCTCGGTCATCAGCCGGGCCTGCTCGCCGTTCTCGACGCGGACCATGATATTCCTGCCCCGCCGGGCGAGCAGATTCTCGATCGGAATGATCGTCCAGTCGAGCATTTTCAGTACGACAATTCTGTTCGCCGGCACAGCAGCGGCCCGGTCCTCATCGGCCTTGCTCGCGACGTCGATGAACTCGACATCGGTACCCGGCTTGATGTCGCCTTTCGGCTCGACTGTCTTGATCTTGCCGAACTGGCGGATGGTCTCGCTCTGCCCCTCGGGGAGCACAATCGCCTCGGCGCCGCTCTCCAGGGCTGTGATGGCAATCTGCTTGTTGTACGGAACGGCGTTCACCCACAATCGCTTCATGGTACGATTCCCTTGTCGTCTATTCTATTGCTGGCTGGCGGGCGGCGGCCAAGCGGACAGTCGCAACTCGCTTACGTCGGCACAGCGGCCTTCACGCGACGCACGTACTTGAAGATCTCCATGGCCCACAGCGGCATCGAAGAAAGGCCGACGACCAGGACCCAGTCCAACAGGCTCAGCGGCAACGTCTTGAACACCATCTGCAGAGGAGGTGTATACACGACCGCCATCTGCAGGACGAACGATATCCCCGTCGCCAGGAGAAGCTTGTCATTCGTAAATACGCCGATCTTGAATAGTGATTCCGTCCGGCTGCGGCAGTTGAAGGCGTGAAAGAGCTGACTGCACGCGAGAACGACAAAGGCGGCGGTCCTGGCCCGTTCGATCCCTTCATCCTCGACGAACAGGACGAAGCTGAAGGCGATCAAGCTGCACGCGGCGATAAAGGCGCCCTGGGCCAGCATCAGTAGCCCTCGCTCTCGCGTTATCACCGGCTCATCCGGCGGACGGGGCTGCCTCTTCATGATCTCCGGATCGACCGGATCGACTCCGAGGGCCAGTGCGGGAAGGCCGTCCGTGACGAGGTTGATCCACAGGATGTGGATGGGCAGCAGCGGGACCGGCAGGCCGATCAGCGAGCTGACGAACATCACGAGGATCTCGCCGGCGTTGCACGACAGCAGGTAGTGCACGAACTTCTGGATGTTGTCGTAGATTCCCCGGCCCTCCTCGACGGCGGCGACAATCGAGGCAAAGTTGTCGTCGGTGACGACCATGTCGGACACCTGCTTGGTGACGTCGGTGCCGGTGATGCCCATCGCCACGCCGATGTCGGCCTCTTTGACGGCTGGGGCGTCATTCACACCGTCGCCCGTCATCGCCACGACATCGTGGCGGGCCCGCCACGCCCGGACCACCCGCAGCTTGTGCTCCGGCGACACGCGGGCATAGACGGGAATCTTGTCTACCTGGTCTTCGAGCTGCCCCTGGCTCCAGCGGTCCAGCTCTTCGCCGGACAGCGCGAGAGAGCCCTCGCCGAAGAAACCCAACTGCCTGGCAATTGCGGCGGCCGTGTTCTTGTGGTCCCCGGTGATCATCACGGTCTTGATCCCCGCGCTCATGCACTCCTTGATCGCTTGTTTGACCTCCTCCCGCGGCGGATCGATCATCGCGACCAGTCCGACGAACGTCAGCTCCTTCTCAGTCGTCTCGACATCCGGCTTGGCGTCGCTAGTGCCAAGGTCGCGGTGTGCTACGCCGAGGACGCGCATCGCCTGATCCGTCAGACTGTTGTTGACGGCCACAATGCGTTTGCGGTCCTCCGCCGTCAGGGGCCGGACGGCCCCGTTGAACTGGATGCTGACGCAATCGGCCAGCAGCACATCCGGCGCTCCCTTGATAAAGGCGACGCGACGATCATCCGCCTTGCGCACGATCGTCATCTTCTTACGTTCCGAGTCGAACGGCAGCTCATCGACGAACGGAAAGCCCCACTCCTCCTGCTGCTTCCAGACCTCGGCCTTTGCGGCCACCGTCAGAAGAGCGGCCTCCGTCGGATCGCCGACGATCCGATAAACCCCCTCCTGCTCGTTCAACTGCGCGCCGTTGCACAACACGCCTACGCGCAAGGTCTGCATCAGGTCCGGGTAGTCCTTCGGATTGGCCTTGCGGTCCTCCAGGAGGAACTCGCCCGTGGGGGTGTAGCCGATCCCTGTCACTTTGAATAGCCGGTCGCCCGCATACACTGCCTGGACGGTCATCTCATTCTTCGTGAGTGTCCCGGTTTTGTCGGAGCAGATTACGGTGGCGCTGCCGAGGGTCTCTACCGACCGCAGCCGACGGATCAACGCGTGGCGGGCCACCATTCTCTGGACCCCGAGAGCCAGCGCGATCGTGACGACGGCGGGCAGGCCCTCCGGGATGGCGGCTACTGCGAGGCTGACGGCGGTCAGGAAGGTGTCGATCATCGCCCCCCCTCGCCACCATTCCAGAGTGAACACGATCGCGACGAGGACGAAGCACAGGTAGACGATCCACTTGCCGAACTGTTCGAGCTTCTTCTGGAGCGGCGTGACCTCCTGCTCGATCTCCTGGATCATCCCGGCGATTTTGCCGAGCTCGGTCTGCATGCCGGTCTCGGCCACCACGGCCCGCGCCCGGCCCGAGGCGACGGAGGTGCCCAGATAAGTCATGTTGGCCCGGTCGGCCAGCGGCGCCTCCGGCTCCTCCAACACGGCCGCCGTCTTGATCACCGGGGTCGATTCGCCCGTCAGGCTGGCTTCCTGCGTACTGAAGTTGGAAGTCAGCCATGTGATCCGACCGTCGGCGGGAATGCTGTCCCCGGCCTCCAGCTCGATCAGGTCGCCGGGGACCAGCTCCTCGGACCCGATCACCTGCGTCTGCCCGCCTCGGACCACCTTGCTTGTCGGAGACGACAATTTCTTCAGTGCCGCCAGCGATTGCTCGGCACGGTACTCCTGGACGAATCCGAGGATGGCATTGAGGATGACGATGGCGATGATGGCCACCGCGTCGACGACCTCCTGCAGGAAGCCCGACACGATGGCCGCCCCAATCAGGACCCAGATGATGAAATCCTTGAACTGATCGAGGAAAATCGCCCACGCCGGACGCTTGGGGGCCTCTTTCAACTGGTTTCGCCCGTACTTCTCGATACGCGCGGCCGCGTCACTGGAGCTCAGACCCGAAGTCAGACTGGTCCCCAGCTCTTTGGCCACCCGTTCGACATCCAACTGCCACCATGACTCCATTCCAGATCTCCGGTCGCCTTTCACATTCACTATTGACGGTTTACTGGCGCCATGATACCCAAAGCGAATTGTAAGCCACGGGTGGCTGACTGTAAACCCGGATTGTCCGGGGCGCAGCGAAACCTGGGGTCGGGGAGCAGGAGAAAGGAGAGCTGCTGAATGAGCATGCTGAAGGAGTTCAGAGAGTTTGCGGTTAAGGGCAACGTCATCGATCTGGCCGTCGGAATTGTCATCGGCGTCGCGTTCGGCAAGATCGTGAATTCCCTGGTGAACGACGTGATCATGCCGCCGATCGGGCTGTTGATCGGCGGGGTGGAGTTCAACAAGCTCGCCCTGACGCTCAAGCAGGGACCGGACGAGGCCGGCACGGTGCTGCTGAAATACGGCAACTTCATCCAGGCGGTCGTGGAATTCCTCATCATTGCCTGGGTGGTCTTCCTGATGGTCAAGGTCATCAATCGGCTGCGACGGCTCGGCGAGCAGCAGCCCCAGACGCCTTGAGTGTCATCGCCGCCAGGTGAGAAGCCGCGAGAAGGCGGCCGCAAATCCCGGAAAGACCCGACATCTTGCGGGTTGGGCGACGACTACAGAGATAGAAGCGTGTAATTGCGGCCGGCATGAAGTCTGCGACAATGGGCTCGCGCCGTTGGCCGGGACGAGAATGTTCCTGCGCCGATGATTGGGGATAGAGGAGACTGCGCGATGGGCGGCTGTTGTTTCACTCCGAGAAAGACGCAGCTTCTGTGGTGGTATTGGCTGCTGCTGTTCAGCGTCGTCGGGATTCCGATGTTTGCGGCGGCTCTGTACGTGCAGCGGGCATCGGGCAGGGGCATCCTCGATCGGCGCGACGTCCGGCGAGCCTCGTGCCTCTTCTGGCTCGGAACGGGCCTGTCGCTTCTCCTGGCGGGTCTGCTGCTGGTGGTTATCCTCACGTACATCGGGCTCATGCAGACTCTCGAAAACTGCCGCCATATCCCCGTCCTGCGCTGGTTTGGCAAACAACTGCTGGCAGTCTGCCGAAAACCTGCGTAGAATGCCGCCAAAAATCAAAAGATGAATCTTCCTTCTGAAAGTGAGCCTGGTCTCCGTTTGCAGACCTCTTCGTCGTGAAGAAGAAACGCAAGTCTCGCATCGGCAAAGATCGTCACGAGCGGCCGGGCGCCGGCAAACCCAGCCGGGCCGGCAAAAAGGACGAGGCGAAGAAATACCTGGACCTGGCCACCCTGTTCAAGCCCCCATCTCGATAGCCCTGTTTCGCCCTCTTTCTGTGGGATTTCCTTGACAGCGCTGCCTGCGGCCCATACCTTTGGGACGGCTGTTGCGGCGATCATCGCAGGGGAGGCCCAATTGTCCATGCGAATCCGGTTGTCGCCATTCAGCAATCAACTGGGAACTGATGACTGGCAACTGACAACTGTGGGAGGCGATGTGGCATGAGCAGCAATATCATCTGCCCGAACTGCAAGATACAGATCGAGATCACCGAGGTGATGTCGGCTCAACTGCGGGCGAGCATCCGCGGTGAGTTGGAGGCGGAGTTAGCCGCGGCCCGCGAACGGCTCAAGGCCCAGCAGGAGGAGCTTGGCCGCAAGGCCGAGGCAATCGAGCAGCAGGTCCAGGCCAAACTCGACGAGGGGCGGCAAGCCCTGGAGTGCAAAATCCGCGAGCAGATGTATCTCGAGATCAAGGATCGGGAGGACCAGCTCGGCGAGTTGAAACAGCAGCTCAAGACAGCCCAGGAAAAAGAGCTGGCGGTCCGCAGGAAAGAACGGGAGATCGAGCAACTGCGGTCCCAGCTCGATCAGCAGAAGCTTGAGCTTGAACAGGACCTGCGCCGGAAAATGGAGGCGGAGCGAGCCGAGTTGATCCGGCAGACCCGCGACAAGGCCAAAGAGGAACTCGCCATCGAGCTGAAGGACCGTGCGGCGGCCTTGGCGGAGTTGCAGGCGAAGATTCAGCAGGCAAGCCAGAAGGAGCTCACCTACCTCAAGGAAAAACGCGAGCTGGAAGAGAAGCTCCGGAACACCGACCTGGAGGTGGAACGCAGGCTTGGGGATGAACGCAAGAAGGTGCGGGAGCAGGCACTGAATGAGCTGGGCGAGCAGCACAGGCTCAAGCTCATGGAGAAGGAGCAGCAGGTCGAGCAGCTTCGCCGCCAGATTGAGGACCTCAAACGAAGTGCCGAGCAGGGCTCGCAGCAGGCGCAGGGCGAAGTCCTGGAGATTGCCTTGGAGCAGTCGCTCAAAGAACTCTTCCCGACCGATTCCATCGAGCCGGTGCCCAAGGGCGTCCGGGGCGCCGATGTCGTTCAGCGGGTGCTTGACGAAAGCGGGACGGACTGTGGCCTGATCCTATGGGAGTCGAAGCGGACAAAACACTGGTCTCCCCAGTGGCTGCCGAAGTTGCGGGATGATCTGCGGATGGTCGGCGCCTCGCGCTCGGTGATCGTCAGTGAGCAACTGCCCGACCACGTCCGGCACTTCGGGCAGGTCGACGGCGTCTGGGTTGTGAGTTGGTCCTGCATTCATCCGGTGGCCATCGCGCTCCGCGAGGGCCTTATCGCCGTCGCGAAGAGCCGCCGGGCCTTGGAGGGACAACACGGCAAGATGGAGTTGGTCTACAATTACCTGATCGGCCAGGAGTTCTATAATCGCGTATCCGGTATCGTCGAGGCGTTCGCGACGATGGCACAAGACTTGGAGGATGAGAAACGAGTCTTCACCGCCCGCTGGAACAAGCGTGCGAAGCAGCTTGATCGGATACTCGCCAGTACCTCCGGCCTTTATGGCGATTTGCAGGGCATCATCGGCCGCTCGCTGCCCGAGGTCAAAGGCATGAGCCTGATTGACCTCAGCCCCGAGGCCTTACCCAAGCCCAGGAACGGCAAGGCCCTGCCCGACGGCGAGCAGGAGTAATGGGTGCTGTGCACACCACCCTGAGAGCGACGCATGGCACAGGCCTTGTGGCTCGTGTAGCATCGGGTTTTTCAGACCACGCGTCTGGAATCGTTGCTCATCATCCGGTCGCTGACATGGGCCTGATCTCTTCTTTGATCCGCTCCGCTACGGCATCCTCAGCAGTGTCGAGCTCGTAGTCCATCTGCAAGCCCAGCCAGAACTGCGGCGATATGCGGAAGTATCGCGCGAGCCGCAGCGCTGTATCCGCCGTGATCCCCCGCTTGCCCAGAACGATCTCATTGATTCGCCGTGCCGGAACGTGCAGTGCCATGGCCAGCTTGTTCTGACTGATCCCCATGGGCTCCAAGAACTCTTTCTGCAGAATCTCGCCCGGATGGACCGGCGCCAGTGCTTTACTCTTCTTCATCGCTCGCTCCTATCGGGCTTCTCGCCATCTTCGTCCTGGAACTTCGGCGCCATACCCAAAGCTTAATAGACCCGACGTCAAGAGTCAAACACGGGCGACCGCCGACCCCTCAGACACAAGGAAGAACGGCGTTTATCGCTTTGCAGGTACCAGCGGAGAGCTTGTCTGGCACCGTTGCATGGAGTAGACTGCTTGCGCCGGCTCGGAGGATAGGGCAACGCTGGCGAGCGACCCGAGCGCCGACGCCGGTGGTATACAGCGGAGGGGCCCGGCAGAACGCTGGGCCTTTCCTTCCTCTCCGCTGGCACCCTCAACGCGACAAACGTAAGCCGTAGGACGGGCTGTGTACACTCCCTGCTCTGAAAAGCGCGACAGCCTCTTGCCGTGCCTTGCGTGGTTATGATACGAGAACGTGGCGGAACCGCCGTATGCGGGCGGCAGTAGTGGTCAATGGAGTTCAGATGCAAATGGCGGGTCAGCGAGTGAGAGTGCACGGCTCTTTCCCAGAGGGGCCCTCTGTACGTGGGATCGTGGTCTTGGTGTTGATAGTCTCCCTTTCGATCATGTCCAGCGGGGAGACATCCAGTGGTCAGGAGGCCGTCCGGGTCAAATCGATCAGAATGTCGAGCTATACCAGTCTTGTCATCGAGAACCGTGCGGCTTATGACGCGACAGTGACTTTGACGATCCATCCAACGAATGCGCAGGTCACGCGGATCGTCCCTGAGACCGTCACGTGCGGCGCCCACCAGCAGATCGAGGCGGCCAGAATATCTGTCTCCGACCCCAACAAGCCCTATAAGTGGCGATACGATTTCCACTGGGTCAAAGGTCGCATGGATGCCCGGCACGATGACAAAACCCGCTACCGCCTCCCTTTCAAGAAAGACGAAGCCCACCAGGTGTGCCAGGGATACAACGGCCGATTGAGCCATCGCGGCGAGGACCGGCACGCCGTCGATTTCGCCATGCCGGAAGGGACCACCGTCTGTGCCGCTCGGGAGGGCGTCGTGATCGACCTCAAGAAATCCTCGAAGACCGGCGGGCCGGACAAGAAATACAGGAGCCTCTCCAACTACGTGTCGATCGTACACCCCGACGGCACCGTCGCAGAGTATGACCACCTCAAGTACGACAGCGTGCTTGTCAAGATCGGGGATCGGGTCGCCGCCGGCCAGCCTATCGGCCTGTCCGGCAACACCGGCTACTCGACTCTCCCGCACCTGCACCTCGGCGTCTATTCAGCGATAAACGGCTCGCACCGGCAGTCCCATCGCCTCACGTTCGTCACTCGCGAGGGGACCATCGTCGAGCCCGTCACCGGAAGAACCTACACGGCCGAATGACTACGTCAGGCCTGCCAGGGGCGCGGGCGTTGCAGGTCTTTCAGGACGGTTTTGGCGATGACGGCGTCTTCGCGGACCTGGAAGTCGAGCATGCCGACACAGGCGAAGTCGGCGCCGTTCCGGAAGGCGTACTTGAAGCCATCGGTCGGCTGAATCGCGCCGGCGGCGAGGACCTTGTAGGCGATCCAGGGCTTCTTGATCGTTCCCATGGCCTCGATGGTCCTCTCGGGCTCCATGCACCACATGTTATCGTGCGAGGGCAGGTCATACGGGCCTTTCTTCTCCTGCGGCGTAGCCGACCAGTACTTGTCGCTGTGCAGCGTCTTCATGTAGAAATCGACGGGGATGCCCGCCTTCTCGCAGGCGATGGGGACCTCGATGGAATGGCACGCGACGCCGGCGATCAGGCCGTTCTTCTTCGTGTGCTCGATCACTTTGGCGACCAGGTCCAGCCGGTTCTGCCGGGTCAGCCGGTCGCCCATCTCGCCCTGGATGAAGGCCCCGTGGGCACCGGCGTCGATGGCCATCTGGAGCTTGGCGAACGGGTCGTCGGGTCCGGGGAAGTACTGGGCGAGCCACTGAATCTTGCCGCCTCGCTCGTCCCAGTATTTCTTGATGGTGCGCCCGGTCGGGTCATTGCCGCCCGCATAGGGGTCGTCGATTGTCGAGATCATCGTGTTGATGCCGCACTGTTCGCACAGCTCCCACGTCTCGATAATCTTCTCGTCGGTGAAATAGTGCTTCAGCAGTGAGGAGATGTAGATCATATCGCGGGCGTGGGCGTAACCGTTGATCAGGTTGCCGCCGCAGATGAGTCGGCTGATTCTCAGCTTGCCGATAGTGCCCATCGGCAGCTCGACGGCGGGCTGGGCTGACTTTGCCTCGTCAGTCTTAGCCGTGTTCTGGGCCAGCAGAATTCTCTCTTCCAAGCCCAGGCCCGTTACGGCCGTGCCGAAAGCACACGTCTTCAGGAAGTTGCGGCGATCCAGACTATCGGCGTTCATGTCCATCTCCAGAGCACAATGCGGGTTGTCCGTCCCCAGTTGTCACCAATCAGCTTATCCGACCCTGCCATTATATGCGAAGACCGGTTCCATTTCCACGGCCCACGTTGCCGCATCAGCCTTCGGGTGCGGTCAGAATTCGGCGGCACATTGGGGGTCGCAAATAAGGCGGAAGAGGGCTTGACGGCGGGGGGATTTTGCCTATGCTGGAGGCTTTCACCTACAACTTATAGGAGATTGACCGTGCAAGGAGGTACGAGGGTAGGGCAGTTCATATTTGAAGAGCGTGCCATCGAGCCGGGGCCGAGCGTGCTGTATGACGAGCACGTGAGGCGGACCAGCAAATCCCACATCGCCGCGTTTGCCGGCTACCTGATGCCGCTGTGGTATTCCTCGATCTCGGAGGAGCATCGGGCGGTCCGCGAGCGGGCGGGCCTGTTCGATTGCACGCACATGGGGGTTCTGGAGGTCTCGGGCGATCATGCCGCGGGGTTCCTCGATCTCGCGACCACGAATGAGATCGGGCCGATGAAGATCAGCCGGGCCCGCTACGGGTACATCCTCGATGCGGCCGGCAACGTGCTCGACGACATCATCGTCTACCGCCGCAGCGAGGACAACTTCATGGTCGTCGTGAACGCGGCGAACGAGCCCAAGATCAGGTTTTATCTCCACGAGTTGCTCGCGGGGCGTATTGCCGTGGATGCCGAGAAATCTACGCGGCGGGCAAAGCCGGCGATCCCGCAGGCGGAGGTCTGGGACATGCGAGACCTGAACCGGCCGGAGGACCGGCGCGTGGACCTTGCTTTGCAGGGTCCGGCGTCTATCGATACGCTTGCGAAGCTTATGGATGACCGGTCGGCGGTGAATCGCATCGCGGAGTTGAAGAGCTTCGCGTTTACTGAGGAGCGATTGGCCGGGGTCGATTGCCTGGTCTGCCGGACGGGATACACAGGCTCCAGCGTCGGATTCGAGCTGTTCATCGATCCGGAGGAGGCGCCGCGTCTATGGAACCTGATCCTCGAAGCCGGCGAGCCGCTGGGGGTCCTGCCGTGTGGGCTCGGCGCTCGTGACAGTCTGCGCATTGAGGCGGGCCTGCCTTTATACGGGCACGAGCTGGACGGCAAGTTCAACATCTCGCCATTCGAGGCCGGTTACGGCTGGGCCCTCAAGCTGGAGAAGGACTTCTTTATCGGCAAGGCGGCGATGCAGCGCGTCGCGACCACGTACAGCATGGAAGTTGCCCGGATCGAGTGGCCCGGCACGAAAGGAATCCGCCCCATCCGACAGGATGACGCCGTGCTGAATGAGCGGGGCGAGTGTGTCGGCTGGGTGCTCAGCAGCGCCAAGGTCGAGGAGAAGCAGTACTCGCTGGCCTACATCGACCGAAACATGGCTCAGGAGGGAACAAGCCTCGGCCTATACTACCTGGCGCGGAGCCCGGCCCAGGTGCAGCAGGGCAGAAAGGAACGCGTCGAAAAGGGCGAAAAACTGGAGACAGATCTTGCCGGACGGGTCTGCGTCCGGTTCCCCAAATTCTAAGTACCATGGGCATCCTGCCCCTGTGATTCGTGATCGTGGGCCGCGAGCCCGTGCCACGAAGGAGAGAATGACGATGGCGGTCAAGGAAGGATTGCGTTACACGAAGGACCACGAGTGGATCAAGGCCGACGGTGACATCGGGACCATCGGGATCACCGACTATGCCCAGGAGCAGTTGGGCGAGATCGTGTTTGTCGAGCTGCCCCAGGTGGGCAAGGAGTTCGCTGCGCACAAGGAGATCAGCGTCGTGGAGAGCTCCAAGGCGGCCGGCGACGTGTACTGCCCCGTCGCGGGCAAAGTCACCGAGGTGAACACGCAGCTCGAAAGCAAGCCGGAGTTGATCAACGAGGACTGCTACGGCGCCGGCTGGATCTGCAAGCTCAAGATCGCCGACAAGAAGGCGCTCAACGAATTGATGAATGCGAAGAAGTACGAGGAGTACCTCAAGACGCTTTGACCTGGCATGAATGGAATTGGAACGTTGGAACACTGGAATATTGTGTACACGATTCTCCGCCTCCCCAATGTTCCATCCTTCCATCGTTCCATTATTCCATTGAAGGTCGCTTCGAGTTTTTGCGAGAGCCTAGATTATGGAGTTCATACCAAACACCGCCGAGCAGCGACAAGAGATGCTCGATGAGATGGGCCTGACGATGGCGGACCTCTTCAGCGACATTCCGCCGGAATTGATGGCCGAGTCGTTCAACCTGCCACAGGGCTTGAGCGAGCAGGAGGTTCGCAACCGGCTGGCGGGACTGGCGGGGAAGAATTCGATCGACCTGGTCCTGTTCCTGGGCGGGGGGTTCTACGATCATTTCATCCCGGCCGCGATTTACTCGATCGTCTCTCGCAGCGAGTTCTATACGGCGTACACGCCGTATCAGCCGGAATTGTCCCAAGGGACGTTGCAGGCCATCTATGAATTCCAGTCGGCGATGTGCCGCCTCACCGACATGGAGGTGTCCAACGCATCCCTCTACGACGGGGGCACGGCCATGTACGAGGCCATGATGATGGCACTTCGCATCACCGGCCGGAACAAAGTCATTATCGACGACAGCGTAAATCCGATCTATCGCGTCATGATTCACTCCTACACGCGGAACTTGCAGATCGATCTCGAGGAGACGCATTGTGCCGACGGCCTGACGAATCGCGTGGAGATTCTGGAGAGGCTCGACGACCAGACGGCGGCGGTCATCGTGCAGAATCCGAACTTCTTCGGCTGCATCGACGATTTCAGCGAGCTTGCCGAGGCCGTGCACGCCAAGGAGGCGCTGCTGCTGGTCTCGTGCTACCCGATCTCGCTGGGCATTCTCAAGACGCCCGGCGCGATGGGGGCGGATATCGTCACGGGCGAGGGCCAGAGCCTGGGGATTCCGATGTCGTTCGGCGGCCCGTACCTCGGGTTCATGACCTCGCGTATGCAGTACGTGCGCAAGATGCCCGGCCGGATCGCAGGGGAGACGAAGGACCGGGAGGGCCGGCGGGCCTTCGTCCTGACACTCCAGGCACGCGAGCAGCACATCCGGCGCGAAAAGGCCACGTCCAATATCTGCTCGAACGAGGCCCTGTGTGCCCTGACTGCCCTGACGTACCTGTCGTTGTTGGGCAAGGAGGGCTTGAAAGAGACGGCCCAGCGGTGCGCCGACAAGGCGAGCTACGCCTACCACCGGCTGACGGCGATTCCCGGCGTGACGCCGCACTTCCGGGCCAAGTGGTTCTTCAACGAATTTGTTCTGGACCTGCCGTGCGAGGCGGCCGACGTGATCGCACGATTGATTGAGAAAGGTTTCGCCGCCGGTTTCCCGCTGAGTCGGTACTACAAAGGAATGGAGAACTCGATCCTAATCTGCGTGACGGAAAAGCGCACGAAAGAGGAAATCGGAATGTTGGCGGAGGCATTGGAGAGCATCTTGTGAGGATGTATCAGGAGAGCGTCATGAAGCTTCTGTTTGAGAAGAGCGTGCCCGGCCGGCGGGGCGTGCTGCCGGCGCCAAGCGATGTGCCGATCGGCATCAACATTCGGGTGGACCTGTTGCGCGAGCACAGCGCGGAGCTGCCGGAATTGAGCGAGCTCGACGTGATCCGGCATTTCACCGAGTTGTCGCGGCGAAACTTCGGCGTCGACACGAACTTCTACCCGCTCGGGTCGTGCACGATGAAGTACAACCCCAAGGTGAACGAGCGGATCGCCACGTATCCCGGCTTCTCGCACCTGCACCCTTTGCTGCCTCAGTTGCGCATGGGCGGCATGCTCACGCAGGGGGCCCTGGCCATCCTGTACGATATGGACCTGCTGCTGCGCGAGATCACGGGAATGGACGGGTTCACGATGCAGCCGATGGCCGGCGCGCACGGCGAGCTGACGGGCATGATGATCATGGCGGCCTATCACGGCGACAAAGGCAACAAAAAGAGCATCGTGCTCGCCCCGGACAGCGCCCACGGCACGAATCCCGCCAGCGCCGCGATTGCAGGCTACCGCGTCGTGTCGATTCCGAGCACCGAAGCCGGCGACATGGACATCGACGCCCTCAAAGCCGCGTTGAACGACGACGTCGCGGGCATCATGCTCACGTGTCCCAGCACGCTCGGCCTGTTCGATCCGAACATCAGAGAGATTTGCGACCTGGTCCACAGCGTCGATGGATTGGCGTACTACGACGGCGCCAACTTGAACGCGATCGTAGGTCTGGCGCGGCCGGGTGACTTCGGCTTCGACATCGTACACCTGAACCTGCACAAGACCTTCTCGACGCCGCACGGCGGGGGCGGTCCCGGGGCCGGGCCGGTCGGCGTGAAGGAAAAGCTCCTGCCGTTCCTGCCGATCTCCGTCGTGGTCAAACGCAACGACGGGACCTGTGCGCTCGAATACGACCGCCCGAAATCCATCGGCTACATCGCGCCGTTCTACGGCAATTTCGGCATCATCGTCCGGGCCTACGTCTACATCCTCATGCTGGGCAAGGAGGGCCTGCGGCACGTCGCCGAGAACGCCGTGCTCAACGCCAACTACGTCCGCATCAAGCTGCGCGAGAAGTACACGCCCGCCGTGGACCGAATCTGCAAGCACGAGTGCGTCTTCACGATCAACGGCAAAATGGCCGCCAACGGTGTCCACGCCCTCGACGTCGCCAAGGCCCTGATCGACAGAGGCTTCCACCCGCCGACGGTCTACTTCCCGATCACGGTCAAAGAAGCGATCATGATCGAGCCGACGGAAACCGAGAGCAAAGAAACCCTCGACGCCTTCATCGAAGCCATGCTCGAAATTGCCCAATTAGCCGAAACCGACCCCGAGAAACTGAAAGCCGCCCCAATCACAACGCCCGTCTCCCGCCCCGACGAAGTCGCCGCCGTAAAGAATCTCAGCATCGCATGTGTGTGACATGAACCAGAATCAATTTGTTCTCACACAAAGCCACGAAGCCACGAAGTATTCATTCAGACTCTGGTTTTGCGTACCCCCCCTTTGTGTCTTCGTGTCTTTGTGTGAGATATTTCCTGCAATCATTCGACCTGGCCGTTCAGAATGCGCGAGATCCCGTCTTTCATCAGGGCCTCGCCGAAATTGAGAAGGTATCCCAGCTTCATCTTGCTGAGCCGTAGATGGGTCAAGACCTGCTTCTTGTGCGCGCGTGTTGCTGCCTCGATGGACTTG